>Ga0184625_10001172_pt1 | contig 10806 bp, 9 predicted proteins | sample PLM3_30_b1_FD_133151 | JGI IMG/M metagenome (GOLD analysis project Ga0184625, IMG submission 133151) | Groundwater sediment microbial communities from an aquifer in East River, Colorado, USA - PLM3_30_b1 | ecosystem: Environmental > Terrestrial > Soil > Riparian zone | place: USA: East River... | reverse complement strand
CTCAGGATCGAAGAACGTGCACTCGCTCTCGGCCGTGAGCGCGGGTGCGTGCCAGTCGACCGGAAACCCGAGCGCGTAGCCGAACCGCTCGTTCGAGCACAGCTTCCAGCCGGCCGGCAGGCCCGCCACCTCGGCGGGAGGGGGTGGGGGCGCGGCCGGGGCCGAAGCCTCGTCGTCGTCCGATGCGCCGAGCAGGTAGCCGCCGGCCGCCGCGGCCGCGCCCACGACGACGAGGGCGGCCAGGGCGAGCGCCGTCTTCAGCTCTGCGCCTCGGCGATCCTGAGCTCGCGCCGAAGCTCGATCGGCAACCGGAAGGTGACGTCCTCGTCGACCATCCGGTACGGCTCGATCTGCTCGACGCCCCGGGCCCGGAACCAGTCGCAGACCCGCTCGACGAGGGATTCGGGGGCGGAGGCGCCCGATGTGACGCCGACCGTCTCGACGCCGTCGAGCCAGCCCTGATCGATCTCGGTCTCGTCGTCGATCAGGTAGGCCGGCACACCGTCCGCCCTCGCGACCTCGACGAGGCGGTTGGAGTTCGAGGAGTTGCGGGAGCCGATCACGAGCAGCAGGTCGACCTCGCCGATGAGCTCCTTGACCGCCCACTGGCGGTTGGAGGTCGCGTAGCAGATGTCTTCCTTCTTCGGCGCGTAGATCTCCGGGAAGCGGCGCCTGAGCGCAGCGATGATCTCGGAGGTCTCGTCCACCGACAGCGTCGTCTGCGTGATGTACGCGAGCTTCGTCCCGGCCGGGAACGCGAGCGCCTCGGCGTCCTCGACCGACTGCACGAGCACGGTCGCGTCGGGCGCCTCGCCCATGGTCCCCACGACCTCCTCATGCCCTTCGTGTCCGATCAGGACGACCGTGTAGCCGGCGGCGGCGTAGCGGCGCGCCTGGACGTGCACCTTCGTCACGAGCGGGCAGGTCGCGTCGATCGTGTTCAACCCGAGCTCACCCGCGCGCTTGTAGACGGCCGGCGCGACCCCGTGGGCCGAGAAGACGATCGTCGCTCCCTCGGGGGCCTCGTCCTCGCTCTCGACGAAGACGGCGCCGCGTCCCTCGAGCTCGCGCACCACGTGGGCGTTGTGGACGATCTGCTTGCGGACGTAGATCGGCGCGCCGTAGTGCTCGAGCGCGAGCTCGACCGTCTCGACGGCGCGCTCGACGCCGGCGCAGTAACCGCGAGGGGACGCAAGAAGCACGCGGCGAACCATGGGGCCCATGATACGGACGTTCTTGGGCGACAACGATCCGCCGCCGAAGGCGAGCTTGCCTCGCCGAGAGGCTCACGAAGGCTGGGTTTCCCGAGCCGCAAAGAAGGGGGTCCATGGGGGAAACATGGTTTCCCCCATGTCGAAAAGATGGGCCGTTTGGCCTATTGGCATAGGACCACGAATCCCGTTAGCGTCACTGGCACTGGGCGATGCGAACCGCGGTGCGTCGTACCTGGCCACATGGCCGCGGTGAGCAATCTGGAAGGCCCGCCGCACAGACCCCCCGAGCGGCGGGCTTTCCTGTTTTTCTGCGCGGAAGTACGATCTTCTGTGCCCGGTGTCCCGTCTTAGCTCACTCCTCCGCCGCCGTCGGCCCGAGCGCGGGGACGACAGCGTTGCCGGACACGCCCTCGAGGCGAACAAGACGCTCGCCGACGCGCTGCTGCGTGCCCCCGACGTCCACACGACCGGACTGCTGCTCATCGAGGAGGTGGTCCGTCGCCTCGGGTTGGACTTCGCGGCGGTCGCGCTGATCAGCGACGACGGCCGTCGCGCGAGCGGGCTGGTCGGCCTGCAGGACGGAGTCGAGGCGGAATGGTGGCCCGGCATCACGATCGATCTCGAGCAGGAGCCGTCGGGGATCGCGACGGCGGCCTTCGAAGCCGCGCCGATCTTCGTCTACGACGTCGCAGCCTCGCCCCGGATCAGCCGCCGCCTGGCGGAGAAGGTCGGCGCCCAGAGCGCGGTGTTCGTGCCGCTGATCTCCTCGGGGCGGGTGCATGCCGTGCTCGTCGTGGCGACGACGAAAGAGCCCCGCCTGTTCAGCAAGGACGACCTCGCCGCACTCGAGAAGCTCGCCTCCGACGCCGCGCTCGCCGTCGAGCGTGCGCAGTCGTCCGCGTCCCTGGCCGACGCGCTCGAGCGCGAGCGGATCGTCGGCGAGATCGCCCGGAAGGTTCGCTCGGAGCTCGACCTCGACGACGTCCTCCGCGTCGCGGTCGAGGAGATCGCACAGGCGACCGGCGCGGCGCGCGCCTTCATCCGGCTCGGTGAGGCCGGAGAGCCGATGCCCATCCTGGCCGAGTGGGATGCGCCGGGGCTGCCGCCCGTCGGCACCGAGGCTCCGCGGCTGTCGGTTTTGAACCTCGCTGCCCGCGAGCGCCGACCGGTTGCCGTCGGCGACATCGAGGATGCGCCCGAACTCGATGATCCCGCCCTGGGCAGCGTCGACAGCCTGCGTGCGCTCGGCACCCGAGCGGTGCTCGCCGCCCCGATCCTCGTCGCCGAGCGGCTGATCGGCGTCTTCGCCCTGCACCGCACTGACGCCCATCTCTGGACGCCGCCCGAGAGCTCGCTGCTCGAGTCGGTGGCCCGCGAGGTCGGGCTTGCGATTCACATCGCCCGTCTGCTCGAGGAGAACGCCCAGCGGCTGGAGCAGTCCACCGCGCTGCTCAAGGCCTCGCAGTACGTGACGAGCGAGCTGCGGCTCGAGACGGTGCTCCAGCGCCTCGTTGTCGAAGTGACGCGCCTGCTCCGGGCGGACGCGGCGGATTGTTACCTCTTCGACGAGCGGCGCGGCATGCTGACCTGCGCGGCCGTGCACGGGCTCGACCCCGACGTCGTCTCGCTCGAGTTCCCGGCCGAGCGCGGGCTCGCGGGCGAGGCTCTACGCCAGGGCCGAGGGCTGCTCTCGGAGGACTACGCGTCGATCGCCGAGCCGGTCCCGCATCAGGCGTACGCCGACTTCCGCAGCGCGATCGTGGCGCCGATGAAGTGGTCGGGCGAGAAGCGCGGGGTGCTCGGCGTGGGCAGCCGCGAAGAGCGGCGGTTCAGCCGCGGCGACGTGGCGGTGCTCGAGACGTTCGCCGGTCTGGCCGCGCTCGCGCTGCGCCACGCCTCGAGCTTCGAGCAGAACGCGCGGCAGGCCCGGATTCAGCGCGGCTTCTACGGGATCGCGTCCGTCCTCGCCGAACCGCTGTCGCTCGATGAGACGCTCGCCGCGGTCGCCAAGGCTGCGACCGAGGCGCTCGGCGGGTCGTCCGCGGCGCTGCTGATGCCCGCCGCTGTGGAGCGGCTGGCCCTCGCCGCGGGACACGAGTTGCCGCGGGCGTTCGCGGAACTCCTGCGGGACGGGCTCCCGGAGTCGGCCGGCGCACTCGTCTCCTGCGCGCGCGAGCGCCGAACGTTGGCCGCCTCGGACGTGCTCGACGACGACCGCTTCGAGCCGGCCTGGCGTGAGCTCGTCCGCGAGGTCGGCTATCGCTCGATGCTCGCGATCCCGATCGAGGCTCCGCGGCGGGAGCAGGGCGGTCTGGCCCTCGTCTTCTTCGCCGAGCCGCGCAGCTTCACCGACGACGAGCTCGAGCTGGCCGGGCATCTCGCTGGCGCCGCCCGCGGCGCGCTCGAGCGCAGCGAGCTCTACGAGACGGAGCGCAGCTCGCGTGCGCTCTCCCAGCAGCTCGCGCGGATGGGCGGCCTGCTCGCCACCGAGCTCGATCCCGCCGCCGTTCTCGGCGAAGTCGTCGAGCAGGCGCCCGCGCTGCTCGGCGCCGACGCAGCCTCGGTGCGGCGGCTCGAGGACGACCAGTTGGTCGTCAGCGCGGCGAGCGGCGAGGGCGCCGAGGCAGCGATCGGGTCGCAGGCACCGGCAACTGCCTGGCTGGTCGGGGACATCGTCCAGTCCCGAGGCCCCAAGGCCGTCGCAGACGTGGCCGGCGACCGCCGTCTGTTCGACGCCGACCCGATCCTGGCCGAGGGATACAGCTCGTACCTCGGCGTGCCTCTGTTCGGCGCCGAAGGCGAGCTGTACGGCGTGCTCGCGGTCTACGACCGCCGCCCGCGCCCGTGGCTCCAGGAGGAGATCGAGGCCCTCGCCGCGCTGGCCGGCAACGCGTCCGCGGTGCTCGCCAACGCCGACCTCTACCAGAAGGTCAAGGACGAGCAGGACCGCAGCTCGGCGATCCTCGCCAACATCGCCGACGGGATCGTGGCTGTCGACCGCGAAGGAACGGTCGTGTTGTGGAACGCCGCCGCCGAACACATCACCGGTGTCCCGGGGGGCGAAGCGCTCGGGCGCACGCCGGCACAGGTGCTCCAGCGCAACCTCGAGTCGGGCCAGGGCGGGGCCACGCGAGACCGGCTGGTGCCGATCCGCCGCGGCAACGACGAGGTCTGGCTCTCCGTCAGCGAGGCGGTCATGCGCGACCCCGCCGGCGCCGTAGCGGGCCGCATCTACGCGTTCCGCGACGTCTCCTCGGAACGCGTGGTCGAGGAGATGAAGTCCGAGTTCGTCGCCAACGTCTCGCACGGCCTGCGGACGCCGCTGACCTCGATCTACGGGTTCGCCGAGACGCTGCTCCGCCAGGATGTCCTGTTCGAGGAGGAGGAGCGGCGGACGTTCCTCGGGTACATCGCCTCGGAGGCCCAGCGCCTGACCGCCATCGTCGACGCGCTCCTCAACGTGGCCCGCCTCGATGCGGGCGACCTCCAGATGCAGCTGGTGCCCATCGACGTGCGTATGGTCGTGTCCGAGGTGGTGACCGGAGTCCAGGAGACCGGGGCCGTGAACGGCCGCGAATTCGTCGTCGACCTGCCCAGCGAGCCGCTCGACGCCGCGGCCGACCGCGACAAGCTCCGTCAGATCCTCGCGAACCTGCTCGACAACGCGATCAAGTTCTCGCCGGACGGCGGCACGGTCACGGTCGCTGCCAGGCGCAAGAGCGGCGCGGTCGAGGTTCGGGTCGTCGACCGCGGCCCCGGGATTCCGGCGGCCGAGCGGGCGCGGATCTTCCGGAAGTTCTATCGCGGCGACCTGGCGCGCGACCGGCCCGGCGGCACCGGCCTCGGCCTGTTCATCGCCGAGGGCCTCGTGAAGGCGATGGGCGGGCGGATCTGGGTCGACTCGGAGGAGGGGGAGGGCTCGAGCTTCGCTTTCGAGCTGCCGCTCGCCGGAGAGCCGGTGGAGGCAGGGGTTTGAGCGAGACGCAAGACGCCCCGACCCGCGTGCTCGTCATCGACGACGAGGCTCCGATCCGGCTCCTCTGCCGGGTCAACCTCGAGGCCGAGGGCATGTACGTGCTCGAGGCGGGCGACGGCCCGTCCGGGCTCGAGCAGGCTCGGAGCGGCCGGCCGGACGTGATCCTCCTCGACGTGATGATGCCCGGGCTCGACGGCTGGGCGGTCGCCGCGGAGCTGATCGAGGACGCGTCGACGAGCGACATCCCCATCGTCTTCCTCACCGCTAGGGCCGAGCTCCGCGATCGCGCGCGTGGGCTCGAGCTCGGCGGCATCGACTACGTCACGAAGCCGTTCAACCCGGTCGAGCTCGCCACGCTCGTACGCACCCTCCTCGCCCGCGTTCGGGCGGGCGAGCAAGCCGACCTCCGCAGAGAGAAGATCGCGGAGCTCCGCCAGCTCGTCGAGGAATAGCATCCGGCCGCGCGCGATACGCTGAGGCGACTCGGGGTGTAGCTCAGCCTGGTCAGAGCACCGGCTTTGGGAGCCGGGAGTCGCCAGTTCGAATCTGGCCACCCCGACTGATCGGCACGGCTAGCGATGCTCGAACGGAAGCTCGATCGTGCCTGCCCGGTCGATCTCGATCTCGTACAGGACTCCTCGTCTGACCGGGAAGTCCTTGCCCGTGTAGCGCCGCGCCAGCCGGTCCATCACCTCGAGCGCCGCCTCGCCCTCCCGTTTGCCCACCACGCGCCCGCGCAGGTGCGCACTCAGGTACGGCCGTTCGTGGTCGACCACGGAGATCGCGACGCGCGGGTCGCGCTCGACGTTCCTCGCCTTGCGGGAGCCCTCCTGGGTGAAGAAGACCACGCGGTCGTCCTCGACGCCCACCCAGACAGGGACGCTGTGAGGCGAACCGTCCGGGAGCAGCGTGGCGACGTGCGCGAAGTTGCGCCCCTCGAGCAGAGGGCGGACATCCTCCGGTATGCCCATGGGGCCTAGCCTGCCACGTGGAGCGAGCGCGTGGCCTCGCCCTCGGCCCGAAGGGCCGGGGTCTGGCGCCGGCGCGGGCTGCGGATGTACTTGCGCGCGTAGAGGCGTTCGTCAGCTGCGCGATAGAGGGAGAGCGCGTTCAGCCCGTCCTGCGGGTGCACGGCCCAGCCGAAGGTAATGCTGAGCCCGGTCCCCGCGAGAACCGTCTCGAGCTTGGCAGCCAGGCGGGCTGCCTCCTGGGTGCTTCCGAGGGCCGCGAGCACGGCGAACTCGTCGCCACCGACCCGCGCCAGCTCATCGGCCGGCTCGAGCGCGTTGGCCAGCATGCCCCCGAGCCGGCGAAGCGCGTCGTCTCCCTCCAGCTCGCCTTCGCGGTCGTTCAGGTCCTTCAGGCCGTCCATGTCGCCGAGGAGGATCGCGAAGGGACGGCCGCTCTCGAAGCGGCGGGCGATCGCAGCCTCGAAGGCCCTGGTGTTCGGGAGCCCGGTGAGGTGGTCGCGCTCGGCCAGGATCTGGAGCTTCTCGACCAGCGCGTGGTTAGACGCGGCGAACCAGCCGAGCAGGGCGCCGGAGCCGGCGAACGGGAGCAGCCGGATGGCCGCGCCCACGGTTATGAGCTCTGTCGTCGGAACCTGGGGGTTGAGCATGAACGCGATCGCGTACAGGAGGGCCGCTGCGGCGCCGGCAAGCGCGCCGAGACGCGGCCCCGTCGTCAGAGCGATCAGGGCGACCGGCAGGTAGAAGAAGTGCCCGAGCCCGAGTCCGGGCCGCTCTAGGGTCAGGACCGCGGCAAAGACGACCCCGTAGAGTCCGATGGCCGTGACGATTACGAGCCGCCGATGCGAGGTGGCCGCAGGCATTCTCGTGCCAAACGTTCGTCGGTCGCGCGGCCCCAGTCGTCCCTCGGCCGGGGGATAGGCGCCCAGGCGCCCTACGGCTCGGTTTCGGCCGCCTGCGCTCTGAGGAAGCGCGCGAGGAAGTAGGAGAAGGCCGCAAAGAACACGATCGCCTGCTCCACCGCCATGGTGACGCCCGCGATCTGCTGGTCGGTCAGGGGCGACAGGCCCCACAGCCCTCCGTCGTCGTAGTAGTCGTAGACCGTGGTGGGGACGAGGGCCAGCAGCAGCCCGAGGGGGCTCGCCAACGCGAAGGCGGCGAAGAGGTACAGCGCCCGGGCGCCGTCCTCCAGCGCGTGCGGGCTGTCCTGGGCGACGGGCCACCATAGGAGGCAGCCAGCCACGAAGTACATCCCGTGCTCGAGGTGGAGCAGCGTGAGCGGGTGCCGCAACGCGGCGTCGTAGACCCAGGGGAGATGCCAGAAGAAGTAGGTGCCGAGCCAGACGGACAACGCCACCGGCGGCCTCGTCAGCAGCGCGACGACCCTCAGTCGGCCCAGATCCCGGGCGAGACCGGGCGGGATGCCGAAGACCACGAGGGCGGGAGCCCATTCGGCGAGCACGACGTTCTGGAGCAGATGGGCCGTGAGCAGGTGGAAGGAGAGCGCGTCGAGCGGCGTCACCGCGGCCGCGACGAGCAGCGCGACCCCGGCCCAGAAGGAGACAAGGCGCGCGCGCGAGACACGTTCGCGGCGAGTCCCGTACAGGTGCGCGGCCACGAGCAGGGAGACGGCGAGAAGCGCCTCGCCGTGCGCCGACCACGCGTACGGATCCGGCCGCATCCGGCTACGCTACTCCCGAACGCGCGGGCGTAGCTTAGTGGTAAAGCCCCAGGTTTCCAACCTGGCTATGCGGGTTCGATTCCCGCCGCCCGCTTCCCCTCCGACATCCGGAAGCTCCGCTACGTTGTCGAGTATGAAAACGATGGAGCGGATCGAGGCTCGTCGCCTCCGGCGCGAGGAGGGCGAGTCGATGAAACGAATCGCCTCCCGTCTCGGGGTGTCCGTTTCCTCCGTGAGCCTCTGGGTCCGAGACATGAGCTTTCGGCCGAGCAGCGCGCTGCCTTGCGGAACAAGATGAGCGGCGCGTCGTCCGCGAATGCGATCGCGGCACGTCGTCGCCGAAGGGTGCCAAATGTCGGAACACGGTTTGTATTGCCAACTCCGATCCAGCCCTACTTCGCCTGTTCGTGCGATTCCTTCGTGAGTGCTGCGAGCCGCCGATGGAGAGGATCGCGATCACCTGCAATCTCTTCGCCGATCACGTTGAGCGCCAGCACGAGATCGAACAATTCTGGCTCGACAATCTCGAACTGCCTCGAGCCTGTTTGCGACCGTCGATCGTGAACGTCTACTCGAAATACAGCCAGAAGAAGCGCCGCAACAAGCTGCCCTATGGGACGTGCGGGCTCGTCTACAACGACACAGCCACCGTTCAGTCGATCTTCGGCGCGATCCAGGAATACGCCGGCTTCGAACGCCCAGAGTGGCTCGATTAGCATCGCGGCGTCGGGAACGTCCGACGTCGCAGCGATGCTGCCGCCGTGGAAGTGCGGGTAGTCCGGGTCGAGGCGCGGACCGTTGCCAGGGTGCTCGTGATCGTGCTCGCGTTCGCCCTCCTGCTCGAGATCATCTGGCTCTCGAGGCAGGTGCTGACCTGGATCCTCGTCGCGCTCTTCCTGACGCTCGCGCTCAACCCCGCGGTGGAATTCTTCCAGCGGCACGGGATCAAGCGCCGCGGCTACGCGGCCGCGTTGACCTCGCTGCTGATGGTGGCTGCGATCGTGGCACTCGGGTCGCTGTTCCTCCCGACACTCGTGCGGGAGGCCAACGACTTCGTGCGGGCCGTCCCCGGATACGTGGAGGACGTCAGCGCCGGGCGCGGACCGCTCGGCGACCTCGACCGGAAGTACCACATCGTCGACCGCGTGCGGGCCTCGGTGCAGAGCGGCGGCGCCGCCAGCGTCCTCGGCCTGTCGGGAACGGCGGTCGCGGTCACGAAGAGCATCGTCACCGCGATCGTCGCGGTCGTGACGATCGCCTTCATGACCTTCTTCATGCTCCTCGAGGGCCCGCGCTGGCTCGCGCGCTTCCTCGCGCTCCTCCCCGAGCGCTCGCAGGAGCGCTGGCAACGGGTCGGCCGCGACATCTACCGGACGATCGGCGGCTACGTGACCGGCAACCTGCTGATCAGCGTGATCGCGGGCGCCGCGTCGACGCTCGTCCTGTTAGTCACCGGCGTGTCGTACGCCGTGGCGCTCGGCCTACTCGTCGCCATCCTCGACCTCGTCCCACTCGCCGGTGCGACCCTCGCCGCCATCCTCGTGACCACGGTGGGGTTCATCGACCAGGGCCCGGTCGTCGGCTTCATCGTGCTCGCGTTCTTCGTCATCTATCAGCAGATCGAGAACCACGTGCTGCAACCGCTCGTGTACAGCCGTACGGTGCAGCTCTCGCCCCTCGCCATCCTGATCGCCGTCCTGATCGGGGCCAAGCTCGCCGGCGTGCTCGGCGCGCTCGGCGCGATCCCGGTTGCCGGGACGATCCAGGTGCTGTTTCTCGAATGGCTGCGCGTGCGGCGGGCGGGCAGCGAACAGACCCCCATCGCTAATTCGGGTTGACGCGACTTCAAAAATGTGCCATTAGTGCCGCCGTGCCGCCCCCGAGGATCCGCCACCTCGGTCCGATGCTGGCTGTCGCCATTGCCGTCGCCGCCTTCACGCCAACTCTGGCGGGCGCAGCGACCAACGGCCTCGGGGCGAGAGCGGTGCTCGAGAGGCAGATAGCAACGCGCGTCAATGCCGTGCGCGGGTGGTACGGGTTGAGACCGCTCCGCTTCTCACAGGGACTCACGGTCGCCGCGCGACGGCATTCCTGGGAGATGACCGTCCAGGGGTACTTCGAGCACGACTCGCGGAACGGCACCCCGTTCTGGAAGCGGATCGAGCGCAGCTACCCGGCACGCCGGTTCTCCCGTTGGGAGGTCGGTGAGAACATCGCCTGGAGTCCGCTCGGAGCGACGGCGGTGGATGTCGTCCGCCAGTGGATGGGCAGTCCCGCACACCGTGCGAACCTCCTCTCCGCCGCGTGGCGCGAGTTCGGTCTAGGCGCGTTCCGGGTCCCCCGCGCCGGCGGCACGTACGGTGGCCGCCCGGTCACAATCGTCACGCTGGACCTGGGCGTTCGCACCCGTTAGGCCGGGACATCGAATCCCCCTTTTGGGGGAGAAGACTAGGACCTGTGAGCCGATGTCAATGGTGTGCGCAGGGGGATCTGCAGCGTGCTTTCGGTCGTGGGGTTCATGCTCCTCGCGACGAGTGCTGCCGCCGTAACGACGGACGGCGCGGCGCCGCTGCCGAGCAAGTACGAGCTCCAGCGTGCAGGGCAGTCGATGCTGAAGCAGGGCCGCACGTCGTTCAACCGCCGCAGCTTCGAGCGCCTCGCGCCCACGGTTCGCCGGCTTGCGCTGCCGACCCGCTCCGAGACGACGGCTCGCCCTCAGGCTCCGCGCCGCTCGGGTGTCGCGCTCAGCGCCCTCGAGTCGGGGCTATTCGCTCGCGTGAACGCCGTTCGGCGGTCTCGCGGCCTCCGCGCTCTGACGATCTCGCGCTCCCTGTCGGCGGCGGCCAACTACCACTCGCGCCAGATGATCCAGTACGGCTTCTTCGAGCACGAGTCGCGCGGAGGCGGCGCTTTCTGGAAGCGCGTCGAGCGCTTCTACGGCTCGCGCGGCTACCGCAGCTGGGAGGT
>Ga0184625_10001171_pt1 | contig 10816 bp, 7 predicted proteins | sample PLM3_30_b1_FD_133151 | JGI IMG/M metagenome (GOLD analysis project Ga0184625, IMG submission 133151) | Groundwater sediment microbial communities from an aquifer in East River, Colorado, USA - PLM3_30_b1 | ecosystem: Environmental > Terrestrial > Soil > Riparian zone | place: USA: East River... | reverse complement strand
GACGAGCCGGTTAATTTGTCTGATTCTCGCCCGGAGACCCATCAGCATTGTTCGCCAGCCGATGCTAATTGCTGCCAGTCGCTGCTACTAGATCCAAATGCTATGATCCACATTGACCTGCACAAACGGCTGTTCCTGCTGGTCACCGGACGAGGTGAATAGCCCCAGGACTTTCCTTACCATGGATGCGCTCTACCGACTGAGCTAGGGGGGCAAGTACTGTTTCTGCAGTTGGGCGCAGAATTGTCGCTGTAAAGTAGAGAAAGGGACCTGCACATCGAGCACGCATCAGCATCCAGCGCCGATGATGATACCCGATCGCTGCTGCATCGGCCCAGCACGCCACCGCACCGCATCCCCGCTCCGGAACGTGCCCGTCTCACGCTCCTCAGCTGCGGCTCAGGAGAGGTAGCGGCTGATCGCATCCTCCACGTCCAACGGTTCGCTCTCCCACTTGAGCTCGTCACCCCGGCGCAGCCGCGCCTCGGTCGCCGCCCACCGCCGCGCTGGCGGACGAACACCACCCGCCACCACCCCTCGACCACGCGACCGAGCGGCCCCAGATCCCGGGTCGACCGGGCAATCTTCAGCGCCTGATCCAGGTCCTGCTCGAACCGAGCGCGGTCGGCGTCGGGCAGTGCCGCACGGACCAGCCCCACCCGCTCCGGCAGGTCAGGGCCGGGCGCCCACTCAGCCACCTCACACCACGCCTCCTGCCGTCCACACCGGTCCTCCGCTCATGAGTGTGACAGAGCCTGCTCGGAGCGACCCTGGCAGGCCCGTCTTGCCACCGCTCGGCAATCCCAATATCGAACGATCAGTCTTACGGCAAGCAGCTGGCCGTCTCGCGACGGTGATTCCGCCGGAATACGGCTCCAGGACTTCCCTGGCCGGGAGGTACCGCCCGGGTGGTCGGCCAGCTCGTGGACGTGTACTCCAGCAGGTTGCAGGTTCGAGTCCTGCCAGGGGCACCAAGAACCGCATCATTGCAGGTCAGACCCTATAGACGATCCCTGAGCGATAGGGTCGAGCATCCGTTGATGCGTTGCACAGCGCTTGGACGAAGTGGCAGGCGGCCAGGTCGCACCCGCCGATGCCCCGTATGGCCTTGACCGATGTTCAGGTCGGCGGGCCGTCGGTCCCGGTTGGCGCCATCGGGTCGGTGCGGCAGCCCAGCGCTTCGAAGGTCGACCTGGCCCGGTCCAGGTGCCCGGTCCGGTCCAGGCCGAGCGGGGAGCGCTCGCCGGCAGCCAGGTGGCGGCCGAGCTGGTGGTGGGCGTGGGCCAGCTCCCAGGGCATGGCCAGCCGCTCGGCCTCCCCGACGGCCCGCGTCCAGGCCCGGCGGGCGGCGCCCTGGCGGCCCTGGAGCCAGTACGACCAACCGAGGCAGACCAACGCCCTCGGCCGGGCCATCGGGAAGGAGCGGGCATAGCGGCGCAGCCGGCGCAGCCCGGCGGCCGCGGTGGCCCGTAGCTCGGCCGGGTCCACGCCGGTGGGCTCGCCCCGCTCGAGCAGGGCCAGGCAGACCTCGGGGATGCCGGCGTGGGCTTCCAGGGTGTATGGGAGGAACGAGGGTTTCGGGCCGGCTCGGTCAGCGGCGGTCTGGGTCGCCCGCCAGGCGTCGGCCGGCCGGCCGCCGGCAAGGTGGAACTGGGCCGCGGCCACCTGGACGCGGACCACGTCGATCCTGGCCACATCCTGGGTACTGAGCTGCTCCGCTTCCTCGAGCCAGCCCGCGATCGCCGGGTCGAGCGGGTCGACACGCAGCCGCGACTCGGCCAGAACAAGCAGCCCCCAGAGGTGCACGGCCGGGTCGTGGCGATCCCGGCCGGCCGCCCTGGCCTCGGCGGCCATGGCCGCCGCCTCACCGAAGCGGCCGGTCAGATACCGGCAGACCGCGCTGATGAGCAGCACCTGGTCCGCTAAGCGGTGCAGCCTGGCCGCAGCGCCTGCCGCCAGGGCCTTGGGGGCTCTGGCGTCCAACATTGCCCAGTCGCCGACTCCGAGCCAGTGCAGCCCGCCCACCAGCTGTGTCGAGCAGATGGTGACGGGGTCGTCGGCCCGGTCGGCGGCGCTGACCGCGGCCCGGACCTGGCGGCGGCTGAGCCGGCGAAGCCCGGCGGCGCCGGCGACCAGCCCGACGCTGATCTGGTCTCTCGCGGTCAGGTCGAGCCGCCCGGCCCGCTCGGCCTGGTTGAGCCCGAACAGTCCGAGCGGCAGCAATGGGGGCCGGTCCTCGAGCACATAGCACGCCGCGCCCATCTGCCAGCAGGTTTCGGCCCGCTCCGCGGCTCGGATGCGCCGCTCCTCCCCGCGTTCCACCACGCCACCTGGCCACAGCCGCCGCAGCGGCCGCTGGAGGGCCTGGCTTGCCAGCACGTCCAGCCACCCCAGGGTGGCTGCCGGCGTCGGGCTGTCGAGCAGGGCCAGCGTCCGCTCGAAGTGCTGGCGGGCAGGACGCACCTCGCCAAGCTCCATGTACGCCTCGCCGAGCAGGCGGTGCCAACGCGCCTGCTCGGTGACCGGGACCCCAGCATGCTCCAGGGCAGCGGTCAGGACGGCTTGGGCCTCGCGGAACCAGCCCCTGCGCCGATACCAGGGCCACAGCCTGACCAGGTGGGCATCCAGCCGGGTCGCATCGGCGTGGCCGATCAGCCAGTCGGTCGCCGCCCGCAGGTTCTCGACCTCGACGTCGAGGGCGCCCTCCCCACCGGCGGCCGCCCCGGCCGGATCGGGCAGCAACCCAGCATAGTATCGGGCGTGACGCTGGCGGGTGGCCTGCTCGTCGGCCGGGTCGGCAGCCAGCCGCTCGGCGGCGTACTGGCGGAGCAGCTCGTGCATGGCGTAACGGCCGTCCTCGCCGACCGCGACCAGGGACTGGTCGACCAGACCGGCCAGCCGCGGCAGCCCGGCGCCGGCCACCGCGGCGGCCGCCTCCAGGTCGAAGCCGCCGCGCAGCACCGACAGACGGGCGAGCAGACGCCGCTCGTCGCCGGTAAGGAGCTGCCAGGACCAGTCGATCACCGACCTCAGGCTCTGGTGGCGCCGCTCCACATCCGGCGAGCTGGTCTCGAGCAGGTCGAGCCCGCCGGCGAGCCGGTCGGCGATGGCGGCCGGGCTCGCGGACCGCACCCAGCGGGCGGCCAGCTCGATGGCCAGCGGCACGCCAGCGACCAGGCGACAGATGCGACCCACGTCCTCGTCGGCAGCCGGCCGGAATGCTGGACGGATCAGCCGGGCCCGCTCCGCGAACAGCTGCACCGCCTCGTAGCCAGCAGCCTCCACGCCGGCCTCGGCTGGCGGGTACGGCAGGCCGGGCACCTCGACCAGCCACTCCACGCCCAGCCCGAGCCGCCGCCTGGAGGTCACCAGCACCTGCACACCCGGTGCCCGGTGCAGCAGCTCGGCCACCACCCCGGCAGCGTCGCCGAGCTGCTCCAGGTTGTCGAGCACCAGCAGCAGCTCGCGGCCGGTCAGGTGGTCGGCGAGCAACTCCAGGGGGTCGCGGGGGACCGCCAGCGATACCCCGAGCGCGCGGGCGAGGTCGGCGACGACCAGGTCGGCGGCCTCCTCCGGGCGGGCCGGGCTGGTCCCCACGAACGACACGAACACCACCCCGTCGCGGTGGCGGTCCTCGCGTGCGGCCGCGACCTCCACCGCCAGCCGGGTCTTGCCGATGCCGCCGGGCCCGACCAGCGTCACCAGCCGGCACGCCGGGTCGTCGAGCAGCTCGCGCAGCCGGGTCAGCTCCCGCCCCCGGCCGACCAGCGTGGTGAGCGGGCGGGGCAGGTCGGGCGTTGGCAACCTGGCCGCCGCAGCCGCCGGGGCCGCTTCGCGCCGCCCAGCTGGCCCTTGCCCGGCGGAGGGCGAGGCCCCAGGTTCCGGGGTGGCCAGCTCGGTGAACCCGCCGGTGCCGGCGATCTCGTCGCGCAGGGCGACGGTGGCCGCCGACGGTTCGACACCGAGCTCCTCGCTGAGCAGGTAGCGGCAGGTCTCGTACTGGGCGAGGGCGGCGCTGCGCTGGCCGCCGGTGGCCAGGAACCACATGAGCGCGCGGTGCGCCTCCTCGTGGAGCGGCTCCAGCTCCAGTATGCGGCGGGCGACCTCGATCCCGGTGGCCGTGTCTCCCTGGTCGTGGGCCAGCGCGACGACGCGGTCCATGAGGACCAGCATGTCGGCCCGGACCGCGGCACGCCGCCCCACCAGCCACTCGTCGAACAGCGGGGCACCCGGGACGCCGAAGCCGTCCAGGAACTCGCCAGGGCACAACCGCACGGCCGCCAGCAGCTCGCTGGCGTCCCACTCGCCGGCGGCCACGCGGGCCACCTCGACGGCGTCGACCCAGACGGGCCGGCCGGAGGCGAGCGCGACCGTCTGTCTGGTCACCTCCAGGTGGTCGGGGAGGACCCGGCGCAGCTTGGTCAGCACCAGCCGCAGGTTGGCCCGGGCGGTCGCCTCCGGCAGGTCGCTCCACAGCAGCCCGGCCAGGGCCGAGCGCGAGTGCCCCGTGCCGGTCACGGCCAGGTAGACCACCAGCGCCGCCGCCTTGGCCGACGCCAGCTCCACCAGCGGACGCCCGGCCACGGCCAGCTCGGCACGGCCGAGCACACGGACGCGAAGCTGCTGCTCCATCATCGCCCCCGCCGACTGTCCGGGAAGAACCTTATCGCGAGCCACGCCCCGCACACGATGGGGAAACGGTCGGCACACGGCGGCCGGCTACGGTCCCGGCAAGGAACGTCGGACTTCGAGGGAGAGGACCCTGCCATGCCCGACATCATCGCCTGCCCCGACCCGGCCTGCCGTGCCCCGGCCCGGATCGTGGACCGCTGGACCTTCGGGTCGACCAGCGGCCCGGTCGAGCACGTCAAGACCGGCTGCGAACGCGGCCACTGGTTCACCCCGACGGTGGACTCGCTCGACCTCCAGCCCGCCACCAACGCCACCCGTCCGGCGCTAGTGCCGGTGCCCTGACACCAAGGAGGTGCACGATGCAGGCAGGAACGAAGATTCGGCCGCGGGCCGCCGGCGACCACGCCGTGGTGCTCGGGGCCAGCATGGCCGGGCTGGCCGCGGCCAGGGTGCTGGCCGACGCCTACGGGCGCGTCACCGTGGTCGACCGGGACCTGCTGCCGGCCCCAGGGGTGCAGCGTCGTGGCGTGCCGCAGGGCCGCCACGCCCACGGGCTGCTGGCCAGGGGCCGCGAGGTCCTCGAAGAGCTGTTCCCCGGCCTGACCGACGAGCTGGTCGCCCGGGGCGCGCTGTACGGGGACATCCAGCTCCAGGGCCGCTGGTACAACGAGGGCGTGCGCCTGTGCCAGGCGCCGAGCGGCCTGAACAGTCTGGCGGTCTCCCGGCCGCTGCTGGAGGGACAGGTCAGGCGGCGGCTGGCCGCCTTCCCCAACGTCAGCATCGTGGACGGATGCGACGTGGCGGGACTGGTCGCCACCCCGGACCGGCGCCGGGTCACGGGCGTCCGGACGCTTCGCCGGGGGGCCGGCGGTCCCGAGCAGGTCCTGGAGGCCGACCTGGTCGTGGACGCCACCGGGCGCGGATCACGCAGCCCGGGGTGGCTGGCCGCACTCGGCTACGAGCCACCCGAGCAGGAGACGGTACGGCCCCAGATCGCCTACGCAAGCGCCGTCTACCGGCGCCGGCCGGCCGAGCACCTGGGCGGCGACCGCGTAGTGATCCTGGCCGCCACCCACGCGACCAGGCGCGGCGCCGCCATGCTGGCCATGGAGGACGACCGCTGGATCGTCACCCTCTTCGGCTACCTGGGCGAGCGGCCCCCGACCGAGCCCGGCCAGTTCGCCGACTGGGCGGCCACCCTGGCCGCGCCCGACGTCCACGAGGTGATCTCGAGCGCTGAGCTGCTCCAGGCGCCGGTGCCGGCCCACTTCCCGGCCAGCGTGCGCCTGCGCTATGAGCGGCTGGACCGCTTCCCCGAGGGCTATGTGGTCACCGGCGACGCGGTGCGCAGCTTCAACCCCATCTATGGCCAGGGCATGACCGTCGCGGCGCTGGAGGCGCTGGTTCTGCGCCACTGCCTACGCGACGGCGCCGGCCAGCTCGGGCAGCGGTTCTTCCGCTCCGCGGCCAAGCTAGTGGACATCCCGTGGGGCATCGCGGTCGGCGCCGACCTGCGCTTCCCAAAGGTCGAGGGACCGCGCACGCCCAAGGTGCGCATGATCAACGCCTACCTCGCCCGCCTGCACGTCGCCGCCGGCTCCGACCCGGTCCTCGGCCGTGCCTTCCTGCGCGTGGTCAACCTGATCGACCCACCCGAGCACCTGATGAGCCCCGAGCTCGCCTTCCGGGTGATGCGCGGCACCCGCGCGGCCAGCTGAACCCCACCCACCCGACCCGCCCACGTCGGCAAGGAGGACCTCCCGATGCACACCACGATCTCCCGGACCACCCTGACCGTCGACGGCATCCGCGCCCCGCTGCTGGAGGCACGCCCGGCCGGCGCCCCCAGCGAGGAGGCGGTCGTCTTCGTCCACGGCAACCCCGGCTCCAGCCAAGACTGGGGGCCGCTCCTGGAGCGGGTCGGCCATCTTGCCCGCGCCGTCGCCTGGGACCACCCCGGGTTCGGCCACGCCGACAAGCCGGCCGGCTTCGACTACACCGTCGACGGCTACGCCGCCCACCTCGGCCGCTGCCTCGACGCCCTCGGCGTCGCCAAGGCCCACCTGGTCGGCCACGACTTCGGCGGCCCCTGGATGCTGCGCTGGGCGGCCGGCCACCCGGACCGCTTCGCCAGCGCGACCCTGATCAACACCGGCGTGCTGCTCGACTACCGCTGGCATTACCTGGCCCGCATCTGGCGCACGCCGATCCTGGGGGAGCTGTTCCAGGCCACCGCTACGCGCCCCACGTTCCGGCTGCTGCTGCGCCACGGTAACCGGCCGCCGCTGCCCAGGGCCTTCGTCGACCGCATGTACGACGACATGGACCGCGGCACCAGTCGGGCGATCCTGGCCCTGTACCGGGCCACCGACGACCCGGGTGGCGAGCCGGCCCGGATGCTGTCGGCCGCGCTGCGCCCGTTGGACCGCCCGGCCCTGGTGGTGTGGGGCGGGAAGGACCCTTACATCCCGGTCGAGCAGGCCCAGCGCCAGCGCGAGACCTTCCCGAGCGCCAGGGTCGTCGTGCTCGACCGCAGCGGGCATTGGCCGTTCGTGGACGACCTCGAAGGCGTCGCGGGCCCGGTGCTCGAGTTCCTGCGTGAGGTGACCGGGGTGCCAGCCAGGCACGGCGGGTAAGGCCGGCGGGCAAGTAAGACCATCGCCCAGCTGATCACCAGATCCTGGGCCCGCGTCAAGGCCGTCTGAGGGCTGGAGTGTGGTTCGCATCCAGGCACACTTGCTCCCTGGTGGCGTGCCGTGTACCCCGGCGAGCGGTATTGGCGGCTCGATTTATCCAACCACCCGCAACGAACGAGAAACGCCAGCAGCCTCCAGTCGCCCAGAAGCGTCATGTACCGAGATCCCGTGATCTGAGCGGCGGGCGGCGCCTCACACGGTGATGACGGTTTTTCCTTGGGCTTGTCCTTCGCCCTGATACCGGAGCGCTTCAGGGACCTCAGCCAACGTGTACCGTCGGTCGATGACCGGTGTGACCTTTCCGCCTTCCATAAGCTCCTTCAGCACCACCAGGTCCTTCTTGGTCTGTTTCGCCGTCAACCCAACCAGTTTCTGGCTCCCGAACCGTGAAAGCACGGGCGCACGGATGATCCGACCCATAGGTCCGAGCAAACGACCGCCCTCTCCACTGGACAGCACCAGCGTCCCCTCGGGGGTTAATGCACGCCTGCAATCTGCCAGCGAATTGTTCCCCGCCACTTGGAAGATGAGATCGTAGCGCCGCCCAGTTAGGGTGAAGTCCTCCTGGGTGTAGTCGATGACCTGGTCGGCGCCGATCGAGCGGACCAGGTCGAGGTTCCTGGTGCTGCACACGCCGGTGACGTCCGCGCCGAACGACTTGGCAAGTTGCACGGCAAACGTGCCCACACCGCCCGACGCACCGATGATCAAGACCTGCTGCCCTGGCTGGATCTGTCCTTTGTCGCGAAGACCCTGCAGGGCGGTGACGCCCGCTATGGGTACGGCCGCCGCTTGCTCAAAGGTCAGGTTGGCCGGTTTGGGCGCGATGCCATCTAGGGGCACACAGACGTACTCGGCATAGGCGCTGTTGTGCGCGCCGAACACCTCATCGCCGGGTCGAAACTGGGTGACGTTGCCGCCGACCGCTTCAACCCGCCCGGCCAGATCCAGTCCCAATATCTGGTGTTTTGGTTTGCGCGGCCCGAAGCCCATCCCGGACCCGGCGAGGCGCACGATGTACGGCGTGCCAGTCAGGAAGTGCCAGTCCGCTGGATTCACGGACGTCGCGTGTACCCGGACCAGCACCTCGTCGTCCTTGACGACCGGCTTGTCGACTTCTCGGAGTTCGAGCACATCAGGTGCGCCATACTTGTCGCAGACGATCGCTTTCATCGCATGCTCCTGAACCGTCGCGGGTGTGCTCGAAGGTAGTGTCAGGTCTGACCCCGCGCAAGACCCACTAAGTATCCACCCGGTGGAGTCGCTGCCGTATCCGGCTTCACCGGCCAGGATCCGGGCTCTGGTGGTCGTCAGCCCGGCCGGGACTTGGTCGCACCATGCATCACGCGACAGCCCGGTCCCGCTGGCCATGGCCGCCGTCGTCGCGCAGGGCCAGCTCACTGCCACACCCATCACCAACCCGTTCGGGCTGGCCGGCGCCGCCGGTATGGCCGCCGACAACCTCGCGCAGGCCGGCGCCTCCCTTGCACGTGGGCAGCCTGGCAGCGGCACTGGCCTGCCTGGTGGTTCGGTCCGGATCTCCTGCGGGGTCGAGCGCCAACAGCTGCGCTAGGTCGCCGCTGGCGCAACCGCCGCCGCGATCGGGCTACTGGCGGTGATTGGGCTGCTGGTGCTTCAGGACTTCTATGGGATCGCACCGGCGACCGGCGATTCAACCGACGCCGTTGCCACGCAGCCCGCACGGTTGAGCAGTCGTCATCCGTTTCCGCGAGCAGGTCGACCTGGACGCCTGTTCGAGGTCCCCGCCGGGGCCGATGAAAGGTTCATCGCGGCCTGGGAGGCTGCCCGCGACTTCCTCGCCGCCCAGGACGGCTACCGGTCGACGGAGCTGCACCGCAGTCTCGGTCCCGGCGCCGAGTTCCGGTTCGTCAACGTGGCCGAGTGGGCATCACCGGCGGCCTTTCAGGCCGCCACCAGCCAACCTGATTTCCCCGGCCGCGACCTGCCGTTCGCCGCCCATCCCGGCCTCTACGAGGTCGTTCGCGAGGACCGGCCACCGGCCGAGGATCCCGCTGGGGTGGTGCTCGTCAATGCCTTCGAGGTGCCGCCCGATGGCGACAACACCTTCCTCACCAGCTGGGAAGCCAGCCGGGAGTTCTTGCGCACTCAGCCCGGCTATCTAGCTAACCCGGTGTGCGGGTTCAGGTGGCAACGAGGTCGGCGAACCGCAGCGAGCCCAGGCCGGTCTGCTGGCACAAATCGACGGCCAGGGTGTGGCTGAGCAGCTTGCGTTGCCAGCGCGACCACAGGTGCCAGGCGTCGCGGGCCCAGACCCGTTTGGCGTGGTAGCGCTCGACCAGCTGGCCGATCACGGTCTCGATCCGCCGCCGTGCTTGAGTGAGCCGGCCAGGCAGGCGCGGCATCGGCGTCTTGGCCGATCGTGGCGGTGCCAGCAGCCGCACGCCGCGGTCGGCCAGCAGTTCGGCTCGGGTCGGGCTCCAGTAGGACCGGTCCCCTAACGCCCAGCCGCGCACCCCGGCCAACAGCTCCTCGGCCATGGTCAGGTCGTGCAGGTTCGCTGGAGCCAGCCGGCCGTCGGTGATCACTCCTGGCCAGCACACTCGCAGGTGGGCCCGGAGCCCGTAGTAGGTCTGCTTGGCGCCCTCGTCGCGGCCGAAGGCAGCCAGCCCGGCCAGCCGCCGGCAGCGGTAGGCGCGGCCGAAGCGGCAGACCGGCATCGGGAAGCTGTCCAAGATCGAGACCGCCGGGTCGAAGGCGATCTGGCCGAGGAGCTGCTGGCGGAGCTGGGCCTTGACCGCCCACAGATTCGCCGCCTGGCGGACGAAGGTGGTGCGGTGGACACGGCCAAGTGCCGGGAACCAGTCGCAGTAGTGGCGGCGGAAGTGCTCGTAGAGGCCCTTGTCGGTATCGATGCCGAGGAACTCCCCGACACACTCGATGGTCAGGACCTCACTGTCGCTTAGGGTCGGTGTGGGGCCGCGCTGGCGGAGCCGCCGCTCGGCCAGCCACTCGTCGATCAGGCACTACACGGTGATGAGCAGCGTCGTAGCATCCATGGCTAGACCCCCGTGCGCGGTGGTGATGGCGTCACCCCGAAGCGTACGGGGGTCACAACCCACCAAACCCGCACACCGGGTTAGCTACCCGCCTGCATCGCAGCATCTCCCCGGAGGCTGACTTCCGATTCGTCAACGTCGGTCGCTATGCCAGCCCACAAGCGTTCCAGGCGGCCATCAGCCAGCCCGGGTTTCGGCAGGCGGCCGCGGCCATCCAGCACCGCGCCCACCCTGGCTTGTACGAGATCGTGCGCCGCTGACCGCTCGCCACTCGCGCTCGCCGGAAGGAGGTTATCTGTGCAGGCTGACGCCAACGCTCCGGTGTTCGCCACCGGTGAGGTTGAGATGGCCGCCGATCCGGAAACGGTCTGGGCGGTTATGGCCGACATCGGCCGCTGGCCGGACTGGAACGCTGACATCAGCGCGGCCACCCTGCACGGCCCGGTGCGT
>Ga0184625_10001170_pt1 | contig 10822 bp, 11 predicted proteins | sample PLM3_30_b1_FD_133151 | JGI IMG/M metagenome (GOLD analysis project Ga0184625, IMG submission 133151) | Groundwater sediment microbial communities from an aquifer in East River, Colorado, USA - PLM3_30_b1 | ecosystem: Environmental > Terrestrial > Soil > Riparian zone | place: USA: East River... | reverse complement strand
CGTTCAAGGCCGCCACCGAGACCTACCTCTGGCTCGCGACCCGCGCCGAGGCGCATTGGCATGCGCTCTTCGGGGATCTGCCCGTTCCCCGTACGTCGCCGGCGATGCGGCTCTTCGTCGACGGGACGCCCGAGACGCCGGAGACCGCCGGCGAACGGTTCGGCATCTTGATGGCGCTCGGCGAGCTCGATGCCGCTCGCCGGGTGATCGGGCAGATGCCGGAATCCAGTCCGCGCGAGCGCCACATGCGAAGCACCGCGGGCTGGCTCGTCGACTTCATCGACGCGAAGGACGGTCCACTCGAGCCTCTGTGGATGTCGGCCGCGACGATCGACGACCCCGCCGAGCGTCTCGAGGCCGAGGTCGAGCTGGCCGTGAGCGAGGCGCGGATCGCCCTCGCCACGGGCCGCGATTGGATGACGCCGCTGGCCGCGGTCCGCGAACGACTGGGACGGGAGCCTGCTCGGATCCTGTGGCAGTTCGCCTGGCGACCGGCGTTCCGCCTCATCCTTTCGGCGGCGGTCATCGGCGTCGGCGCCTATTGGCTGTTCATCCTGGTGCGATGACCCGTCTGCCGGGCCTAGCTGGGTTCCGGTCCCGTGGCCAGCCCGGCCGCATCGAGGACCTGGGCGACCCTCGCGGGCGTGATCGCGCCGACCCTGAGGACCCGCGGCGTGTCGGCCGTACAGTCGACCACCGTCGAAGCCGGGCCACCGTGGGCTGGACCGCCGTCGAGGATGAGGTCGATCGCGTCGCCCAGCTGGTCGACGATCTCGCTCGCATCACCCGCTTCGGGGAGGCCCGACACGTTCGCGGACGTCGTCGGGAGCGGCCCGAGGGCCCGCGCGAGCGTGCGTGGAGCCGCGTGGTCAGCGACCCGGAGCCCGATCGTCGACGCGCCCCTGGTCAGGGCACTCGGCAACGGCACGTCCGTTCGCTGCGGGACGACGACGGTCAGACCACCCGGCCAGAACGCGTCGGCCAGCGCCGTCGCGGCCCATCCCATGACCCCGATGGACGACGCCTGGGATGCCGAGTCGAGCAGCACCATGATCCCCTTGTCGGGCGGGCGGCGCTTCACCTGGAACAGCCGCTCGATGCCTCCCGGCGTGCCGAGCGCGACGGCGATCCCGTAGACGGTGTCGGTCGGGAGCGCGACGATGCCGCCCGCTCGGAGAACGTCGACGGCGGCTGCCCGGCCGTCCGCATCGTCGGCGACGACGCGCGCACTCACGCTGGGATGGGGTCCTTCGGGATCGGGGCGCCCGGCGCACGCGTCGCGAGGGCCTCCTCGGCCAGCCGCCTCGCCGCCGCGCGGGCAGATGCCGGCGACGCGAGCACGAGCGCCTCGATCATCCGGGCCACACCCTCCTCGGCCAGCGGCGGGGCGATGTAGCGAGCCGCCGCCTGCACTTCGTCTGGCGCGGTCGGCATCGCCGTGCCGTGACCGACCTCGGCGAGCATCTCGATGTCGTTCCACTGGTCACCGATCGCGAGCACCGCACCGAGCCGGATCCCGAGCCGGCGCGCCAGCCAGCGGACCGCCCGACCCTTCGACACGCCCGGCGCGACGAACTCGAGGAACCGCGGGTGGCTGACCGTGACGTCGGCACGTCCGGCGAAATGGGCCCGCGCGGCGCCGGCCACCTCAGTCGGCAACGGGGGCTCGCCTGCGGCCATCACCTTCGTCACCGCGTGCCGGATCGAATTCGGGAGGTCGACGGCGAGCTCCGGTCGAGAGCCCATGAACACGCTGTACTCGTCGGCGCGCGGGTCGTCGGCCCGGACGATGAAGCGTTCGAGGTGGTTGAGATGGGGATCGAGCCCGTGGGCCCGTGACCAGAGGACGACCTCGCGCGCGACCTCCGCACGGAGCGGTGTGTGGACGAGCAGGCGCCCGGGGCGCCGGGACTCCCCGACCGGCATCTCGCGGATGAGCGCGCCCTGGTAGCCGACGATCGGCGCGTCGAGCTCGAGCTCCCGGGCGAACCGAAGCGCGCTCGAGACCATCCGACCGGTGATGAGGCTCACCGGGACGCCTTGGTCGCGAGCCGCTCGGATGGCGGCGCGGGTGTCCGGCCCGATGTTCAGGTCGTCGCCGACGAGCGTGCCGTCGATGTCGAGGGCGACGAGGCCGATGGGCAGGATGGGCTCAGGGGTCGTGATGATGGGCACGCCGAGATGATGCCCCACCGCTGCCGGCGGCGCTGGCGCGTGGACTCGGCGGCCGTCTCGGCGCCCGGACGAAGCCATCGCCAGCCGCGCCGTTCACCCCCGCGAGATCCGTGCGACCCGCGGCAGGCCGGCCAGGTCCACCTCGACCGTGCACGCCCAGCCCGGGAGGCGATCGAGCGCGAGTGCCGCGATCGCCTCGCCCTGGTCGGCACCGATCTCGAGGAGGGCCGACCCGCCGGCCGCCAGCACGTTTGGCAGGCGGGCGAGCAGGCGCCCGATGACCTCCAGCCCGTCGTCGCCACCGTCGAGCGCCACGGCGGGCTCGAACGACGTCGCCCGCGGGAGGTCGGCCATCGCATCGTGCCGCACATACGGCAGGTTCGCCAGCACGAGGTCGAATGGCCCGCCGGACGTGTCCTCGGGGAGCAGGTCCGCCTCCGCGAAGCCGATCCGATCCGCGACCCCGTGGCTCACCGCGTTCTCCTTGGCGAGATCGAGGGCGTCGGGGGACGACTCGGTCGCCAGGATCGCGACGGCGTCCGCGGCACCGAGACGCCGCACGGCGACGGCGAGCGCGACCGCGATCGCGCCGCTCCCCGTCCCGACATCCACGATCCGCAGCGGCTTTCCCCCACGGTCCGCGAGCCCCAGGCGGCGCCTGATGTCGGCCTCGGCGAGCTCGACCAGGCGCTCGGTCTCGGGGCGTGGGATGAGCGCACGGGGGTCGACTTGGAACGCGAGTCCGTAGAACTCCTTGAGGCCGCGGATGTAGGCCACGGGTTCGCCGGCCGATCGCCGCTCGATGTCGGTCCGAAAGCGGCGTGCCGCGTCGGCGCCGACGGGTGCCTCTGGATGGGCCAGCACGACCGTCCGCTCGGCACCGACCGCGTGACAGAGCAGGAGTTCGGCATCAAGCCGAGGCGTCTCGGACCCGGACGCTCGCAGGCGCTCCGCACCCATCCGGAGCAGCGCGCCGGTGGTTTCGACCGGCGTCCCGCCGTCGGCCGATCCGGATCGGTCAGCCAGCGTCGTCGCCCTCGCCGAGTCGGTCGGCCTGGTCGGCCATGATCAGGGCATCGATGAGATCGTCGAGGTCGCCGTCCATGACGCTGGGCAGGTTGTGGACGGTCTTGCCGATGCGGTGGTCGGTGACGCGGTCCTGCGGAAAGTTGTAGGTGCGCACCTTGTCGGACCGGTCGCCCGATCCGACCATCGACCGGCGGGCCGCCGAATCGGCCTCGCGCTGCTTCTGTTGCTGGAGGTCGTACAGCCGGGATCGCAGCACGGCGATGGCTTTCGCCTTGTTCTTGTGCTGGCTCTTCTCGTCCTGGATCTCCACGACCAGGCCAGTCGGGAGGTGCGTCACGCGAACCGCCGAGTCGGTGGTGTTGACCGACTGGCCGCCCGGTCCTGACGCCCGCTTGACGTCGATCCGGAGGTCGCGCTCCTCGTCGATCTCGATCTCGACCTCGTCGACCTCGGGCAGGACGACGACGGTCACGGTCGAGGTGTGGATCCGCCCGGAGGACTCGGTGGCCGGGATGCGCTGGACGCGGTGGACGCCGCCCTCGAACTTCAAGCGGCTGTACGCACCGTCGCCGTGGACCTGGACGATCGCCTCCTTGATCCCGCCGATGCCGGTCTCGTTGAGGCTGAGGAGCTCGGGCGTGAATCGATGGCGCTCGGCGTAGCGGACGTACATCCGGTAGAGCTCCGCGGCGAACAGGGCGGCCTCGTCGCCGCCGGCCCCGCCCCGGATCTCCATGATGACGTCGCGGCTGTCGTTCGGGTCGCGCGGAAGGAGGAGGACCTTGAGCTCCTCGACCAGGCGCGTCTCGTCCGCCTCGAGCCGGATGATCTCGTCCCGGGCCATGCCCTTGAGCTCATCGTCGGCGTCGGCCGAGTCCCGCAGCTCGCGCGCGCCCCCGAGTTCGGAGCGGGTCGCCTCGAGCCGGCGGAACGCCTCCACGACCGGCTCGAGTCGCGCCAGTTCCTGGCCGAGCCGGCGGATCGCGGCAGGGTCGGTCGACGTCTCCGGTCGCGCCAGAGCGGCCTGCAGATCGTCGTACTGTCGGGCGATCTCGGCGAGCTTGGAGTCGAGGTCGCTCACGACCCCGGTGGCGGGTCGGTCGGTGCGGTTGAAGCGGCCGGCGTGGCGGGCATCGGGGGGACCGTCGAGGTCGTGCCGCCGGCGCCCGCGGCCTCGGGTAGGCGCATGGGCCGCTGCTCGAACTCGCCCGATCCCTCGGGGATGGCGGCGCCATCGGCCACGAGGGCCTGCTCCATGGAGACGATGGCGACCTCGATCATGTCGTCGCTCGGCTGCTTGGTCGTGATCATCTGGACGAGGAGGCCCGGGTAGAGCAGCACCTTCACGAGCGGGTTGGCGCGATGGCGGGCACCGAACCGGAGGATCTCGTAGCCGACGGCGGCGATCACCGGGATCAGCAGGATCCGGCTGATGATCATGATCGCCGGCGTTTGGCGGCCGACCAGCGAGAAGGCGATGATCGACAGCAGGATGACGACGACGAGGAACTCGGTGCCACAGCGCTGGTGCGCGGTCGGGTACTTGCGGACCTCGTTCACCGTCAGCGGATCGCCCGCCTCGAGCGCGTGGATCGTCATGTGCTCGGCGCCGTGGTACTGGAAGACGCGGCGGATGTCCGGGGCGCGGCCGATGAGCACGAGGTAGCCGAGGAAGATCGCGACGCGAACGAGTCCCTCGACGAAATGCTGGACGAGGCCGTTGTCGACGTTTGCGGTCGTGACGGAGGCGACGAACAACGGCAGCAGGAAGAAGATGCCGATGCCCGCCAGGAGGGTCAGCGAGAGCATGATGATGACCGAGCCCTTGCCGAGCTCGACCCCCTCCTCCTCGGCCTGGACGTTGGCGCTGCGCACGAGCCAGCGAGTCCCCACGACGAGGGTCTCGTAGAGGACGACGAGGCCACGGATGAGTGGCCACTTCGACCAACGGGTCCCGTGGAAACCGGAGTCGAGGCGCTCCGTGGCAACGACGATCCCGCCATCCGGGTGGCGGAGGGCGACCGCGATCGCGTCGCGGCCACGCATCAGGACGCCTTCGATGAGCGCCTGGCCGCCGTAGTTGTAGGAAGGCATGTCGGCAGTCTAGCGGGTGTCGTCGATGGGGCCGGAATCGAAACGGCGGGCCGTGGGCCCGCCGTCGATGGGTGGTCGCGTTCGCGACGCCGCGGTCAGCTCCGGACCTGACGCTCCAGGCGCTTCTGGAAGCGCTCGACCTGGCCGGCCGTGTCGATGATGGTCTGCTTGCCCGTGAAGAACGGGTGGCAGTTGCCGCACACGTCGACGCGCAGTTCCGGCCGGGTGGACCCGACGGTCCACTCGGTGCCGCACGAGCCGCAATGGACCTTGGCTTCGTAATACTTGGGATGGATGTCGGGCTTCACGAGGTGCTCTCCTCCGACGCCGTCCGTGCCGGGCGATGGCCCAGCCGGTGGTCGCCGGCTACTCCGGGATGTGTCAGGCGCTCGTGGCGGCCGTCTCGACCGCTTCGACCCGGATGCGCTTCTTGGCCTTGGTGGCGTGCTCGAACTTCACCTTGCCGGTGATCGTTGCGAACACGGTGTAGTCGTGGCCCAGCCCGGTGCCGGGACCGGCGAGGAATGTCATCCCTCGCTGGCGCACGATGATCGAGCCGGCGCTAACGAGCTGGCCGTCCCCGGCCTTGACGCCGAGGCGCTGGCCGACGCTGTCGCGGCCGTTCTTGACGCTGCCGCCCGCCTTCTTGTGTGCCATCTCGACTACTCGTCCTTCTTGGTGGTGCGGGCTCGCTTCGGGGGCGCGTCCGCTTCGACCTCGGGGGCGTCGGCCTCCGCGGCGTCGGCGTCGGCCGTGGACTTGGCGGATGCACGCTTCGGCGCGGCGGCCTTCGTCTCCGGCTGACCGGCGGCGTCGGCCTTCGTCCCGGCGCTGGCCTTGGTCTCGGCCTCGGTGCTCGCTTCGACCTCGCCCTTCGGCTTGGCCTCCGTCTTCGGCTCGGCCTTCGCCTTCGGCGCCTTTGCCTCGGCCTTGTGCCCTGCGTCGGCCTTGGCCTCGGCCTTCTCCTCGGTCTCGGCTGCGGCCGCTGCCTTGCCTTTCGCCGCCTTCTTGGCCGGCGGGGGGGTCGACGCCTCCGACCCGACGGCGAGCTTCGCCGCGAGCTCGGCGTCCTTGGCGGCCTGTGCCACCGCGGCGTCCTCGAGGCGCTGACGCTCCGTCTTGGCCTGCGCCTCAGCCTTCGCCGCCGACTTGGCCGCGCTCTTGCCACCGACGGTGATGTCGGCGACGCGCAGGACCGTCAGCTCCTGGCGGTGGCCCTTCTTGACCCGGCTGCGGGCCTTGGGTCGGTACTTGAACGAGATGAGCTTGGGGCCGCGGGTCTGGGTGACGACCTCGGCGCTGACCGACGCGTCAGCGACCAGCGGGCGACCGATCGTCGACTCGTCGCCGTCGGCGACGAGCAGGACGCGATCGATCGTGATCGTCTTGCCCGGCTCGGCGTCGAGCAGCTCGACCTCGAGTTCCGTGCCGACCTCGACGCGGTATTGCTTTCCGCCGGTCTCGATGACTGCGTACATGGATCCTCAGGAAGCTCGTGTCTGGCGACCGCGCGCGGCGACCGCGACATCGGACGTGAAAAGGCGCGCGGCGGGGCCGACGCGCAGAACGTGGAGTGTACGACTCCGAGCGTGAAACGGTCAATCGTGACCCGGAGTCGGTAGTGGCTCAATTTGCCGAGTCACTACCTGGTCGTCCCCAGCTCCTCGGCCAGGATAAGTCTCTCGCGGACGACCGTCCCCACCTCCAGGGTCGCGCCCGCCAGGTCCCCGAGCGCGGCCACGACCTCGCCGGGCCTCCCCGTCCCGAGCGAAGGGTGCGAGAGCGTCCGCATCCGCAGCAGCAGCGGCGGCCCCGCGTCGATCACCCAAACCCCCGCAACGAGGGGTCGCAGGTCGTACCGCACGGGTGCGCCGCCCTTCATGCGCTCCCGGGGAAGCCGATCCGCCGCCATGAGCGCGGTGGCCGCCGCCGATACGGCCGCCTCGGCGACATCACCGAGTCCGACCCGATAGTCCGCGGCGGCCACCTGACCGGCCAGGGCCGGGGCACCGAGCCATACGTCGAAGAGGTCGATCAACCGCCACCCGTCCGGCAGCCGCCCGTCGAGCGCGTCGCGGACCTCCCAGCCGGGGACCATCTCGGTCAGGACGATCTCCGCCAGCTCGCGCTCGAGTGCGATCGCAGCGGGCACCGGTGCCCCGAACGCGACGCGAGCGCGGGACCGTCCTACCGGGCGATGGAGGGGAAGCCCGGTCCGGTCGACCGCGGACTCCCAGGCATCCATCAGCTCACGGCCGACCAGCGCCGACGGCAAGGCGTCGCGCGCCACGACGAGCCGCCAGCGCTGGCGCGGGAACGACGGCGGCGCCGCGGTCGCCGGCTCCTCGCTCGCCGAAGGCACCTCGATCGCGGCTCCCAAGGCCGTCCCTGGATCCCGTTCCACGTCTGGTAGTCTGCGGCACCATGGACCAGCCCGCGCCCTCGCTCGCCGACGGTCCACCCGACGCCGACGGTCAAGCGGACTCGCTGGCTCGATGGGCCGCGGCACTGCCGGCCCCACCGTTCGTCAACGCCGCGGCCGGTCCCGAGGAGTCGCGGTTCGTGCCGCTCTCGCCGCGCGTCGCGGTCCTCATCGCGGCGGCGACCGTCGCGGGGCTCGTCCTCTGGATGGCTCGCGACAGCATCCGCCCATTCATCCTGGGGCTCCTGTTCGTCTATCTCCTCGATCCGCCGGTCCGCTGGCTGGCACGGCGTGGTCTTCGCCGGACCGTCGCGATCCTGATCGTCTATGTCGTCGGGATCGTCCTGCTCGTCGAATTCCTGGCGCTGACGCTGACGCCGCTCGTCAACGAGCTCCTGCGCTTCATCGAAGACTTCCCGCAACTCGCCGCGCAGCTCGAGGAGCAGCTGCGGCGACTGGGCGAGTTCTATCAGCGACTGGAGATCCCCGTCGCGATCCGCGACTGGATCGACAGCGTCATCGCAGGGATCGGCCAGGGCGGGGGTGGCGGTGGCGCCGACCTGTCGTTCCTGCTCCCCCTCATCACGGGCGCGGGCAGCCTCCTCGCGGCGGTCTTCGCGTACTTCATCCTGCCCGTTTGGGTGGCCTACATCCTCAAGGACAAGGTGACGCTGGTGGCCACCTTCGACCGGTCGCTTCCCGAGACGTGGCGGTTCGACACGTGGGCGGTCATCAAGACCGTTGAGCGCGACTTCGGCCAGTGGGTGCGGGGCCAGATCATCCTCGGGTTCGCGGTCGGGATCGCGACCTTCATCGGGCTCATCGTGCTGAGCCAGTTCTTCCCGATCTTCGGGCGGTACGCGGTCCTGCTGTCGGTCATCGCCGGCCTGTTCGAGCTGATCCCGATCATCGGCCCGATCATCTCGGCGGTCCCGGCGGTGCTACTGGCCGCGACCGACAGCCCGGCAGCGGTCATCGCGGCGCTCATCCTCTACTTCCTCGTCCAGCAGGTCGAGAACAACTTCCTCGTGCCGAAGATCCAGGGCGACGCGGTCAAGCTCCATCCGGCCGCAGTCGTCTTCGCGATCATCGTCGGAGCATCGTTGGCCGGGTTGCTCGGTGCGATCCTGGCCTTGCCCGTGACGGCCGCCTTCCGCGACGTCGTCCGCTACCTGTTCCGGCGGCTGACGCCGGACCAGCCCGAGGCGCTGGCTGCATCGCTGACACCGATCGGGATGGGCCCAGGCGATGCCTGACCGGCTCGACCCGTACAAGACGCTGCAGGTCGATCCGGAAGCAGAGGACGAGGTCATCCAGGCGGCGTATCGGCGCCTCGCGCGCAAGTACCACCCGGACCTCGCCGAGACCGCGGAGGCGGCGACTCGGATGGCGGCCATCAACGCTGCGTGGGAGCTCATCGGCGACCCGGCGGCGCGGCGGGCGTTCGACCGCGAGCGATCGACCGAACCGACGAGCGGCGCTGCGCCTCCGGGCGGCCCGGCTCGACCGAGCCCGACGACCAGGGCCTCCGCCACGCCGCCACCCGCTCCCCGGTCGGCCTCCGGCGCGACGGCGGGTGAACCCGAGGTCGTCTCGCCCGACTGGACATCGGGGCGATCCACCCAGGGCAGTGGCTATGACGAGTCGATGCACAAGGCCCAGGGCCATGGCGCGGCCGGTCCACCGCCAGGCCGGCCATCGGGGACCGTCCTCACCTTCGGTCGGTACGCCGGTTGGTCGCTCGGCGAGGTCGCTCGCCACGACCTCGAGTACATCGAGTGGCTCGATCGCGCCCCGATCGGTCGCAACTACCGCCAGGAGATCGACGAGATCCTGCGCGCCGGGGGGCGGCGCAAGTCTGCCGCCCGTGAAGGCTCGGATCGCCACGGGCTCTACCGCCGTCGATAGAGCGATCTCGGATCCCGGCGTGCGGCCTCGTGCGACGCGCCTGCCCGTCAGACCGCGGGTGCGACCCCGTCGGGAGGCTCGGCGTCCGTGGGGATCGTCCGGTCGATGATCCGGCCGACGGTGGTCCCCTGTACGAGGAGCGTGAACAGGACGACGCCGAAGGTGATCTCCTGGAGCAGATCACGCTGCGGGATGTCGGCGGGGAGCGAGAGCGCCATGGCGACGGCCACCGCGCCGCGCAAACCGGCCCAGAAGAGGACGTGGAGCCAGCCCGTCGGCACCTGACCGGCGAGACCGGGTCGAAGGGCGAGGCGCGACACCCCGCCGAGCAGGACGTACACCACCAGCGCTCGCCCGACGAGGATCCCAACGATGGCCCAGGCGATCGGCCAGATGGAGTCGAGGAGGCGGCCCGGCGAGATCGCGAGGCCGACCTCGAGGAAGACTACCGCCGTGAGCAGGTAGGCGACGAACTCCCAGACCGTGTCGATCGCGTCGGCGCCGGTCGCGGACATCGTCTTCCCCGGGCCGACGTTGCCCAGCACGATCGCGGCGGTCACGGTGGCGATGACCCCGGACAGGTGGTAGTGGTCGGCAAGCAGGTAGCTCCCGTAGGCGAGGACCACGGAGACGGTCAGTTCGACGAGGTGGTCGTCGACCAGCCCCATCACCCGCGCGGCCAGGTATCCCGCCGCAAGCCCGATCGCGAGACTGATCGCCACCGACCCGGCGAACGACAGGACCGCTTCACCGGGGCCGATCGGGGCTGCGACGGCCCCGATCGCGATCGCGAAGAGGACGAGGCCGGTCCCGTCGTTGAGGAGGCTCTCACCGTCGACCAGGGTGGCGAGGGCGGGCGGCACGCGGAGCCGCTTGAACGTCGCCACCACCGCGGCAGGATCCGTCGCCGACACCATCGCGCCGACGATGAATGCCAGGTCCAGGCGTAGTCCCGTCGCGACGTTGAGCACGACCGCCACGATCGCCGCCGAGATGAGCACTCCGGGGATGGCCAGCAGTGCCAACCCACCGAACCATCGCCGGAGCTCGATGATCCGCAACCGATAGGCGGCCTCGAACACGAGGCCCGGCAGCAGGACGAGCAGGACGAGCTCGGGCGAGACGTCGATCGGCGGGAACCCGGCGGCACCGGCGCCGATCCCGACCAGCAGCCCCGCGACGACGAGTGCGACG
>Ga0184625_10001168_pt1 | contig 10831 bp, 6 predicted proteins | sample PLM3_30_b1_FD_133151 | JGI IMG/M metagenome (GOLD analysis project Ga0184625, IMG submission 133151) | Groundwater sediment microbial communities from an aquifer in East River, Colorado, USA - PLM3_30_b1 | ecosystem: Environmental > Terrestrial > Soil > Riparian zone | place: USA: East River... | reverse complement strand
TACTTCATCAGCAACGGCGAGCCCGTGAACTGCTGGGAGTTCATCAACCAGATTCTGGGGCTGTCCGGCGTACCGCCCATAAAGCGGCGGATCTCGTACCGCGCTGCTTACGCTGTGGGCGCAGTGCTCGAAGGACTCTGGACGCTGCTGGGCCGCAGCGACGAGCCGCGGATGACCCGCTTCCTAGCCGCGCAGCTCGCTACCTCGCACTACTACAACATCGCCGCCGCCCGCCGCGACCTGGGCTATGAGCCCCGCGTCTCGATGGCCGAAGGTCTGCAGCATTTGGCGGCCGAGCGTCATTGATCGCTTGATCTGATTTGACTCTGCCGCGCCCCGCGTTCATAAAGGGATGCAATTACAGCGCTCCGGGGCTTCTTTACCGATCGACATGAATCGAGCCATTAGACTCCTCGGCATGATCGGACTCGCTCTTTTGACGGGCCTCGGCTGCGGCGTGTATGAGCCAAACGGTCCCTCGCCTGCGACTCAGGCGGCAACCGCCAGTTCAATTGATCCCTCGGCAGCGCAGCTCGAGCGCAAGCAACTCGTCATTGCGACGGCGGAAGCGGCAAAAGAGCTCCGCAGGCAGATGGATGCCATGGGATACGAAATGGTGTGGATCGATGTGAGCGACCGGAGATTTGAAATCCGGTTCGTGCCCACATTCGACACCGAAGGCTTCAATGTCTGCGAGTCGCAGGGCTTGACCTTCATGATGGATGCCCTAAGTGCAGCACGCCTGCCGCATGGCATCGGTATTCACGTCACCAGAGCCAATGGAAAGCCCTCGCTGGGCTTTTATTCGCGCCTGACGGAAGTCGATCCGCCGGACCCGTCCATTTCATTACCAGAGGCGAGGAAGGGCTTTGAAACGAAGCTCGTTAGGCACAAGACCGACGGTAAGTCGCCAGTCGAGCCGCCGAGCGATGCGGTACGCCTCGTGCGTTACAAGTCGCCGGCAGGTGAATTGGCGGCCTATGTGACGCGCGCTCCCGAAGACGGGAATCGACATCCTGCACTGATTTGGCTCGCCGGCGGCGGCTGCAATACGATCGGCCCATTCTGGAGCGATTCCGGCGAAGTGGAGCACCCGGAATTGGTAACGATGATTCCGTCGCTGCGCGGCGGTAACGACAACCCGGGATTTGAGGAGGATTATTTCGGGGAAGTGGACGACGTGCTGGCTGCAGCCGAATTTCTTCGCCAGCAAACGTATGTCGATCCCGATCGCATCTACCTCGGAGGCCAAAGCACCGGCGGAACGTTGGCGCTGCTGGCGGCGGAGTGTTCAAGCGCCTTTCGGGCCACGTTTTCGTTCGGACCCGTGAACGACGTGATCGCTTACGGACCGCAGGCACTGCATTTTGATCCAACGGATCCGAAGGAGTATCAGCTTCGCGCTCCCGGAAGATGGCTGCATTCCATCCGCACGCCCGTGTTCGTCTTGGAGGGTCGCGAAAGCAAGGGTTTTGCGGCCTTAACCGCCATGTCGAAAGATAATACCAACACCAAGATTCGGTTCTTTGACGTGCCCGGCGCGGATCATTTCACCGTCATGGCACTCAAGCCTGCGGTCGTGTCCAAGATTCTGCAGGACGTGGGGCCTTTGTGCGAGATCGAGTTCACGGCTGAGGAAATCGCGAAATCCTTTCAGTGAATAAGAGCGGCGATCGCAGCCGCCGACGCCACGTTCACTTCGCCTTCTTTTGCCCTTTGCCCTTGGTCTGTTCGCTCTGCGTCAGCTTGGCCAGGACCGTGAACTGGTCGGTCTGCCGCTGCCAGACTTGCTGCAGCTCTTTGGCCTTTTCGGGTTGCGAAGAGGCCAGGTTGTGTTGCTCGGCGCGGTCGGTCTTCAGATCGTAGAGTTCCCACGGATCGTCCTTCGCCGCGACCAGCTTCCAGTCGCCGACACGGACCGCACGGTTGCCCTCGTGCAGCCACCACAGGCACTCGCGGTCGATCGCGGCATCGCGCGCAAACGCTGCCGCAAGGCTTTTGCCTGGCAGCGGTGGCTGGCCGTCGACTAGAGCGGGCGGTTTGGCCCCAGCCAACTCCAGCACGGTCGGCACGATGTCGATCACGTGCGTGGGCGTGTGCCGCAGCTCGTTTTTGGCCGCGATGCCTCTTGGCCAATGCACGATCAGCGGCGTGCTGATGCCGCCTTCGTGAACCCAGGTCTTGTGGCGGCGGAACGGCGTATTGGCCGCGCTCGAGAAACCCGGTCCGAGGCACAGATAGCTCGCGGCGCTGCCTGGCGGCGCTGCAGGATCGTGCCCACCGTTGCGGACCATGATCTCGGCACTGGCGCCGTTGTCCGAGGCAAACAGGATCAGCGTGTTTTCCATCTGCCCGGCGGCCTTCAGCTCGGCCAGATACCGGCCGATCTCCTGGTCCATGCGATCGACCATCGCGGCGTGAATGGCCATCTTCGTCGCCTGGAAGCGCCGCTGTTCGTCAGTCAGCTCACTCCACGGCAGCGGGCGATTCACCTCGCCCGGGCCCAGCCGCTCGATCGCTTCCGGGAAGGCATAGGGCGGGCCGACCTCGCGCTCCAGCGCCGAAAGCGTCGTATTCACGAGCCCCATTTCTTTTTGGTGAGCAAATCGCGCCGTCCGCAATGCCTCCCAACCGGCGAGGTATTTGTCGCGATACTTCGCGATGTCTTCAGGCAGGGCGTGCAGCGGAAAGTGCGGCGCAATGTACGCGATGTATTGAAAGAACGGCTGGCCGGCGTGATTCGCCTGATGACCCTTCAGGCAGTCGATCGCGTGGTCGGCGACGGCAATCGTGGCGTAGTAGCCCTTTTGATCCGCGGGCACTTGGACGGGCACGTCGTCGATCGTGTTCCCGGCAGCCGAGAAGAAATTGCCCTGATTGCGCATGTCGAGCGACCGGAGGAAACCGGTCTTCAGCACCGGGCCATCGACGTGCCATTTGCCGCTGTGGTAGCTGCGATAGCCTGCGGGCTGCAGCAGTTCGGGCAACAGCCTGGCCCAAGACTGCCTCACGCCCCCGCCGCCGCCGGCGACCGTCGGCAACGCGTCGCGATGAATCTGCTGGGCGTAATAGCCCGAGAGCAGCGCTCCGCGCGTCGGCCAGCAGCGAGCCGTGTTGTAGAACTGCGTGAATCGCAAGCCGTTCTTCGCCAGGGCGTCCAGATTCGACGTGGCGATCTCGCTGCCGTAGCAGCTCAGATCGGAATAGCCCAGATCGTCCGCCAGGATCATGACGACGTTTGGCCGCGAGCCGGTCGTTTGCCCGGCGGCCAGCGATGCCCAGATCCCGAGCAAACACAAGGACTGCCAGATATGAGTTTCCGCGCGCATCGTCTGCTCACTTATTTGCTTTTCAATTGCCTATTTGCTCTTCAATTGGAAGTCGGCGCCGGTCGTCGGCCCGGTGACGCTCAGCGTCAGCTCGCTTTGAGTGTTGTAGCGCGCCGGCAGCCGCTCTTCGACTCGGGGTCCGCCGCCGGGACCGTTTTCGTCGAGCTTGGGCACCACCTTGGCGGGCCGGGGGGCGAAAATCTGCACCTGGTAGTTGGTGCGGTGGAGCTCGGTCTTGAAGCTGCCACCCACGATCATGGCGGCCTGGCTGGGCGCTTTGCCGTCCGTCGGGGCAAATTGAATGCTGCCTTCGTTCAGCGGCTGGCCGTCGATCGCGACCTTACCACTGACGGGCGTCAAACTCTCTCCGCCGCCGCAACCGGCGATCAAGCACAACGTCAACCATCCCAGCGTTGGCCTCAGCATCGCGATCCACCATTCGATCGAGTTGAACGCGGAATCTGTGGGCGAAAACGAACAAGGCTAATCCAGCGACGCCGTCTCGCCGCCGTTCATCGTGCTGACACTTCGCCATACGCCGAGCGCGACATTGTTTGGCACGAATCGGACGGACCCGTCACAATTCGAAGCCATAACGCCGCTGGGATGCCGACTGCGGGCGGCAATTTGCCCGTTGGCCGTCGGCGTACAGGGCATCCAGGGTAAAAGGTTTTGGCACGCGACGGCATCGATGATGTTGTCGATCCCCGAGTTGGGTGTATTCACCGTCTGAAAGATCGTGCAACCGGGGCCATCGTTATGCTGATCGCCGCGGCGGTCGCGCAGTTGGGGGTTGGGATGGATGATGACTTCCGACATCAAGAGCGTGCTCGAAGTGCCATCGGTGATTTCGGAGAACCGCGTCTCCAGCGGGAAGTTCGTCGATCCGCCGGCGTTGGTGAACTTGTCGGAGCCGAACGGGGCGAGGATCGTCGGCAGGGGCGTCGTCGTGTAAGGATCGGTGTACGGACCCCAATTACAGACGTAGCTGCCCTTAGCCCGCCAGTATTGGTCGCCTTGATGATACGGTGACACGTTGCGGTCGCTTGGGCAGATATAAATTGACACCTTCTGGGCCACCAGGCCGTCGAACGTGTTCGCCACGCAGTTGGGCACCTCGAAGTAGCCGATGCTGAAGTTGTAGCGGTCGTACAGATTCTGCTGCTCGATGTAGGGCCAGAGTTTCGTCACCCAGACGGTGCGTGGATTGTTCCTCTTCGCGAAGGGAAGCTTGCCGTAGGTGTCGTGGTGATTGTGCATCGCCAAGGCCCATTGCTTCATGTTGTTGGTGCACTTCGTCCGCCGCGCCGCTTCCCGCGCGGCCTGGACCGCCGGCAGCAGCAATGCCACCAACACGCCAATAATGGCGATCACGACCAGCAATTCTACGAGCGTAAATCCGCGGCGATTGGCTGACATGACCTGCGACCTCCGAACGAAGAGTCGGGTTGGCAACTTCGCTGAGTATAATGGTTCCGCCCCATGTCTTTTGGAAAAAGAGCATTTTTCTGAAACCCGACGGCACACCAACCTCAGACCCTCCATGATCTGCAACCGACTGAAACGAGCGGGGACGCTGCTATTCATCCTCTGCGTCGCTGCGCGGCTGTGGCCCAACGCGATCCGATTCGGCTGACGCATGGGCCGATGCGGGGGAAGCTGACAGCGCAGTCGGTCGCGGTCTGGGGCCGCACGTCGGAGCCGGGGACGTTTGCGGTTCACTATGGGACGACCGCGGAAAAGCTCGACCAAGTCAGCGGCCCCGCGAAAACCGAGATCGAGCACGACAACACCGGCGTGGTCCAGCTCGAGCGGCTGCTGCCGGACACACGCTATCACTACGAGGTCTGGTTGAATGGCCGCCCGCATGGTTTGCCGCAGCAGCTCCGGCAGCCCGAGCTTCACCACAGCGAGCGTCTCCTCCATCCTTTCCCGGAGGCTGTTGGCCGCGTCGGGGCTCAGCCGCTCCAGCCAGCGAACCGTCGTCAGCAGTTGCTTCTTGGCCCGCTCGTAGTCGGTCTCGTGCCAAGCCGTGGCGTTCTCACTGGCGCCTTGCCGCAGGCCGAGGATTTTCTTCTCGCCTGTCTCGGTCAGGCCCAGAGCCACCAGCATCGTTTCTCCCGCATATTCCACGCCGTCCAGGAAGATCGCCAGGAACCGGTTTTGATTCAGCTTCCGGGAGGAGAGTTCCCGGATGGTCGTCGCCGTGGCTTTGACGAACGCCCGGCGGGCACCGACCGCAGATCGGTCGTCGGCTCGACTTCTTCACGCCGAAGCCCGCGCGGGCCACTTCGACCACCTCCTCGTAGTTCCGCGTGCTCACGCCGCGAACCATTCGCTTCAGGGCCGTCTCCGGCATCGCGTCTGCCGACTGCAGCGCCTGGTACAGCGACAGCTCGACCTCCGGCCCGCCGCCGGCCAGGCGAACGCGCGGCCGCGGGAGCGCGGCTTTCTGCCCGGCCAGGGTCACATATCCCGGCTGATGCCCGTACCGCGTGTGTTGCCGACCCGGGTTCCGCCGGTAACGCTTGCCGCACAGCCGCGTGACTTTCGACTCCAAAAAGCGGCCCGCCACGAGCAGCCCGCGGCCTCTTTCACTTTTCAACTACCGCAGGGACAGCTTCGTGGCGGCGTCGTTCGACTGGTTACATGCGGAAATGAATGCCAGGCAGCGCGGAGGTCGCAAGCGGCGAAAGTACGGCGCACGAGCTGCGCATTTAAAGGTAAGAAAGCCCTCATCGGCGTTACTTGTTCATTTCCAGCGAAGCGATGCTGGACTGAACAGTGACCACCTGGTTGCGGGCTGAGGCGACTTGAACCATGTCGCTGTCGACTGCCAGATAGGCTTGTTGAGCAGCGAGGCTCAGGCTCATGATGTCGTGAATCACATTCACGAGCTGCCCGATATCGGCGTCAGCGGCGCCGGTCTGGAGAAGTTTGGCTGCTTCCGCCAGGGAGTCGAAGCCATGTGCTTCAGCCATCGACTCCATTTGCGTGGCGAGAGCGCGCAGCGTCGTAAAGTCCTGAGTGTCGAGCGCAGTGACCAGCCGTTCGGTTTGCAGGCCCAAGTGCAGGGCCAATTCCTTGCTCACGGGGAAGGCTGACTCCCGCAGCGATACTTTGCTATGCGAGACGCACTCGATGAATCGTTCGACCATTTCTGGATCGAACTGTGCTCCTGCCATGCGCCGCAACTCGGCAAAGGCGGCCTCCGGAGAGCGGCCCGGCCGATAGACTCGGTTGCTGACCATGGCGTCATAGGCATCGCAAATGCTGACGATCCGCGCCCCGAGCGGAATCTCCAGTCCGCGCGGCGCGCCCGGCTCACCGCCGCCAAAGAAGGTATGGTGAAATCGCACAGTTTCGACGAGTCGCGGGCAGTCGAATGAGGAACTCACGATTTCCACACCGATCCGCGCGTGCAAGTTCATGATCTGCCATTCCTCGGGCGTCAGTCGTCCAGGTTTGAGCAGGATTGAATCCGGCACGCCGATTTTGCCAATATCGTGCAACAGCGCGGCAATCTCCAACACGTAGGCGTCGGCGGCCGACATCAGTCCTCGCGCGGTCGCTACGGCCAGATCGGCCACACGCGCGCTGTGGCTGGCAGTGTCCGGGTCGCGATACGCCAGGGCACGCAGGAGACAAGCCACGGCATGGTAGGGCACTTGCGGCTGGTCGGAAGCAGAACGTGGAGGCGCAGTGGACCGGCTCCGTTCACGCGGGCGCTCTTGGAAATCGGGCGGCATCAGATCCCAGCGCGTCACACGATTTCGGCCGGTATTCTTGGAGTGGTAAAGGCACTTGTCGGCCTGGTCGAGCAGCTCCTGGCAGGAGACCGCGCCCAGGCAGCCGCAAGAAACCCCGAAACTCGCCGTCACCGACAGACTGGGGAATTGCAGCGCGGCGATTCGCCGGCGGAGCATTTCGGCGACTTCGGATCCGTGGTTGAGCGAGCACGAGACCAAGACGATGCAGAATTCTTCGCCGCCGTAACGGCACACCAGGCCAGTGGCCCCAATCGATTGGAGCACGGTCGCGGCTACCTGCTTGAGCACTTCATCGCCAGTGGAATGTCCAAAGTTGTCATTGATCGACTTGAACCTATCCAAGTCCAGCATCATGCACGAGAGCTGGCCGAGGTTGCCCTGGCTCCACAGTCGCTCAAACTGATCAAAAAAGTAACGGCGATTGAGGCAACCGGTTAGCGGGTCGCGCGTCGCCAGATAGGCCAACTCGTCGTTCTGTTGGCGGATTTTGTCGCGTGAATCTCGGAGCGTTTCGAGCATTTTTAGGAGCTCTTGCTTCTTTTGCTCGAGCTGCGTCACGTCGGCAAAGCTGGCCAAGATTCCGCGACAGGCGCCTTGTTGATCTTCGATGGGCGCTGCATTCACGAGAAACGTCCGCGGCGATCCAGTGGCGTCGTGCAACCCCATTTGCACGCCGGAACAAGCGCTCTTGCGCTCGCGAACCTGATCCCAGGGGCTCGCGGCGTTGTCCAGGAACGGAAGGATCGACGCCTTCGTGCCTAGCAGGTCGTTCGGCTTGCGCCCGACCACCAAGGCAAATGCCTGATTGGCCATCACGATCCGCCCCTCATTGTCCAGCACCAGCAGCCCCTCCGTGAGTGTGTCGAATGCCGACCGCACGCGCTGCGGCATGACGCGCGCAGGGTCGAGGGCGTACAGCACTCTGCCGAGATAGAACAGATAGATCAAGGCGTTGGCCGCAGCAATGAAAATGACCAGCCGCCACTCCGCTGGCTCGAGCCAGCTTGGCCAGCCGGGTGTGCCCAGGGGGCGGAAAGCAACTTCCAGAGAACCCCACCGCTTCTTTCCTTGCAGGATTGGCACGTAGATCTGCGTCGGTGTGGAAGTTCGGTCCGCCGTGTGCCGCCAGGCTGTCTCATGGTTGCCGACTCGGGCCAGGAGCCGATCGTCGGACTTTCGCAGACCGGCCGAGATGACGTCGGGATTGCGGGCCTTGAGCTCTTGCAGCGACGACGATATCCCTTCCCATTGCTGGCGATTCGTAAGCAGGGAGGCGGTGACGGCCAGGTTCTCGCAGATGGCGATTCGCGCGCCGACCGCTGCCCGCCGCTCATCGGGAACGAGCCCCAGGGCTTTTGCTGAAAACAGGACAGTAATCGACAGCAGCGCCAAGCTGAGCGCGATTTGAATCGAGATTCGTATTCGTTTCACGGCTCAGCCCCCTGTTCAGGAACTGATCGTGCGCTGCGACCGGCGATCTCCAATAGCGATTCGCCCTCTTCGCGCCTTTTGGCGAGCGGCAGGCTATTTAAGAGTGGCAGCGGGTCAAGGTGGCACCAGGCCGGCAGCGTCGCGAAGAAGGCTGTGACGAGGTGTGCGCTGCGCAAGGCCCAGAGGACATAGCCGGCTGTCGTCGCAGCGGAGGCTACGGCTACTGCGCCAGCCAGGTAGTGGTTGCGTGGAATGGATGATTCGATCTCGTTGCGCATTTGATGGAGCGCGATGCCGAGGAACTGCGAATCGACCGCCAACTCCTCCCTAAAACGGTGCGCGGCCGCACTGGCGTTGCGGACAGCAGAGCGGCGAAGGTCCTTGGCTACGTCAAAAAACTGATCGACGATATAGGTCGCCGATTCGCGTTCCAGCGTTCGAGCGCGTTGCCTTGGCGCTACTTCGGTTTGATCGCCGGTCGATGAATCGTCGCGGTGGTGATCGCGGAGGCGGGGACCTACCGGCGGACGCTTCGCATCGTCGCGACCATCGCGATCGATTCCACCATCGCTGGCTGGAGGCTCATGGTCATCGGAATCATCCTCGTCATGGCTGCTATCGTCGCCAGGATTGCCGTCGTCGTGGGAATCGTCGTTCTCGGGCGCGGGTCCACCCGTGGAAATCACCATGACCTGCACAACAACCGGGGCAGAAGAGGCGCTACCGTCGCTGGCTTGATACGCAAAGCTGTCGAGACCAACGTAGTTTTCGTCGGGGGTGTAAGTCAGCGAGCCGTCGGCGTTAAGCACGAGGTTGCCGTGCTGAGGGACGACCAGCAGCACGGCGTTCAGCGAGTCGCCCTCGGGATCGCTGTCATTGGCGAGAATACCGGGCGCGTCCACAGTCAGCGTTTGAATATTGCTGACCGTCAATTCGTCGGGGTGGACCACTGGCGCTTCGTTAACGCCGGTCACCGTCACCGAAATTAACTGTGTGTCAACGCCTCCGGCGCCGTCCTGGGCCTCGACGACTACGTCATAGACGTTGTCGAGCCCGGCATCGAGCGGGTTCTCGAAATCCGGTGCTGCTACGAAGTGTAAGTCGCCTGTGGCGGCGTCGATCGTGAAGCGGGCCGCGTCGGCGCCGCCGCTAATGGTATAAGTCAGCGGCTGCGCCGGCAAATCAGCGTCGGTCGCGGCCACGGTGGCCACCGCCGTGGAGTTCTCGGCTACGGTGACTGCCGCTGTCGCGCCGCCGCCATTGGACGTGATGATCGGATCGTTGTCGTTCGCCGCATTCAGGTTGATCGAGAATATCTGGGTGCTGAATGAACCGTCGGCGCTGGTGGCTCGGATCGTGATGTTGTGCGAAGCTGCGGCTTCCCGGTCCAGGAGTGTGCCGTCGGCCACCGTCACTACTCCCGTGGTGGAATCGATGGCAAACCGGCCTCCAGCGTCATCGTCGAGCGCGTAGCTGATCGTGTTGGTCGTGGCATCGGCGTCGGAGGCCAGGGCCGTAATGCCAACGACTGTCCCATTCGCCGCGTTCTCATTGACCGCGTTTGCGGTGGCATTCGTGTCGCTCACTGCCCCGACGTCGAACTCGTCCACGTCGTTCAGGTTGATCGTGAAGACCTGGGTGCTGAATGACCCGTCGCTGCTAGTGGCCCGGACTGAAATGTTGTGGGAAGTAGCGGCTTCGCGGTCCAGGAGTGTGCCGTCGGCCACCGTCACTACTCCCGTCGTGGAATCGATGGCAAACCGGCCTCCGGCGTCGTCGTCCAGCGTGTAGCTGATCGAGTTATTGGTGGCATCAGCGTCTGATGCCAAGGCCGTAACGCCCACCACGGCTCCATTGGAGGCGTTTTCGTTGACCGCATTGGCGGCCCCGTTGCTATCGCTCACCGCGGCCACATCGAACTCGTCCGCGTCATTCAGGTTGATCGTGAACGCCTGAGTGTTGAACGACCCGTCGGCGCTGGTGGCTCGGACCGTGATGTTGTGCGCAGCCGCGGCTTCGCGGTCCAGGAGCGTGCCGTCGGCCACCGTCACTTCTCCCGTCGTGGAATCGATGGCAAACCGGCCCCCGGCGTCGTCGTCCAGCGTGTAGCTGATCGAGTTATTGGTGGCGTCCGCGTCTGATGCCGAGGCCGTAACGCCCACCACGGTTCCAGTGGAGGCGTTTTCGTTGACGGCATTGGCGGCCCCGTTGCTATCGCGCACCGCGGCCACATCGAACTCGTCCACGTCATTCAGGTTGATCGTGAATATCTTGGTGTTGAATGACCCGTCGGTGCTGGTG
>Ga0184625_10001166_pt1 | contig 10851 bp, 10 predicted proteins | sample PLM3_30_b1_FD_133151 | JGI IMG/M metagenome (GOLD analysis project Ga0184625, IMG submission 133151) | Groundwater sediment microbial communities from an aquifer in East River, Colorado, USA - PLM3_30_b1 | ecosystem: Environmental > Terrestrial > Soil > Riparian zone | place: USA: East River... | reverse complement strand
GCTGAATGCGGAAAACACATCCTCCGGCGACCGCTTTTGCTTCTTGGGCAGGATGTACTGCCACTGTGCCGTACCTGCAGTCGATGTCTTGCGCAGGATCGAAACCAGCGTCAGCCACGCCAAGCGCGACGCGGGGGAATCGTCCTCCACATCCAAATACGCTTGCCGGAGAACATCCAGGTCGGCCAGGGCGGAATCGTCGTAGCACTTGTGAATTAGCGGAGGGTAGCCTGCGGTTTCCGGCTGCTTGCGCTTGGCCCTCTGACGAATCTCACGAATCTTCGCCGTGTAGGCTTCCGGGTCGCTGCGCCACTCCAATTTTGCCCGGGCAATCCGCGAGACGAATGGATGGGCATCGATCCCGATCGCTTCGACACCGAGTTGCTCTGCCGCGATCAGCGTCGTCCCGGACCCAGCGAACGGATCGAAGAGCCGCACCTCGTTGCCTTGCGCCCGAACGACCTGCTGGACCCACTCGGCCGAGAATCCCGCGCTGTAGCGAAACCAACGATGGACGGGGAGGGCGAGATTCTTGATGAACGTCGATGACGCTTCATCGGAAACGACAGCTTCCGTTTCTGCATCGGCAAAGAGTACGCCCTGTTTGGCTGGCATAGACGATCCATCGAATCGTAAGGACGTGCGAATTGTACACACTAGGCTCGGGGACCAAAGGGCTTAGGGCAGCTAATGCTGATCTGCCAGTTGGCGACTGGAGAAAGGCTGAAATCGGTGCGGAATTCTGGAAATAGTTGCAAAGCATGATGCGGGCAGGATTTGCGATGCGGCTGCGGGGCGGATTTGGAGAGGAGCGGGCGAAAAACGGGGAAGGGTGTGTTATACTATGTCCACTATGTGCCGCGTTTGCCAGGCCCGCTGCGTGACGGACAAAAACGCGGTGGCCTCCTGGCTGGCTTCCAGCCTCGATCTGGGTCAGCTCCCGGCAACGCTTCGGGCGTTGGATGGTGAGGGCTGGCCAGAGGCGCCGTTTTTCTTGCGACTCGTCTGGCCACACGGCACGTAGGCTCCTTGGCAATTCGGTTGTGTTGGAGTTTTCGCCCAGGGCGATTGCCTTTGCTGGCGCGGTTTGATTTTGCGCCGCAGATGTGGGCTCCGCAGATTTGCAGGAATGAGAGCCGCGGAGATGCGCGGGTGACACGGATTCGGAGAATGCACTTCTTGTTTCCGATCCGTGACAATCCGTGTTCATCCGTGGCTCAACGTCCTGTTCGCGGCTCGGGCAGGCAGGGAAGCTCGCTCAACTGACGCTCAATTGGCGCTCCATTGGCGCTAAAGTTGCGCTCAACTTTAGCGCGGGGTGTTGGTGCAAAGGGTTGTGGGGAAAGGGCTTAGGTTTGACATGGTTGAAAAAAAAGTTCGAAAATGAGCGCGGACGAAGCAACGGCTTCGTCCTACCTCCTTAGCTGGCCTTTCGCGAGCCGAGCATGGCGGCTTCCATGATTTTGTGCTCGGTGGCTTCGCTGCGGTGGAAGGCGGCGGTGAGGCGGCCTTCGGAGAGGACGAGGATGCGGTCGCAGACGGTGAGCAGCTCGGGCAGCTCGCTGCTGGTCATGATGACGCCGATGCCACCAGCGGGAACGCCACGGAGGGCGTTCCCTACAGCGCTGACGCGGGCCGGAACGTCACCGCCGGTCGGAACGCCACGGAGGACGTTCCCTACAGCGCTCGCGGGACGCACGAGGGCGTCGATCAGGCGATACAGCTCGGCTTTGGCGCCGACATCGACGCCGCGGGTGGGGTCGTCGAGCAGCAAGACGCGCGGCTCGGTTTGCAGCCAGCGGCCGAGAATGCACTTTTGCTGGTTGCCGCCGCTGAGGCTCGTGATCGCTGACGCCAGCCCGGCCGTTTTGACGTTCAGGCGTTTGACGGTTTCGCTGGCCTCACGCCGCTCGCGGCCGCGGCTGATGAAGCCCGCCACACCGGTTCGCTGGAGCGTGCAGATCGAGATGTTCTCGCCGACATTCATCGCCGGAAACAATCCCAGCCGCTTGCGGTCTTCGGTGACCAGGGCAATGCCGGCGGCACAGGCCTCGCGCGGATGGCGGAACAGGACGGGTTTGCCCAGCAGCTCGATGCGGCCTTGCGGCGGCTCGACAGCGGCGCCGAACAGGCATTCGAGTAGCTCGGTGCGGCCCGCTCCCATCAAGCCGGCGATGCCCAGGACCTCGCCGCGGCGCAGCTCGAATGACACGTCCTTCAGGCGCCAGCCGCGGGCGTGGCCGGGCCACGGAAGCGAGAGGTTTTGAATCTTGAGTAGCACTTCGCCCGCTTGCCGTTCGCCGCCAAAATCGACGGCTTCGATTTCGCGGCCGACCATCAGGTGCGTGGTTTCCCGCGGGCTGGTCGCTTTGGCATCGAGCGTTTTCACCAGCCGGCCGTCGCGGAGGACGGTGATGCGGTCGGCCAGGTGAAAGACTTCGTCCATCTTGTGCGAGATGTAGAGGATCGTCACGCCGCGTTTTCGCAGCCGTTCGATCACGCGATACAGCCGGCTGACCTCGGCCTCAGTGAGGGCGCTGGTCGGCTCGTCCATGATGAGGATGTCGGACTGCAGCGAGAGGGCCTTGGCGATTTCGATAAGCTGCTGGTCGCCGACGCGGAGGCTGCCGGCGGTTTGCCGCGGGTCAATTTCGCACTCCAGCTCCTTGAGCAAACGGGCCGCGGCCTGTTCCATCGCCCGGTCGTCGCGAAACACGAACCAGCCGCGGATCTCGCGGCCGAGGAAAATATTCGCCGCGGCCGAAAGCTGCTCGACGAGGTTCAGCTCCTGATGAATGATGCTCACGCCGGCCGACTCGGCGTCGCGCGTGCCCTTAAACCGCACCGGCTTGCCCGCCAGCAAAAGCTCGCCGTCGTACTCGGTGAGCACGCCGGAGAGGATTTTCATCAGCGTGCTTTTGCCCGCCCCGTTCTCGCCGCAGATCGCATGCAGCTCGCCGGCCCGCACGTCCAGCGTCACGTCCTCGAGCGCCACCACGCCGGGAAACCGCTTGGTCACGTGCTGGATCGAGATGATGGGAGCGTCCACGTGATTCCTTTGTTTGACCCGAAGCCAGAGGCGCCGGTGATTCGCGAGACGCCGTCGCCTCTGGCTCAGGGTCAAACGACTCGTGACGTTCGGCGCATCTCCGCTGCCTTCCAAATAACCAGTAAGGCCAGCGTCGCCACGCCGGCCACCGCGCCGGTGCCGGTACCGATGGTGATGAGCATGACCAGCGAGCAGGCCAGAGCCAGGCACGGGATGGCGGCCAGCCCCAGCAACCCCGGAAAAAGCTGTCGGCCCGATCGTTGGAACTGCCGGAGTTGGGCGAAGGTAACGGCCAACACCACGACGATGCCAACGATCATGCCTTCATAGATGTCGGAGGCCGTCTTGATGATTCGCGCCACCGCATCGACGATCGCGCGGAGAAAGATCGCACCGAGGATCGTGCCAGGGATGGTGCCAATGCCGCCCTGCAAACTGCATCCGCCGACGACCGCAGCGGCGATTGCCGTCAGCTCGTAGCCGCCGGCCTGGGTGCTTGGCTTGGCGCCGTTTTCTGCAATGTAAATCACGCCAGCGAGACTGGCGCAAATGGCACTGAATGAGTAGGCGAACCACTTGATGTTTTCCGTGCGGACGCCGCTGAGCCGCGCCGCTTGTTCGTTGCCGCCCAGAGCGTAGAGGTGCCGGCCAAGCACCGTGCGGCTGAGAACCAGCCACGTGACCGCCGCCAGCACCACCATCAGCAGCATCGAGATCCAGACATCGTTATTGAGTGGCTCGAGCAGCGGATCGCTGAATGGAAGGTCCTCCGACGACGAATCGCGGAAGCGGCCAGTCATGTAATAGCACAACGCCCGGGCGAAGCTTCGCAGGCCGACCAACGAGCCCAGGGTGACGATGAACGGCGGAAGCTCCAGCGAGGTGATCATCCAGGTATGGAGCGTGCCGATAATAAGTCCCAAGAGCAGCGAAGCTCCGATCGCGACCGACAGCACTCCCGCGCCGACGCCCGCATCGGTGTCGAACCGCTCGCCGCCGAGTGCGAGAATCAATGACGCGCAGAGCGTGCCGCTGAGAGCGGCGACGGAGCCGAGCGAGAGGTCGATTCCGCCGGCGATGATCACAACCGTTGCGCCGAGAGCCAGAATGCCCAGCGGCGCGAGGCGGCGGCAATTGTCCTTCAGCACGCGGCCCGGAAAGCGCACGTAGGCATGGCTGCTGTCGAGCGCGGCAGTCGTCCCGATGACGACCAGAATGGAGAAGAACAGGGCCAGCTCTTTGGTACGAACCAGCCGGAGCAGCCATTGCAGGCCCGCGGGCAAAGCAGATGCGGAGTCCGTCATGAACTCCTCAAGTCGTATTTCTTCAGCCAGGCCTGGAACTGCGGCAGCGTCATGAACTCAACGACTTTGGGATCGAACAGATCGGACTTAATCGGCGAGGTGTCCTGCGGCACGACGACTCGCAGCCCCGTCGTGTAGATGTCACCCTCGGGGTCCTTGGCATTGGGGAACATGGTTTGGACCACTTTGTCCTCCTGCTCGCACAGGGCCTTGAGCAGCCGCACGGATTGATAGCCCATATCGAACGGGTTTTGCACGACCATCACGTCGATGTTGCCCTCGCCCATCGCCTTGATTGCGTCGGCGTCGGCGTCGAACGTGGCGACGATGAGCTTGTCGCGGACTTTTCGCTCGGCCACAACGTCGGCGATCGCCGGAGCGTTGTAGGCCCAGATGCCAAACAGCGCGACCAGCTTGTCGCCGTGGTTGTCGAGGGCGGTGCGGACATTGTCGCGGGCCTTGTCGTGCTTGCCGGCGTCGGGCATGCGGTCAAGCTGCTCGTACTCCTTGCCAACCAGCTCCTGCACGCCGTTCATGCGGCCGCGGCCGTTATCGACGTCGGTCGCCCCAACGAATTGCACGTAGCCGCCGGTTTTTGCACCCTTGCTTTGCAATGCAGCGCGGGCGGCGGTGCCGAGCACCTTGCCGCCGACCAAATTGTCGGTGCCAATGTAGTACGAGCGGGCGTCGCGAAAACGCTGCCGATTGACGTCGCTGTCAACGGTGATGACCTTCTTGCCGGCGGCCTGCAGTTTTCGCAGCTCGTCGGCCAGGGTCTTGTTGTCGGCCTGAAAAACGGAAATCGCGATGCCGACAATGTCGGGCTCGGTGGCGTATTGCCGGAGCTTGTCGATTTGCCCTTCGGCGGTGAAATTTGCTTTGTCCATTTCCGCGGAATAGCCCGCGTCCGCGATCTTCAGTTCCTTGGCCGCTTCCTTGAGGCCCGCGTTGCAGGTGTCCCAGAACGGGTCGTTGCCGTTCGTCATGAACACGATTCGCTTCTTCCCGCCGCTCGACTTGGCCGACCCGCCCGAATCGCCGCCGCAGCCAGAAAGCAACAGGGCGAAGGCGAAAACGGCGGACAAACGCCAAACGAGGGCGAGCATGGAGAGGCTCCCAAGGGCAGCGGAATTCTGCGAGAGCGGCGTTGGATGGCCGCCGCCGGGGAAGTTTGGGATTTTAGTTCTGCCCGCGGGCCGCTGCAAGCCGCTGGTAAGCTGTAACGCCGCGGGCCGCCGCGATCATCGGTCGCGGGCCGCCCTTCCGATCCTTGCGATAGCCCCTTCGTTCGTTTCGCCGCCGAATTCTCGGCTGCCGGCTGCCCACCGGCACTGGCATACCACAATTCTCCGGCCGGTTATGGAATTGTCCGCTGGTCTGGCTTCGCCGCGCACCGCGAGTCTCCGCCCACGCCCGGCTGCGGTCGCGGCAGAGCCCATCGCTGCGCCGGTACTCGATGGCTGGCGGCTGACGGCGCTCGTTCATCGCGGCCAGCAGCTGACACTCTACCGTGCTCGGCCAATCGACGACGACGCGGGGCCCGGCTGTTATCTGCTCAAGACGCCGCGTGTCGATCGGCAAGGCGACGAGCTGGCGACTTCGCTGCTCCGCCGAGAGGCAGCCGTCGCGGCACAGGCCAGCCATCCGCATCTGTCGGCGGTGCTCAGTGCGGCGACTGGCGGTTCGCCGCCGTACATCGTTCTGCCGTATCTGGATGGCGTTTCCCTGCGGCGGCGGCTGGCTGCAAGATTTTCGGCCGTTCGCGGGCTGTGGATCGCACGGCAACTGGCCGAGGCACTAGCAGCTCTGCATGCCGCGGATTGGCTGCACGGCCAGGTGCGGCCGGAGCATGCGATCGTTTCGCCGCAGGGGCACGTCACGCTGATTGATCTGAGCCAGACGCGGCGAGCAGGCACTTCCGAGTGCGCCTCTTCCGCCGCGCCGCCGCTCGCGCCCGCTTATGCCCCGCCCGAGGCGTTTCTCGAGCGCGGCGAACTGACCGCCGCGAGCGACGTGTACAGTCTGGGTATATTGCTGTTTGAGCTGCTGACCGGACGGACGCCGTTTGCGGCCAGCAGCTGGCGTCAGATGGCCTGGAGCCATTGCCGGTTGTCCGCGCCGGACATCCGCGAGCACGTTCCCACGTCTCCACGCGACGTGGCGGAGCTGGTGCGGTGGATGCTGGCCAAAGAGCCGCTACGCCGGCCCAGCGCGGCGGAACTGATCGATCGGCTGGCGGGGCTGGAGATTGCAGAGCTGCTATGAGTCTGCCCGTGCTCGACGGCATCCGCTGGATCCTCTTCGACGCAGTCGGCACGCTGATTTATCCCGATCCGCCTGTCGCGGAAGCGTATCACCGCGTTGCCCGCGACTTTCAGTCGCAGCTCTCTGTCGCCGAAATCAAGCAGCGCTTTGCCGCGGCCTTCGCCCGCGAATTTCACAGCGGGCCCGGACTGGTTCGTCCGCCGACGAGTGAAGCGGGGGAGCGCAATCGCTGGCGGCGGGTGGTCGCGGCCGTTTTGAACGACTTGCCGGAAGCCGAGGCCGAACCCTTCGAGCGGCTCTGGCAGCACTTTGCCGAACCTGCTTCGTGGCGGCTTTTCGACGACGTACTGGCTGCCCTTTCGGCGCTCGCTGCCCGCGGCTTTCACTTGGGAATCGCCTCGAACTTCGACAGCCGGCTGCACCGAATCGTCGCCGGACACGCGCCACTGGCAATGTGCGAGCAAGTGTTCGTTTCGTCCGAGATCGGCTTCAGCAAGCCTGACCCGCGGTTCTTCGCTGCGGTGAAGGCTCGGCTCGGCGGCTCCGGTCCCGAGATCCTGCTCGTCGGCGATGATTACCGCAACGATTTGGAGGGAGCGGTTGCGGCCGGTTGGCGAGGCGTGCTCGTCAATCGGGAGGGCGATGCAAAATCCACTGGCGGGCTGCGGTCGCTGGCCGTGTTGCTGGCCTAGCGGGCTCAGGCTGGCGGCCGCTGCCCGGGGGACTGCCGCGATTGCAGACGAACGGCCCAAGCCCGGACCATTACGGCCATCACCCCGCTGGCGACCGTCAGCGCAATTGGCATGCCGCACCAGAGCTTGTAAAGCATGAGCTCCTCCGCGTTGGCACTTGGAAAATCGAACCAACCCCCGAGGTTCATCCGGGGAAACCCATCCAGCAGCATGAGCCAAATGATGATCGCGATCGTGACCACCCAGGGAGCAGCTCCAACGAAAAAGGCCTGCCATGCGCCGCGGTGATAGATGATCCCCGCCAGCGTCGCCGCGGGCAGCATCAGATAGAGCAGATACAACACGAGCAATCCGACCCACTGTGGCGGGGCGAAGAAGACCCAGGCCAGCCCCGCCGACGCCGACATGATCACGAACAGCGTGCGGGTGCTGAATTGCATCATGGCGGGCCTCGATTTTGGGTTGCGAGTAGATTCGACCGCCCTGCCGCCCCGGTTGCAATCCACCCCCGCTTTGATACCTTGCTGGCACGAGCAAACCAGCAACCTCTCACAGACAGATGGAGACGTTTTATGTCCATGTACATCGGCGAAGCCCTGGTCGGCGAAGGCAACGAGATTGCGCACATCGACTTGCTGATCGGCAGCAAGGACGGCCCCGTGGGTCAGGCGTTTGCCAACGCTTTGGCCCGGCAGAGCAAGGGCCATTCCAACTTGCTGGCCGTGCTCGCGCCGAACCTGGCGGTCAAGCCGGCGACCGTGATGATCACGAAGGTCTCGATTCAGGGCGCCAAGCAAGCCGTGCAGATGTTTGGCCCGGCGCAGGCCGCCGTGGCCAAAGCCGTCGCCGATTCGGTCGAGGCTGGCGTCATTCCAAAGAACAAGGCCGAGGATCTCGTCATCGTCTGCGGCGTGTTCATTCACTGGCAGGCCGAGGACAACAAGAAGATTTATCAATACAATTACGAGGCGACCAAGCTGTCGATCGCTAACGCGATGGGCGGCAAGCCGTCGGCCGAAGAGATGATCGCCGGCAAGGAAAAGGCGGTCCATCCCTACCGCGGCTTCTAAGCGGAAGCGCGGAGAGCATTGTGTAGGGCGGGCTTCCTTGCCCGCTCAAGACGGGCTGGGAAGCCAGTCCCACAGTCTAAGGTTTCGCCCTCTTTGGCAAGATTCGCTCAAAGACCGAAACGGCGCTGCCGTCCTCCAGCGCCAGGTACAGGAAGCGGCCGTCGGGGCTGACCTCGACGCCGCTGGCGCCCAGGCCCGTTCCCACGCCCGTCGCTTCGTTTTGAAACGTTGCGAAATGGGTCAGCTTGCCGGTCACTGGATCGCGCTTGAAGCTGACCAGCGAGCACGATCTGGTTCCCGTTGCATACAGGTGCAAGCCGTCGGGCGAGATCGTCAGAGCGTTGCCGCCCGTGAAGTTCGTCAGGTCGCTGGCATCGTTCAGAAACTCTTGCAAGAGGTTCAGTTTGCCGTCCTCTCCCACGCGATAGACGCCAATGGCGTTGGCGCCTTCGAAGCGGCCGGAAATGGCATAGACAAACTTGCCGTCGCGGCTCACGCACGTGCCGTTTGTTCCGGCCAGCCCCGTAATGCCGTCCTGCCCATCGCGAAGGACCTGCCGCAGGGCGAGCTTGCCAGAAGCTGGATCGCGATCCAAAACCGACAGCGTTCCGGGCCGGCGGCTGCTGACATAGAGCGTCTTGCCGTCTGGATGGGCGGTGATGCCCCGAGCGCCGGCGAAACACTTTTCAGCGCCCGCGAAAATCTCCACCAGGCTGAGCCGCGGGCCGTCTTCGACGCGAAAGACCACAACGGTCGCTGCCCGATCGTCCAGTCCATAAACAAACTTGCCGTCGGTCGAAAAGTTGGCATTGATGGGCCAGTCCAGCGTCAACCCGCCGGCCGGGTCGTTCTTTCTGACCGATTCGATACTCAGCAGCCCGGTCGTGGCATTGCGTTTGAGCAGGGCGATCGACTTGGAGCTATACGCGGCCGCGACCGCCAGGTTGCTGACCGGGCTGAGCCGCACGGTGATGACGCCGCCCAGTTGCTCTGGATCGGCGAGCGTCGGAAGTGGCTCCAAGGCCCCGCTGGCGACGTCGCGGCGGAACGCATTGATCGCACCGGCCTGAAAACCTGGAACATAGGCGAATTTGCCGTCGGGGCTGAGGGCCACGGTGACGGCGCCCTGCAAGCCGGGCGATTGCACCGTCGTCAAATACCGCAGGCCCAATCCCGCCTCGCGCAGGCCGGCGAGCACGCGAGCGGCCCGTTTGCTGCGCTCGGCCGAGGAAGACTTGGCCGCAGCCGTGAGCTGATCCAGTGCCGGCTCGCCAATCTCGGCCAACGCCGCCTGAGCCTTTTCGCGAACCGCGAACGTGTCGTCGTCGAGCTGCTGGATCAGCCGGTCGATCCGAGTAGCCAGTTCCGCCGGATTCTGGCCCTGTTGAGCGCTTGCAGCGGATGAAATGGCAAACACCAAGACCGCAATCGAGCACCCAAGGCGACGGACCGATTGCATGGTGTTGCCTTTCACGGCACTAAGTTAGCGGCCGCGAGTTCCTGGCGGCCAATCGATCAATTCGCCGTCTTCGCGATTGAACATCCGTATCAACTGGACAGGTGGCGTTGCCTTGGGGAGGTGGACGACGCTGCCCTCGCACAAAGCCGCAATCAAGTCGTCGCCCGGCAGGCCAGCAAAGTCCTTGATCGATTCCGGCGCCTTGAAGACCCACTCCACGGGCTTCGTCCAAATCACCGCTGCCTTATCGCCAACTTCCACGATCGCCAGCGTATTCGCAGTGCCGTCGATAACCTGCTGCAATTGCACGGGCGGCCGAGAGATCACTCCATTCGTGCCTCCGTTGCCCATATACGACTCGCCACGACAGCAGCGGCTTGCCATCGTCGCTCGTCCGAAAAGCAGCCGGAAAACGGGCGTTCTGGTCGTGGTAGTTTTGCAGGGCCATCATCTGCTGCTTCAGATTCTCCGCGCTCGTGGGCGACCCTTCCTTCTCGGGCGGTTGAGCCAGTGCCATTGGGGCGGCCAACAAGAGAACAGCCACCGACCACATTGTCTTCAGGCTGGGAGTCATTGCCACGCTCCGATCGAGTCACAGTGTATTCGATTTTCATTCTCCAATCTCCAATACCCAATACCCAATACCCAATACCCAATACCCAATACCCAATACCCAGCCCTTGGAGCTGCAGGCTCGTCGTCCGGAGAATGCATACTGTCTGACACAATCGGGACTGCCCCCACCGCCGGCGATTGTCCCCTGCTATCATGTTCGCTCCTTCCTCTTCGCCTCGATCAGCGAATCGCCCGCATGTCCGACGGCCGCGAAAATCAGCACTGGGTCGGGTTCGATCTCGGCGGCACCAAGATGATGGCCGCCGCGTTTAACGCCGAGTTCCGCCTGCTCGGCCGGCGGCGGCGCAAGACAAAAGGCGCCGAAGGCCCCAAGGCCGGCCTGGAGCGAATCGTGCAGACGATTCGCGATGCCCTGGAGGAGAGCAAGGTCGAGGTT
>Ga0184625_10001165_pt1 | contig 10862 bp, 6 predicted proteins | sample PLM3_30_b1_FD_133151 | JGI IMG/M metagenome (GOLD analysis project Ga0184625, IMG submission 133151) | Groundwater sediment microbial communities from an aquifer in East River, Colorado, USA - PLM3_30_b1 | ecosystem: Environmental > Terrestrial > Soil > Riparian zone | place: USA: East River... | reverse complement strand
TCTTCAAAGAACGTCCACGGCGCGCTAGAATCTCGGGATGAACGCTCACTTCACCCGTCGCCATTTTCTTCAAACTTCCGCCGCCCTAGCAGCCTCCTGTGGCCTCCCGGCTTGCCTGCGAGCCGCCGAAGATCCGGACCTGATCGTTCGCCAGGCGGAACCGCACAATGCCGAGCCGGCTCTGGCCGCTCTGGTCGCCGCGCCGATTACGCCGGTGAAACACTTCTATGTCCGCAGCCACGGCGCAGTGCCCAAGGTGGAGGCGGCCGGCTTTCGCTTGCGGATCGAGGGAATGGTCGGCAAGCCGGTGGAGTACACGCTCGATGAGCTGCGGCAAAAGTTCAAATCGCAATCGCTAGAGGCGACCTTGACCTGCGCCGGCAGCCGGCGATTGGAAATGAACCGCATCAAGCCGGTCCCCGGCGTGCAGTGGACCGCGGGAGCGATCGGCCACGCCCGCTGGACCGGCGCGGCACTGGCCGAAGTGCTGCGGGTTGCGGAGCTGAAGGAAAGCGCCAAGCATGTGTGGTTCGATGGGCTGGACCCGATCACGGAGAAGGACGGCTCGATCGCGCCGTTTGGCGGCTCGATTCCGCTCGAGCGGGCATTAGCGGCCGAAGCGCCGCCGCTCTTGGCGTATGTCATGAACGATGAGCCGCTGACCGCGGCGCACGGCTTTCCGCTGCGTAGCGTGGTGCCGGGATACATCGGGGCGCGGAGCGTCAAATGGCTGACGAAGATCACCTTGAGCGACCGGCCTTCTCCCAACCACTACGTCGCCGCGGCCTACAAGGTCGTGCGGAGCGACGACAAGAACGAGCTGGCCGCGGCCGAACCGATTTATGCCAACACAATCAACGCGGCGATCTGCACGCCTGGCGACGAGGAAAAGCTGACCGCCGGCCGCCAAGAGGTCAAGGGTTATGCTCTGCCGACCGGCGAGAGCGGCTGCACCGTGGAGAAAGTGGAGCTTTCGGCCGACGGCGGAAAGACGTGGCAGACGGCACGCTTGCACGGCGAGCGCCGGCCGCTGGCCTGGCAATTGTGGTCCGCCTCCGTTGACCTGGTGAAAGGCCGGCAGGAGCTGATCGTCCGGGCGACCGACTCGCGCGGCAACACGATGCCCAAGGAGTGCCAGTGGAACGCCAAGGGCTACCTCTATAACGCCTGGCACCGCGTCAGCGTCGAAGTCGCCTGATCACATTAACCCGACGTCAGCGAGGGACTTTTTGCGTTCGGGCCGCACTTAGAAAGTCCCTCGCTCACGCTTCGGGTTTGTATTGGTTCTCATTCAAAATCGAGCCGCCGCGGACAGATTGAGGGCCAGCGGCTTCAGCCCGTCGTGAACGTAGATCGTGCCTGGGCCGGCCAATTCGGCCGCTTCCAGAGCCACCCACGCCCGCTGCAGCACGCGGTTGGCGTCGTTGCCCTCGATGCCCTCGGCGATGCCCGTGCAGACCACCAGCTTGTGCGTCGGCCGATCGGCCGGCGCTTCGCATTTGGCGAGGGCCGCGTGCAGCCGCCGCGCGGCCACGCGGGTTTCGGCGACGGCCGCACCGGGCAGCAGCACGGCCAGGCCGTGGGAGGTCCACTGCGTCAGCACGTCCATCTCCCGTATGCAGCCGCGAGCCAGCTGGAGCACGGCCCGGATCGCTCGTTGCCGCGGGGAGTTGGTTTCCGTCTCGGCTTCCGCCTCAGGCGTGCCGGCGAGGCGGGCCAGAATCACTGAGAACGTCGCACCGCCGCGCCGCCATTCGGCGATTCGCCGGCCCACCTGCAAGACGAATGTGGTATCGGCAAACGCCTCGGCCGCCAGCTCCGCCGCACACTCGCGGTTGGAGCGGGGCGATCGATTGGCGTGGTCGAAGATCTCGCTAATCGCGGCGTCGATTGGCCGGGCTGGCGGCGGTCCGATCCGGGCCAGGCCCGTGGGGCCTTGCCAGAAAGCGCAATTGCGGCCGTCGTCCTTGGCCGAGTAGAGCGCGGCGTCGGCCCGCTTCAACCAGTCGCCGATGTCGTCGCTCGGCTCCATTTGTGCCAGGCCGGCGCTGGCGGTGATTCGCACCTCCTGGCCCTCGATCAACACGCGGCCCTGCCCAATGGCCGCGCGGACTTCTTCGGCCCGCTGCCGCACCGCCGACGCGGTCGTGGCGGCAAAAATGACGGCGAATTCTTCGCCGCCGAAGCGGGCGACGATGTCGGATTCGCGGGCGTGCGAGCGAAGCGAGTCGGCGACATACTTTAGCGCCTCGTCGCCCGCGACGTGCCCGTGCGTGTCGTTGAATCGTTTGAAGTGATCGACGTCGAGCAGCAGCAGCGCAGCCGTCCGGCCACGGCGGGCGAGTTCGGCCAGCGAGCGGCGCAGCTCTTCGTCGAGCGCCCGGCGATTCATCAGCCCGGTCAATCCGTCGGTGCGGGCCGCGACGGCCACGTCTTGCAACTGCCGCGAGTGGGCCTGCAGTTTCAGCTCGGCCCGCTCCAGCCGCGACTGCAGGTCTCGGTTTGCCGTGAGCAGTTTGCCAATGACGGCCGCGACGGCGCTCGCATCGCCCTCGGCCACTCCCGCCAACTCGACGTTGATCGTCTGAATCTGACTCTGGTGCTGTCCGACCTCTTCAGCGACCGCGGTGGTCAGCTCGCCGGCGTGCCGGAGGAGGTTGCCCGCCCGCTTGAGGTCCTCGCGAGCCAGCTCCGGCGCCGCGGCCTCTTGGTGTTGCTGATCGTTGCTCGTTGCCGGCGGCGCAGTCGCCTCGCCTGGCAGCGCCGGGCCTCCCAGCGCCGGCGGATTCATCCACTGCTTGAGGCAATTCAATACAGAGCTGAGCATCGTGCCCCCGGTGAATCAGGTCCAAGTTGATCGGCAATCTACGCGGTCACGTAGAAAGTTAGGTCCGGCCTTGAATTGCGCGGTTTCGCGCAGTCGGGTGTCCGGCCATCAACCCCCCACTTGGAAAGGTGCCGATCGCAGCGGCCGTAGCGGCTGCGACTGTCAAGCGGAAAAGACGCCCTTGCATCAATCGTCGCCGATGCAGTGGATGCCGCCGCCGCGCCCACTCGCTAAACTTGCGGCATGTCCGCGCCCGCATCGCCGTCCCCAGCCGATCAGCCGCGGCGAGTGCTCTCGCTAGTGGACTCCACGTCGATCATCGTGGGGATCATTATCGGGTCGGCGATTTACGAGATTTCTCCGCTCGTGGCGAGCTCGGCGGGCGGCTGGGCGGAACATCTGCTCGATTCGTGGGTCAGCCGGCGTGGCGGCCTGCCGCCCAGCGCTGCGCAACTGGACTTCGCCGCGACCGCCGCGATCATCGGCGTGTGGGTCGTGGGCGGCATAGTTGCGCTGTTGGGGGCGATGTGCTACGCCGAGTTGGGCACCGCTTATCCGCAGGCGGGAGGGACCTATGTCTATCTGTCCGAAGCCCTCGGCCGCAGTGTCGGATTCGCGTTCGCCTGGGCCGAGTTCTGGATCGTGCGGCCGGGGAACATCGGCGCGGTCGCTTTTGTCATGGCGCGGTACGGCGGGCAACTGTTGCCGGCCAGCGCCCACCGCATTGCCCACTTGGACCTCTACCTCGCGGCCGGAGCCATTCTTGGCTTAGCTGCACTAAACGCCGCGGGCCTCCGCGCAGGCACTTGGACGCAGAACCTGTTGACAGCCTGCAAGATCGTCGGTCTGGTGGCGATTATCTTGACGGCGCTGACGTTGGTGCCGCCGCCGGCCGATGCCACGCTCCCGCCGTCGGCTGGCGGCAATTTGCCGCTGGCGCTGATCCTGATCATGTTCGCCTACGGCGGGTGGGCCGATATGTCGTTTGTGGCGGCGGAAGTCCGTGATCCGGCCCGCAATATCTTCCGCGCATTGCTGCTCGGCACGGCGGCCGTCGTGCTGATCTACGTCACGATCAACCTGGCGTTCCTGCATGCCTTGGGGCTGGGCGGCTTGGCACGGTCGCAAGCGGTGGCGGCTGAGGTGCTCTCGCGGCGTTTCGGCGGCTGGGGATCGCGGGCGATCAGCCTGCTCGTCGTCGTCAGTTGCCTGGGCGGCATCAACGGCATGCTCTTCACCGGGGCGCGAGTCTATTACGCGCTGGGCACGCACCATCCGACGTTTCGCTGGCTGGGCGATTGGAACGCCACTAGCGGCGTGCCACTGCGGTCGCTCGCCGTGCAGACGCTCGTCACGCTGGGCCTGGTGATCGGCTTCGGCCTGTATCCCGGCGGATTTGGCAAGCTGGTCGTCTTCACGGGGCCGTTCTACTGGGGCTTCATCGCGCTCGTCGGCGTCGCCCTGGTGGTGTTGCGGCTCCGCGGCGACTCGCCGCCCGGGGCCGCCTATCGCGTGCCGCTCTTCCCCGTGACGCCGCTGCTGTTCGCGCTCACCAGCGGGGCGATGGTCTATTCGGCCATCGTTTATGCCGTGCAGAATCCCGCCTACGAGGCGCTGTGGGCCGTGGTCGTGATTGCCGTCGGCATCGTTTTTGGCATCATCGATTGGCTGTCGCGGCGACGCTAGCAGCGTGGGGCAGGCTTCCAGCCTGCCGCGTAGGCAAGCCTTGCCGCCTGTAGCGGCTGTAGCCGCAGTGCCGAAGGCGCGGCGGCCGAAGAAGATAACGGGCCTCTCCCGCTTGGCAAGGACGCCGATGCCGACCGCCGCGACCTTTGATTCGAAAGAGCCGACCGCAACCCCGCAGCGCGCTGGCGGCGAGTTTGCGCTCAGCGCCGATCCGCAACTCGTGGCGGACATGAAGCTCGAAATCCGCACGCTCGTGCAGGAGATTTCGCAGCTCGCCAGCCAGGAGATTGGGCCGGACGAGTTCTACGCCGGCTTTCTCACCCGCGTGGTCGGGGCGATGGCCGCCATCGGCGGCGCGGTCTGGACCACCGGCGACACCGGCAAGCTGAAGCTGCAGCACCAGGTCAATTATCGCGAAACGGGGGCCGAGGAAACGCCACAGGCCCGTACGCAGCACGGCCTGCTCATCAAGAACGTCCTCGGCGGCACGCAGGCGATCCTCGTCCCGCCCGCCGCGGGCACCGGTAGCCAGCAGTCGGCCGGCAATCCGACTCAGTCACTGCTCGTGCTCGCTCCGCTGATCGTCGAAAAGCAGGCCGTCGCGGTTGTGGAGATCTTTCAACGGGCAGGCGGCGGACCCAGCACGCAGCGCGGCTACTTGCGGTTCCTCGTCCAAATGTGCGACGTGGCCTGCGACTATCTCAAGACCCGCAAGCTGCGGCAACTGGGTGAGGATCAGGAGCTTTGGCGCCAATTGGAGGCGCTGGTCACCGCGCTGCACCGTTCGCTCGACCTGACCGCCACCGCCTACGCCGTCGTCAACGAAGGCCGCCGGCTGATCGGCTGCGACCGCGTGTCGCTGGCCCTCAACTATGGCGGAAGCTGCCGCATCGAGGCCGTCAGTGGACTCGACACAATTGACCGGCGGGCCAGCGAAGTGCAGCGGCTGGCAGCGCTCGCGACCGCCGTGCTGCGGACCGGCGAGCCGCTGTGGACCGATGTGACCGAGGAAGAGTTGCCGCCGCAAATTCAGCAGCCGCTGCAAGCCTACATCGACCAATCGCACGCTCGGCTGGTTGCCGTGCTGCCGCTGGTTGCGGGCGGTTTGGATGCCGAGAGCTTGGTAGATAGAGAATCTGCCGGTGCGCATGAGGAACGCCACGGAGTGCGTTCCCTACAGCGCCCCATCGGCGCGTTGATCGTCGAGCAGCTGCGCGACGCGCGGCGGAGCGAGACCATGCGGCAGCGGAGCCAGGTGGTGGCTCAGCACGGTGCCGCGGCGCTCACCAATGCGATCGAGCACAGCAGCCTGTTCCTGCTTCCCGTGTGGAAGGCGCTCGGCCAGGTCACGTGGATCTTCCGCGGCCGGGCATTGCCCAAGACGCTGCTCGTTCTGGCCCTGCTGGCCGGCGGCCTGTTTGCTTTGGCGACCGTTCAGACTGATTTTGAAGTGGCGGCCCGCGGCAAGCTGCAGCCGGCGTCGCGGCGCGAGATCTTTGCCCCGCTCGACGGCGTGGTGACGGCGGTACCCGTTCAGCATGGGCAACTCGTCGAGGCGGGCGCGGTCCTGGCGGAGCTGACCAGCACCGATCTCGACCTGCAACTGGCCGCCCTGATCGGCCGGCAAACCACCAATCAAGAACGGCTGGCGGCCGTGCAGCGGGCCATGCTCGATGCCGGCAGCGGCCCCGCGCGGCTCAGCCCGCTGGAGCAGGATCGGCTGGCCGGCGAGCTTTTGGAGCTGCGGCAAGAGGCGCAAAACGTCGAACGCGAGCTGGCCTTGCTGCGCGAAAAACAACGGCAGCTCACAATAGCCGCGCCGCAGCGCGGGCAAGTCGTCACCTGGAAAGTTCGCGACCTGCTCTTGCAGCGGCCCGTCTCGCGCGGGCAAGCGCTGCTGACGCTGGCCGACCCCGAGGGACCGTGGGAGTTGGAGCTGTACCTGCCCGAACGCCGCCTGATGCACGCGGCGAACGTCGCTGACGTCACCTTTGCCCTCTCCAGCCATCCCGGCCAGACTTTTCACGGCCGCGTGATCGAGATCGAAAAGACCGCGGAGGTCCGCGGCGACGAAGGCAACACCGTGCTCGTCCGCGTCGCCGTAGAGCAGCAAGAGCTGCCGCCGCTGCACGACCAGACGACCGTCACCGCCAAGCTCAACTGCGGCCGGACCAGCGTCGGCTATGCCTGGTTCTGCGACCTGATCGAAACCGTCCGCACGAAAATTCTCTTCTGGCTGCCCTCGTAACGTGGGGCAGACATTCCTGTCTGCCTATTACGCGGCAGACAAGAATGTCTGCCCCACGACAATCATGACCACCATCGCCACCGTCTTGCTCACCCTCGCCGCCCCGCCCCTCGTCTCCTCGCCCGCGGTCCCGGCCGGCAAGCAGGTGCAGCTCACGCACTGCCTCGTCTCGCTGCTGGCCGATGTGCAAGTGCCCGCGCTCGAAGCCGGCGCGTTGACAAGCATCGACGTGGCCGAGGGACAGCACGTCTCCGCCGGCCAATTGCTGGCCCGCATCGACGAGCGGCAGCCGCAACTGGATAAGCTCGCGGCCGAATTGCAGCGCGACGCCGCCCTGGCCAAGGCTCAGGACGACATCGAGGTCCGCTTTGCCATCGCAGCCGAGGCCGTGGCTGTGGCGGAATTGGAGCGGGCGCTGGCGATCGAGCGTCGCAGCCCCGGCGGGATCACCCAGCAGGAAATTCAGAAGCTGCAGCTCGCCAAGCACCGCGACGAGCTGCAGATCGAGAAGAGCAAGCTGGAAATGCGGGTCGCCAAGATGAACGCCGACGTACACCAGGCGTCCGTCAAGTCGGCCGACGACGCGCTCCTGCGGCGGCAGATCGTCGCTCCCCTGGACGGCGTCGTGGTCGCCCTGCTGCACGAAAAAGGCGAGTGGGTCGCCGCCGGCGAAAGCGTCGTGCAGGTGGTGCGGATCGACCGCTTGCGGGTCGAAGGACTGATCAATGCCGCCGAGCACAGCCCCGAAGAGATCGCTAACCGGCCGGTGACGGTCGAAGTCCCGTTGACCGGCGGACGCATCGGACGCTTCGCCGGCAAGGTCGTGTTCATCAGCCCGCTGGTTTCCGCAGGCAACTGCTACCGGGTGCGAGCCGAGGTCGAAAACCGCATCGAATCCGGCCAACCGCTGCTGCGGGCAGGCATGACCGCGACGATGAATATTCAGCTCACGGTCCAGGCGGGAGGCGGCAACGCGACGCGATAGAACTGCTTGGCACGTCTCGGAACCGAGGTAGCATCTCCGCGTCCCGCAACGATCCTTACTGCGTATGATCGCCCCGGCCACGCTCACTTCCGCCTCCTCCCGTCCCCTGCTGCTCCGCGTGCGGCAGGACCTGGTGGCGCGGCGGCAGCGGTGGCAGGGGCGGGAATATTGGACGGTCAAGGACCCGCTCACACTGCGGTATTACCGGTTTGAGGACGAGGAGTTCGCGATCCTCAACATGCTCGACGGCCAGACGAGCGTCGAGGATATCCGCGAGCGGTTCGAGACGCAGTTCGCCCCCCAGCGGCTCTCGGCCGCGCAGCTGCAGCACCTCCTGGCCATGTTGCACCGCAGCCACCTGCTCGTGGCCGATGCGCCGGGCCAGGGCGAGCAACTGCAGCAGCGCGACGGCCAGCGGCGGCGGCGGGAGTGGCTGGCCGCGCTCGGCAACCTGCTGGCGATCCGCTTTCGCGGTGTCGATCCCGACCGCTGGCTGGCGTGGCTGAACGCCCGCTGCGGCTGGATCTTCTCGCCGCCGGCCGTCACGGCGTCGCTGCTGTTGATGCTGGCCGCGCTGCTGCTCATCGCCGCGGAATTCGAGACCTTTCGTGCCCGCCTGCCCGACTTCCACGCGTTCTTTGCCGCCAGAAACTGGTTGTGGCTGGCGGCTGTGCTGTGCGTGACGAAAGTCATCCACGAATTCGGCCACGGCTTGGCCTGCAAACGGTTTGGCGGCGAGTGCCACGAGATGGGCCTGATGCTGTTGGTCTTCACGCCCTGCCTGTACTGCAACGTCAGCGACGCCTGGATGATCAAGAGCCGCTGGCGACGAGCGGCCATCGGCGCGGCGGGCATGTACGTCGAGCTGATCCTCGCATCGCTGGCCACGTTCATCTGGTGGTTCAGCGAGAGGGGCCTCGTCAACCACCTGGCGCTCAACGTGATGTTCGTCTGCTCGGTCAGCACGCTGCTGTTCAACGCCAACCCGCTGATGCGCTTCGACGGCTACTACATCCTGGCCGACCTCTTGGAGATTCCCAACCTGCGGCAAAAATCGGCTGCAGTGATCCAGCGGAAACTCGGCGTGTGGCTGCTGGGCCTCCGCGAGCGGCCCGATCCGTTCCTGCCGGCGCGGCGGCGGTGGCTGTTTGCCGCGTACAGCGGGGCGTCGGCCATTTACGGCTGGCTGGTAGCCGTCTCGATCTTCTGGTTCCTGTACCGCGTGCTGGAGCCCTACGGCCTCAAAATCGTCGGCCAACTGCTTGGCCTGACGATGATCTTCAGCCTGCTCGTCGTGCCGCTGGTGCGGCTGTGTTATTTCCTGCTTCAGCCAGCGAGGGTCCAAGAGGTGAATAAACTGCGAGCGGCCATCGGCCTGGGCGGTGTGGCGGCGGTGTCATTGGTCGTGCTGTGCATTCCGCTTCCTTATTACGTCGCCTGCACGCTGGAGATCCAGCCGCGAGGTGGCCAGAGCATCTATGTCGATGTTCCCGGCGAATTGCGGGAAGTGCTTGTCCGCAGCGGATCCGTGCAGGCCGGGCAGCCGCTGGCCCGGCTCGACGACGTCGAACTGCGGCTGGCCGAGCGGCGGCTGCTCGCCCAGCGCGGCGACCTGGCCGTGCGGATCGACGGCATTCGCCTGCGGGCGCATACCGACGACCAGGCGCTCCTGGAATTGGCCCAAACGCAGGAAGCCCTGGCCGCCCTCGACCGGCAAATCGCCCGGCTGCAAGTCGAGCTGGGCCGTCTCACGATCCGAGCGCCGGCAGCGGGAGTGCTCGTGCCGCCGCCGTCGCGGGCCAAACCCCATCAAACGCTGCAGCTCGCCGCCTGGACCGGCCGGCCGCTAGAAGCGCGAAATGTCGGCGCTTTCCTGGAGATGAGCACGCTGGTAGGCCGCATCGCGCAGCCGGGACAGCTCGAGGCGATCCTGGCGATCGACCAGGACGAGCTCGATTTCGTGCGGCCGGGCCAAACAGTTGATTTGCTTTTGGATTCGCTGCCGGGTCAGCGCCTGAGCAGTCGCATCGACCGCATCGCCGAGCAGAACATGCAGACCGCGCCCACGCGCCTGGCGGCCCGCACGGGCGGCACGCTGGCAACGCGGCAGGACGCGGACGGCGCCGAGCGGCCGCTCTCGGTCGTCTATCAAGCCAGCGTGCCCGTGGACGACCCCGCCGGACGAATCGTCATCGGCGCCACCGGCCTGGCCCGCATCCGCGCCGGCTATCAACCGCTCTGGCAACGGCTCTGGCGGAGCGCTTGCCGGACGTTTCGGTTCGACATGTGAGGATCAATTGCGAGCCGGAGGCGCGATCGCTTCCAGCGGGACGAGCGTCGCAAGCAGGAACAGGGATTGAAAGAGGACGAGCCAGAACATGTCGGCAAAACCGGCCCCAACCTTGCTGAACAGGGCGAACATGAACGCCGGCAAGGCAATCGCCACGGCCAGCAAAGTGAGCACCGCGGCCAGCTCCCGCACCAAAGCATCGCGCGGCACGCGGATCGAGGCGACCAGGCCGACGGCTAGCACGGCGTTAGAAACGGCGAGCGTTTGGAGCTGATACAGGTATTCCCAGGCTCGCACGTCGGCCCACGTCCAGTGCAGGGCCGTCGCAATGGACCTGCCAGCGCCGAGCAGCACGCCCACAACGGCCATCCACAGCAGCAAGAACAGGATGGTGAACCGGCTGCGAGCAGCGGCGAGTTTTGGCGAGAGTTCGATCTCCAGCACCGCGGCTCCGAGTGCAGTCAACAGCGTCTGTGTGGCGATGCATAGCGCCCAGCCCGCGGCGGCCTTCTCGGTGAGCCTGGCCGTTTCGAGGGCCCCGACCAGCAGCAGCCACAGGAAGCCTGCAGCCAAGACGGCGACAAGCGTTTTGGCATGGGACGGCCATTGGGACCGCGCCCACCACAACGCGCCGATCGAGCAGTGTGCCAAGAGCAGCGCGACTGCAGCGATCAACAGGGGCTGCCTAGGAAATGCTGGCAGCGGGCTGGCCACCTGCACCAACGCTTCGACGACGGCCGCCAAACCAATGACCACGGCATGCAACACGATGGCCGTGCCGACGGCCAAGACGCGGCGTTCGAGCGGACTCAGGCCGCGCTTTGCT
>Ga0184625_10001164_pt1 | contig 10866 bp, 6 predicted proteins | sample PLM3_30_b1_FD_133151 | JGI IMG/M metagenome (GOLD analysis project Ga0184625, IMG submission 133151) | Groundwater sediment microbial communities from an aquifer in East River, Colorado, USA - PLM3_30_b1 | ecosystem: Environmental > Terrestrial > Soil > Riparian zone | place: USA: East River... | reverse complement strand
GCGATCCTGAGCGCGATCGTCACCGAGCTGGCCGATGCAACCGGCGCGGACCACATCGTCATCGCCCGCCGCCGGCCCGACGCCCGCGTGCTCGAGGCGACGCTCGTCAGCGCCCGCCCAGGCGTCCCCGATTCGACCACCCGGCTGCCCATCGGCGACCTGGAGGATCCGGTCGGTGGCGATCTTGCTCCCGTCGCGCGCGAACCGGTCGCGATCCCGATCGGTGCCGAGACGCCGGACCCCGTCGTGGCTGGCAGCTTCCGCGGCCGGATCGACGACCTGACCGCCCGGATCGCGGCGGCGGGACCGCTGCCCGGACCGGCGGCATCGACGCCCGGGATCGGGCGCGTCGACGACCACCGGGCGATCGCCGAGCGCATCGCCGGTCGAGCCCGACAGGTCTACGGCCTGACGAACACGCTGGCCGCGCCGCTGACATCCGACACCGGGGTCATCGGCGCGATCGTCCTGTCGCACCGGACCGCCGGCACCTGGTCGCCGACGACCCGCCGCATCCTGACCGGGGCGGCGCTCGAGGCCTCGTCCGCCCTGTCGCGGGCCTACTCGTTCCGGGCCGCGGAGGCGCAGGCGTCCACGGACGCGTTGACCGGCCTGCCGAACCGGCGCTACTTCGACGAGTTCTGTGGGCTGCTCGCCCGTCGCCGGCGATCGGGCGACGCCGTCGGCGTCCTGATGATCGATATCGATCGGTTCAAGGTGCTCAACGACACCTTCGGACACGCCACCGGCGACGAGGTCCTGCGCGCGGTCGGCGGCGCGATCGTGTCGGCCGTCCGCGAAGACGACGTCCCGGCGCGCTACGGCGGCGAGGAGTTCGTCGTCCTGCTGCGGAACCCGAGCCCGGAGATCGCGCTCGAGGTGGGGGAGCGCGTCCGCTCGTCGGTCGGTGCCCTCGACCTGAGCCGGTTCGGGGTGACCGCCGTCAGCGTGTCGGTCGGCATCGCGGTCGCGCGCCAGGCGGACCAGCCGATCGGCGACCTCATCGCCGAGGCGGACCGGGCGCTCTACCGGGCCAAGCGCGCGGGTCGCGACCGGGTCGTCGCCGCCTGACCCACCAAGGCGGGCCGGACGGGATCGCATCGGAGCCTGGCGCGCGCGAGTCGCAGCGGACCCGGGCTACCATCCGCGACGTGACCGACCAACCGGCCGACCTGACCAACGGCGACCTCGCGCGGATCTTCCACGAGATCGGCGACATGCTCGAGCTCAAGGGCGAGCTCGTCTTCAAGACCGTCGCCTACCACCGCGCCGCCGACGCGATCGGGCGCAGCCCGGTCGACATCACCTCCGCCTATCGCTCGGGCAACCCGCCGCAGATCCCGGGCGTCGGCAAGGCGATCAGCGACAAGCTTGCCGAGCTCGCGACCACGGGCCATCTCGCGTTCTACGACCGCCTCCGTGCGGAGGTCCCGCCGAGCCTCGTCGAGCTCCTGCGCATCCCAGGGCTCGGTCCGAAGACCGTCCGCCAGATGAACACCGAGCTCGGGATCGAGACCGTGGAGGACCTGCGCCAGGCCGCCGAGTCGGGCGCGCTAAGGAAGGTACGCGGGATGTCGGCCCGCACGGAAGCGCTCGTCCTCGAGGGGATCGCCAAGCTCGACGAGCGCTTCGACCGGCTGCTGCTCGATCGGGCCGAGGACCTCATCGGAGCCTTGATCGGCGTGCTCGCCGGTACGCCGGGCGTCCGCTCGATCGAACCGGCTGGTTCATTCCGTCGCCAGCGCGAGTCGATCGGCGACCTGGACCTGCTGGCCGAGACGGACGAGCCGAAAACCCTGATGGACGGCTTCACCTCGTTCGGGCTCGTCGATTCGGTCATCAACCGCGGTGGGCACAAGGCGGCCGTCCGGCTGCAGCGCGGGCCGCAGGTCGATCTCATGGTCATGCCGCCCGGCGAGGCCGGGACCTACCGCATCCACTTCACGGGGTCGAAGGAGCACAACGTCCGCCTCCGCGCGATGGCGCGCGACCGCGGCTGGAGCCTTTCGGAGAAGGGCTTCCTGCGCATCGGCGAAGACGGGGAGCCGCTGACCGGTGACGCCGCCGAGCTGCGCACGTTCGCATCGGAGGCCGAGGCATATGCCTTCCTCGACCTCCCGTTCATCGTGCCGGAGCTGCGCGAGGACGCCGGCGAGATCGAGGCGGCCCTCGCGGGGCGCCTCCCCGAGCTGATCGAGCTGACCGACCTGCGGGGCGACCTCCACAGCCACTCGGACTGGTCGGATGGGCACCAGCCGATCGAGGTGATGGCCGAGGCGGCCCGCCGCCGTGGCTACGCCTACCAGGTCCTGACGGACCACACGCAGTCGCTCGCGATCGCCCGCGGCCTGGCGCCGGATCGGGTCGCCGAGCAGGCCGAGGTCATCGCCGCGCTCAACACGCGGTTCGCCGCAGAAGAGGACGCCGGGACGGCACCGGCCGGGTCGGCCGTCGAGGGGTTCCGGCTGCTCCATGGCTGCGAGCTCGAGATCCGCGCCGACGGCGTGCTCGATTACGATGACGATCTCCTCGCCCGATTCGATCTCGTCGTGGCGTCCGTCCACGTGTCGCGCCGCCAGTCGCGGGCGGAGTTGACGCAACGGACGCTCAACGCCATCCGCAGCCCGCATGTCGACGTCATCGCCCATCCCTCGGGACGGAAGATCGGCATCCGTGACGACCTGGACCTCGATTGGGACCCCATCTACGCGGAGGCAGCCCGGACCGGGACCGCCCTCGAGATGAATGGGTCGCCGCCTCGCCTCGATCTCGCGGTCGAGCGCGCCAGGCGAGCGGTCGGGGTCGGCTGTCTCCTCGCCATCGATTCCGACGCGCACGATCTCAACGAGCTCGACTACGTCCGCTGGGGGATCGGTCAGGCGCGGCGTGCCTGGGTCACCCCGGAGGTCGTCGTGAACACGCGGTCACGCGCCGATCTGCTCGCCTGGGCGGCCGGCAAGGTCGGGCGCGTCTGATCGGGTCGCGTACCATCGCGGCGATGGACGACCGCTCCGCGCGCCGCGATCTGGCCCTCGTCGCGGTCACGCTCGTCGGTCTGTCGCGGCTCATCGAGCCGCCCCTCGTCTGGCTCGTCGCGGGCGCGCTCCTGGGGGCCATGCTGCTCGGCACGCTCCAGGTCCTTGCCGACGAGGCCGCACCGGCCCAGGCATGGTTCGGGGTGCCGGTCGAGTCGCTGATCCTCCCGTCGGTCGCGGCGGTCGCCTGTCTCGGTGCCATCCGGCTGGTGCCGTTCGGGCTGTGGCTGGCACCGGCCCTCGGCGTGACGTGGCTGATCGTCGGTCGCACGCTGGCACTCGAGGCGCGCATCAACCACGCGCCGTCGGGCCCCGGCGAGGACGACCGGACGGCGCTCCTCGTCACGATCCTGCTCGTCGCGTTCCTCGGTTTCACCGGTGTGGCCGCGATGGTGCCCGGCGGCCTGGTCCAGACTGACGGCGCCCTCGCCGAGAATGACCTGCTCGTCCTCGCCGCCGCCGACGCGCTCGTGGCCGGGCTCCTCGGATATCGGTCCGCCGCGCTCCGCGTCACGAGCGTTCGCGACGCGTTGTGGACCGCCCTGACGTATGCGGCGGCGATCGCGATCGGTGCAGCCGCCCTGCGCGCCATGGAGATCCCGCGGCTGGTCGGCCCGGCGCTGCTGACGCTGGCGTTCTATCTGTGGGACGCGTTCATCACCGCGCCGATCCGTCGGCGCGACCGCCGCTGGATCGGGCAGGTCACGGTCCTTGCCGGTCTCGGCGTCATCGTCGCAGTCTGGAACCTGCTGCTGCGGGCGTGAGCTCGGGCCGGCGGGCCCGTCGTTTGACGTGCGGCCCGGTCGGTGCTAGAAAGCATGTCCACCCATGCGCGCCGCGTGCCCGCGCGCCCGATCCTCGAATCCGCTCCCCTGACCCGCCGCGCCCCGAAAGGACGACCGCCTCGTGACCTTCCCAGATGTCGAGACCACCGCCCAGAGCCCGGTCAACCTGACCCGCCAGAAGCGACAGCTGGCCGATCAGGCGATCGCCCAGGCGACCGCCGCGCAATGGCCGGAGGCGGCGGCCACGAACCGACGGCTCCTCGAGCTCGGGCCGGACGCGGAATCCGAGAACCGGCTGGCCAAGGCGCTCTGGGAGATGGGCGAGCTCGGAGCCGCCCGCGAGCACTACCAGACGGCCCTCGCGCTCGATCCCACGAACCGCATCGCCGAGCGCAACATCGACCGGCTCAAGATGCTGCTCGTGGCCGCCGGTGAGAAGACCGTGCCGGCACAGGAGGGCAGCAAGGCCCCGGTCAGCATCTTCGTCGAGGAGACCGGCAAGACGGGCTTCGCGTTCCTGACCGACCTGGCCGCACCGCGCCAGCTGGCGCAGGTCAACCCGGGCGACGCCGTGGAGCTGACCCCCGAGGGCGGGCGGCTCATCGCCCACGCGAACGGGGTGCGGATCGGTGTCGTCGAGCCGCGCGTCGCCGCCCGGCTGCTCAAGCTGATGGCCGACGGCAACAAGTACGCGGCGGGCGTCACCTCGCTCGGCGACAAGGACGTCCGGATCATCGTCCGCGAGATCTTCCAGGACCCGGCCAACTACGGGAAGGTCAGCTTCCCGACCGCGGCCAAGTCGACCGACCTGCGGCCGTACACCAAGGGCACGCTCGTCCGCGAGGAGATGGATCTCGAGGAGGATCTCGAGGACGACGAGGAGGACGACGAGATCGAGGACCTCGATCGCGTGCTGCCGCCGGAATCGACGACCGACGAGGCGTTCGAGGATGAGCCGGACGAGCTCGACGAGCCGTAGTCCGAGGGTCCTAGCGGCTGGCCCTACAGGTGGCCAAGCGGCTCCCGTGCTGCTCCCGGCAGCAAATCCGGGGTATCCGGCGCCATAGTTGGTCGACCGCGCTCCGGCTAGCCGGTCTGGGCGCCCGGTCTGCGCACGCATAGAGCGTGGGCCGTCGGCGAGCGTTGGTCACGTGGTGCCCAATGAGGTCCTTGGTCCCAGCTTGCCGCTGGCAGCGATATTCGCGGTCGTAACGGGAACGGGCGGCGCGTCGGCCGGGCGGCACGGCCCCGTCGTGCCTGGGGCCCCACGGCCGCGTCGTGCCTGAGCCCCAGGCGCGCAGGCTGGCCGGGAGATCAGGCCGCGGCCGCTCGCACCGAGGCGGCCGTTCCGGCGACGTCATCGACTGCGGCGGCCAGGATCGACAAGGCAGTCATCCGGTCCGCGAACGGCCGCTCGAGGTCTGCCGATGGGCGCCCGACGAGCCGGCCCTCGAGGCGGCCGTACGTCGCCATGACGAGGCGCACCAGCCGCTCGACCTCCGTCGGCTGGCGACCCAGCATCACGAGCGTCTTGTCGACCTGGACCGTGTGCTCGCGGGTGTGCGAGCCGTAGCGGCCGAAGCGAAAGTCGATCGTGACCGGCAGGCCAGACCAGCGCGCGCTGACACGCAGTGCGGTCGCGTCCAGCCCGGCATTGGCCGCGATCGACGCATCGACGATCTCGTCGAACCGCGCGGCAACGACCTCGGGCGTGCCTTCCCCTTCGTCCTCCTCGGATGGCTCCTGTGGCATGAGCCCGTCCGGTGGGAAGACGGCCTCACCATCCACCACGCCCTGCTGGAGGTACCACGCGTTGTACCAGCTGTACCCTCGCTGGGCAGCGACGATGTGCCCGACCGTCTGACGGATCGTCCATTCGCCACCGCCCGGGTCGGTGTCCCAGTCCGTCTCATCGACACTCGCGAGCGCTCCATGCAACTCCCAGCGAGCCTCCGCGAGGGCCGCGAGCGCAGGCACCGCCGGACCGACCCGCAGTGCCGGTGCGGTGGACCGTCCCGCCTCGATCGCCGCGATCGCGCTCTGGAGTCGCTCGTGGATCCGGTAGATGCCGTAGCGCACGTCGAGGTCCTCGGGGTCGGTCGATCGCCAGCGCCAGGGCGCTTCGAGCGAACCATCGGTGATCGCCCCCAGATCGGCGGTCGTCGCGGTCATCGACGCCCGCGCCTCGAGTAGTGCCGAGTGGAGCGGGACCGGCGGGACCGTCGCCAGTTCGATCAGCGGGTCGTGCATCGGCCAAGCGTAGCGTGTCTCGGCTAGCATCTTCCGCGTGACCGGACGAGGAACGTTCAACGCCCAGCCGGGTTACTCGCTTCCCGTCTTCGACCGCATCGCGCCCGCGCCGCCGCCGTCGGTCCTCGCCGCCCGGATCGACCTCCACACGGGACCCGGCGATGTCGTGGTCGATCTGTTCGGTCGCGGGGGGTGGGTCGCCCGCGCCGCGGTGGATCGCCAGCGTCGGGCGGTCTCGCTCGAATCGAACCCGTTGACGAGGATGCTCGCCGAGGTCGTCCTTCGCCCGCCCGACGTTCGCCATCTCGATGCGGCGTTCCAGGGGATGGCCGCCTCGCCGCGCCGCGAGTCGAGCCTCAAGGTGTCGATCGGCGACCTGTTCGCGACGCGCTGCGCGACGTGCGGTCGGATGCTCGTCGCCGACGAGATCATCTGGTCGGTGGATGATGATGCCGGCGTGGCGGGGCGGGCACGACCGGTCGCCCGGCACTACCGCTGCACGGTCTGCCGCGATCAGCGTGGGGGCGCGGAGCAGCGCCAGGCGCCACTCGACGCGGACGACCTCCGTCGGGCGACCGCCGACGTCGGGGCCGAAGCCATGCGCGCCTCGCTTCGCTCGCGCTTCCCGGACATCGACGGTGCAGCGTCGTTGCCCGATGAGTTGCTCGACCTGCACACCGCGCGCCAGCTGGTCGGTCTCGGCGCCATCCTCGAGCGGATCGAGAGCGACCTTCGCGCGGCGCCGGTCCTGGCGGCACTGCGCCTCGCCCTCCTGCACGCGATCCTGCCCGCGAGTCGCCTCGCCACCGGTCCGGGCCGCGCCGCCGCCCTGCGCGTCTCGTCGGGGCATGTCAGGCCAGGGAGCGGGACGCAGTTCCGCGAGCGCAACCCGTGGCTCGCGTTCGAGGATACGTTCCGGGTCGTCCGCGGGTTCATCCAGCGGCTCGAGGGTGGTGCCACCGGGCCGATCCAGGCCCGCCTCGGCGAGGACCTTCGCAGCCTCGGGGAGGGGACGGCCACCACGGTCCTCCGGCTGGCCGGCCCGGGTGGCGTCGTCGGCCTGCGCGATGACCCGAACGCCTACGGTCGGGCGGCCGCGACGCCGCGCGTCCGCCTCGTCCTGGGCCAGCCGCCGATGCGCCTGAACCTCGAGCGACTCGCCGCCGCCTACCACGGGACCGCCTGGGTCCTCGGTCGGGAGGCGGCGGCGCTGCTGCCTCTCGACGCCCTCGCGGGGGCGTCGCTCCGTCCGCCGTGGAGCTGGCAGGCCGCGGCCATCGGACGCGCGCTCGAGGGTGTCGAGCCGGTCATGGCCCGAGACGGGCGCGTCGTCCAGCTCGTCGATGGTGGTCCCGAGGCGATCGTCGCGGCGGTGATGGGCGGCGCCGCCGCCGGGTACCGGCTGCTCGGTGCCCGCCTCGCCGACCCGGACGAGGACGCGGCGGCCATCGTCGAGCTGATCCCGCCGGGCGGGCTCCTGCCCCCCGGCCCGCGGACCCGCGCCAACGTCGATCTCGAACCGACGCCGGGCGGCGCGGGAGATTCGGACGTGGTCCCGTCTCGCGGCCTCTTCGCACCGCCCGAGCGCTTCGATCAGCGGCCGTTCTCGACGGCCGACGCGGCTCGCACGGTGACGGATACGGCGGTCGAGACGCTGCGCGCCCGGGGTGAGCCCGCTCGCTACGAGCGGCTGCTCGGCGAGATCCTGGTCGGCCTCGACCGGGCGGGGCAGCTCCGGCGGCTGGCGACGGCGACGCTCGGCGCCGATCCGGCCGCGGGTCCGGGCGACCCTGAGGACGAAGCCGACGCATCGAGCGGACTCGCGCCCGACGAGGCCCCGGACGCGGCACCGGATGAGGGACCCCCACGCATGACGACAGCGGCCGCCACGGCCGCGCCCGTCGGGTCGGGTCAGGTCGCCTCCGGACCACCACCCGGGACCCTGGCCCGTCCGCGGCGCGGCGCGGCGGAACGCGACACGAACATCGACGCGGTCGAGCGCCTGCTGGGCTTGATCCGCGACGAGCTCGGTCGGCCGACACAACACCGTCTGACCGAGATCGAACCCGGCCGCTGGTGGCTCGCCGACCGCGACGACGTCGACGGTGCGGCAGTGCCGCTCGCCGACCGCGTGGAATGGACCGTCTTCAGCCTCCTGTCGACTGCCGGTCCGATCTCCGAGACCTCGTTCTTCGAGCGCATCGCGGCGATGTTCGGTGGTCATGACCTGCCCGACGAGGGCCTCGTCCGCGCCTGCCTCGACAGCTACCGGAGCCTCGCGAGCACGCCGGAGCGCCTCATCACCGGCGACGACCTGCTGCGCCGGAGCCAGGAACACACCGACCTGCTGGCCACGATCGCCGACGCCGGCCACCGGCTCAGGATGCGGGTCTGGATCGGACGTCGGGAACAGACCCGGCGGCTGGGCGACGGGCTGCTGGGGGACCTGCTCGATCCCGGCGAGCAGCGCGCCTATCTCGCGGGCATCAGTCCTGCCGCCGACGATCTCGCCGAGGTCGACGGCATCTGGTACGTCAGGGGCAAGGTCGCGTTCCTGTTCGAGGTCGAGTGGACCGCGATGCTCGGCGAGCCGCTCCTCCGTCGTCATGCGCGGATCCCGCCCGACGAATCGCTCATCCGGTTCCTGGTCATCGCCCCTGAACGGACCGAGCTCGTGCGCTACAAGCTCGCGCGCTCACCGCTCCTGCGCAACGCGCTCGACGTGAGCAACTGGCACATCATCAAGTCGGCCCACCTCCGGACGTTCCTCGACCGTGACCCACTCGAGTTGGCCGACCTCGAGCCGTATCTCGGGCTCGATCCACCGATCGAGCGCACCGGCGAGCAGATGCCGTTGTTCGGCGGGTGAACCCGACCCGGCAGTCGACGCCCAGCGGCGCTAGGCTTGCGCCACTGAACCATCGAGGGCGCCCACTCCGCGCCCTGCACAAGAGACCCGGAGCGTGACCGTGCCCGACCAGACTTCGCCCGTCAACGACCTCGCCGACCGTTTCTGGGAGGGCGTCCTGGAGCTGAACCCGACGACCGCGACCCTCTATGGCGACGAACGCTACGCCGATCGGCTCCCGGATCCCTCACCCGAGGGTCGGGCCAGGACACGGGCGCTCATGGAGCGAACGGCGGTCGCGACGTCGGAGATCCCGACTGACGGCCTGCCGACGGAGGACCGGATCACCAGGGACATGCTCGAGGTCATCGCCGCGCTCGAGATCGAGGAAGACGACCAGCGCCTCCACGAGCTGCGCGTCGTCGACCAGATGGGCGGCGCGCAACAGCTCCTGCCGCAGTTGACCCAGTTCCAGCCGGCCGACACGCCCGAGCGTCTTGACGCCTTCCTCGCACGCCTGCGGGCATACCCGGCGTTCATGGCGGCGAACGCCCAGATCCTGCGCGACGGCCTGGCCTCCGGTCTGACCGCGCCGCGCATCGTGGCCGAGCGGACGATCGCCCAGATCGAGCGCATGCTCGAGGTGCCGATCGCCTCGGCCATCGTCCCGACGATGGTCAAGGTGGCCAACGAGGCCGATCGCGAACGCGTCCGCGACCTCGTGCGCGACCACGTCTACCCCGCGGACCGGGCGTTCCTCGACACCCTGAAGGGCGATTATCTCGCCGCGACACGCGTCGACCCCGGGCTCTGGTCGGCGCCCGACGGCGAGCAGCTCTACCGGACCGCGATCCGCAGCTGGACGACCCTCGAGCTCGACCCCGAGGCCGTCCACCGCATCGGTCTCGAGGACCTCGAAGCGATCGAGGTGGAGCGGCGCGAGATCGCCCGCAAAGCGGGGTTCGGTGACGACACGGCGGCGTATCGGGCCGCGCTCGATGCCGACGCCGCGAACACCCCCCAGACGAAGGAGGAGCTGGTCACCCGGGCGCACGAGGACATCGAGCGGGCGCTCGCACTCGCCCCGCGCTACTTCGGCGTGCTCCCACGAGCCGATTGCGACGTCCGGGCGGTCGAGGAATACAAGGAGAAGGACGCGCCCTTCGCCTACTACTACCCGCCCGCGCCCGATGGCTCCCGCCCCGGGATCTACTACGCGAACGGCTACGACCTGCCGAGCCGCAAGTACACCAAGCTCGCGACGACGACCTTCCACGAGGCCGTCCCCGGCCACCACTTCCAGATCACGCTCGAGATGGAGAACCCGAACCTCATTACGTTCCGCCGGCTCGGGGCACGGATGGTCGGCGGCGCGTATGTGGAAGGCTGGGGTCTCTACAGCGAACGCCTCGCCGACGAGATGGGCCTCTTCCGGACCGAGGCGGAGCGCTTCGGGATGCTCGATGCACAGGCCTGGCGAGCCGCCCGACTCGTCGTCGACACCGGGCTCCACGCGCTTCGCTGGCCGCGCCAGCGCTCGATCGATTTCCTCAAGGACGCCGGCCTGTCGGAGACGGACGCCGTCATCGAGACCGATCGCTACATCTGCTGGCCGGGGCAGGCGTTGACGTACAAGATCGGTCAGCGCGAGATCGAGCGGCTTCGTGCCGACCTCGAGGCCAGGGACGGGTCGGCGTTCGACCTTCGCGCCTTCCACGACGCGGTGTTGGGCCACGGCTCGCTGTTCGACCTCCGGGCGTTCCACGATGCCGTCCTCGGCCATGGGTCACTGCCGCTCGCCACGCTGTCGCGCGAGCTCCCGAACTGGGTGGCGACCCCCGTCTGAGCTGCGGCGGGCGCGGCCGTTCGTTCGGGCGGCCGGCGCCCCTGCCGACGCCCTAGGGGTCACCGACGATCGCCGTCGGGAGATTCGGAATCGCCCGACGGC
>Ga0184625_10001163_pt1 | contig 10866 bp, 4 predicted proteins | sample PLM3_30_b1_FD_133151 | JGI IMG/M metagenome (GOLD analysis project Ga0184625, IMG submission 133151) | Groundwater sediment microbial communities from an aquifer in East River, Colorado, USA - PLM3_30_b1 | ecosystem: Environmental > Terrestrial > Soil > Riparian zone | place: USA: East River... | reverse complement strand
TTCCATCGAATGATATATTCGGTGGAATCTTTACATTTAATACAACGGTTAATACAACGGTCTTCTTAAATCTGGTTCCAAATGACAAGACTTTGTTGGACGCTCATTATTGCATTTGCAACTATTATTCTCGTGGGATGCAAGAATAGTGAATCATATTTATTTACCCGCCTTGATAAAGAACAAACAGGCATAAAATTCCAGAACACGCTCTTTGAAGATGGTCCCTTGAATGTGGCTAACTATATCTATTTCTACAATGGAGCCGGGGTAGCCATTGGGGACATAAACAATGATGGCCTGCAGGATATCTTGTTTACCGGCAACATGGTTAGAAATCGGCTTTACCTAAACAAGGGAAATTTTCTGTTTGAAGATATATCGCCTAAGGCAGGGATAGCCGAAAAACAGGGTTGGTGCACAGGTGCTACCATGGCGGACGTAAACGGTGATGGGAAATTGGATATTTATATATGTCGCAGTGCCGATGGAAACCCCGAGCGTAGGAAGAATCTACTTTTCATCAATAACGGTGATTTGACTTTTACGGAAAGGGCCTGGGAATATGGACTCGCAGACCCTGGATATTCAACTCAGGCTTCTTTTTTTGATTATGATAAAGATGGTGACCTGGATTGTTATATCATTAATCACTCATCACAAAAATATTCCACAGGGGTACAGCAAAACCCCGAGCTCCGCAATGAATATAACCCGGACTTTGCCAACAAATTGTACCGGAACGATGGTGGACATTTTACTGATGTAAGTAAACAGGCAGGTATTGTATCCAATGTACTTTCTTTTGGACTAGGTGTTGCTACGTCTGATGTTAATAATGATGGCTGGCCCGATGTTTACGTTTCGAACGATTTTAATGAACCTGATTATCTCTTTATCAATAATAAAAATGGAACTTTTACGGAGTCACTTTCAAAATGCATGGATGAAGTTTCCCTGTTTTCCATGGGTTCCGATGCGGCAGATTTTAATAATGATGGACTAATTGATATTGTTTCACTGGACATGCTGGCGGAAGATAATTTCACTCAAAAGATGCACAGTGGAGCGGAAAATTTCGACAAGTTCCAATACCTCTTTCGCCAGGGCTTTTATTTCCAGTATAACCGTAATATGCTGCAAAGAAATAACGGTGATGGTACATTTAGTGAGGTGGGTCAGCTTGCAAATGTTTCAAACACAGATTGGAGTTGGAGCGCTTTGTTCAGCGATTTCGATAATGATGGATATAAAGACCTGTTTGTCACCAACGGTTATGTGAAGGACTTCACAGATATGGATTTCATGAAGTATTCGATGGGCAGACTGGTTCGCTCCATGCATGGTGAAAAGATAGATAACGTTACAGAATACATCAGTAAGATGCCTACCCTCAGAATCCCTAACTATATATTTCAAAATAGCGGCGGTGAAACGTTTGCTAAAAAAACTAAAGAATGGGGATTGGATCAGCCCGGAGTTTCAGCCGGTGCGGCATATGCAGATCTCGATAATGATGGGGACCTTGACCTTGTGGTAAATAATTGCAACGATTATGCAGATATCTATAAGAATAACAGCGAAACGCTGGTGAAGAATAATTTTCTAAGGGTTCGATTGCTGGGCAGTCAATTGAATGAAAGAGGGGTCGGTTCAAAAGTAAAACTCTTCGTTAAGGGACAAGAGTATTACCAGGAGGAATCTCCTGTCCGCGGCTTTCAATCCTCTTGTGACCCAGTGCTGGATTTTGGTATCGGCAGCAATAATTTGATCGATTCCTTATTAGTCATCTGGCCTAATGATAAGTTTCAAAAGCTGGTCGATGTTAAGGCTGATCAGACCCTGACGCTTAAAATTGCCGATGCGAAAGAGAATTGGACATATGATAGTATTGCGGACCAAAAGAAAGCCATCTTCGAACAAAAGACATCTGACAGGATTGCCTATCGTGAGAACTCCTATAATGATTTTACTCAACAAACCTTATTGCCCAATTATCTTTCCCGTCAGGGACCCTGCATTGAAGTAGCTGATGTGAATCATGATGGCCTTGAAGATTTTTTCATTGGCGGCGCGAAAAATCAACCATCAAGAATTTTCATACAAAACAAGAATGGCGAATTCCAGCCAATGGCAGAACCATCACTTGCAAAAGATTCTGCAAGTGAGGATGTGGCAGCAGCATTTTTTGATGCAGACGGTGATGGAGATATGGATTTATATGTAGGAGCGGGCGGATATGAATTCAACGATAATGATTCAGCGCTGCAAGACAGGCTGTATGTGAATGATGGTAAAGGCAATTTCGCAAAAAAGGAGAATGGGTTACCACAAATGTTGACGAGCACGGGATGTGTAAAAGCTGCAGATGTTGATGGAGATGGTGATCTTGACTTATTTGTCGGGAGCAGGGTAGTGCCTGGAAAGTACCCAATAGCGCCACGGAGTTATATATTGATCAATGATGGTAAAGGGGTGTTTTCTGATGCCACTGCAAGTGTATGTAACGACCTGCAGCAAGCTGGAATGATAACAGATGCCGCATGGGTTGATCTTAATAAGGATGGACTTCAGGACTTGATTGTTGTTGGCGAATGGATGCCAATAAAAGTTCTTATAAACCAAAAAAGAAAATTGGTTGACTCCTCCTCAACTTACATACATTTTCCAAGTTCTGGCTGGTGGAACAGGATTTACGCAACGGATATGGATGATGACGGCGACATCGATCTCATTGTTGGCAATTGCGGTTTGAACACGCAGTTTCATGCAAATGAAAAAGAGCCAATGACTCTTTATTATGAGGACTTTGATCATAGCGGTTCCATTGATCCAATATTGTGTTATTATATCGAGGGAGTTTCCTATCCTGCTGCTTCACTCGATGATTTGACAGAACAATTGCCAAGTCTAAAGAAAAAATTTCTTGAGTATAAATCTTACGCCAAGGCAACCATTAATGATATGTTTTCGGCAGATCAGCTAAAAGAAGCAAGTGTATTAAAGGCGGAAAGGATGGAAACGGTCTATCTTGAAAACACCGGCGATAAGGGCTTTGAGTGGCATGTATTACCAATGCAGGCGCAATATGCACCCATTTACGGCATTGTTGCCGAAGACGCTAATCATGATGGTAAAAAAGACCTGATACTGGCAGGAAACAATACATGGACAAGGATCAAATTCGGTCGCTACAAAGCGAATCATGGGGTTCTATTATTAAACCAGGGGAATGGTAGGTTCAGATATGTGCCTCAAAAGAGGTCGGGACTCAATATTCGTGAAAATGTGAGGAGCCTGAAGCTTATTCATTCAGGCAACGGGGAGCAAACCATATTTGGAATAAATGATGGCCCGGCCAAGATCATAACGGTCAAATAATTTCTCTTTTCCAGATCTTTTAAGGAAGTAGATCCATCCCTGGAATATGCGACTATTATTTTTCTTTTTCGTCTTTAGTATCTATGGAAGTTTTATTTCCGATTCTTCCAATGAGGATACTGTGGTTACCTATAAAGAAAGCTTTGAAGATTTTCCAAACCCGGAGCGTGGGTTTTATCAAGCACTCGGTACAAAGGCAAGTAAGTACGAACTGCTTTCAGTTGAAAAATTAAGTGCTCTTCGAAGGCCGCATGGCACCCGGGGTGCCAATTACCAGGTGGTGAGCAGTTTGGTGTTCCGCGAGTTTTTATTAGATTCATTTGTTCATTCGCCTTTGTCGGGTAAGTTCCTTGAAAATGTTAGAAAGGATTTTCAAACTATAAGACTTTCTGGACTTAAATCCATTATCCGCTTCGCCTATACTAATACCGTTCGATCTGGTGATTGTCCAGATAAGTATAAGATTTGTCCTCCCTATGGAGATGCTCCAAAAAATATTGTATTGAAACACATAAGCCAACTCAAGCCAATACTTTTTGAAAATGTGGATGTGATAGCCGTTGTTCAAATGGGATTCATTGGAATCTGGGGTGAAAATTATTTCACAGATTATTTCGGCGATGCCTCTTTGAATGGCATTGGAAGAATTATGGACAGCAGTTGGAGGGATAGGAATGAGATACTGAAAGCCTTGCTCGATGCTGTTCCAAAAGATAGAATGATACAGATTCGCACACCGCAGATTAAACAACGATTTGTATACGGGGAAAAAAGTCCAGTTACCTCTCCTCCTTTGAAAATCTCGGAAGCATATAACGGTTCAGATAAGTCAAGAATAGGGTTTCATAACGATTGCTTCCTGTCCAGTGCTGATGATTATGGAACATTCTATGATTACGGTAACTCCTCAACATCCAGGGGCCCCGCTAATGCTCAACTCAGAACCTATGCATCAAAGGATAGCAGGTATGTGGTAGTGGGAGGAGAAACCTGTGATGATGCGTTCAGTCCGCAGAACGATTGTGAACCTGCCGGCCGGGCCGAAAAAGAATTTTACGAGATGCATTATAGTTATCTGAACACATCTTATAACCTGGATGTGAACAATGATTGGGAGAGCGGCGGATGCATGGCAAGTATTAGAAGAAAACTGGGCTACCGGCTGGTATTGCAATCGGCTTCCTTCCCAAATACTATACAGGCCGGGAAAGAATTCCATGCTCGAATCAATTTAAAGAATATTGGGTACGCGTCACCCTATAACCCAAGGCCTGTAGAATTAATTCTGAGAAAAATGTCTAATGGGAAGATTCTTTCGTTCAATTTTAAAACGGATCTGCGTTATTGGGTTACTGGTAAAATTGTTATAGATGGAGTTTTTTTCTTGCCCGCCAACACGCCAATTGATAACTATGAGTTGCTGTTAAACCTACCAGACGAAAATCGTTTACTCGCGGAGAGACCTGAATATAGTATCCGGCTGGCGAATGAGAAATGTTGGGAAGAACAAACCGGGTTTAATAAGCTCAGATTTACATTGAGGGTGATTGGTGCCGAAGGCCAGCATACGAAAGGGGAGAAGTAGTGAGCCTCTTCCAACTTGTTTAATAGTTTACCATTCTAATTGCAAAAATAAAAACTCTTTTATGCAAACACAACGCAGATCTTTCAATAAGCTGTATGGTTGCCCGACTGTTTAATTGCTTCTTATTATTCGTATTATTTGGATTTACTCAATGCAGGCATGGGCTGCCACCGGGTGATCCTGGTAACGGTGGACTCTTACTCCCCGACGGGTTTGAGGCTGTGGTAGTAGTTGATAGCTTAGCGGGACGAGCGAGGCATCTTGCAGTCAATGATAACGGTGACGTATATGTTAAATTGATGCATCCAGTTAAAGAGGGAGGCAATGCAGCTCTTCGTGATACGGACCATGACGGGAAAGTGGATCTGATAAAATTCTTTGGCAAGTACAATGATTGGGGATATGGAACCGCAATGAGGATCCACAATGGATATCTCTATTTTAGCTCTGAGACCGTGGTGTACAGGTGCAGGCTAAGATCAAGAAGGCTGGAGCCGGAAAGTGAAATGCAAGTAATTCTTACTGATGACCATCAACACGGCCGCCATGAACATATTGCGAAACCACTTGCATTTGACGACAAGGGATACATGTATGTTCCTTTTGGTGCTCCTTCCGACGCCTGCCAGGAAATGAACAGAATTCCAGGCTCTCCCGGGCAAAATCCATGTCCACTCCTGGAAGACCATGGTGGCGTGTGGAAGTTTGATGCTAACAAACCAGGGCAATTACAGAAAAACGGAAAGCGATTTGCAACTGGTCTCCGGAGTATTGTTGCAATGGATTGGAATGAGCAGGATAAAAGCCTGTACGTTCTGCAACATGGAAGGGACGACTTGTTCAGGACCTGGCCTACGATTTTTTCTCCCTGGCAAAGCGCGGTACTTCCGGCAGAGGAGTTTTTAAGGTTGAAACAAGGTGCAGATGCAGGTTGGCCATACTATTATTATGATGAGCTTCAGCAGAAGAAACTTTTGAATCCTGAATATGGCGGAGATGGCAAGAAGGAAGGAAACGGAAAAAAATTTGAGCAACCTTTAATTGGTTTCCCTGCTCATTGGGCACCCAACGATCTGGTGTTTTACTCCGGGACTCAGTTTCCGGGTCATTATGAAAAAGGCGCCTTCGTTGCCTTTCACGGATCTACCAATCGTGCGCCTTACCCTCAGTCAGGATATTTTATATGTTTCATTCCCTTCAATGGTGGAAAGCCTTCCGGGGACTGGGAAGTTTTTGCGGATGGGTTTGCAAAAGTGAATCCTATTGTGAATGTCAGCGATGCTGTTTATCGCCCTATGGGGATGGCGATTGGACCCGACGGTTCAATGTATGTTAGTGATTCAGAAAAAGGCAGGATCTGGAGAATCATGTTCAAAGGAGATAAAAATAAGTTTGGACGTGAGCAATTGGCAACAATGGAAAAGAGAAAATTAAGTGCCCATATCAGGATGCCAGATGAGATAAGTGATAATCTCGACAAAGGAAAACCGCCGTCTGCAGCAAAGCTCTATGATGCTTATTGCCGGGCCTGCCACCAGGAAAATGGCAAAGGTGATGCTGCGCGTTTTCCGCCATTAGATAGTTCTGAATGGGTGATCGGTGATAAAAAAAAGTTGATCAATGTTGTTTTAAATGGTTTGCAGGGAGCAGTTGATGTGAAAGGTAAACCATATAACGGCACCATGCCCCCGCACAGTTTCTTATCAGATAAAGACCTTGCTGTGATATTAACCTATATCAGGCAAAATTTTCATAATGCTGCGGATAGTGTTACTTCAATAGAGATAGAGAAGGTTAGAAAGTTCAAGTAAAAAAAGATTGGGTCAAGCTTTAGTGAGCCGATCATCTGACGCTAGACATGGGGTTTGATGAATTCCCTTTGATGAATGTCATCCCGACCCGAGAGCTAGGAAGACTTGAGTTGAAGCCATTAAGGGAGGGATCTCCGAACAATGAAAGTTGTTTCGGATTGAGCAAGAACTTCGAGTTTCAAAGAGCCCATCGTCTAAGTGTTGGGCTGTTCAGTTTTGAAGACTCCTATTTTTCTCATACACGTTTAATTTCCGGAGATCCCTCCTTACTCGCTTAATTTCAAATCAGCGTTTCGTTCACGTCGGGATGACATTACGCGTGGGTGGTTGACGCCTGTCATCCCTCCTTACCTCTTCAATCCTTGTGCGCCAAGATTCTTTTAGCGTTCTCTCTGTAAATCTTCTTCAGCGTCTTGTCACTTAGTGCCAACCCATATAACGGCCAGTGATAGCTAAAGAGGTTGAATTTATAAAAGTGTTCATCGGCGGTTTCAAGAATCCGAAAGCTGGTTTTGTATAAATCTTTCTCATATGGAAGTTCACTTCCATCTGTATCTGCCCCAAATACTAATCTATCCTGGTACTTCTCCATGAAGGCACGTGTGTAACGTGGCACAGGTGAGAACTCTGCAAATCGCGCAGCGAGATCCGCATATAGGTTAGGATATTTGTCCAGCAGCCTCGCCAATTTTGAAAGATCGGCGCAACAATTGGCGAGGTGGCAGGCAATGAAAATTGTTTTTGGATTATCTCTCACTGCGTTTTCCAATGTTTGAATCAACTGATCGTGATCAATGATTCCTTTCTTATTCATGTCCACCTTCCATTTCGCGGCATTCATTAATCCATCATTTGTTGAATCAGCAGGCTGGTACATCCACTCGTCTTCTGCCACGTGCACATTTATTGGCATCTTCAATTCAGCACATTTCTGCAAGAGTGGTTTCATTCGTGGATCGTCAATGTGCAATCCCCAACCAGGAACCGGATGCGAATAAAATTCTCCCAATCCTTTATCACCTAATTCCCCAACTCCTCTTGCTCCTTTTTTATAACACCTTTCCAATTCAGCAATCGCCTGCCTGGGCCAATCAGACTGATCAAGAGTAGAATAATCAAATCCACACCAAACCTCAAACCTGTCTTTGTATGGAACATACCGCGCCAGTATTGAGTCAAACCTCGCGCCAGTTGAATAAGAAAGTATGATTTGCTTTTCAATTCCTGTTTCATCCATCAGCTTAATTAACTTCTCAATATCGGTATTGGGATTATCGTGAGAATGCATGTCAATAGCAGGATATTTAGCTTTTGTAGTCTCCGTTTGCTGACTCTTGTAAATCGATCTCGGCCTGAAATTCTTTAACTTCAGATCGTTTATACCTTGTGCAACGGAGGCCGATCTGAAAAGAAGTACAGCGGCAAGAAGAAAATAAACAGGTATTCCTTTCATAGAGAGTAAGTTATTATTTTTTTCTTATTCTTACACAATAGCGAAGTCGCTTGCATTCATAAAAGCAGGTTGAATTAATTAAGTTAAATCATGAAGATGAAAACTCAATTTCTTATATCCGCTGCGTTGATTTTACTTGTCTTTTCAGCAATAGGGCAAAATTCGGCATCTATTAAAGAATACTCAAAGGTATTTACAACTTACCCGTATTCGGATCCCAATCCCATTCCTGCTATCGGAAAAATTTATCCTTATTTCCGCTATGACGGTTTTACTGATAAGCCGGTGCAAAAGGAATGGAAGGTTGTTGAATTAGAGAACGATTATTTGAAGCTGATGATACTCCCGGAAATTGGGGGAAAGATATGGTCGGCCGTTGAGAAATCAACCGGGAAGTCCTTTGTCTATTTCAACCAGGTGGTGAAGTTCCGCGACATTGCCATGCGTGGTCCGTGGACCAGCGGAGGTATAGAACCCAACTATGGCATCATCGGTCATACACCCAATTGCGCAACACCTGTTGACTATATTACATTCAAAAAAGAAGATGGAAGCGTGAGCTGTGTGATTGGTGCCCTTGATTTGCTTACACGAACCAACTGGCGCCTGGATATAAATCTGCCTAAAGACAAAGCCTATCTTACTACAACTTCCTTTTGGTATAATTCAACCCCCTTTGAGCAAGCCTACTATACCTGGATGAATGCAGGTATTAAAGCGAAAGGCAATCTCGAATTCGTTTATCCCGGCACACATTACCTGGGACACGAAGGTGAATATGCTGATTGGCCTATCAACAAGCAGAATGGAAAGAACATTTCATTTTACGAAAACAATAGTTTTGGCGGACCGAAATCTTATCATGTATTTGGGAAGTACACCGATTTTTATGGAGCATACTGGCATGATGAAGATTTTGGAATGGGACGATATTCTACGCATGATGATAAACCTGGCAAGAAAATTTGGATATGGGGATTATCGGACAATGGAATGATTTGGGAAAAATTATTGACAGATACCGATGGACAATATGTAGAAGTGCAGAGTGGCCGGTTCTTCAACCAGGCCGATGTTGGAAGCAGTTTTAGTCCTTTCAAACATCCGGGATTTTTCCCGTATGCGGCAGAAAGCTGGACAGAGTATTGGTTTCCGGTAAAACGCACACAGGGTTTAGTAAAGGCAAATAACTACGGTGCTTTGAATATCAAACAAGAAAATGGCTGGCTTAAAATCTATTTCTGCCCGCTCCAGGAAATTCATGATGAGATCAAAATTCTTGCGGCGGAGAAACAGATATATGCAAAGAAGCTTGACCTGGTAACGATGCAGAATTTCTCTGACTCAGTGCAACTTTCGAAAGCGGAAGGGAGCATTGTTGTGAAGCTGGGTGAAAACAAATTAATTTATGATGCTAGTCCCACGGCGGATGTATTAAATCGTCCGCTGAGTTCCCCTAAAGATTTTGATTGGAATTCCGTTTACGGGCTCTATCTGCAAGGAGAAGAGAATATTCATCAGCGGTTTTTTGATAAGGCAATAGACAAATTGCAAGCCTGTTTACAAAAGGACTCCAACTTTCTTCCTGCGCTCACTGATATGTCGATGCTGATGCTGCAAAGCCTGCAATACCAGGAGGCCCATGCATTTGCGAAACGCGCGTTAAGAATCAATACCTATGATCCTGCAAGCAATTATTATTATGGTTTGGCAAATATTCATTTGAACAACATTGTGGATGCCAAAGACGGTTTTGACATTGCTGCTTTGGATATCAGGTATCGAAGCGCGGCATATACTCAACTGGGCAAGATTTATTTCCGGGAGAAGAATTTGGAGAAAGCAATTTCCTATTCCGAAAAGAGTCTTGATTTCAATCGCTTTAACCTGGAGGCGTGCCAATTAATGGCTGTCATTTATCGGCTTCAGAAAAATAAGGGAAAGGCAGAATCAACATTGAATAATATCAGGAGCGCAGATCCTTTAAATCATTTTGTTAGAGCAGAAGAATGTATTTGGAAAAATTCTGATGAAAATAGAAGGATATTCATTGGCCCGATCAAAAATGAGTTACCGCAAGAGACCTTTGTGGAATTGGCAAGCTGGTATCGTGACATTGGAAGAGATTCAGATGCTGAGCTTATTCTAGACATTGCACCTCAAACTTCGGAAGTGCTTTACTGGCAAGCCTACTTAAGAAGAGGTAAAGATGGAGCCGAAGCAGCATATCAAAAAGCAAGAGCCGCAACCCCTTTATTCTTTTTTCCATTTCGCGCAGAAACGGAGCCCATTTTAAAATGGGCAGAGCAGAAAGACAATGATTGGAAGCCTAAATATTACCTTGGACTATTGTACTGGCATACTAATAATCTTGATCGGGCCAGGGAATTATTCAGGCAATGTGAACAGAAACCGTATTACGCTCCTTTCTATGCGGCTCGCGCAAGTTTATTTGAGGAAAACGAAGAGCAGTCGAGCAGTGATTTTGAACATGCCATTCAATTGGATAAAGGAGAATGGCGTTATCAAAAGTTGTTTGCAGAGAGCCAAATACGCCGGGGGAAATACCAGGAAGCATTATCAACAGTAGAAAAATACTATCAACAGCACTCACAGAATTATATCATGGGAATGTT
>Ga0184625_10001162_pt1 | contig 10867 bp, 11 predicted proteins | sample PLM3_30_b1_FD_133151 | JGI IMG/M metagenome (GOLD analysis project Ga0184625, IMG submission 133151) | Groundwater sediment microbial communities from an aquifer in East River, Colorado, USA - PLM3_30_b1 | ecosystem: Environmental > Terrestrial > Soil > Riparian zone | place: USA: East River... | reverse complement strand
TCGCCGCGGCGTGCGCATCGTGTGGGGGCCCGCGCCGGGGAGCGAATCGACGCGAGATCCCTCCGCCGAGCAGCGCATCGCCGCGCTGGAGCAATACGTTCACGACAAGGGACCGCTGGAACGCGAGGGCGGCCCGAGCCTGCTCGACTTGCGCGAACTGGCGGGCGCCGCGATTCACGCGGCTAAGGAAACCACGGGCCAGCGCCGCTAAGTGACCCGTGGAGATTTCTATGTAGGGCGGCCTTTCTAGGCCGCCAAAGACGGCCCGGAAGGGCCGTCCTACCGCCTACGTCGCCGCGGTCTGCGAAACGTCGCCGGCAGATGTCTTTGGCTCGGCCGGCTGCGCCAGCTCCTGGCGGACAACGGCCATTTCGGGCGGCGCGTCGATCCCCAGCCGCACCGCGTTGCCCTGAATGCGCACGACGGTGATGGCGACTTGATCGCCCACCAGAACGCGCTCGCCTACCTTGCGGGTGAGTACCAGCATGTCAGCACTCCTTGCTCGCTCAGGCTCCGTAACTGCCCGCCCGTGACCCTGCCGCCGTTCTAGCAAAGCGGTCGGCCTCGTGCAATCAGCGGGAGCAGCGGCAGCATCAGGCAGGCGCGCGCGAGTTCGCTGTTTTCCTGGCAGTTTTTTCCCAGTCCAGAATGGACCAGACTAGTCCAAATCAGAAGTTGGACAGTGGGCGACTTAGGGCGAGAGGCTCGGCTGCTAGTGCTTGCGGCGATTTGAGTTGCAGCGCGGGTCGTGGACGGCGGCGCGGAAATCGTGAAACAAGTTTCTTGCAGCCGCTCAGCCGATGTGGAAAATGCTGGACTCTGCCCGCGCGGAGCTGACAGGAATATTGGTGGCAGGAAAATGCAGGCAGCGAATTCGGCCCAGCAAACCCCTCTCCTATTTTCCTGTCATTCATTTTTCTGTCATTTGCCTGATCCTGAGTCAGCCAACCGCTCAAGTCGCGCTCAACTTTAGCGCAGGGCATTTTCACAAAGGTTCGCACGACAAGGGGTTAGGGATGACATGGTCGAAAAAAAAGTTCCAAAATGAGCGCACTCCACCTCCCTGAAGGCAACCAATCCATGATTCGCTCCCTATTGCTGATCGCGCTGGCCATTCTGGTCGGCGTCCCATTTGGTGCGCAGAAGGCCGTCGGCCAGACGCCCGACTCGAAGTTTCAAATTCCCGCGACGGATGACGGTTTGCCCGGGGCGGGGCCGATTCGGCGGTATGAGTGGTTCCAGAAACTGTGGGCCGAGCGGCGGAGCAAGTGGGCGGCCGACGCAGCAAAGGATCAGGGGGCGGTGGTGTTTTTGGGCGATTCAATCACGCAAGGTTGGGGCGACGACATGAGCGGCGCGTTTGCGCCTGCGAAGGTCGCCAATCGCGGGATCAGCGGCGATACCACTCGCGGCGTCTTGATTCGGCTCAAGGACGACGTGCTGGCGCTGAAGCCCAGCGGCGTCGTTTTGCTCATCGGCACCAACGACCTCGAAGAGGCTGCCTCGCCGGAGACGATTAACGGCAACTTGAAGCTGATTCTGGCGGCGATCAAGCAGCACGACGCGAAGCTGCCGGTCGTGCTCTGCCAGGTTTTTCCCAGCTCCGAGAGCAAGAAGCGGCCGGCGGAAAAGATCAAGCAGATCAACACGCTGTATGCCGCCACGGTGAAGGGCGATCCGCAAGTGACGCTCGTCGAAACGCACACGTTGTTTGCCGACGCGGCGGGCGACGCCAAGAAAGAGGAGTTCCCGGATTTGCTGCACCCCAACAAAGCCGGCTACGCCAAGTGGGCCGCCGCGATTCGCCCGGTGCTGGCTACGCTCGGCTTCGTCGAGAACGAGCCAGACAGCTTTCAGCCGGAAGCGGGCTTCGTGAGCCTGTTCAACGGCAAAGACCTGACCGGCTGGGGCTTCCGCGATGAGCGCTCGCTGGAGAAGAAGGAAGCCTTCGACGGCAAGAACGCCAGCAGCGACGGCCGCTACCTCGCCAAGAACGGCCGGCTGATCGTCGCGACGCCGAGCGAAGGCCGCAAGATCGCCCAACTTTGGACGACCGCCGAGTTTCCGAAGAGCTTCACGCTCAAGCTCGAATTCCGGGCCACTCCGAACGCCGACAGCGGCGTGTTCCTCTTGAAGCCCCAGCTGCAGTGCCGCGACTATCCGTTGGCCGGGCCGTTCAAAGACCTGAAAATGTACAAGCCGCAGGACTGGAACGAGATGGTCGTCGTGGCCAAGGACGGCGTGGCCCACTGCACCTGCAACGGCGAAGTCCTCGACCCCGCCTTCAAGCTGAACGTCGAGAAAGGCCCCATCGGCCTGGAAGGCGACCGCGGCCAGATGGAGTACCGGCGGATTCGGATTCAGGCGCAGTAGGACCTTCGCTGGCATGATTCGACTTCGTGACTACCCGCGGGCCGCGATGATCCAGCTGCTCGCATCGTGGGGATTTTCCGCGGCGCACGGGGCTCGTTTGTGGAAGTATCTGTACCGTGAAGGCGCGACCGATATTGCGGCGATGGGCGAGTTGCCGTCGCGATTGCTCGAGCGCCTCGTCGAAAGAGGCAGGCTGGATTTGCTGCCGGTGGTGCGGGAATCGTTGGCCGATCACGGGAGGACAACGAAATATCTGCTGGGGTTGGAGGATGGGCAGCGGATTGAGACGGTGCTGATGCGATGCCGCGATCGCGTGACGGCCTGCGTCAGCTCGCAGGCGGGGTGTGCGCTGGGCTGCGTGTTTTGTGCGACGGGACAGATGGGGTTTGGGCGGAATTTGACGGCCGGCGAGATTGTGGGGCAGGTGATGATGGTGAATCGTCAGTTGCGCCTGACGACGCTGGCGCGCCAGTCAACGCCTGGCGTGCGGAACGTCGTTTTGATGGGCATGGGCGAGCCGCTGCTGAATTACGCCGCGGTGATGACGGCGGTGGAGATCCTTGGTGATTCGGCGGGGCTGGCCATCGCCGGGAAGCGGATGACGCTGAGCACGGTCGGCGTGGTTCCCGGCATCGTGCGGCTGGCCGATGAGCGGCGGCCCTGCTCGCTGGCCGTCTCGCTGCATGCCGCGACGCAGGACGAACGAGCCGCGCTAGTGCCGGCAGCCAAGACGTGGCCGCTCGTGGAGCTGATGGACGCGTGCCGCTATTACACCGCCAAACTGAGCCGCCGCGTTTTCTTCGAGTGGACGCTGATTGCCGGCGTGAATGACTCGGTGGAACAAGCGGGCGAGCTAGCCCGGCTGGTACAGGGCGTGCCGTGCCAGATCAATCTGATTCCGCTCAACCGGACGCAGGAGTACGGAGGTGAATCGTGCGATTCGGAGTCGGTAGCTCGATTTCAGTCTTCGCTTCGCGAAGCCGGATTGCCCGTGACCGTTCGACGTCGGCGCGGAACCGAGATCGCGGCTGGGTGCGGGCAGTTGGCGGGCGCACGATGACGGCAGACAAGAATGTCTGCCCCACGCTACTTCTTCTTCCCGCTAAGAAATGCCAGCCACGAGCCGGTGGGGGCGGGTTTGGCGTTTTTGGCGTCGGCGGAGTCCTTGGACTGGCGGGCTTCGGCGGTGAGGCTGCCAGCCAGCGACAAGATGGCCTGGGTGATGCCGGCCCGCGGGGCTTGCTCGATGAGCGGGACGCCGTTGTTGCGGACCTCGACCATCGTCTTGTAGTCGTTGGGCAGCTGCCAGAAGATCTCGCGGCCCATCGTTTCCTGGGCCTTCTTCAGGCTGATCGCGCCGCTGTCGAGGCCGACGCGGTTGACGACGATCTTGACTTTGTCCTTAAGCGCCTCGTCTTCGTTGAACGAGAGCATCAGACGGACGACGTTCCGCAGGCAGGGCAGGTCGAGCTGCGTGACCAGCAGGATGTCTTTGGCCGACTTCAGCGCCACGCTGTCGAGCGGCGTATAGCTCTTCGACAGGTCCAGGATCATGTGCGTGAACGAGGCCTTGAGCAGGCCCAGCACGCGGGTCAAGTCGTCGGCCGAGATGTGCGTCGAGTCTTGCAGTTGCACCGGCCGCGGCAGCAGGTACAGGCCGGAGGCATGTTTGGTGAGCGACCGTTTGAGCAGCGTGAAGTCGAGGCGGGAGATGTTCTGGGCGACATCGACCAGGGTATAGTCGGGGATCGCGTCGAGGAACACGTCGGCGTCGCCAAGTGCCAGGTCGAGATCGACCAGCACGACGCTGTTCTGCTCTTCCTTGGCCAACACGCTGCCGAGGTTGACCGCCAGGCTCGTCGTGCCGACGCCGCCCGTCGCGCCGCAGACGGCGATCACGTGACAGGTGCGGTTGCGGCCTTCGCCGCCGCCGAACTTGGCCGTGCTGATCCGGTCGAGCGCCCCGATCAGGTCTTCGACCTTGACCGGATGCGTGAGAAACTCTTTGGCGCCGGCCCGCATCGCCTTGAGGATCATCTGCCCGTCGGTCGAGGAGCTGACCACCAACAAGGCGCAGTCCGGTGCGATTCCGCGGACCTGCTCCAGCAGCTTGAGGGCCTTCTCGGGGTTGGCGTCGATCGCCACCACGCCGATGTCCGGCTTGGTCTGGCCAATCACGTCAGAAAAGAACTCGTACCGCGAGCACTCGGCTTCCAGCCAGACAACGTCCATCCCCAGCAGCATGTTCTTGAGCTGGGTGCGGCTATTGTCGCTCGGATCAACGATGGCCAGGCGAAGGACGTTGCTCATCGCACCGCAGTTGTTTCAGGCGGGAGGGGCTGCGCGGACCTGTGAAGGACCGCGCCAATTCAAGCTCACAAAAAATAAAGGGCAGGATACGGCCTCCTGCCCTCGGGAAAGTCTAGGTCGCGTTTTGCGCCGCCGGCTATCTCAAATCATCGTAGCCAGCCGGCCCAATCATGGAGGGCTTCACCACGGGGGCTGGCGGCTGCGTGGCCGCTCCCGAATAGTAGGAGCCGCTCGGAGTGGACTTGCTGGCTGGGCGGGCCGTAGTGCCGGTGCCGATTGCGCCGGGCCGGCGGGAAGTGCCGGCCGACTTGCCGTTGGCAGCCGGCGGGGCCGGCGGAGCGATCGGAGCGCCGGGCAGCTCTTCGTAACCGTTCGGGCCCATCAGGCCCGGCGGGCAGTTGGGGCCGTTGCAGTTCTTGGGCACTTCCGTGTAGCCCTTGAAGTACAGCTCGCAATCGGTGGGGCTAGTGGTGAGCTGGCCCGGTCCGCAGGGCGGCACTTCGTTCGGATCCATCGCCTCGCAGAATTCCGGCGTGACGAAGATCAGGGTTTCAATTTCGTTGTTCCGCTCCTGCACGCGACGGAAAGGCACGCCGAACCAGGGCAGATCGGCCAGGATCGGAATCCCGCGGTTGGTGGCTTCGGTGCGGCTCTCGATCAAGCCGGCGATCGCCAGCGTCTGGCCGGCTTTCATTTCGACGGCCGTGTCGGCCCGCCGCGAACGGAAGCCGACGGTGCCGGTGACGGTGTCGCGGAGCGACGTATCGACCTGCGAAATGTCGGGGCGAACCTCCAGGCGGAGCGTGCCATTGCCCAGCACGATCGGCACGAAGTCGATCCGGGTGCCGAATTCGCGCCACTGGATCGTGGTCACGCCCAGCGATTGCTGGATCGGAATCGGAATCTGGCCGCCGACATTGAAGCTGGCCGGGCGGCCATCGAGCGTCGTCAAGGTCGGTTCGCTGAGCAGCTTGGCCAGGTCGTATTGCCGCAGGGCCTGAATGAAGCCGCGGAAATCACTGCCGTTGGTGATGCCAAAGCGGACCGTGGGGAACGCGTCGGCGTTGATCGGGAACACGCCGGGCACGAGCTGCGAGACGCTCTGCGTCACGAAGCCGCCGCTAGTCAGCAGGTCCCAGTCGAAGCCGACCGCCCGCAGCTTGGTCCGCGAAACTTCCATCACCTTGACGTGCAGCAGAATCTTGTGGACGCCGCCGACCTGCATGTCGTTGATGATGTTCGGGAAATAGTCTTGGGACACCCGGATGATGCTGCCGACCATGTCGGCCTTGGGCACGAAGCCCGAGATATACAGGCTGCTGTTCAGCGGCCGCAGCCGCAGCGACGCCTCGGGGAAGAGGGTCTTCAGCGTGAGGTCCAATTCGCCGACGTCGCCGAGGATGACCAGGTCCAGCGACGTGACGTTGCCGTCGGCGTCCCAGACGTTGAGCTGGGTGACGCCGGCTTTCACGGCCGACAGCTGGATCGACCGCGGCGAGATCGGCACGACCCGGACCAGCTCGGGGTTGTTCACCAGCATCCGCGGCACGTCGAACGGGAATTCGACGACCCGGCTGGTGTTCGCCGTCATTTCCAGGCGCTCCGCGACGCCGCGGACCTGGAACTTGACGCCGCCCGGGGGCACCGGCTGGCCGGCCGGCTGGGCGAGTGCGGGGATTGCGCAGGCGAGTGCGCAAAGGGCAACGGCCAGCGAGGCCTTAAGCGATGGGTACGACATCCGTGTGCTTCCTTGCGTTCTGGGTTAACGCGAGTAATCCCGATCCGTGTAAAAATCCGTTTCGAGCGTTCGACCGTCCTGTCGAGTTGCGAGAGCGTGGTGCTTCCTGTTTGGCGGGGCAAGTCCATGCCCCGCTTCCTAATTCATTTCCTGGTTGATTTGCTGGTTGGCTGGTTCGTTATCCGGAGTGCTTCGCGCCGGCGTCGTCGCCGGTCGTCGGGTTGCCTTCCGTCTTGCTGTCGGGTGCGTCGCCCGGCGTAGCCGGGGTCACCGGTGCAGCCGCGGGGGCCGGCGCGCCAGATTTGAGTGTGGACTGCGTGGGCAAACCCTTGGGATCGAACCAATCGTAGACCGTGTTACCCTTTGGCCCCATCAGGAGCATCGAGTGGAGCGGCCTGGGGCCCGATTCATGGGCGGGAGTATCTTGGCCGGCGGGCTCTACGAACGGCACGGCTGGGCCGGACTGAGCCAGGGGCTCGCTGCCCGCCTTGCTCTTGCCGGCCAGAATCTCCTTGATCGGCGTCACTTCCTCGCCGCCTTCCTTGTCGGCGTCGTCCGGGCGACGGAGCGTCAGGAAGATGTTGCCCATCTTGGCGGCCACGACCAGCTCGCCGCAGTAGTCATCTTTGATCAGCAACGAGACCGTGCGGAAGTTGGTGGTCTCGCCCTTGGTGTCGGTGGACCGCTCGGTGTTGGTATTGATGGCGAAGACGCGCACGTTGCGGAGCAGCGTGAACGCGCCGGTCTCCATGATTTCTGGCGGGTTGCGGCGAAGGAAGACCATCACGTCCACCTTATCGCCGGGGGCGACGGCCTTCATGACCGTGTCTTCCTCGATCTTGACGGGCATGGCCCGGTAGCCGGACGGAATGTTGTTCGTATAGTTGCCGAGCTGGTCGGCGATCTTGCTGGAGTGGAGCGGCTCGCCCTTGTAGAAACGGGACGTGGCGAACTTGTCCTTGGCGTCTTCCAGGCGGCGAATCGCGCCTTCGGGAATCTTGGCCTTGGGCCAGTCTTCCAGCTTGACGTTCTGGGCGCTGAACTTCGAGCCGATGTCGATGTCGCTCAGCGTGACGAGGATCTGCTCGGTCTCGACATTGGTGCTGCCGCCGCCACGGTCCATGACCTGGCTAATGCCGATCGACGCCACCAGGCCACAGCCTAGAGCGATGAAAATCAGGATGAGTGATTTCATTCGCATCGAACGATTCCTTTACAAACGCGGACGGATCGTGTTGTGCTCGCGCCAATCCATCCAGCGGTCTGGACGAAGTTGGGGGTTAATTATTGCACCGCTTCACGGCGCACGACCGCGGTTGGCGGTAATGGTTATCCCCCAACGTACATTGGCGATGTCAGCCAGCTGACTTGATGGAAGCCAAAGGACACGGAAACTGTCACAGCTTCGCCAAATTCCGCACCACTGAGCGGACTGGGCGCAACCGTTATCGTCGCACCCGAAACCGGCCCGGCGGTGAGGCTTTTGTTCATTGCTTCGGCTCCATCCGATACGGCTCGCGCTCCTTGTCGCGAGGCATTGTGTCGCGAGGTCTTGGTCAGCACTTGCCGGAACATGACCATCCCAGGGGTGCGACGAGGGCAAACTTTACCGTCGCCGCGGCCCGTCGATTTCTTCGGAACATCCGGCAAGGTCTTTCCAATTTGTCTTTGATCGGCCGCAGACTTAGGCCAGTCACCGCAGCTTGCCACCCGTGCGCCAGCATTTCGCCGATAGCACGGTGGTTGACTTGAGAAGCTGCGGGTGACCTGCGCGGTCATACAAGCATTCCCGTCCAAAGAAAGTAGCAAATCGTGGCGATCGCAATCGGAATTCCATAGGGGAGCAGCATCATCGTGGGCTTCCGTTCGGCGGCGATCGCAGCCAGCTTCTCGGGGTCCTTGATCACCGCGATCTCCGTGGCGATCTTCCAGAACTGGTTGTAGTGGTGCTTCCACTTGCCGCTGACGACGACCATGCCGATCGCCAGCAAAGCCCCGACGACCGCGAAACCGATGATGCAATACCAGGTGTGCGTCCAATAGATCCAGGCTCCCACGCCGCCCATGAGCTTCACGTCGCCGGCGCCCATGCCGCCAATCGCGTAAAACAGCATCAAGATGCTCATGCCCAGGGCAATGCCGGCCAGGCTCCAGCCCAAACCCCACAGGCCGTGGGCGTAGGTGCTATAGACCAGGCCGCCGATCAGGAACGGATAGGTGATCAGGTTTGGCACGCGGAGCTCGTAGCCGTCGATCACGGCGGCGACGATCAGGACCACCGTCACCAGCCAGAAGGGCCAGTGCTCGGCGATCGCGGCGGCGTAAGCGTAAACGAGGTCCATAACAGTGGCTTTCTCTTTCCCGTGTGTTGATTGAGGAGTGAGTGGTCGGTCGTGAGTGGTGAGTGGTCGGTGGTTGCTTTCTCACCACTCACCACTCACTACTCACAACTCACTTCCTAGCGCAGCGCAAACAAACAGCTCAAGACCGCGGCCACCGCCGTGCAGGCGCAGCACACCAGCTCCCAGCCTCCGGCAAACAGTTCGTTGGGCAAAATGGGAATCATGGCGTCAGCTTCTGGCAACTGCGGTGACGGGCAAATGTACGTTGTCTCATCCCGGTGGCAAACGCTCGCCGCCGCTCAAACGAGCGGCGGCACTTTCGATCGGCCAGTTATGGCGCTTGTGCCGTTCAGCACGTGCCGGATTCAGCACGTGCAGAGTTCGGCAGCACGATGCCGCGGACTACGACCCGCCCGGCAGCACGCCGGCGACGCTATTGAAGGTCGCATTGGCGTTCGTGCCGATCGCCTGAATGGCCGTCAAGCAGACGACGATAATGAGGGCCAGCATCACGGCGTATTCCACCGCGGTCGGGCCGTCTTCGCTGACCAGGAATTTCTTCGCAACGTTCAGGAACTTGTTCATGGCATTCTCTCTGTAAAAGTGACGAGACGAACAAAAAATCGGGGTCGTGCGGACCCCACACAACGCTTTCTCACAACCATGTGCCTTCACAACCGTGCCGGCATCCCTTCCCGACCGCTCCAGCTTTCGCACAGAGCGGCGGCCCGTCGCTGACTGCTAGCGGCGGATCGCCGGTCCGTGCCAGGTCGCCCCAGCGGCGCGCTTGCGCCGCCGCTGGGCGATTGGTGGCTGGCACCAGAGGCTGGCACCACAGGACCATGGCTGCCGGACACTCGCCAACAGGCAAGGCCCGGCAACAGGGCATCGACTACGAACCGCCGGGCAACGCGCCGGCGACGCTGTTGAACGTCGCATTGGCGTTGGTGCCGATCGCCTGAATGGCGGTCAAGCACACGATGATGATGAGGGCCAACATCACGGCGTATTCCACCGCGGTCGGGCCGTCTTCGCTAACCAGGAAACGCTGAACCTTCAAGGCGAGATTTTTCACGGCATTGCTCCAAAATGCGCGGCCCGTCCCAACGAAACGCGGCACGCACCGACATTTCAAAAAATGAGCCAGCCCAGAGCAGCGGCTCGCACAAGCCGCCGGCCTGCCTCGCACCGGGTCTAGACTCAAAGTTCAAAGCTCGCCTCGTCATCTCGCACGCTGAATCGGTCAATCGCCGCCCGGTTTCCCGGGCCCGGCGATCCACCCCTTCGGCAGCCAGGCTGCCGCCAGCGACTTTGCATCGCCAGCGGCCCTATAGCTTTGCGCCCCGGTTATTACCACCGGGTTGCCTTTTCGAGGATGCAAGGCGGCAGGCCATGACAGGCAGTTGCCCGCAGGTCGAAATTCGTGCCGCGAACGCGGCCTTCTGTCGAACGACGAGAAGCGTGCCAGTCAGGATCGAGTCTTTGACTTCTCAGCCAAAGTCTCAACCCGAGGCAAACCTAGGTCGAATCGCGGTCCTGTCAAATTCGCCGCTTGAGAGAATCTGGACGGAATCCCAAAGTTTTACGGCCACGCGACTTGCGGCACGACCGGTTGTAGGGACGGGGTGCAAAGGCCAGGGCTTCGTCAGCACGTACGACGCCTGCCTTAACCTTGACTCGAATCGCATGGGGGCGGGCGGAGGCTGACAGGAGAATTGCAGACAGGAAAACAAGCCCAGAAACTGATTCCGATTGGCATTTTTCTGTCATCCATTTTCCTGTCAGCATTCCTGCGAACCGAGCCAGAGTTGTCGCTGCCCTACGGCTAGAAGACCACTCCGCGCTGTGTGCAATCCCGCGCCTTGTACCCAAGTACCATTACCCAGTACTTCAGTGCCGGGTACTCAGTACCGCACTCCAGCAGCCATGGACCATTGACGCAAATGCTCCACTAATTCACCTGCTCGCCCTTGTGCTTGCCCGGGAGCTGATCGCTGGCGCCGGCCCAGAACCAGTCCAGTCCCGGCCCGCCGTGGATGATGTCCCGGGCGGCATCGTCGATCACGGTCGTCGCGCTGAGCATCGGCAGACCGCCCATGCCGCT
>Ga0184625_10001160_pt1 | contig 10874 bp, 8 predicted proteins | sample PLM3_30_b1_FD_133151 | JGI IMG/M metagenome (GOLD analysis project Ga0184625, IMG submission 133151) | Groundwater sediment microbial communities from an aquifer in East River, Colorado, USA - PLM3_30_b1 | ecosystem: Environmental > Terrestrial > Soil > Riparian zone | place: USA: East River... | reverse complement strand
CTTTCCGGGGGCCCGTTACATTCGTGCACCCGGCGACGAGAATGTCGACTGGAACACCATACGACGCGAGCTGTGGGATGAGGATGCTTGATCGTCGCCCGATCTACCGGTGCCCGTTCGCTTCTCGAGTCCAAGGCGAAGGGATCAATGGGCATAGAAGGCGACCTGTTCGACAACGAAATGACCTGAGGTAACCCCCCGGATCCGTAGGCTCCGCCTCGATGCGAATTGTCGGATAAGAAGATCTCTGCATAGCGACCGAGAAAGGGCTTGAACAAACGGCTGAAACCGCCGTTTCGTAACTGAGCGTCGGACGTCTAATCCGCGGGTCGGCGGTTCGAATCCTCCCGGGCGCACTCGAAGCTCATCCGCGGATCCACCTGTCCTCCGCGAGCGCGAGTCGCAGGTGTCGTTCGTACTCGATCATGTCCCACATTGCGTGCGCCACCCATTCGTACTTGAAGCTTCGGCCGGCCCAGTAGATCGCGTGGAGCAGCCGAAAGACGTCTCCGATGAGGGCCATTTGCTCGACGTCGTCCGCACGCAGGTCCGGCCAGACGTCGTGCACGATCGCCAGGTACTTGCGTAGATCTGCCTGCGTGCCGCGCAACAGAGCGATGTCGACGGCTGGAGGGGCAATGCCGGCGGTCTCCCAGTCGAACGCGACGAGATCGATCCGGCCCAGTCGTTCACGCACCCGTACGTTCTTGGGGACGAAGTCCCCATGCACGAGTGTCCGAGGCAGTCGCGCGCACACTTCCTCTACCCGTTGCCATGCTGCCTCGACCTCCTCGAGAGAGGTCAGGATCGCGCTCAGCACCTCCCTGTCGGACGCGGACAGCGCAGCATGCACCAGGCCCAGCCGCAAGCCATCGCGGGCGTGGTCGAGTACTGATCGGAAGTAGGCAGGGCCGGTGTCCGGCAGCCACGAGGCGCCGGAGGCGCCGGCGTGGAGTCGTGCGAGCCATTCGACGGCTAGAGCCTGATGCTCAGGCGTCTCGCGGGAATATCGAATCTCGCCGGCGTCCTCGAGAAAGAGCCAGGCGAAGCCGTCGAGATCCTCGACATAGCCGTAGACCTCGAGAGTGCTCAGTGAGAGCGCCGGCAGGAATTCGTCGTGCAGGCGCAGTTCGGCGGCCAGCTCTCGCTCGGGGCGTCGCTTCGCGATGACCGACCGGAAGCCGTGACCGACGACGCTCAACCGAAAGACAGCGGACTTCTGCTTTTCGAGCTTGAGGATCTCGATCGATGCGGGCACGCGGCCGCCCTCGACGGCGAGGTGCCATGCGCGGCACGCAGGATGACTGTCGAGCTCCTGCTGCAAGACGACGGTCATCGGCTCGCGCTGCCCAGCGAGACGGGCTCGTCGACCGATCGCTCCCGTGTCTTGACGCTCCTGCGGGAAATTCGACCGCGCTCGATACGCAAGCGGACGTCGCAACCGTGGAGGGTGCTCAGGCGGTGGGCGATCATGAACGTCGTCCGTCCGCGCATCAACCGCTCGGTGGCTTCGATGATCGTCGCTTCCGTCTTGAGATCGACCGAGCTCGTGGGCTCGTCGAGGATGAGGATCGGCGCATCCTTCAGAAACGCGCGCGCAAGGGAGATGCGCTGGCGTTCACCGCCCGACAGCGTCATGCCGCGCTCGCCCACGGGCGTGTCGTAGCCGTCCGGAAGCGTGGCGATGAAGTCGTGCACGTCGGCCGCCTCCGCCGCGGCGACGATGTCGAAATACGTCGCTCCAGGCCGCCCGTACGCGATGTTCTCCCCGATCGTCGTCGAGAAGAGCACGGGCTCCTGCAGAACGATTGCGAACTGGTCGCGGAGGTCGGCAAGGCGATAGACGCGGATGTCGACGCCGTCGAGCAGGATCACGCCGGTCGTCGGGTCGTAGAAGCGGGTGAGGAGGCTGACCAGCGTCGTCTTGCCGGTGCCCGTCCGGCCGGCGATCCCGACTCGCATACCCGGCTCGACCTTGAAGGAGACGCACGTGATGATCGGCCTCTTGGGGTCGAAAGCGAAGGACACGTCCCGGAACTCGACGGCGCCGGTGGCCCGCGCGAGCGGCTTCGCGTCGGCCCGCTCGGGAACGTCCGGCTCCTCTTCCAGGAGAGTGAACGTTCGCTCGGCACTTGCGAACGCCGACTGCAGGCTCGTGACACGGCGGCTGATGGTGCTGAGCGGCCCGTAGAGCTGAGCCAGGTAGCTCATGACGAGGAGCAGGGCGCCGAGCGTGATTGCCCCCGACTCGACGCGCCGGATGCCCGTGTAGAGGACGGCCGCGGTACCGAGGGTCGTAACGAGTGCGATGGCCACCAGGAAGGAGCCGTCGATAACCGCCACTCTCAGACGCGCCCGCATGCCCTCACCAGCGCGCACGACGAATCTTCGCTCCTCCCGATCCTCCTGGCCGAAGGCCTTCACGACGCGCAGCGAGGTGAGGACCTCCTGGACGACGGACAAAGCCGAGCTCTCGAGTTGCTTGACCTCGCGATGCCGCTGACGCAACCGGCGTCTGTACGCCCATGTGAGCAGAACGATCGCGGGCGCCACGACGAGCGCGATCGCCGCAAGCATCGCGTCGATCCGCGCCGTGACGTAGAGCATGGCGACGAGCGTGAGAGAAGAGGCGACGAACGGGATGACGCCGTCCACCGCGATCGTCTGCAACGACGAGGCGTCGCTCTGGATGCGGTAGTTGGAGTCGGCGGTTCCCTGCCGGTCGTGAAAGGAGATCGACAGCCGCTGGACGTGCCGGAAGAGCTGCGAGCGGAATTGGAGTGTCAGGCGTTCACCCGTGTACGTGCGCAGGAGCTGTGTGGACAGCGACTGGAGCTGTGAGACGAGCTCGACGGCCACGAGCATCAGGACGGCGAACACGAGGATCCCGTTCGTCCCTTGAAGGGAGTCGGGCATGAGCGCGTCGAGCCATCCCGGCAGCGGCTTGTCGCCTATGACATTGTCGACGGCGATCTTCAGCGGCACCGGCAGCAGGAGTGCGATCGGCGTGGCGAGCAGGCTGAGCAGGAAGATCGCTCCGATGTGTCTCCAATAAGGCCGCGCCTCGCCCAAGACGTGTCGGTAGATCTCGCGATCCGTGTAGCGACGCTCGCTCACGACTGCACTCCTACGGACTCGGAATCAGGTATCTGCACCTCGCGCACCCGTTCGATCAGTGCCTGCTCGAGCTCGTCGACCGGGCTGTCGGCGATTGCGCTGACGATTGCCCCGGACGCGCAGCCGCATTCCCACAGCGCGTGCGCCCCGAGGGCCGTCGTGAGTAGGCCTAGTGCGACCGCAACCCAACGCGCTCCGTCGTGAAATGCGAGCGCGGCGAGGAGGCCGAGCAGAAGCGGCAGCCCGAGCCCGAACCAGGAAACGCGCGGCCACACGCGATACCTGACGAGCTGGCGTCCAGCGCCGTGCTCCTCGATCGTGTGACGGAGGCGTGCGCTGCCAAGCATGCCGCCCCGGCACTCGATGTCCCACCGATCGTAATCACCACCGCGAATCGGCACCACACAGTTCGCCTGAATCGTCTTCTCGATCCGCTCGAGCCGGTCCTCACACGAGAGCCACTGCTCGCTCCACACCTCGAGCTCCCGCGAGCGGGGGACGAGGAAACCGAAGCCATCGCGTCGTCGCCATGGAGTCAGCCCGTAGCCGAGCCGTCCGACGAGACGTGCCAGAGGCTGCAGCAAGTAGAGCGAGGCCGTCAGCGTTCGTACTCCCGGCCCGCGTCTCCGTCCGCGCCAGGATAGTCGGGCACTGAGCCCCGCCTCGGTGAGGGTGACAGCGAGCGCGAGGACGAGGAGCGGCAGCGCGAGCAGTAGCGGCGACCACAACAGGCCCAGGAGCCCCACCGACCCGAGCATGGCAAGCAACAGCCACCACTCCGGCATCAGGGGCAATGACCCCGCCACGGACGGTCCGGGCTGGTAGAGCCTCTGGAAGAGTCCAGTTCCCCAGCTCCCGTAGTACACGCGCCACAAGCGGCGTCCCAGAGTCAACGGACTGCCCGAGCCGTAGATCGTGCCGCTCCACGTTCGATGACCACTCAGGTTGTACTTCTCGGGCCACTTCCGTTCGAGCAGAGCCTCCGCCCGCCCGTATGCCCTTTGTTGCCGCAGGTAGCCACGAACGGTGTCCCGGCGACGGTGCAACACGAGCGCAGCGGGGCTGTAGCCGATCGTCCAGCCGCCCTCGAGGATCCGCCAGCAGATGTCGACGTCGTCGCCGGCCACTCGGAAGCGAGGATCGAAACCGCCCAGTCTCGCGAGCACTTCGCGTCGTACGGCGAAGTTGCACCCGGGGATGTGCTCGGCCTCGGTGTCCGACATGAGCACATGGATCGGGCCACCCGGCGCCGATGCAACGCACGCTTCCACCGTGCCAGCCTCGGGTGGCGGGACGTTCGGGCCGCCCACTGCGGCGTGTCCAGTCGTCATGAACGTGTGCGCGAGGTACTGGAGCCAGTGCGGGTCGGGACGGGCATCGTCGTCGACATACGCGACGATCTCACCCCGTGCCGCCTGCCAGCCCGTGTTCCGTGCGGCGCTCAGGCCCTGGTTCTCGGTGCCGATCACGCCCAACCCGAACTCGCGTGCAATGTCCCCGGTCCCGTCGCTCGAACCGTCGTCGACGACGATGACCTCCACGTCGGGATAGTCGACCTCGAGAAGGCCTTCGCACGTCTCCCGAATCGTTCGGGATCCGTTGTGGGAGCAGACGACGACCGAGACGCTCGGCCAGTCGCGATCAGCGGGGAAAGGCACCTCTTCGAATGCTCGGGACAAGGCGGCCAGGGCAGGCTTCGGCCTGCGAGAGCGGTCGGTGACGCCGAAATCCCAGTCCTCGATCTCGTGTCCACCACGGTGCCAATCGTCCGTCCAAGAGAACACGAACGCGCCGGCGCAGCCTGCCTCGAAGACCGCCCTGATCTGCCACTCGAGTGTTGTCGCCTGCCGTTCCTCGCCGTTCCGTCGGCTGTCCAGGCCAACCTCCGCAAGTAGGAGCGGCCGGTCGCCGGCCTGGTTTTGGAGGCGAGCGAGGTACGCCTCGAGCCGGTCGCGGCTCTCCAGGAAGACGTTCACGGCACAGAAGTCGAGAAACGGGAGCTCGAGGTACTCCGTCGACGGATAGTTGACGTAGGTGACCAGGCCTTCGGGATCCGCGTCCTTGGCCGCGTCGTAGAGTCGCTCGACGAATCGCTCGATGTGCCGCCGTCCGTGCCAGCGGACGATCGGGGCGGGTATCTCGTTCCCGACCGTGTAGCCGAGCACCGCCGGGTGACCTGCGCAGGCGGCGACACCTTCCTGCACGCGCCGCACGATCGAGCGAGCACGACCTCTGTCCTCGAGGAACGCGACGTGCTGCTCCCAGGGGATGCCGACGAGAACGCTGAGCCCTTGCTCTCCCGCGAGGTCGAGGAGCCAGCGAGGCGGGACGGTGTACGTTCGGACCGAGTTGACACCGTGCTCGGCCATGGCCGCGAAGTCGGTCGCGACTAGCTGGCGGTCGTGAAACTCCTGGCCTTCATCGTTCGGACGGAACGTCCCATAGGTGACGCCGCGGACGTAAAGCTTCTCCCTTCCGCGGAAGAGGAACTTCCCGCGTGGGTCGGGTCGTGCAGCGGCCCAGTCGAGCTCGCCTATTGCGGCATCGCGCACGACCTCTGGTGCCGGGAGCTCCCCGGCCGTCGACACACCGTTCCCCACAACCCCCCCTTGCGCGGGTCGAACGCGTCGAAACGCGTTCGCCTTCGAACTTTGCGCACGTCGAACACTAACGCTCTCGCGCGTGATGTAAACGACCTTCTTTCCAAGTCCGCGGGTCGGAAGTTCGAATCCTCCCCGGGCGCAGCCCCGCGAACGCTCGCGAGTAGGCAGAGAGGAGTAGGATGGTAGGACTGGCCTCGCGACCAGACCCGGCCGAAACCCCGAAGCCCGTCAACGTGCGTCAAGCACGCGAGACGATGGAGCCTCGGCGAACAGAGTTCGTGTGCGCGGGGCCAGCACCTTGCGAGAGGCGTACGGCGGCGCAAACGTCGTCCAGCGGAGGCTGAATCAGGCTAGGCTGGGAGCGGCGCTTCTGTCCTCTGCCCGCACGGTGGGGGGCCGGTGCCGGTGATGATGCGGCGAACGAAGCACGATCTCGACAGAAGGGACGGCTGGATTTGGCTAACCGTAGGCAGCAGACCCAGGCCAAGGCGGCACGAGAACGAACCGTCCGGGAGCGTCGCGAGCGAAAGCAGGAGAAGAAGAGGGCTGCCGCGGCCGAGCGCAAGGAACGCGCTGAAGGCGATCCCCCAGCGGAGCGCGAAGACCTCGAGAGCTAGACGCGCTCCTCGATACTCATCAGACCGAACGACACGATCGTGCGGTAGCGCGGGAATGCGTGGTGACCTGCCTGAAGCAGGAACTGGTCCCCCGACTCGAGGATCCGGTGGTAGACATAGAGCGGAACCTTTACCGACCGCTCGCAGTCGAACTTCGAGCACTCGCAGCCGAACTCGACAAGACCCTGTGGGTCGGTTAGCGGACTGCCTGCGGCTTTGCTCTGGTTCTCATGCCGCCGTGTGACGCGATGGGTCATACCGTCCATGGGACACCGCCTCTCGAACTCCTCTGACACGAACGGATAAGAAGGGCGCGAGCGGCGCCTTCGGTATTCGTCCCGTACCTACGCAGTGTACGCATGAGACGCCCGCGTACGGGATATCGCCTCTGCCGAGTACGCTACGAGAGTGAAACTTGCAGTCGGCGACCTGGTCGTGCACGGCAACCACGGGGTCGGCCGCATTGCAGCCCGGAAGAAGCTGACGATTCTCGGTACCGCGCGGGAAGTCGTCGTGATCGAGTTGGAGGGCGACCTCACGGCGACATTGCCGGTGGAGCTGGCGCAGACGCTGCTGAGGCCGTTGGCCAGCGAGGATGACCTGCGCGGCGTCCGCGAGGCACTTCGCGATGACGGCCAGCTCACCGTCGATCCGTGGCTCTCCCGGCGAAGGAAGACTCTGGAGAAGCTCACCGGCGGCAACCCCGTGCAGCTGGCCGAGATCGTGAGCGAAGGCGCCCAGCGCGAGCGGCTCCGCCTAGCGAAGGGAAGCAAGCCACAGCTCTCCTCAGGGGAGCGCGAGATCTTCAGCAAGGCGAGGAGGCTGCTCTCCGGCGAGATTGCGCTCGCGCTCGACATCCAGCCGGACGCAGCGGACGGCTGGATCGACAAGCATCTGGCGCGGCCGGCCTAGCTCCTAGACGCGCGGGCGCCCTACCACTTCGACCTGCCGCGCCGGCGGCCGGCATACACGAGCCGCGGTTGCGCCGGGCGGAGCCCCGCGTCTTCGAATTGCTGACGGTGCCCGAGGCGGCTCGCCACCCGGCCGGTCTCCGCCTGTTGGTCGGGAAGGACGAACGTGACTGCGGTCCCGTCATTCCCGGCACGGCCCGTGCGACCAGTGCGGTGGACGTACTCCTTGTGCTCCGTGGGCGGGTCGTAGTTGACGACATGGGCGATGTGCTCGATGTCGAGCCCGCGCGCAGCGACGTCGGTCGCGACGAGGACCGGCACGTTGCCGCTCTCGAAGCGCTTGAGCGCACGTTGGCGCTGCGACTGCGAGAGGTCGCCGTGCATGGCGACGGCGTGAATGTCGTGGCGTGAGAGCTTGCGGACGAGGTTGTCGGCGCCTCGCTTCGTCCGTACGAAGACGAGCGTTCGGCCGTCCGCGGCCAGTAGGTGTTCGACGAGCGTTTCGACTTTCGTGTCGTGCGCCACCGGGACGAACCTGTGAGTGATCTCACTCTTCTCGCGAGCTGTCGGTAGCCCGGCCTGGAAGCGCGACGGCGCGTTCGTATACCTGCGCGCGAGCTCTCCGACCTCGTCGTCGAGCGTGGCCGAGAAGAACATCGTCTGCCGGTTTCGCGGGAGGCGCTTCACGATCCGGTCGACTTGCGGCTTGAAGCCCATGTCGAGCATCCGGTCCGCCTCGTCGAGGACGAGGATGCGAATGGTGTCGAGCTCGAGCAGGCGCCGATCGAGAAGATCCTGCAGACGTCCTGGTGTCGCGACGACGACGTGCGCCGACCGGGCGCGCTTCGCCTGAGCGGGCAGCGGTACGCCGCCGTAGACCGCAGCCACCGATAGTCCTTTCGGGCGCCCGATCGCGGCGAGCTCGTCTGTCACTTGCTGCGCGAGCTCGCGCGTTGGTACGAGGACGAGCGCGCTCGGGCGGCGGTCCTTCGGGCTGGTGCGCTCCGCGATCGGGATACCGAACGCGAGCGTCTTCCCCGACCCGGTCGGAGACTTCGCGAGGATGTCGAGTCCTGCGAGTGCGTCCGGGAGGACGTAGGCCTGGATCGTGAAAGGCTCGACGATCGAGCGAGCCGCGAGTGCGTCGGCGACAGGCAGCGACACGCCGAGCTCGCGGAAAGACTGCTGGGACAAGTTGTTCAACTCCTTCTTTACGTTCGAGATTTGCCAACCCCGAACGCCCGAAGGAGGAACGAGAAGCTCATCTCACAAGCCGGCGGGATTGCCGACCGTGAAGCCACGGTAGCAGTCGGACGAGGACGCCGGAGGGAGGGCGCGGCCAGAACGTACGTCAGCTGGCGGCAGCGCCGCCGACTCAATGGACGCGGCTAGAGCATGATCTGCACGGCTGTGCTGCTCGGACATCCACGACGTACGAGATTCGTTGCAAAGTGCAGGTCGACGTCGAGGTGGAGAGCAAGCTCCACTGCGTCCTCATCCTCGTATCCGGCGCGAACCAGCTCCTCGAATCTCCAGAGCCTCACCACATCGGCCTCGGACGTTTCGAGTGTCTCGAACTGAGCCGCAGTCATCACTTCTCCTTGAGCCGCAGTGACCATCACCTTGTGGTCCGGGCAGCCGTCGAGGTAAATCCCTCGTCCGAGTGAAGTTCACTCGCGGCGTCCGCTTGGACGCGCGATCCGGCGAAGGCCGTCGGCCGCCACTTGCTACGGAACGCCGTGAGCTGGATCGTCTCGTGGCCGAGCACGAGTCCGGATCCGACAACGCCGTCGTGGCGTAGGCGCTGGTCCGTCCCTGACGCGTGTGCTCACACCGGATGATGCACCCACGACGAGCGCGGGGCTCAGGTCCCTACGATGCCGGGATGCCCTCGCTCCCCAGCGGGACGGTGACGTTCGTGTTCACCGACATCGAGGATTCGACGGCCCTGCTCCGGAAGCTCGGCGACGGCTATGCCGAGACGCTCACCGAGCACCGGCGCATCGTCCGAGAGGTGTTCGGTGCGAACGGGGTCGAGATCGACACGCAGGGCGATGCGTTCTTCTTCGCCTTCCCGCGGGCGCGCGAGGCCGTCGCCGCCGCCGTGGACGTGCAACGTGCACACGCGTTACACGACTGGCCACACGATGCCGCCGTCCTCGTTCGGATGGGCCTGCACACAGGCGAGCCCCACGTCGCCGAGGAGGGGTATCTCGGTCTGGACGTCGTCCGAGCGGCCCGGATCTGCACGGCCGCTCAGGGTGGGCAAGTCCTTCTCTCGGAGTCCACGCGCGCGCTACTCGGATCGGCGTTGCCCGAGGGTGTGTCGGTCTTCCCACGTGGGGAGCGCCACCTGAAGGGAATCGAGGAGCCCGAGCGCGTCTTCGAACTCGCCATCGACGGCGTCGAGATCGAACAGAAGGACAGGGAGTCGGAGGGAGTCGCCACGCCAGAGCCGCCGTCGCCGCCTGCGCCTCCAGAGCCTTCCTCGACGGCCGGGGAGCAGGCAATCGAACGTCGCTTCGACGATCTCGGCAAGCGCTTGGCTGCGGGCATCGAGGAGAAGGTCGCCCGCAAGCTCGAGCGCGCGTTCGACCGGCTGGGAGCAGAGCCCATCCGTTCGGACGAGGAGGACGCCGACGTCGAGAACCTCGCTGCCCGTTCCGCCGCGCTCGACGAGAAGATCCAAGCCCGGGTCGATGCCGCACTGAGAGCCAAGGGCATCGCGACGGACGACGAGCAGGGTTAGTCAGCCACACCGGCGAGAGCGAGCAGCCGGTCCAACCTCTCTCCGAGGAGCTCGCATCGCTGCCAGGTATCGCCCCGGTCGCGGCTCTCCCACAACTCTCCGCTCGCGAGCCCGGCGAAGAGGCGACCCTTAGTGGCGACGAGCGCGTAGGGCATCGACGGCAGCGGGTCCGGAAGCCCACCCGCGAGCACGTCCCAGCCTCCGTTGCGGCGCCGGTTGATGTGCGCCTGTGGATCGCCTCGGCCGTGCGCGGCGAACGGCCCCGAGCTTGCGGACACGTACCAGAGCTCGGGGTCGTCGGGGTCGGCAGCGACCGACCAGGTGTAGTGCCGGTCTCGTCCGTCGTCCGCCGGCCTCCACGTGTCACCTCCGTCCTCGCTCCACGCTGCACCGCCGCCGCCCGCTTCGTACGCGCGATCCCGCATCCGTGGATGCCACGCGAGCGAGTGGACGTCCCGCTGGGCGCCGGGCCGGTGGTCCTGCCAGGTCTCACCCCGGTCCGTCGTGCGCATCAGCCCACCCAGCTCGATCCCGGCGAGGATGGTGTCTGCGTCGTGCGGGCTTGGAGCGATCCAGCGCACGTGAGACGTCCACGGCCTCGGCGGGAAGCTCCACGTCGGTTGCGAGGGCAGCTCGAGCAGGCTCTCGAGCTCCTGCCATGTCTCCCCGCCGTCGTCTGACCGATAGAGGGCGCTCGGCTCGGTCCCCGCATAGACCGCACCGTCCGCCGCGCTGACCGCCATCGAGAAGACCTGCTCCTCGGCCAGCCCGCGGTCGGTCCACGTTCGCCCGCCGTCGGTCGTCCTCCTCGCGCCGCCGCCGGCGAGCCCGACGTACACCGTGTCGGGATCGGCCGGATCGAGCGCGAGGCACTGCG
>Ga0184625_10001159_pt1 | contig 10875 bp, 7 predicted proteins | sample PLM3_30_b1_FD_133151 | JGI IMG/M metagenome (GOLD analysis project Ga0184625, IMG submission 133151) | Groundwater sediment microbial communities from an aquifer in East River, Colorado, USA - PLM3_30_b1 | ecosystem: Environmental > Terrestrial > Soil > Riparian zone | place: USA: East River... | reverse complement strand
GTCGTCTCGGCGATCACCGTACGGGCACCGGCCGCGCCCGCCTCAACCAGGAGTGCCTCTAGCGCAGCCGCCGCGAAACCCCGGCTCCGATAGGACCGCCCGACCCATATACCCGTCTCCATGGTCTCCGGCTCGTCGAGGCGCGATAGACGGATCATGCCGACGACGTCTGCACCCACGAGGATCGCGTACATCATTGTGCGTTGCGGTCCGTCCAGACCACCGAACCGCGCCCGGTGAAACTCGCGAAACGCTTCCAGGTTCTCAGGCGTCCACCCGGGAGGACCGTCAACCGGCGGCATCACCCCGTCTGGAGATGCATCGCGCACCGCAAGATCCAGCAAGCCGGAGAGAACCTGCTCGTTGGCCACGGGCCGCAGAACCACCGTCACGGAGCCTCACTCAGCCAGCTCCGGATCACCGCAGCCGCCTCCGCGACATCCCACGTCTCGACTGCTCCGCCGTTCTCGACGAGAAAAGGCGCCCGGCCATCCGCAGCGCACGCAACCTGCACCCGGTCAAGGCCGAACTCGTCGCCGAGGAAGTAGAGGTTGTCGTCCGGTAGCCGCTCGACTACCAGGTCAGGGAAGTGGCGCCGTACCTCGTCCAGCACCCGGTCGAGGGGGCCGCCGGTCCGGTCAGCCGGTCCCCACGGGCGACCACGCATGGGCACTCTGTGCACAGTGCCAGCATGGCCCACGAGAGCGAATGGATCTAGTCGAGTTATTGCGCTATGGCTACAACAACTCTTCCAGATTCACTCAAACCGCGCCGGCGCGCCGACGGGCAACTTCCGCGAGCGTGACGGCGGCCGCCACCGAGGCATTCAGCGACTCGACCGTGGCCGTCATCGGGATGCTCACCCGAAGGTCACACGTCGAACCGACGAGTCGGGACAGCCCTCGCCCCTCCGAGCCCACCACGACCACCAGCGGCCCGACGGCAGCTTCGAGGTCATACACCGATGTCGCGCCGTCCGCGTCCAGCCCGACCACAGTAAACCCCGACTCCTGGCACTGCTTCAACGAGCGGGTCAGGTTGGTCACCTGCGCGATCGGCAACCTGGCCGCGGCTCCCGCCGAGGTCCGCCACGCCGTCGCCGTCATGCCGGCCGCCCGCCGCTCCGGCAGGAAGACGCCGTGCGCGCCGAACGCTGCCGCCGACCGTACGACCGCACCGAGGTTGCGCGGGTCGGTCACGCCGTCGAGCGCCACCAGCAGCGGCGCGACGGCCTCGGACGCGGCGGCCAGGAGATCGTCAAAGGGCTCGTACGCGAACGGCGGCACCTGCAGACCTACGCCCTGATGCAGCACTCCGCCGGTCATGCGGTCCAGTTCGGCGCGACTGACTTCGAGTACGGGTATGCCCCGATCCCCGGCGGTCCGGACGATCTCCGTCACGCGGTCGTCGATGTCGATGCCCTGGGCGACGTAGAGCGCCGTGGCCGGAACATGGGTGCGCAGCGCCTCGAGCACCGGGTTGCGTCCGAGGAGCAGCTCAGCTGCTTCCTTGGGGGGAGCAGAGCGGCGGCCCGGGGCCACCCGCGGCCCGGCCCGTGCCGATCCGGCGGCCCGCCCCCCGCCACGAGCTGTCCCGCCGCGACTCGCCCCGGCACCTCGGGCCGCACCGCCCCCGCCGGCGCGCGACGCGCCCACCCGGGTCGTCGACTTCGTGCCGGGCACGCCTATCTTGGGCGCCCGGCCCTCGGCGGAGGCCGCCCGACGCTCCTTCTCCTGCTTCCAGGCGGTACGCGACGGCAACTGCTCGTCGCCCGAGTAGCCTTTGTGCCACGGTCGCTCGTCCGCGGGCAGGGTCTTCCCGCGGCCCCTGAGCCGCTCGCGGTTCTTGCCGCCCGTGCCGGCCGATGCACCCTTCTTCGCGGTGGTTCGCCGGCCGCGCCGCTGTGAGTTTCCCGGCATCGTCTCAGCGCCCTTCGATAGTCCAGCGTGGACCGTGCGCCGTGTCCTCGATGACGACGCCGGCCTGCTTGAGCCGGTCGCGGACGGCGTCCGCCGCGGCCCAGTCCTTGCGGGCACGGGCCGCGGCGCGCTGCTCCATCGCCAGAGCAACGAGCGAGTCCACTACCCGCCGCAATCCATCCGACGACCCGCCAGAGGACCACTGTGGAGAGAGCGGGTCCAGCCCCAGCACGTCCAGCATCCCCCGTATGCTCGCCAGCGCGCCCTTGGCGGTGGTGTCATCGCCGGCGGCCAGGGCCGTGTTGCCCTCCCGCACCACATCGTGGACGGCGCCGAGGGCGCCGGACGTGTTCAGGTCGTCATCCATCGCCTCCACGAACTCCGCGCACAACACGCCCGGCTCGCCGGCACCGAACCTCTCCGACGCGCGCTCGGCGAAATTCTCGATCCGCCGGTAAGCCGAGGCGGCCTCGCGCAGCGCCTCCTCGGAGTAGTCGATCACCGAGCGGTACTGGGGAGCCGCGAGGTAGTACCGCAGCTCCACTGGCCGCACACCCAGGGCCATGATCGATGGGAGGTCGATGACGTTTCCGTCCGACTTGCTCATCTTGGAGCCGCCGAGGTTCAGCAGCCCGTGGTGCACCCAGAACCGGGCGAACGGCAGGCCCGCCGCCTGCGACTGCGCCACCTCGTTCTCATGGTGCGGGAAGACCAGGTCCAGCCCGCCGCCGTGGATATCGAACTCAGCGCCCAGATAGCGCCAGCACATCGCCGAGCACTCAATGTGCCAGCCCGGCCGGCCGCGCCCCCATGGCGAGGGCCACTGCGCCTCGACCGGCTCGTCCGGCTTGGCGCCCTTCCATAGCGCGAAGTCACGCGGGTCGTGCTTTGCGCGCTCGGGTCCGTCCTCGGCCGGTTGCATGCTGTCTGGCTTCTGCCCGGACAGGTGCCCGTATCGATCGAAGCTCTTCACGTCGAAGTAGACATCGCCCGAGCCGTCCTCGGCGGGGTACGCATGCCCGTCCGAGATGAGCGTCGCGATCAGTTCGTGCATCTCCGTGATGTGGCCGGTCGCTCGGGGCTCGTACGTGGGGTCCAGCACACCCAGCCGGGCATAGTGATCGGAGAGGATGCGCTCGTGTGAGTAGGCCAGCGCCCAGAAAGGCTCACCGGCCTTCGCCGAGTTTGTCAGCACCTTGTCATCGACATCCGTGATATTACGGATGAAATTGACCCGGTAGCCCGAGCGCGTCAGCCACCGGCGGAGCACGTCGTAGTTGACGGCCGACCGGAGGTGGCCGATGTGAGGCGGCGACTGCACGGTGAGCCCACACAGGTAGATGCCGACCTCACCGGGCACACGCGGGACGAAGTCCCGCACCGAGCGGGTCGCGGTGTCGTGGAGTCTCAGGCTCACCCTGAAAGGGTATCGGGCGCCCGGCCCGCCGGTCGCGCCCGTATCGCGGGCGGACCGACCGGCCCCTCCCGATCGAGGCGCCCAGGCCCTAGGCTCCCCGCCATGGCGGGCTGGGACGTCTGGCGGCAGGACGAACACGGACAGCGATACCTCGTGGCGACCTACCACGACCGGGTCCAGGCGCTCGCCCGCTTCCTTGTACTCGAGTCGGGCCACCCACACAAGCAGATCTATGAGGTCGTGGGTTCTCGTGACCCGGCGGTGGTCACGAACCGCGACCTCTACCTGCGCCTCGTCGCCCTGGGCGATCACCTGGCAGTCACCGGCCGGGCACTGCTGGACTATCTCTGCGCACTGTGGGTGGTCAGCCGGCCGCTCGCCGTCTACGACGAGCTCGACGGTGACCTCATGGCGGCGATCCTCGAAGCGTCCGCGAGCGCCATGCCGATCCGTCCGGAGCCGGCCTGGCGGGTAACCGATCTCTCTGCGGACGGCGCGTACTCCGGCTTCGCCGACTTCACCAAGGTGCTGTGCAACCAGATCGCGGACCTGCTCGCGTTCGAGGAGAGCCCGCCAGGGCCGCTCGCGTCCCTCGGCGTCGACGCCCCGCCCCGGATTGATGGCGGTCGGGCGACGATCCGGCGATGGTGCAACTTCGACCCACCCACGTTCCTCGAGTGCGCCGCGGCCGGAGGCTTCGGCGGTTGGAACGAGGCCGACGGTCGACGCGTGCGCATGGCGGAGGATCGCGAGCCTGGCCAATGGGCGGGGTACGACGTCGCCGTGCTGGGGCCGGTCAGCTGGGGCGACTTCGCGGCGTTTCTCGAGTACGGGCAGGCGTACGAGTGAGGCCAGGCCCGCCGTAGAAGGGCCGGCTAGGCTGCGCCAATGGCGCGTCCCACTCCGCGGCCGGAGACTGCGCAGACGCTGGATCGCGGACTGCGGCTACTGCACCTCGTCGCCGAATCCTCGGGCGGTGTCAGCGTCACCGAAGCCGCCCAGAACCTGGGCGTGGGTCGGGCCGTGATCTATCGCCTCGTCGGCACGCTCGCCGAGCACGGTCTGGTCCGTCGCGACAAGGCTGGCCGGCTCCGGCTCGGCGCCGGGGTGCTGCAGCTCGCGCGCCGCGCCCAACCGCTGGTGGCGGACGCGGCGCTCCCGTCGCTGCGGCGTCTGGCCGAGGACGTCGGCGCGACCGCGCACCTCACCGTCGCCGAGGGCGATGAGGCGGTGGCGCTGCTGGTCGTGGAGCCCACCTGGACGCAGTTCCATGTGGCCTATCGCGCGGGCAGCCGGCACCCGATCGAGCGCGGCGCGGCCGGTCGAGCGATCATGGCCGGCCGCCGCGGCGACGCGGGCGTCGTCGTCAGCGCGGGCGAGCTCCAGCCGGGCGCGCATGGTGTGGCCGTGCCTGTGGTCGGGGTCGATGGTCTCGAGGCCAGCGTCGGCGTCGTCGCGCTCAGCCCGCTCGACGTCGACGCCGTCGGCCCCCAGGTCACGTCGGCCGCGGCCGCGGTGGCCCGCGCCCTCTCCTGAAGCTGTGTGCCGGGCGGTCAGGAGACCTTGTCGGCGGCCTGGACCGCGGCGTAGGCGTCGACGAGTCCGGCGCCGGTGATGTTGGTGATCGTGCCGCACGAGTCGGCCGGGTCGCCCGACAGGTACGACGGAGTCGCGGGCACGACCGCTTGGCGGAGGATCCGCTCCGTGGTGGATACGTCGCCGACCAGGCGCGGGTTGGCCGACCACATCAGCGCGACGACGCCAGCGACGTGGGGCGTCGCCATGGAGGTGCCGTCCAGGGAGCCGTACGTACCGCCAGGCATCGCTGAGAGCACGCCGACACCGGGAGCGACGACGTCCGGTTTGATCAGGCCGGCGGAGGTGGGCCCCCGGCTGGAGAAGCTGGCCACCTGTCGGTTGCGGTCCACGGCGCCGACCGTGAACGCGTCCCCGTAAGGCGCAGGAGGGTCGTCGACCGAGCCGCAGAAGGGCCCCGCGTTGCCGGCCGCCGTGGCGAAGAAGATGCCGGCCGCCCGGAGCGCGGCCGTCGCGGACCGCAGCGAATCGGGGTCGCACCCCTCGATCTCTGGGCATCCCCACGAGTTGGTCAGGATGTGCGGGGCGCGGTCTGGACGGCCGTCACGCCAAGGGTCCCCGCCGTGCGGAAACGGCGCGAGCATGAACTGCAGGCAGTCCAGGTAGAGCGATGGGCTACCCAGGTTGCGGTCGAGGTTCACGCAGCCGACCCACTGCGCCTCGGGCGCGACGCCAATGCCGCCCCGGCCGAGTGCGGACCCGAGTGTGTGGGTGCCGTGTCCACCGTGGTCGGTCGGCGTTGCCGTGCCGTTCCACGGGTCAAACCAGGAGTCGTCGCCGCCCCGGAAGCCGTTTCGCAGCGCGGGGTGCGTGCCGTCGACGCCCGAGTCGGAGGTCCCGATCACGATTCCCCGCCCGGTCGCGCCGAGTTCTCGCCACGCGCGATCGGCGCGGACCAGCTGGATGTTCCATTGTGGTGATCCGTCCGGCGCTGGCGAGGTTCCCTCCTCGGTCGGTGGGGCCACCGGTAACGGCCGCGCCCGTTGGTCGAGCAGCACACGGTCCACATCGGTGCGTCTGGCGAGCCACCGCCGCACCAGCGGTCCGCCGTCGACGAGGACGGCGTTGACGAGGTAATACGGGGTAAATTCGAGGCCCCATCGCGCCAACGATGCCCGAAGCGGCGCCTGGGTTCGGTTCGCATGCGAGACCAGCCGCTCGTAGGTCGCCCGAAGCCGCGCGGGCCGGTCGGCGATGTTCTCGAGCCCGGCCAGGTCGGGCTGGTCGGCCAGGATCACCAAAAGGCGTTCACCGTATAGGCCGGGCCGGCCGGCTTGCCCGTACACGCCGATCCCGGCAAGGGCGACCAGGACGGCAGCCGCGGCCGGGATCCATCGTTGCCTCCACCGCCGCGGGCTCAGCACCAGTCCGTACCCGGTCCCCGCCGCGAGGGCGACGACGACGCTCAGAACGGCCCCGATCAGCGCCCACCACCCCACGTCGGAGGTGCCGAGCACGATCGAGGTCTCCTCCGGGTCGACGAAGACGAGCGGGCCGGCGGCGGCGACGCCGACCAAAGCCACGATGGGCGCCCGGGGGAGGCGGGTGGGGGCCGCCGCCGCCGCGAGTGCCGCCGCAGTGAGTCCGAGTGCCGGTAACACGAGCATCTCGGCCAGGTTGACTCCGGTGCCGCCGATCGCTGCGCCGAGCGGAGCGAGAGCCACTCCGGCGGCGAGGCCGCCGACCAGCACCTGCCACGGCCGCGATTTGCGGAAGGCTTCGAAGAAGGCGCTGTCCAGGATGGTGGCGGCGAGCCACCCCACCGCCGCCGCAGCGATAACAGCCAGCACCGTCTCGGCCAGCCCGCCCAGCGCCCCGACCCACAACCAGGGCAGCATCACGAGCAACCCACCCGCCAACCCGAAGCCTGCGACGCTTCGCCGCGGGCCCGGATCCGCCGGCGTGGGCGCCTGAAGACGGCGGACGACCAGCGCGGATCCGGCCGCCACGAGCGCGGTCAATAGCAGGAGAAATTCATTGTGGGGTACGGGCACCGCGCGCACGCTGCCGAGGAAGCCGGCGGCGAGACCGGCGATCGTCCACGCCCGCCCGGCTGCCCGAGCGCCGGCCAGATGCGGTCCGCCTCCGGCGACGTGCCGCGCAAGCGCCCACACCAGCCCGGCCGGCGCGGCGACCAGGCCGGCGTTGATCCACGCGACGACCGGCCACGCCCATGGCGGAACCGGCTCGCCCAGCGAGAACAGCAGTTCGGCCACGAACCAGCCGACCCCCTGCAGCAGGGCGGTGCCGGCCACGATCCACACGCCAACCAGCACCGCGGCGATCGACAGGAGAACGACCGGGGTTTGGGCCGGAGATGGCGGGGCCGGCGCACCGGGAGGCTGCATCGCCTCACCTTAAGATGGTCCGGCTACCGCCGTGACGAGCATCACAGAGGCCCGCGGCTTGTACCGTGGAGCCGTGCGCGATCCGTCGATCTCCCGCTTCGCGGCTGCCCGCCTCTCGCCCCAGCGGCGCGAGGCCGACCTGGCGCGGCTGCGTCGGGAGCGCTTCGATGTTCTGATCGTCGGTGGCGGCGTGACCGGCGCCGGCGCCGCCGTCGACGCGGCCTCCCGTGGTCTCTCGGTCGCCCTCGTGGAGGCCCGCGACCTCGCCTCCGGCACGTCGTCGCGTTCGAGCAAACTCGTCCACGGCGGCCTGCGCTACCTCGAACAGTTCGACCTCGGCCTCGTGCACGAGGCGCTGCAGGAGCGTGGACTGCTGGCCACCCGGCTGGCCCCCCACCTGGTCCGGCCGATGCCGTTCCTGCTGCCGCTGCCCCGGCGGGCCTGGCACAGCGGCCTTCTGCGGGGGTACTACGGGGCCGGGATAGCGCTCTATGACGCCTTCGCCGGGGTGCTCGGGGGCGGGCGGGGCATGCCGCTGCACCGGCACCTCAGCGCGACGGCGGCGCGCCGGGTGTTCCCGTCCCTTCGGGAGGAGACCGTCGGCGGAGCAATCCGTTACTACGACGCGCAGGTCGACGATGCCCGTCTGGTGCTCACCCTCGCCCGTACCGCGGCCAGCCTCGGTGCGGCGGTCGTGACGTCCGCTCGTGCCACCGGCTTCCTTCGGGCCGCGCGCGAGGTCACCGGGGCGCGCGTTGAGGACGTCGAGTCGGGGGAGAGCTTCGACGTCGCGGCGCGTACGGTGATCGCGGCCACCGGCGTGTGGAGCGACGACGTCGCGGAGATGCTCTCGGCCGGCGGCGGTCCGTTCCGCCCCGGTTTGCGGGTCCGGGCGTCCAAGGGTGTGCACCTGGTCGTCCCCCGCGCGGCGATCTCGGGAGACGCGGGGCTGATCCTGCGCACCGAGAAGTCTGTGCTGTTCCTCATTCCGTGGGGCGGGCACTGGATCGTCGGCACCACCGACACGGACTGGCGCCTGGACCGGGCACACCCGGCAGCCTCCGCGAAGGACATCTCGTATCTGCTGGCCCAGGTCAACACGGTGCTCGAACGCCCACTGTCCACCTCGGACATTGAGGGGGTCTACGCCGGGCTTCGGCCGTTGCTGTCCGGTGAGGACGAATCGACGTCCGCGCTCTCCCGCGAGCACGCCGTGGTCGAGCCCATGCTGGGCCTGATGCTCGTCGCCGGTGGCAAACTGACCACCTACCGGGTGATGGCGGTCGATGTGGTGGATCGGGCGGTGCGCCGCCTCGCCGGTGGGGTGGCGGCTGGCTCCGAGCGGCAGAGGCTGACGACGCGGTCCCGCACCGATCAGCTGCCGCTGCTCGGCGCCGACGGATACGGTCGTCTGTGGGGAGAGCGGGCCGGTCTGGCTCGTCGGCACGGGGTCACGGTGGGCGTGGCCGAGCATCTGTTGGAGCGGTACGGATCGGTCGCGCCGGAAGTGCTCGCCCTGATGGGCTCGTCGCCAGCGCTGGCCCGCCCCCTGGACGGCGCGCCGGGCTATCTCGGTGCCGAGATTGCCTACGCGGCGTCGGCGGAGTCGGCGCTGCACCTCGAGGATGTGCTCGCCCGGCGTACGCGTGTCTCCATCGAGACAGCGCACCGAGGGGTGGAGAGCGCGGCGCATGCGGCGAGCCTCATGGGTAAGGTGCTCGGCTGGGACAAGGCACACCGTGCCCGCGAGGTCGAGCACTACCACGCTCGCGTCGAGGCGGAGCGCGAGTCGCAGCGGATGCCCGACGACCTGACCGCGGACGCGGCCCGCCTAGGCGCCCCCGACGTGCGCCAATTCTCGTCGATCTAGGGGTAAGTCGCGTGGTTGGAGATCGACTCACGCGACTACGCCCTAGATCGACGAGGGAGGACTTTGCCAGGGTTGAGAATGCCCAGGGGGTCGAAGGCGTCCTTGATGGCGCGGTGCAGCCGGACTCCGGCCGGTCCGAGTTCCTTGGCGAGCCACTCGCGCTTAAGGAGCCCGACGCCGTGCTCACCGGTGCTGGTGCCGCCGAGCGCCAGCCCCAACGCCATGATCTGGTCGAAGGCGGCCCGACCACGCGCCATGCTGGCCGGGTCGGTGCGGTCCACGACGATGTTCGGGTGCATGTTGCCGTCACCGGCGTGACCGACGAGTCCGACGACCAGCCCTTGTTCCTCGGCGATTGAGGCCACGCCGTCCAGCAACTCGGTCAGGCGTGATACGGGCACGGCAACGTCATCGATGATGAGCGCGCCGACGCCAGCGGGGAAGGTCGCAGCGGCGAGGTTCTCCATCGCCGGGTGGGCAAGGCGCCGCGCAGCCAGTAGGGCATCGGCCTCGGCCAAGTCGGACGACACGTGCACCTCGGCGGCGCCGGATCGGCGGCAGCATTCCTCGATCACCGCCAGGTCGGCGGGTGCCCGTGTGCCCGAATCCACTGCGGACAGCAGCAGCGCAGCGGCGGCCGCGGGTAGCCCCATCGGTCGCAACGCCTCGATCGCGCGCAGGTGTACCGCGTCGATCAGCTCAAGGAGGCTCGGGGCGGCGGCAGACTCCGCGATGGCGATGACCGCAGCACCCGCTTCGGAGACGGAGTCGAACAACGCCGCGAGCGTCAGCGATTCCTCGGCGGCCGGGCGCAGCGCCAGAGTGATCTCTGTGATGACGCCGAGTGTGCCCTCGGAGCCGACGAATAGGCGGGTCAGGTCATAGCCGGCGACTCCCTTGCGGGTACGCCGTCCACAACGGACCACCTCACCATCGGCCAGGACCACCTCGAGCCCAAGGACGTACTCGCTGGTCACCCCGTACTTGACGCAGCACATGCCGCCAGCGTTGGTCGCCACGTTGCCGCCGATGGTGGAGGATTCCCACGATGACGGGTCGGGCGGGTAGCGCAAGCCGTACTTCGCCGCCGTCCGGGATATCTCCGCATTGACGACGCCGGGCTGCACGACCGCGAGCCGATTGACCGGGTCGACTTCGATGATCCGGTTCATCGCCGTGGTGGACAGAATCACGCATCCATCGACGGCGTTTGCCGCACCAGCGAGGCCGGTACGGGCACCCTGCGGCACAACGGGGACGCGGTGTGCCGATGCGATCCGTAGAGTAGCGGCCACCTCCTCGGTGGTTCGCGGTCGCACCAACGCGGCGGGAGTGCCGGCTGCACACAGATCGGCCTCATCCCGGTAGAAGGGCACGAGCAGATCAGGGTCGGTCAGCACGGCGCCTGAGGGCAGTGCGGCCACCAGTTCGGCGATGACCCGGTCGGGGGTGACGGAAGGAGTTACTGCGCTGGTCACATCTGGCAGGCTAACCGTGTGCTCTTCGTCGATCGACCGGTGTGGCCGGGTCGGGGCCGGCTGTGGTCGCACCTGGTCAGCGACGTGTCGTACGCCGAACTGCACGCCTTCGCAGAGTTGCTGGGCGCGCCACGACGTGGGTTCGACCGCGACCATTACGACCTGCCCGAGGAGCGCTATGCCTGGGCAGTCTGGCTCGGCGCCCACCCGGTGACCAGCCGAGAGATCGTCGCCCGCCTCATCGTCG
>Ga0184625_10001158_pt1 | contig 10885 bp, 10 predicted proteins | sample PLM3_30_b1_FD_133151 | JGI IMG/M metagenome (GOLD analysis project Ga0184625, IMG submission 133151) | Groundwater sediment microbial communities from an aquifer in East River, Colorado, USA - PLM3_30_b1 | ecosystem: Environmental > Terrestrial > Soil > Riparian zone | place: USA: East River... | reverse complement strand
GAAGGCCGCGATCGAGAGCGCGAACAGCACCCGGCCGCCCATCGCGAAGATATCGGAGAGCGCGTTCGCCGCGGCGATCTCCCCGTACGTCCGCGGGTCGTCCACCAGCGGCGGGAAGAAGTCGAGCGTGCCGATGATCGCGAGGTCGTCGCTGATGCGATAGACGGCAGCGTCGTCGGGCGGGTCGAGGCCGGCGATCAGGGCGCCGGGTGCGTCGGCCGCCGCCTCCGCGCCGAGGCCGGTCAGGGCCTCCGCAAGCAGATCTGCCCCGAGCTTCGCGGCACACCCGCCGCAATCGGTCAGCTCGGTCAGACGGAACGGACTCGGTTCGAGAGCGGTCATGGCGACGATGATAGGGGCTACCATCGCGATGGGAGCGGTCGGGTCCCGGTGGGTCCCCTGGTCTTCAAAACCAGTGGCGCGGCGCTCGGCGCGGCGCGGTGGGTTCGACTCCCACGCGTTCCCGCCACGGAGGGCCTATGTCGGATCGCCCGCGACCCCCGAGCGTCGAGCGGTTGCTCGCGACCGTGCGGCCGATGATCCCGGGCGCCACGGGCGCGGACGCTCTTGCGGCCGTCGCGCGGGAGGTGGTGGCCGAGGAGCGGACGAGGCTCGCGACCGGCGCTCCGCCGGCCGGCCTCGATGCGCTCGCCGACGAGGTGCGCGACCGGCTCGCCGCCTTCGGGGATCCGCTTCGGAGTGGGTTGACCCAGGTCCTCAATGCCACCGGCGTCATCCTGCACACGAACCTCGGGCGGGCGCCCTGGCCGGCGGAGGCGATCTTGGCGGCGACGCGCGCCGCGGCCGGTTATTCGCTCCTGGAGTTCGACCGGGAGGCCGGCCGCCGCGGCCCGCGGTTCAGGGCCGCCGAGGCACACGTCATCGCCCTCACCGGCGCCGAGGACGCGCTCGTGACCATCAACAACGCGGCGGCGCTCGCGCTCGCGGTGGGCCTCGCCGGGCGGCGCGGTGTCGCGGTGTCGCGCGGGGAGCTCGTCGAGATCGGCGGCGGCGTCCGCATCCCCGAGATCGTCAGGCGGGCCGGCGCCAGGCTCGTCGAGGTCGGCACGACGAACCGCACCCGCGCCTCCGACTTCGATGCCCCGCTCGCCGACGGCCTGGCGACCGTCGTGCTCCGCGTCCACCCGTCCAACTTCGCGCAGGCCGGGTTCGTCGAGGTGCCGGACCCGGCCGAGGTCGCGCGCGTCGCTCACGAACACGGCGCGATCTTGGTCGACGACCTGGGCAGCGGCGCCCTACTCGACACGGCGCGGTACGGCCTCGCGCACGAGCCGATGCCGAGCGAGCGCCTCGCCGCCGGCGCGGACCTGGTCACGTTCAGCGGAGACAAGCTGCTGGGCGGTCCGCAGGCGGGGCTCATCGTCGGCCGCGCGGACCTCGTCGCGCGGATCCGCCGCGATCCCCTGGCGCGGGCCGTCCGTCCCGAGAAGGTCACGCTGGCGGCGCTGGCCGCGACGCTCGGCCTCTACCGCGCCGGCCTGGCCACGACGAGGATCCCCGTCTGGCGGATGATCGCCGCGACCACGGACGACCTGCTGGTGCGGGCGGCCGGTGTCCTCGCGGCGATGCCCGAGACGATCCCCGACCGGGTCGAGATCGCGTCCATGACATCGGCGGTCGGCGGCGGGTCGTTGCCTGGTGAGACCCTCGGATCGGTCGGCCTGGTCGTCAGCGATGGGCGTCCGGCGGCGCTGGCGGCAAGCCTGCGGACCGGCGACCCGCCGGTCATCGGTCGGGTGGAGGGCGGCGCCGTGCTCCTTGACCTGCGCACGATCGATCCCGCCGACGATGCGGCGCTCGGCGGCGCGCTCGCCCGCGCCCTCGGTGGGGCGGTGACCCCAGGATGACCGTCGTCATCGGGACCGCTGGTCATATCGACCACGGCAAGACCACGCTGCTGCACGCGCTGACCGGGATCGATGCTGACCGCCTGCCAGAGGAACGCCGGCGGGGGATGACGATCGATGTCGGCTACGCGCATCTCGCCCTGCCCGACGGCACCGAGCTCGACTTCGTGGACGTGCCTGGTCACGACCGGCTCGTCGGCAACATGCTGGTCGGCGCGGGCGAGATCGACGCCGCGATGCTCGTCGTCGCCGCCGACGACGGGCCACGGGCGCAGACCCTCGAGCACCTCGGGCTCCTCGACGCCATCGGGATCCGGCACGGCATCGCGGTCGTCACGAAGGCGGATGTCGCCGGCCCGGACCGGACGGCTGACGTCGTGGCGTCGGTGGGCCGGGTGCTGTCCGGGACGTCGCTGGACGGCGCGCCGATCGTGGCCGTGTCGTCGGTCGACGGGAGCGGGATCGACGACCTCCGGGCGGCATTGGTGGCGCTGCGCGACCGGGTCGCTGGGGCCGCGGCCGCTGGCGACACCGGCGCCACGACTTGCCGTCTTGCCATCGACCGCGTCTTCGGGGTCAAGGGCCGGGGATCGGTCGTCACCGGCACGCTCAGGGGCGCGACGCTCGCCCACGGTGCGACGCTCCGGCTCGTGCCGGGGGTCCGCACGGTCCGCGTCCGCGAGGTCCAGGTCCACGGTCGGACCGTGGAGACGGCAGGCCCCGGCCGGACCGCGCTCCTGCTCGCTGGCGTGGAGACCGGCCAGCTCCACCGCGGCCTCGTCCTGACCGACGATCCCGCGGTCACTGCGAGCGACCGCATGTTGGTGCGGCTGGCCGTGCCGCTCCCGGATCGGGCGAGGGCGCGCGTCCATCTCGGAACGGCCGCGGCCGATGGGAGCATGGGGCGCAGCGGACGAGACGCGCTGGAGCTGCCCGACGGGTCCGCCGCGGCGATCGTCCGGCTGTCGCTTCCGCTCGCGGTCGCGGCGGGCGATCGTTGCGTGCTGCGTCTCACGACGGGCGCTGCCCCGATCGTCGGGGCGCTCGTGCTCGACGCCGCCCCGCCGCGCGGCATCGCGCGTCGGCGGCAGACGAACGAGCGGGTCGGGCGGCTCGCGGCGGCGGTCTCGGTGCAGGATCCGCGAGCGATCCGGGCTGCCCGGCTCGACCTGCACGGGGCCATCGGGTCGCGGGACGCCGGGGTCGAGTTGGCCGCGGATGTCGCCGAGGCCGTCGGTGCGGCGGTGCTCGCCGCCCTGGCCGCGCCGCCGAGCGGGTCGATGCTCACCCAGGCCCGTGCGGTGGCAGCGCGGTCGCTGCGCCGGCATGTCTCGCTCGAGCGAACCGCCGCCGTCGCGGCCGGCGGCTCGGTCGTCGACCGGCTCGTGGCCGACGGGCGACTGATCCGCGATGGTGCCGATATCCGGTTGCCCGGCGCCACGCCGCACGCCGAGCCGGTGGCGGACCCGGCTGTCAGCGCCGCGATGGATCGCCTCGAGCGCGCGCTCGCGGTCGCGGCCCCGCCCGCCCTGGCCGAAGCCGCGCGGGTCGCCGGATGCCCGCCCGCGGCCGTGCGTCACCTCGAGCAGCAGGGGAGGATCGTGGTCCTCGACGCGGACGTCGCGTATGCCGCCGTGACGTACCGGGAGATCGAAGCGCTGGCGCTGGCGCTGGCAACCACGGCCCCGCTGACCCCCGCCGCGTTGCGCGACGCTACCGGGACCAGCCGTAAGTTCGTCATGGCCATCCTGACCGACCTGGACCGGCGCGGAGTCCTGCGCCGGACCGACGCCGGGCACGTTCCCGGTCCGCGGGCACCCAGCCTTCGGGACGTATGACGCCCCGACGACTGAGCGCCGTCATCCTGGCCGGCGGGCGATCGGCGCGCTTCGGGCGCGACAAGCTGGCCGAACCCGTCGATGGCCGTCCATTGCTGCACCACGCCATCGACGCCGTCCGACCGCTCGCCACCGAGGTCCTCGTCGTCAGCGCGCCGAGCGCCGCGCCGCCGCTCCCTGACGACGTGATCCTCGTCCATGATCCGACCGAGTTCGAAGGGCCGCTGGCCGGACTTCTGGCGGGACTCGGCGCCGCGAGCGGGTCGGTCGTCATCGTCGTCGGCGGCGACATGCCGACGATGGTCGGCGCGGTCCTTGGATCGATGGTGGCCGACCTCGACGCATCCGGCGCCGAAGCCGTCGTCCTCGAGCACGACGGCCGCGCTCGACCGCTGCCGATGGTCCTCCGGCGCGAGCCGAGCCTCGCCGCCGCCGGCCGGCTGTTCGAGGCGGGCGAGCACCGCCTCGGCGCCATCACCGAGAGCCTCCACGTCCACGTCGTGCCGGAGGCGACCTGGCGAGATCTCGATCCCGAGGCTGCGACCATGCGCGACATCGACACGCAGGCCGACCTCGCCTGACGCTCGTGGGCGTCGCGGAGGGCACTCCCCCAGGGTCGATCCCGAGATGGTTCCAACCAAGCGGAACCATTCGCGTGACGAGTATCGACAACCCGGCGCGCCCGTCGCGAAGTAGTTCCGGTTGCGTGGAACCATCTCGAAACCGGTCATCGTGGGCGACGGGTTCTCGCGCGCGAGCTCCCCGGGGCAGGGCTCGCCCATCAAACGCCGGACACACGAAGACCCCCGCCGGAGGAAGCGGGGGTCGTCGTGTCTTGAAGGGAGGAGCGGGGGGCTGAGGGAGGAGGTCAGCCCCCGTAGGGATAGTTCTTGAGCTTCGGGACCGTGGGTCCCGTGGCCTCGGAGCCAAGGCTGCGGCGGAGTTCAGAGGTGAGCGACGCGATCCGATCGCGAAGGCTGCGCCTCTCGGCCAGTGAGGCCGCTCGGTGCTGCTGGGCCTCTGCCCGAAGCGACTCGAGGTGCTCGTTCACGTAGATGATGGCGACGGCGTTCACTTGGTCTCTCCTTTCCGCTACCCGGATCAATTCCGTGGTGCGATGCCATCATCGATCGGGACGAGGCCCCGGACCACCGTCGTCAGGCGCCGAATCGGCATCGTCATGTGTCCATGCCGGTCATTGGCGAGCGACAGTCGCCCGTGAAGCAGCGTCAGCCGCCGAGCTCGGGACCCTCGTGGACGGCGATGCCGTCGATGAACGTGGCCACGACGCGTGTCTCGCCGATCTCCCCGGCGCCACGGTCGAAGAGGTCGCGGTCGAGCACCACGAGGTCCGCCGCCTTGCCCACCTCGATCGACCCAACGTCCCGCTCAAGATGGTTGACCCACGCGGACCCGACGGTGAAGGCCGCGAGCGCGTCGATCAGCTCGAGCCGTTCGTTGGGCAGGAAGGCCGGCTTCTCCCCGCGATGTTCGTGGCTCACTCGGTTGACGGCGACTTCCATCTGGATGAACGGATCCGCCGTCGAGACGCTCCAGTCGGAGCCCATCGCGAGGGTCGCCCCGGCCCGTAGCAACGATCCAAAGGGGTAGATCCGGGCCGCCCGCTCCGGCCCCAGGAACGGGATCGTCAGGTGCTCGAGCTGGCCTTCGAGAGCCGCCCATTCGGCCTGGGCGTTGGCGACCACCCCAAGGTCGCGGAACCGCCCGACGTCGTCGGGATGGACCAGCTGGATGTGAGCGATGTGCGGTCGTGTGTCGCTCCGGCCGTTGGCGCGCCTTGCGGCCTCGATGGCGTCGAGCGCCTCACGCACGGCTCGATCGCCGATGGCATGCACGTGCGCCTGGAACCCGAGCGCGTCGAGGCGAGTGACGTGCGCCTCGAGCGCTCCGGGATCGATCAGGCTTCGGCCGCGATCCGTGGTCGGTCGGCCGGGCGCGTCGAGATAGGGCTCGAGCAGCGCGCCGGTGAAGTCCTCCAGCACGCCGTCGACGAAGAACTTGACGCTGGTCGGGGCGTAGCGCGGGTACGTGGTCTGCGCGCGACGCGCGACGAGCTCGTCGATCTGCTCGCCACCTCGTGCGTCGTCCCATCCCAGGGCGCCCACGACCCGCGCGGTCAGCTCACCGCGGCCGGCCAGCGCCGCGTAGGCAACCTCCTCCTCGTCGGCGCGCACGTTGGCGTCCTGCCAGTTCGTGACGCCGAGACCGTGCAATTCGGTCTGCGCGAGACGCAGGGCGGCCTCGAGGGATTCGCGGTCCTCCGGAGGGAAGAGACGAACGACGAGATCCCGCGCGGTCTCCTGGAGCGTGCCCCGCGCCCAGCCATCCGCATCACGCTCGATCCGGCCGTCGGGAGGGTCTGGAGTCTCGCCGCCGACCCCGGCCAGGTCGAGCGCCTTCGAATTGACCCAGGCCGCGTGACCATCGGCGCTCTCCAGGTAGACGGATCGATGGGGGACGACACGGTCGAGGTCCGCGCGATCGGGGATCCCCGCCGGGAAGTCGGCCAGCCTCCAGCCGCTGCCGCGGATCCATGGTTCGTCCGGATTCGCCACGGCGTACGCCGCGATCGTCGAGAGGTAGGTGTCCAGGCCGCGCGCGCCGGTCAGGTCGCAGCGCAGCCGGTCGAGGCCGGACGCGACCGGGTGCACGTGAGCGTCGCCGAACCCGGGGGTCACCGTCCGACCACGAAGGTCGATGACGCGAGTCCGCGACCCGACCCATCGCCCGACCGTGGCATCCGGGCCGACCGCCACGATCCGCCCGTCGAGGACCGCCACCGCGTCGGCGAACGTCCGGCCCGCGTCCATCGTGGCGACCCGGCCGCCGCGCAGCACGAGGTCGGCGGGGCGGTCGGGACGGTCGGCGGTCACCTCGCGAGGATGCCACCGCGCCGCGGCCTCGCGTTGCCGCATTCCGTGCGTCGCGACGCGCACCGGGTCCGGGCGCGGAGTAGCATCCGGCCGTGACGTCGGTCCATCTCCTGCACGCCGGGTACACGGGGTTGCGCACGGCCAGCACCGTGGTGCTCGTACGCGATGGCGATGCGCTCATCGTGGTCGATCCCGGGATGGTCGCGAGCCGGGCGCTCATCCTCGATCCACTGGCGGCTCTGGACGTCGCGCCGGAGGCCGTGACCCACATCTTCCTGAGCCACCACCATCCCGACCACACGATCAACTGCGCCCTGTTCCCGAACGCCGAGATCGTCGACTTCTGGGCCCGATACCGCGACGACCTGTGGCTCGATCACGACGGCGACGGTCACCGGCTCGCCCCGAGGAGCGAGCTCTGGCTCACCCCAGGGCACAGCGAGGAGGACGCCTCGCTCGTGGTCGATGCCGACGACGGCGTTTACGCCATGACCCACCTCTGGTGGCACACGGATCGCACGCCCGAGCTCGATCCGTTTGCCTCTGATCAGGCGGCACTCGAGCGAGGCCGCGCCCGCGTCCTGGCCGCGGCCGACATCGTCATCCCCGGGCATGGCGTGCCCTTCCGCGTCCGGGACCGTCTCGCCTCCGCGACTCACCCCGTCATGGGTCTCAGCGGCTCGACCGGCGGGCGATGATATTGAGCCTGACGTAGTCGATGACGGGCTCAGGGAGCCGCGTCGCGACCTCGTGAACGAAGGCCGCATGCTCGGCCGGTGGGATCCGCTCGAGGTGGCTACCCAGGATCACGGTCCGCAGGTACGTCTCGAACGGCTCACCGGCGTCGAACCACGTCGGCTCGTCGGTCAACCAGCATTCGATGTCGACGAACCCGGACGCGTCGAGTCGGCTCACGGTCGCCAGCGGCGTCTCGTAGTGGGCGGACCCTTGCCAGCCGTCGCCGATCGTCGCCAGCACGCGCCTCACCGAATCGATGTTGCCGACGCCGCCGCATTGCGCGACCAGCCACCCGCCCGCTCGCACGACCGTCGCGAGGTTCGCGAAGAGAGCGTCGTGATCCGGCACCCAGTGGAACGTGGCGGTCGAGAGGATCGCGTCGACCGGCGCATCCAGCGGTAGCGGCAGACCCAGGTCGGCCACGACGAACTCGACCCGCTCGCCGAACGGCGCCAGGCGCTCGCGCGCGGCCTCGATCATCGCCGGCGAGCCGTCGAGCGCGACCACCCGGCCGTGTGGCAGTCGGGCGGCGAGCAATTCCGTGACCCGGCCGCTGCCACACCCCGCGTCGAGGACTCGTTCCACGCCGCTGAGCGGGAGTCGCTCCAGGACGGCGGCCCCCCAGCGCGTCATCGGGTCCGCGACCCGGTCGTAGGTCCGGGCATCCCAGTCCCTCGGCGCGTCGGGGATCTGGCGGCTGCTCATGCGACGCAGTGTCGCAGCGGCGCCGGGCCGCGGGCAAGGTGCGTAGACTCACCGCCATGCCCGGACCCGTGGCGCTGATCGGCGCCGGAGAGTTCCTACCCGAGATGGCCGAGTTCGACGCCGGCCTGCTCGCCGCGACGGGTCGGGCGCGACCTCGCGTGGCGATCCTGCCGACGGCCTCGTACCCGGACGGAGAAGAGGTCTTCATCCGTTGGGCGACGATGGGTGTCTCCCATTTCGGGGAGCTCGGTGCCGAGGTGGAACCGGTCCTCGTCCGCGATCGGGCAGGAGCCGACGATCCGGCGGCGGCGCAGGCGATCGGCGAGGCCGACCTGATCTACCTGTCGGGAGGCAAGCCGTCATACCTGATCGGCGTGCTCGACGGCAGCGCGGTCGGCGTCGCGTTGTCGGAGGCGCATGCTCGGGGAGCGGTCCTCGCCGGCTGCTCGGCGGGGGCGATGGTGCTGGCGAGGCACGCCTTCGACTTCCGCATGCGGGTCGCGCCGTGGCCGCTCCGCTGGCGGCACGGGCTGGGGTTCGTCGAAGCGGCGTCCGTCATCCCGCACTACGACGCCTGGCCCGAGCCGCTCTCGGCACTCATCGCGCTCCAGGCACCGCGCGGCTCACTGGTCCTGGGGATCGACGAGGAGACCGCGCTCGTCGGGCGCGACGGCGCGTGGCAGGTCCACGGCCGGTCGCGGGTCACGGTCTGGCGCGGCCGCCGTCGCGACCGGTATCGCGCCGGGGAGACCTTCAGGCTCTGAAGGGCTCCTGGCTGACACCGGTCGCCACGGGCTCGATCAGTCGGGTCGGACGGTCCGGAAGCAGTCCGAGCAGTAGACGGGGCGGTCCATCCGTGGCTTGAAGGGCACCTGTGCCTGGTTGCCGCACGACGAGCAGATGACCGCGAAGTATTCGCGGTTCGGTCGGTCGTCGCCGCGCTCGTAACCCCGCGGGCCACCGATGTCGCGGACCTCGTAGCCACCATCGCGGCTGGCTCGCCGGCTGGCTCGACAGCTCGTGCAGCGCTTCGGGTCGCTGACGAAGCCCTTCTGCTGGTAATACTCCTGATCCGCGGCGGAGTGGATGAATTCCACCCCGCAATCGACGCAGTTCAGGGATCGATCGACGTAGGTCACGTGTGCTCCTCCGGAGGGCGCTCAAGCTGCAGAGGTGCGCTCTCCGGGGCGACCGCATCGACGGACGGGACAGGCGGGTCTGGCGCAACAAGCCGGGACGCGTTCCCAAATACGACGTGTTCGGGTCCCCGGCAAGGGCGCACCGGTTCAGTGTCGGGGAGGATACAACGGGTTGCGAAAACGGGCTAGCGGCGGGTTCCGAGCGCCCGCAGAGGGGCTGGCGAGCGTGACAAGGTACCTGTCACAATGCCCATCGATATTGGAGTCGGCGAGCGGGGAGTCATGGGGGCGCCTCGCTCGCACCATCGCCGGGGGATCGCCATCGACGATCCCGACCCAGACCGGGCTGGCCGACTCTCCGTCGTCCGATCGCGACCGCCAGGAGGCCAGCCGCACCTCGATGCTCAGGATCATCCATACCGCGGACGTCCACCTCGGTGCCCGACACGACGACCTCGGCGAACAGGCGGCTGCCCAGCGTGAACGCCAATTCGGCGCGTTCAAGGCAGCCGTCGACCTCGCCCTCGCGGAGAAGGTTGACCTCTTCCTTATCGCCGGCGACCTGTTTGACTCGAACGTCCAGCCGCGCCGGTCCGTCGAGCGGGTCGCGGCAGAGCTCAAGCGCCTCGCCGAGGCCCGGATCCGATGCGTGATCATCCCGGGCACGCACGACGTGTACGACCGGGCGTCGATCTACCGAGCCTTCGACCTCCCGGTGATGTCTGGCAGTGGGCCCGACGATGGCATGGTCACGGTCCTCGACCCGGACCACGCTTCGGTACATCTCGCCGCCCTCGACGTCGTCGTCCACGGTCGTGTCTTCGCCACGAAGCGGGCCCCGCACAGTCCGCTCCAGGGCATCGCCCCGGGCACTGGGTCTTACGCGAGGGCCGCCGACGGCTCGGCCACCGACGGTCCGGGCTCCCAAGATCTGGCCGCCCCGACCTGGCGCGTCGGGATGGTCCACGGCTCGATCGCCATCCCGGGCAAGACCGAGCACGACGAGGTCGTCATCACGGCCGAGGAGATCGCCGCCAGCGGCCTCGACTACCTTGCGCTCGGCCACTGGCACTCGGCGCAGACCGGCAAGTCCGGCCCGGTCACCTATGCGTACTCGGGGGCGCCCGAGGCGGTCGCACTCGACCAGGATCGGGCCGGCAAGGTCCTGCTCGTCGAGCTCGACGAGCATGCCGGCGAACGCGTGGTGACGGTCGAGGAGCGGCAGGTCGGGCGGACCCGGTTCGAGAAGTCCGAGATCGACGCGGCCACCGTGGACGACCAGCCCAGACTCGTCGAGCTCCTCGCGGCACGCGCCGACCCGGACCTCGTCTTGGACGTCCGACTCGTCGGCGTCCGCCGCGATGACCTCGACCTCGACCCCGACGAGATCGAAACGGCCCTGGCGCCGTCGTTCCTCAAGGTCCGCGTCCGCGACGCCTCCGTCCCGGCGCTGACCGAGGGTCCGCTGCCGTCGGCGGATACGATCGCCGGGGCCTTCATCCGCGATCTCGAGACGCGCATCGCGCAGCTCGAGGCCTCCGGATCCGCGGGCGAGGCGGCCGAAGCGCGTGATGCCCTCAGGCTGGGGCGGCTCCTGCTCGCCGGCCACGAGGTCTCACTGTGAGGGTCCGCAAGCTCAGCGGGCGCGATTTCCGCCGCTACCGAACGTTCGACATCGACTTCGCGCCCGGTCTGACGGTCGT
>Ga0184625_10001157_pt1 | contig 10891 bp, 11 predicted proteins | sample PLM3_30_b1_FD_133151 | JGI IMG/M metagenome (GOLD analysis project Ga0184625, IMG submission 133151) | Groundwater sediment microbial communities from an aquifer in East River, Colorado, USA - PLM3_30_b1 | ecosystem: Environmental > Terrestrial > Soil > Riparian zone | place: USA: East River... | reverse complement strand
TCGTGCTCGAGCAGTCTGAAGACGACGTCGACACGGCGCTCGAAATCGAAGGCGCGCAGTCGTGCATCATCGTGCGGTTCCGCGATCTCGTGGCGGTCGAGTTGGTCGACGGCATCGCAGTTTGAAGATGTTCTGAAGCAGAACCCGGCCCCAGGAACGGAATCCGGAACCGAAAACCGATTCCGTGTACAATGAACGGCTGTCGGGGCGTGGCTCAGCCTGGTAGAGCACTCGGTTCGGGACCGAGGGGTCGGAGGTTCAAATCCTCTCGCCCCGACCACTAAATCCCAAAAACATTGGTGTTTTCGATCGGTCATGACTGGCGAAGGTCGGTCATGATCGGGCGTGTACGGGGGTAAAAGGTTACCCTGTGGTTACCCTGAACTGAATCGGCCCTCGCTTAAGGCTGCGCATGCCATGGACGGTTGTATGCCGCCAGTTTTTCTTGGTCGGGCGCTGAGCTGCCTGGCGAGACTGTTCGCGGCCGATCCGGACCGCTTCCCTATGCCTCCACCGCGCTTCGCACCGTTGGTAGTCGTCGGCGACGACGCGTTGCTGCTCGCCGAGATAACCACACTCATCGCGAAGCGGACCGCCTACCTGCCTGTTCTCAACGGGCCGCGCCTGCAACGGCCAGATCGAGAGCATGAAGTCATCCGCCGGTCCAACGCCATAGCGAAAGTACAGCCGCAATCCGCCATCTTCGCCGGGCTGCCGGATGCGACATGCGACATGTTTTCGTTTCCTCGTGGGACTCTCGTCCGTCGCATTCAATCCGCGGACGAGGTCATCGCGGCCGGAATTGCAAATCGCCACATTCAGAGGGAGCCGCTCAATTGGGGCCGAACTCATATCGGTGTCGGCGTGCTACAGGCGCTCAGGAGCCGTAGGCGCATCTCATTTGCAGAGATGCCGCCGCCCCGAACGAACATCGATATGGACTCGGCGCACATCGTCGTCTGCGAAGACGGCGATGCTCATTCGCAGGTAGTAGCTGCGGCGTACGCCTTGTCGATCGACGCCGGCCTTTGCGTCATCCCAGAATTCCAGCGAGACGAAGCGGACACCATGCTTGAGGCGCTGTATGGGCTCAGCGAACAACCCGCGCCAGCGGCGCGGCTCGCGGAGTTGCGAGATGTCCTTCGGGTGCACATCGGCGACCTGGGCGTTCAGAGCAGAATGGTGACGTTCGTCACGGAAAAACTGCCATGGGGCCTGGCATTGAGCGACGTTGCGAGCACGCATTTGTTTCGTTATCCGGACCTTGGGATCGAGATCATTAACGGCATCGCGGCAGAACAGGACGATGCGCCTGGTGTGAGATCCGCCGTCGTCATGGCGCCGCATTCCGTTGATGCGGCGGATGCGCGGACTGCGCTCGAGCGGCTCACGAGTATCGGCGTCCTCTCGAAGGCGCTGCGTGGCCTCGTCGCAACGGTTCATCAGGCGGCAAAAACGATCACCATGTGGCCGTACGACCTGCTCCTCATCGCGACCCATTGCAGTGACGTGCCGGGATATCGCTGCACGTACGAATTTGTCGACACTGACGGCCGCGCGCGCAGCCTTGTTGTGGACGTCACCGCCGGCGTGGAGGTTGAGCGGCCCGGAGAGGACGTTCACGTCACAGAGTTTGACAGTTTCGTCTCGCTCGACGGTGTGGATTGGGCTGATCGGGAAGGAAAAGCGGCGCTGCCAGTTGGCGCTGCGATAGCCAGCTACGTCGCGTTACAGCGTCAAGACCGCATGGAGCCGGTAAAACGGGAACCCGTCGAACGCGTCCGCGCATCCATGGCGCTTCACATGGCGGACGGGAACTACATTGCGTTGCCGTACGCGCTGGCGTCAACCGGCTCGCCGATCGTTCTCAACAACGCGTGCGGCTCTTGGCACCGGCTGGCGGAAACGTTCATGGGGAGCGGTGCGCGTTGCTATATCGGGACGCTGTTCAGCGTCGTAGCTCCCGAGGCGGAAGAAGTCGTCGGCCGTCTTTTCGGCCCATATCTTGGGATGGAATTGGCCGTAGCATTGGCACGTGCGCAGGCGTCGGTGTATGGCGATAGTCCGCGGCGACCTTATGTCATGGTCGGCTGTCACTTTCAGCGCATTCGCAAGAAAACGCGAGAGGACCCCTTACCTTTCGTCAGACGCGAGCTTCAGGCATCGCGTGATCACTGGCGAAGGCAGCTCGAAGGTCCAGGGCTGACCGCCGAGGGAGCAAGGACGTTTCGCTCGATGGTGGACTTTCTGGAATCCGAGCTCGGCGTCTTGGATGACGTGCAGAGGAGAGACGCTTTCCGGTCGTGACGCGACGATCCGCCGTTGGAGGGTGCTGAGCGAACAGCCGAAGCAGTTTTCCGGAGTAGGCAGGGAAGTTCATCGGAACGTCGAGCGGACGCTTGCAACGAATGGCCGGCCTGATGCCGGCCATTTTTGTGTACGACTCAGGTGTCGCCGTCGCATTGGCGCCGCCACCAGATCGTTCAGCATGACGACCACGTACTTCTCAGTCCGAACCTGCCGCACTCCGTTTGGAAAGCCTCAACGCATTGTGGCCGATCCGCCGCGGCTCGCTGGTGTTCACAATCTGTATGGTGAGCCGGTGAGCGAACGCCAACGACGAATGCGGTCGAAGGGCGCGCGTGGACCGAGACCTGCAGCACCCGTTTACGGGCGTGGTCGGTGTAAGGGCGCCGATATCGCGCTAGGCTAGGCTATGATGGCTGAAGGCCTGAACGCGAGCCACGCCGCTTTACGCCGAAGCTGAACGCCTACGCTGCGGGGGGATAATTTGGCGTCGTTGTTGTCATACCTGACTCAATCCACAATCACGCCATCCGCACGCCGTGCAATCGGACCCCTTTTCCACGACTTTTCGGTTCAGAATCGGTCGACGCCTTTCGTTTTCCAGACCGCTGTTGCTTCGGGTCGCGTGATGTAGCGGATGAAGGCAAGCGCATCCGCCGGATTGGCGGACCTGGCTGAGACGGCCGTTGCGGTATCGATATGGGCGCCCAATTCCGCCGGAAGCGGGCCCGCCGACTCGATCCCCTTGCCGGTGAGTATCGCGGGTATGACTTGCATCGCCATGTCGCCATCGCCACGCGCAAGCGCCGTTACGCCCGAACCATTCGCAACGGGTACGGCATTGACGCCGACGAATTCCGGGCGTTTGAGCAGAAGGTCGATGATTCCAGCTTCCATGCTGTTACGCGGAGGACCAGGTTGGGTATGCAGGACGGCTCTGGCGCCCAACAGCACAGGGCGCAATTTTCCCACCGTCGAGATGTCGGGGTGGGGCGCGCCAGCGCGTACGGCAAGACCGATTTCGACACGCGCGAGCGCCACTCTAGTGCCCGGTTTCACGCCATCGTTCTTCTCCAGCGAATCCATGAGATTGACTGGAAGCAGGATCACATCGGCTGCCGGTGTGTCCGTTTGGATGGTATTCATGATCCTTCCCATGACATCTGACTTGAGCGTGACCGTGGTGCCGGTCTCCTTGGTATAGGCAGAGGCGAGCTCCTCTAGCGCCGCCTCAACTAACGGAGGGCTAAGAACTCGAATTTCGGCAGTTGCCCCCTGAATCACTGACGTAAGCAATGCTGTGAACATCAGAGCGGAAAAATAAACGTGACGCACGTGTTCTCCTTTGTTTGGTTTAGGACATGTGTCGTTGCGCGGTTCGATTCAAGGCACGAGAGTACCACAGCAAATACCGCCACAGCTCCCGACACTCAAAGGCGTGGAGCGCGCCGGCGGGATATTCATAGCGGCGTCGACGGCATCAAAAAGGCGTAGCGCAGAATTCTGGTCACGATAGCGGCATTGATAAGGGTCGCCGCGAGGAGACACCACGCCCCGGTGGTGACGAGCGGGATCGCATCGAAGGCCAGACCGCCCGCTAACGTAGGGACGCCGAACAACCACAACATGAAGACCAGCATCTGACCTGGGCGCCACGGCATCTCGTGCTGTGAAGGAACGGGTCCCTTATATCCGGTATTGGCGTACGCCCAGTACCACGCATGGATCGGCAGCAATCGCCCTTCCATGCCGACGACCATTTGCGCGAGAAATCCGACGAGGCCGAAGACGCCGTATGCCATCGCGATGCGCAAAGTGGCCGAAGACGTCGCAAGGATCGTGAGCGACACCCCAAGCACCGACGCGATGCCCAGCGAGGCGAACGACGCACCCGCGTGCAGCACCGCCGGATCAGGGCGACGCAATCCAGGAGGCCGAGGACGCGGACGGCGCAGCATCCAAATTACGTGCGAGATGAATGCACCAAACCCGGCGACGACGGTGAGCGCGAAGATCCACGTGAGCGGACTTCGCAGCAACAGGGTCACGAAGAGTCCCGACGCGCCGACTTGAAGGAGTACCACGCTGACCCACAGGCGCCGTCCGCTGGGCATCGCCGCCGGAAGGACCATCGGCAATAGTCGATACGCCACACCGACGACCATCATCGAGGCCCAGCCGATTCCCGCCAGGTGAGCGTGAGCGAACACGTTGGCGAGCACGAACCCCGGCAGGAAGTGATAGACCTTGTCGAACCCCATGAGGACGCCCAGCGTCGCCGCGCCCAGAATGTTCACGAATGCCAGCACGATATGCGCGCTGACGGCCCGCGGTAGTGCGGCCGTATCCAGGCACCGAACGACGTGAACACCGACCGCGATGATGCCGAAGCCGACAGTGACGGCCGACCAGGCCATGCCCGCGTAATCTTGAATCCAGAAGTGCGCCACCATGCCGATGATGCCGATGACGACCAGCGCGAATGCGGTGTAGTCCAGCCATGTCGCAGGGATCCACGAGCGTAACGCGATGGGTCCGATGATGTAGAGTGAGCCGAGGATGGATGCGGTGATCCAACCGAGGGTGATCAAGTGGACGATCCCCAGGATGCGAGCGTGATAGAAGAAGCCGGAAACGCCACGCGGATCCACGGCCACGGCGCCAAACGCAAGCGCGAGTGCCACGTGCGCGGCTCCGAAGTACAGGACTGGCAACAACCGCGGCGGCAGATGAGTGCGCGGTGGCGCTGTCATGTGCGGCGGAACGCCGCTTCGTAGATCACCGGCAGCGTGCCGGTTGAAAGTGCCCCAGGCTGCGGCCGGTTGTACTCGCGGATGGGAACGCGCGGCTCCGGCGTGAAACCGACATCGCCTAACTCGGCCACGAGCTGCGCCTCGGTGAGGAAGCACTGCGGCTCTCCGGAAAACTGCGTGAACACGAACGGTTCGCCAGCCACTGGTTCCATCTGCGGCGGAAAGGTATTCCGCGAGAAGGTGAACACGAAAAGGCCCGCTCCTGGTTTTGCCACACGGGCCGCCTCGGCGATCGCCCGCCGGAACTGCGCAGCTGAACGCGCAAGATTCCAGATGCCATGTGCGACCACAAGATCGAAGCTGCCGTCCCGCGCGGGAATCCTGTCCATCGGCGCGAGAATCAGGTGCAGGTGGTTATTGAGGCGATCCTCCCGCGTGCGCGCGGCGGCGGCGACGAGCATCGGCCAGGAGAGATCGGTGCCGACGACCGACCAGCCAAGGCGGGCGAGAGGAACGGCGTTGCGCCCGGCGCCGCAACCGAGGTCGAGCGCGCACCCACTCCCAGCGCGCCGTAGCTCCTCCTCCCCGAACGCCATGAGGACGTCATTTGGAGCCGACTGCGCGAACCCCGCCACAGTGCGAGGCGTACTCCACTGAGAGCCCGCGAGAGGGTCCATGTTCAAAACATAGCACGCGTCAAGGCAGGATCACGTAACGCCAGTTACCAACCGAGCACCTTCGCAAAGACGAGCGGCGCCACAATCGTGGCATCAGATTCGATCATGAACTTGGGTGTCTCGGCAGCCAGTTTTCCCCACGTGATTTTCTCGTTCGGTACCGCACCCGAGTAGGACCCATAGCTCGTCGTCGAGTCACTGATCTGGCAGAAGTACCCCCACAGTGCGACGTCTGGGAGCCGCAGATCCTGATCGAGCATGGGAACGACGCAAATCGGAAAGTCGCCCGCAATCCCGCCGCCGATCTGGAAAAAGCCGATAGAGGTGTTCACGGACGTAGCTTGATACCACTCGGCAAGCGCCATCATGTATTCGATGCCCGATCGAACCGTGTGTGGCGATTTCAGCCGTCCCGAAATGCATTGGGCGGCGAACACGTTGCCCAGTGTGGAGTCCTCCCAGCCTGGAACGAAGATGGGCAAGTTGGCTTCGCTGGCGGCGACCAGCCAGCTGTCTCGCGGGTCGATCTCATAGCTGGGCTTCAGAATTCCCGAGCGGATCACCCGGTAGAGAAACTCGTGCGGAAAGTGCCGTTCGCCATTGGCCTCCGCCGCGAGCCATTCGTCCAGCACGATCCGCTCGACGCGCCGCATGGCTTCTTCTTCCGGAATGCACGTATCGGTGACGCGATTCAGATGCCGATCGAGGAGCCGTTGTTCGTCCTCCGCCGTCAATTGGCGGTAGTGGGGTACGCGCTCGTAGTGCGAATGCGCCACGAGGTTGAACAAGTCTTCCTCAAGATTCGCCCCCGTGCAGCAGATCGCATGCAATTTGCCGTGCCTGATCATCTCGGCAAGTGAAAGACCGAGCTCCGCCGTGCTCATTGCACCGGCGAGCGTAACGAGCATCTGTCCGCCGTTATCGAGGTGGCGCGCGTACGCATTCGCGGCGTCTTTGAGAACAGCGGCGTTGAAATGACGGAAGTGGTGATCGATGAATGTCGAAACGAGGCCGGAGGTAGGAGTCACCTCGCTCACCCTTCTGCGACCGGAAAAACCGCCGGTCGATGCTGGGTCGCGACAGCCCTCCCGGGGTGTCCTACGGTCGCACGCGACCGCCATCGGAACACCGGATGGCTTTCGCGATCCATTGTAACAAGTATTCGCTGGTTGTACGTGTTCGCCGCTCGTCCTGAGTTACGACTGCACACTGTTTTTGCTTACGCGCTATCGCGCATACCACGACTCTGCCGTCGCGTCATCCGATGTGAAATCCGCCTTACGCCAAGGAGGACTGCACGAAAATCTGACGTGGTCGTCGCGATCACAATCTTGTGCCTTGAATCAGTCTTCTGATGGTGGTGGCGACGAGTGCGTTCAAGGTGGGTTTTGGCTATCGCGTCGTTCTTCCAGTCGCGGCGTACTTTACTTGGAATGGAACGAACCCCGAAGGACGCGGACTCGTGCCTGACATCGAAGAGCAGCTTTCACCGGAAGCGGTTTGGAGCGGCGAAGATAATCAGATCAAACGAGCTGTCGACTGCCTGAAACATGCTGCGACGGCCGCTTGAACCGAAACGGTGCTAGCGTATCGGTGCAGGAAGCCATACCGACTTAGAAACGATTTGGGTTGTCTTGTTTTGGAAGACCGGCGAACTACTCGTTCGCCCGTGATTAGAGGAACCTCCAACTATGTCGAACGAGGGGCGAGCTCGATTAGGCAGGCGGAAGTTTAACGTCGGCGATTCCGCATATGTTAACGATCAGGCACCAGCTGACTACCGGGAGCGAACCGGAATCATCACCGAAATCGGCCCAGGCAAGTCCGAGTACCGTATCGAATTCGAAGACGGGCAGACCCCTACCACTGGTTACCTGACCTCTTCGTGGTTGGAGAAACGATAGAAACTGCTGCTCCCGAAGGTTAGGCCTTGGGTGCAGCACCGCGCAGCCACTTTCTATCGCTCGGGAGCGCGAGTACTGCAGTCTTTGCACTGGTGAGCACCTGATAGCTTATGGAGCCCTGTTTGGGTCCGAACAATCCCTTCCCGGGCCTTCTCGTCATGATGACCAAGCCGACGGCTGTGCTTGATGCCAGCTTGGCTATTTCGTCCGCCGGTTTTCCAGCTACGACCTGGCACCCGGTGATAGCCCAGGCTAGTTCCTCCTTGAGCTTGGTCAGCTTCGCCAAAGCCTTCCGATGGCGCTGACTATTCCGCCGCGCTTCGTCGAGCTCGAGCCACGGGATGTCGGGAATAGGCTCCACGACATGAACGAGCTGCAGCTGCACGCCGAGTCCTCGAGCGACCGATGCGGCCGCGAGTGCATCTGCTCGATCGCCAGGTCCAAGATCGATTGGTGCAATCGCCTTTTTACCGGGCCAGTTCCGCGAAATACCGGATGAACGCGTAACGACAGGGGGCGTCGCGAGAATTGGTAGTGACGATTCGCGCAGCACGCGGTGCGTCGTCGATCCGAACATCATTCGGCTTACTCCGGTTAAGCCGTGGGATCCCATAACGATGAGGTCGCACTTGAAGCGCTTACTGGCCCGGAGAATCTCTTCGTGCGGCTTGCCAACCGTTACGTCGATCGTGGTTGCCTTCCCAGTAATTCCGTGAGCGCTCGCGGTTTGCTCCACAAATCGTTGCAACTGTATTCGTCCTTCATCGAGTAGCGTTTTGTCGTCAAACGCAAAGGCCGCCGCCGCAGCGAGCATCGGGTCCTCGATAAAGATGGCGACGAGGCGGCTACGGTATCGCGCGGCCAGCAACGCCGCATAACGCAAGGCATGGCGCGAATGCTTGGAGAAATCAACCGGACAGAGAATCGTGCGAAACAATCTTGTTTGTGGCGACATAAGAGGGATCCTCCAGAATGATAACGTTGCCGCCGGCGCGTCTCACGATCGCAATAACCAGGCCGCCAATGAAATCGCGCAATCAGCGTTCAGTTGTTTCACTCTCCGTTCATTCTGGATGGGACGTTTCAAACTGAAAGGTCCCAACCCGGGTCCACTCTCGAAACACTGGCATTTCCGGCACCTCAAGCGGCCAGCGGTTTGCGTTATGGAGAGTCATGCTAACCAATGTGACCTTCTCGCGAATTCTTTGCGCGGTCGACCACTCCGAAGCAGGCCGAGCGGCATTTCAGCACGCGCTGTCCTTGGCCAAGGCGCACGGCGCCCTATTGAGCCTGGTCTTCGCCATCCCGCGCAGTGTGCGATTCAATTGGCGCGCGCTCGAACGGATTCGTCTAATGGCCGAGTTTCGCCGCATTGCGGTTGCTGAGGGTGTGTCGCTTAGCATCAGCGCGCAGCAAGGCGATCCAGCAGGAATCATCCTTCTTCACGCCAGAGCGAGGAAGCATGATGCGATTGTAATCGGCATGCCTGACCAGAGTGTTCTGGAGCGGCTTCGGTTCGGCTCAATCGCGGAACGCGTCATTGCCGGTGCCCCGTGCCCAACGTTTGTCGTGCGCCCGAGCGAGAATGGGCGCGTCGAAGACGCTTTCAGCCACATCCTCTGCCCCGTGAATGTCTCGCCAGCGTCGGAGAGTGCCGTGAAAAGTGCAATGAAGCTCTTGAGGCGTGGTGGCCAGAAGTTGACGTTGCTTCATGTCGGCCCGCTGCAAGGGACGAGTACTGCGCGAAGGCAGCTTCAGCTACTCGCGCTTAAAGGTAAAGATCTCGGCGCAAAGATACACAGCCGTCTCGCCGGCGGTCCCGTGGCATCGGGCATCCTCGATGTCGCCGCTGAGCTCAAGCCGGATCTCATTGTGCTGGGTATGACCTCGCGGACGGGTGTGCGGAGGTGGTTTAATTCAATCACGAGTCGAGTAGTGCGGGGATCGACGTGCCCTGTCCTGGCGATTCCTGTCGATGGCGATTTCGGCAAACAGCACCAATACGCTAACGCTTAGCGACGCACACACGGCGAGTAGAGCGCCAAGCCACACGAGGCCGCCATGAAGATACGATTGTCTTCGCGTTTCCAAGCCTTAGATCTAGCAATAGTCCGATGGATGGCTCGATTTGGTCCAGTGCTACTGCGGGTTACTCTGGGAATCGTCTTTGTGTGGTTTGGCATTCTGAAGTTCTTCCCGAACGTTAGCCCTGCTCAGGAATTGGCGACGCGCACGATCGCTGTCTTAATAGGCGGCCTGGTTTCACACTGGGTCGTATTGCCGCTGCTCGCCGTGTGGGAATGTGTAATTGGGCTTGGCCTGTTGATCGGACGCGGTCTTCGCGGAATCCTCTTGCTGTTATACGTGCAGATGCTGGGCACTCTGACTCCACTCGTCCTTTTTCCTTCCGAAGTCTTCGCTATCATCCCATACGTGCCAACGCTTGAAGGGCAGTACATCATCAAGAACGTGGTCATGATAAGCGCGGGGATCGTCGTCGGTGCCACCGTTCGCGGAGGACGAATGGTTCCTAATCCTCCTCACAATCAGTAGCATCCGGTTGCTTGTCGGGAACTCAACACTGCAGTCTAAGTGTCCGTCAGTCGGCCGGATCTCATTGTGGGTACGACGTCTGGAGGAGGGCGTGCGCAGGTAGTGCGATTCAATCACGAGTTGGATAACGTGACCTATCGCGAGGTCGACGGAGGCCATGATGTGCCCGTCGACGTCGCCCTTAATCTCCTGATCTGAAGCGGCACTGACCTCGCCACCACTCGATTTGACCGCAAGAGACGGAGTGCTCGCCACCAGGGTAATGCGAGATAGTTTGCGTATGACAGTGCGATGGCGGATGCGACGATGAGGAAGAGGAGCACCAAGGAGCTCGGCAAGGTGTCGGCAGAGCACGACCCTAGATGGCCAGCCGTCGTCGCCCGCGATCGTCGCGCGGACGGCACGTTCTACTACTCCGTCGCCACGACGGGAGTGTATTGCCGGCCTTCCTGTCCCTCGCGCCTGGCCAATCCGAGGAATGTGGGCTTCCATGGCACGGCGGCCGACGCGGAGCTCGCAGGATTCCGGCCCTGTCTGCGCTGCAAGCCTGATCAACCGCCGCTTGAGCAGCTGCATGCGGCGAAGGTCGCGGAGATCTGCCGCGTAATCGAGACCGTGAGGGACACACCGCACCTCTCGGATCTGGCTGCACGGGCCGGCATGAGCTCGTACCACTTCCATCGTGTCTTCAAGGCCG
>Ga0184625_10001156_pt1 | contig 10892 bp, 11 predicted proteins | sample PLM3_30_b1_FD_133151 | JGI IMG/M metagenome (GOLD analysis project Ga0184625, IMG submission 133151) | Groundwater sediment microbial communities from an aquifer in East River, Colorado, USA - PLM3_30_b1 | ecosystem: Environmental > Terrestrial > Soil > Riparian zone | place: USA: East River... | reverse complement strand
GGCCGGAGCCAAGGCCAAAATCGACCACCGCCCGCCGCGGGCCGAAGACATGCCCTTCACGCACGCCGACCTGGCCAAGGCTCGCCGCCTGCTGGGTTATGAGCCGCGGGTTGAAATTGAGGCGGGCGTCGCCGAATATGTGGATTGGTTTCGCAACCAATAGCCATTTGCGGCGGCAGGTTGTTATGAAAGCAGCACCCGAGATCGTCTCGACGATTGCTGGTATGATCCGCCAGGTTTACGCCGCACCGGAGAACGGAGTCCGCGACGTCGGCGAACTCGATGCAGTGCTCTACATCCTGCACTGGCTTTATGCAGATTCTGTGGGCCAACTGGACGACTTTGTCCGCGTGCTCTGGAACCACTTTGAACGCGATCCGTCTGGGTTTCTGGCGCTGCTTGCCAAAAAGGAGTCACACGTCCCGGTTGACTGTCCGCAGGACGGATCGCAATTCATCGACGAATGGAAACGACTGGACGTTGAGCTCGGAATTCCAGTGGTCTAGTGAAACGCCTCAAATCGACGTGCCTCGCGGGAGAAAATTCATGACTCGCTACCGCCTTCAATTACTCAGCATTGTTGTTCCATGTTGCCTCGCCGCGGCACTGGCCGCCCAGGAGGCTAAGACCAAAGCCGAGCCAGCTAAGGAAGTAAAGTGGGAGCCGCTGTTCGACGGCAAGTCGCTAGCGGGCTGGAAATCGACGGAGTTTGGCGGCGAGGGCGAAGTAACGGTTAAGGATGGCCAAATCGTGCTGGAGATGGGGCAGCCGATGACTGGCGTGACGATCAAGGACGGCAGCAAGCTGCCCAAAGACAATTATGAGATCACGCTGCAGGCGATGAAACGGAAGGGCGACGACTTCTTCTGTGCCCTGACGTTCCCCATCCGCGATGCGCACGCCAGCTTCGTCGTCGGCGGCTGGGGTGGATCGGTGGTCGGGCTGTCGAGCATCGACGGGCAGGACGCTTCGGAGAACGAGACGACCGACTACGTGACGCTGGAAAAGAACAAGTGGTACACGGTCCGCGTCCGCGTCGCCGGCGGCAAGGTGCAATGCTGGCTCAACGACAAGCAGCAGGTCGATGTGGAGCTGAAAGACAAGCGCATCTCGACCCGCATCGAAGTCGATATCAGCAAGCCGCTGGGCATCTGCTGCTACAACACGGAAGCCGCAGTGAAGGACTTCAAGCTGCGGAAGCTGGAGGGGAAGTAAGGCAGGAGGAGACAGGGGACAGGCGACAGGGAACAGGCGACAGCGAACACTTGCTTGCTGTCACCTGTTCCCTGTCTCCTCGCCAGACTCAAGACGCCGCCAGCGCCGTCGCCTTGTCCAGCGCCGTATCCAGCTCATCCCAGATGATGGCCAGCGAAATCTGGTCGAGGCCCAGGCCGGCATAGACTTCGTCGGGCGGCGGCGAGACGTTGTGGATGCCCAGCGAGGTCACGCCTGCCCGGCTGCACAGGTAGTTGGCGACTGCCACGACGTGAACGAGGTCCTTGTGCTGGCCGTTGTAGCACCAGGGCTGATGGTGGAAGGTGATCGCGTCGGCGACCGGCTCGGGGAAATTCCACTTGCGGGCGACGAAGCCGCCGAGCACCGCGTGGTCGAACGTGAGAATTCGGTTTTCGACGATGTGCGTCGGCGTCTGGCCGTCGATCTGGTCGAGGACGCACAGGAAATGCCGCCGCAGCGTCTGGTCCAGCAAAATCAGGCCAATGTCGTGCAACAGGCCGGCGATATAGGCCTCTTCTCCGGCGCTGCGGCCGCAGACGCGGGCCACCAGCCGCGACGCGACCGCGACGGCGACCGAGTGCGTCCACAGCTGCTCGCGGCGATAGGTGCCGTGGGCGGCGCCGCCCTCAAACAGCCGGGCGACGAAAACCGTCAAAGCCAGGTTTCGGATTTCGCGGAGCCCCAGCAGGCTGATCGCCGCCTTGAGGTCCGAAACGCGGTGGCTGAGCGAATAGTACGACGAGTTGAGCCGCCGCAAGATGCGGGCCACCAGCACCGGGTCGGATTGAATCGCCTCGCGGAGCAGCTCGCCGTCGGTGTTGTCGTCCTCGGTCAGCTTCAGCACCTTCTGCGCTGCCGCCGGCAACGTGGTCACGTCGCCGATCCGCCTAAAGAGCTTCTCGAGCGCTTCGCGGCGCTCGTCGGTCATGCCGAATGCAGAAGGGGATGGCGAGGGTGCGAAAGACACGGCAGTTCCGACCTCTGGGGGGTGATGTCGAAGCGGCGTCCGGACTGGGCTGTACAGACTCACGACAAGCCTAGGCCGAAATTTGCTGGGCGTGCGCTGGGCCGGTTATCCGCACGCAATCGCCGGCACAATCCTCGCATTCGCCGCAAGCGCTCCATCACTTGCGGCAGCGTCCAGCCGTTACCCACCCACGCGCTTTGCCGCCCACTAGCCACCGACCTAGGCTTTCGCTGGGTCCGCCCTGGCGGCGGCCGAATTCTCCTCAAGAGGTCGCGGAACATGAGCAAGGGTAAAGACTTGGGAATTCTGGAGTTGCTCAAGGGCAACAAAAACGGCGGCGAGGCCCTGGCGGTGCTCGCGGCCAAGGCCCCGACCCACGATCCCGCGCGTGAGCAGCCGAGCGCAGAGGTTGTGGATCAGGACGCGAAGCTCAACGAAGTGTTGAGCCGCATCCAGCAATTGGCGGATATCCGCAAGGGCGAAGCGGGCGGCGCTGCCGCGGCGACCCCGCCGGCCGCGTCCGCCGCTCCCGCCGCCGAGGAGGGCCACAAGCCGGAGCCTTTCATACCCCAGGAGCCGACGACGATCCGGGGGGCAGGACTGACGGACACCGAAGTCGAGTCACTGGTTCTGAAGTACCTGCTCTCGCGCGGCGACTGCACCGGTCGCGAAGTCTCGGATCAGGTCAAGCTGCCCTTCATCCTGCTCGATCCGCTGCTGCGGCAGCTCAAGTTCGACCAGTTGCTCGTATATCGCGGCTCGGCCCCAATGAACGACTACGTCTATCAGCTCACGGACGTGGGCCGCGAGCGGGCCCGGCGGTTCATGGATCACTGCACGTACTTCGGCTCGGCGCCCGTTTCGCTCACCGACTACATCGCCGGGGTGAAGGCCCAATCGCTGGAGGGGCAGCACCCGACGACGGAAGACCTGAAGCGGGCCTTTTGCGACATTCTGGTCAGCGAGCGGATGCTTCGCCGCCTCGGTCCGGCGGTCAACTCCGGCCGCGGCCTGTTCCTGTTCGGCTCGGCCGGCAACGGCAAGACGACAATCGCCGAACGGATCACCAAGGCGTTCGGACAATTCATCTGGATGCCGCGGGCGATCGGCGTGGACGGCGAAATCATTCGCTTGTTCGACCCGGTCAACCACGAGGAGTGCCCGCTGCCGGCGATCGACGGGTTGCTCGACAAGTCGAAGCTCGACCGCCGCTGGGTTCGCATCCGCCGGCCGACGATCGTCGTCGGCGGCGAATTGACGATGGACAGCCTGGAGGTGACGCTCAACCGCTCGACCGGCATCAGCGAGGCCCCGCTGCAGCTCAAAAGCAACTGCGGCACGCTGGTCATCGACGACTTCGGCCGCCAGAAAATGGGCACCGACACGCTGCTCAATCGCTGGATCGTGCCGCTGGAAAAACGCTATGACTTCCTCAACCTGGCAAGCGGCAAAAAGATCCAGGTCCCTTTCGATCAACTGATCGTGTTTTCGACGAACCTGGAGCCCAAGCAGCTCGTCGATGAAGCCTTCCTCCGCCGCATACCGTACAAGATCGAGATCATCGATCCGACCGAGCAGGAGTTCCGTAGCCTGATGAAGCTGATGTGCGAGCGGCTAGGCTTCGAGCACGAAGAGGGGCCGATCAACTACCTGATCGAAAACCACTACCGCAAGAACAAACGCCCCTTCCGCTGCTGCCAGCCCCGCGACTTGCTCTTGCAAGTCAAGAACTACTGCCTGTTCCGCAAGACACCGCCGAAGCTCTCCAACGAGAACTTCGATCTGGCCGTCGAGAATTATTTTGCGGTGATGTAGCTGCTATTAGCCGTGACCAAACCTGGTCACGGAGTGCAGGGAGCGATGCGGCCATTCGGGTGACCACTCCGACCGAATCCTCCGGGACCAAGTTTGGTCCCGGCTAAAAACAAGCTTCACACAAACTTCGTCGTGCCCGGAATGGCCACGGGCGGCTCGGGCAGTTTGATGTTCCAGTCGTAGGCGGGCGGCGTGAGGTCTTCCTTGGAGCTCATGGCCATGTCCCAGGTGATGGCTTCGCCGGTGTAGGCGGCCATCCGGCCCATGATGGCCAGCAGCGTGCTCTTGGCCATGTATTCGCCGTTGTTGATCGGCTTGCCGTTGCGGATGCTGGCGAACAGCTCGTCGTGCTCGGTCTGGTAGAGGTTGTTCTCCTCGCCGTCGTACTGCCAGTCGCCGGCTTCGCTCTTGATGAGCATGCCCCGTTTCCGCTCGTTGATGCGGGCCGTGCCCTTGGTGCCCATCACGAAGGCGCTCATGTCGCCGACGCAGTTGGGAATCTGCCGGCAGTTGCTGAACAGCCGCGTGCCGTTCTCGTACTCGTAGGTCACGCTGAAATGGTCGTAAATGTTGCCGTAGTCCTTGCCGTTGCGACTGGCCCTGCCGCCCAGGCCAACGGCCTTCGTCGGATACTGGTTCTGCATGATCCAGGCGCAGACGTCGAGAAAATGCACGTGCTGCTCGACGTTGAAGTCGCCCGATAGCCACGTGAAGTAGTACCAGTTCTTCATCTGATACAACATGTCGCTCCAGTCCGGCTGACGCGGCTTGACCCAGATGCCGCCGCGATAGTCGTTGGCCTGCATAGCCGTGGGCGTGCCGATCTGGCCGTCGTGAATTCGCTTGACCATCGCCTGAAACCGCCAGTCGTACCGCAGGCAGAGGCCCGACACGACCGCCGTGTTCTTCTTCTTCGCCTCCGCACAGATTTCGAGCACGCGCCGCACTCCCGGCGCATCGACGGCCACCGGCTTCTCGGCAAAGACGTGTTTGCCGGCGGCGACCGCGGCGGCCAGGTGCAGCGGGCGGAACTGCGGTGGCGTGGTCAGCAGGACCACATCGCAGCAGGCGATGACTTCTTTATAGGCGTCGAAGCCGATGAAGCGCCGCTCTTTCGCTACGTCGAGCTTGGCCGAGACTTCCTCCTGCTTTTGCAGCGTCATCAGACTGGACTCCAGGCGATCCTCGAAGGCGTCGCCCATGGCCCACAGCCGCGCTCCTGAATCGGCCTTCAGCGCCTGAGCCGCCGCCCCAGTGCCGCGGCCGCCGCAGCCGATGAGGCCGACCTTCAGAATTTCGCTGCCGGCAGCGTGAACTCGCGGCGCCAGTGCCAGCGTGGCGGCGGTGCCGGCGGCGGCGAGAGTCGAGGTTTCGAGGAATTGGCGGCGGTTGGATTGCGTCATGGCGAGAACTGGGGTTGGTCGTTTAACCCGGAGCCAGAGGCGACGGCGTCTGGCGGGACACCCTGCGCCTCTGGCTACGGGTTAAACGAGATGGGTCGAATCTCAAACTTGCGAAAATAAATCTCGTGGCCTTCGGTCTGCAGCAAAATGCGGCCGGCGGCGGGAAAGACCTCGGTGCAGTGGTTGACCGTCTTGCCGTTGATCTTGATCGTCAGCTTGCTGCCGTCGGCGAGGCATTCGACGCGCGTCCATTCGCCGAGCAGGCTTTCGAGGTCTTCCTTGCCGCGGGTGTCGAGCAGCTCTTTGAAATCCCAGTCGTGCCGCGACCACCAGAGTTGTCCGCGGGCCGGCGGAAAGGTCAATAGTTCGCCGCCGGCCTTCCAGCGGTGGCGGCGGCCGTCCGGGGCCAGCTCCGTCTCGGACGAAACTCGGACGGGAATCATTTCGCCTTTTTCATCTTTACCGCGGATCACGATGATGTCACCGGCGCAGCCCTGGGCGAGCTGGCACTCGATGCAGCTCGGCCACGCGCCGCCCGCGCCGCCGTCGGGCCCGGTCGCGTGCAACAGCACGCCAGAGTTGCGGACGTACTTGCCGCCGTCGGTCTTCTGGCCCCACTTGTATTCGACGGTCAGGTGATAGTCGCGGTATTCCTTCTCGGTCGCCAGGTAGCCATTGCCGTCGCCCGTCAAATGGATCATCCCGTCGGTGACGCGAAACACCTTGCGCGGATCAGCCCGCTGCGTCTCCTTGTGCCAGGTCGTCAACCCGGTCAGATCGCGGCCGTTGAATAGCGGCGTGACTTCGCGCGGCGCGATGGCCGACTGGGGTTTGGCGTCTTGAGCCAAACCGCCGCAAGCGACAGCCACGAGTCCGGCGAATACAACAGGGCGGACAGACAGCATGCGAGATTCTCCGCCGCTAATATCTGGCCCCCGCGCGGCGGAGTCAATCATTCGTTGGAATTCGGTCGAGGCCTTCTAGGGCATGGCTGGCGCGGGCAAATTGGGCGGCGCACTGGCCTGCGCCTTTTTTTCGGTCGCCGCAAAGAACAGCGGCACGCGATTTAGCGCGCTAAAGATATGCCGCATGACGGTGTAGTGCCCGCCGCTGTAGTAGTGGATCTCCGGCTCGCCGAGAGATTTCCACAGCGCCTCGGTGCAGGCCCGCGGGATCACTTCGTCGTGCGTGGCGTTGAGCATCAGGATCCGCTTGCCGCGGGCGCCAGCGGCGTAGGTCACGGGATCGACTTGCTTCAAAACCTCGACGAATTGCTCGCGCGTGCCGCCGCCGGCCAGCCACTTGTCCTTGATGCCGCGGACTTCCAGTGACTCCCAGGCCACGCTGGCCACGTCGCCGCCGGCCAGGAGCATGCACACGTTTTGCAGCCGCGGCTCGTTCGTGGCGGCGAGGCTGCTGGTGATGCCGCCCAGGCTGATGCCAAAGATGCCGAGCTGGTCGGCGTCCACTTCCGGCCGGGCCGCCAGCCAGGCTGTCGCGCGGCGGATGTCGAGCACGGCCTGCGTCAGTCCCTCGACCGTCGCTTTGGGATCGGTGCTGACCATCCGGGCCGGCGAAGTGGGATCGCGCCGCGGGCCGTAATACGGCATCTTCACAAACAAAGCTGCAACGCCGTGCTGAGCGAGCGCATTGCAAAACACCCGCGACAGCGGAAAATCGCCGCCCAGGATGTGCAGCACGATCACGGCGGGCCGTGGCCCGGGCTTAGTCGGCTGGTAGTATTCGCAAGGGACAGTGTTATTTCGCTCGACGGCCGTCCTCACCGGCGAAGGGAACGTGACGTCATAAACGTCAAAGTTGGTCGAGACGGGCGTCATCCGCCGCGCTTCCCACGTGAAGCTGTGCCGCGACTGGCGGAATCGCTCGGCCACGGTCGGCTCGGCGTCGGTCGGCACGAACTCGACTGTGCCGGTGGTGATCGACGGCGGATGCTGGCCCCGGGCCAGGCCGCAGACAAGCAGACCGAAATAGACGCCCCGCTTCGCCCAACCCCAGGCCTGAAACATCGCCTAACCCTTTCCTTCCTTCACTTGCCCTTCTTTGACCTGCTCTGTCAGCCACTTGAGATACCCCGCGCTCACCTCGGCAATCGCCGTCGCGACGATCTCCGGCTGGTCGTAGGGATGCAGCTCCAGGAGCAGCTTCTCCAGCGGCTTATACAGCTCGCGGCGGGTTTTCATCGTCAGCAGCCATTCCTGGGCGGTTGCGATCCGATTATTCCACCAATAGCGGCTCTCGATCGGCCCGCTAAGCTGCACGCAGGCCGCCAGCCGCCGTTCCAGCACCGCCTGGGCGAGCTTGTCGGCGTCCGCCTTTTCGGCGGTCGTCGTGACGACGGCAATCGCTTCCACGCGCATCCAGGCAGATCCTTTCCCGTCCCTGAGGGCCAATTTGTAGCTTAGCCCGCTTCGCCGCCGCGGAATATGGCAGTTTGCGGCCGATAAAATGGGGAGAAGCCCGCTTCCAAAGTCCCGGCAAGGACGCCCGCATGCTGTGCCGCACGATTTTTCCGCTGGTCTTGATTCTCGCGGCTGTGACGCTTGTTCCGGCGGCACAGGCGCATTGGTTCAGCGGCGTGGGCCGCCATCTGGGCGTGGGCTGGAGCGACGGTTATCACGCCAAAAACGCTTGTCCGCCCCAGCAGGCCGGCGGCTACCCCAATGGCCCAGCCGAAACTCCCTGGTGGGTCGTGCCTGGCCCGCAGGAAGAGATTCTGCCGCACCCGCCCGCCAGCTCCGCCGCCCGCACGCACCGGCCGGGTGGGCCGTCGCTGCTCCGTCAGCCGGGCGAGGGCTCGCGTGTGATCGTTACGGAAACCCCCGCCGGCAGCCCGTGAGAACGTGAATCTCGCAGCAGCAGAATTAATTGCCAAGCTCAGGGTTTCGACCTAGGGTTTGAATGCAGCACGGCGGTCGGGGCGCGGGCCAGAATGGATTCGCCCCTCAGGCGTCAGCGGCCGGCGTGAGGCGCGGGTGTCTTGGCGAGGAGATACGCAATGAAGCAGATCCTTCACTTTCTACGCGATGAGAGCGGTCCAACCGCCGTCGAGTATGCCGTCATGTTGGCCTTGATCATCGGCACGTGCCTGGTGAGCATCGGCTACTTTGGCGGCTCGGCGGGTGGCAGCCTGATCAACACGTCGGGCCGGCTCGATTCCGCGATGGGCAACTAGTGCGCGAGTGCGATGCATTCCGCGTGCTACGGTTGGCGTGAGGAGCCTCGCGCATGACCGCAACAACCGGCGCCGTAGCCGTGGGGCTGGTGCAACAATTCGTGCAGCGCACCGGGCAGCTCTATTCGCTGCCGGCCGTCGCAGCCGAAGTCCTGCAGCTCACCAGTGAGCAGCGGGTGGATGCGCGGGCTCTGAAGGAGTGCATTGGGCGCGACCCGGCCCTGACGACCCGCCTGCTCCGCGTCGTCAACAGCTCGCTCTTCGGGGTCACGCGGCCCGTGACCGATCTGGGCCAGGCGTTGGCCGTCTTGGGCACTCGGCCGCTGAAGATGCTCGTGCTGGGCTTCAGCCTGCCAAAGGAACTCTTTGCCGGCCTGGAAGCCAGCGTGCTCTCGCGTTATTGGCGGCGAACGCTCGTCAAGGCCGTCGCCGCCCGCGAGCTGGCCGAGCGATTGTGGCAAACCAGCGGCGACGAGCCGTTCATCGCCGGCCTGATTCAAGACATCGGCCTCTTGGCCCTGGCTCAGCATTTGGGCGAATCGTATCTCCAACTGCTCGACCGCGTGCAGTCGCGCGGCGGGAACCTGCTCGACAGCGAGCTGGAAACGCTTGGCTTCGACCACGTCGTGCTCTCTTCGCGGCTGCTGCAGCACTGGGGCCTGCCGCAGACGCTGTGTGCGGCGATCGCCGCGAAGCCCGACGAAGTCCGGATCGCCGAGCTCGACCCCAGTCAGCAAACGCTGCCGCAGATTCTGCACCTGGCCGAGCTGCTGGCCCGATTGATCGAGCAGCCGTTCGGGCCGGCCCTGCGCGACCTGCTGAGTGCGGGGGCCAGATATTGCGGCCTGACGTTCGAGACGCTGCAAGCGCTGGCCGCTGCGGTGCAGCTCAAGGTCGGGGAACTAGCCGACGTGCTTTCGCTGGAGCTTCCCGCGGGCAGCAGCTACGTCGATCTGCTCGTGACGGCTCAGCAGCGGCTCTCGGACGAGAGCATTCTGGTGGCCGCCGACCTGGCCGCTCCGCCGCAAGAGGATCAGCTTTTGGACCTCGCGCATCAGCTCCGCCGCGAGCTGGAAACGGGCAATCGGCCAGGTCGCACACCGAAGAATCCTGCTCCTGTCGCGATCACCACGCCGCCGCCCACAGTGAATTACGAAGGAATCGCTCCGCCTCAGCAGTGGCCAGCGTCGCGCACGCCGGCTATGCAAACGGTTGAAGACGTTGCCCTGGCTCCGTCGCTGGGCGCAGCCATCAGCCGTTGCCGGCAATCGCGGCAGCCGATCAGCCTGGCCCTGTTTCAGATCGACAGCTTCGGCGATTTGCTGCTGCACCTTAGCCCCGGCCGCACGACGGAGCTGACGCATTGGCTGCGTTCGGCTCTGGCGGAATGGACCGGCCAGCGAGCGGCGGCGATGTTGGTCAGCGACAGCTCGCTGGCCGTCATCCTGGAGGATTGCCCGCGGAGCGAAGCAGTCCGCCTCGCGCGGCACGTGCTCACCGCCGTCAAGCCGTGGGCCGGCGCTCGCTTCGAATCGGTCGAGCTGACGCTATCCGCCGGTCTGGCAACGCTCGAGTTTCCACCGAAGAATTTTTTGCCGCAGGAGCTGATCGACGGCGCCCAGCGCTGCCTCAGCGGCGCCGCGTTGTCGGGCGGCGATACGGCGAAGAGCATCGAGTTGTAAGACTCGCCGGTAGCCACGGTCGCCAAACCGTGGGGTATCGATTTCACATGCCCACGCTCTGGCGAGCGTGGCTACAGGAACGCCACAGAGGACGTTCCCTACAGCGCTCGGCGGGCAATTCGCTCTTGCAGCGTCTGCTTCCAGGCGGCGGACAGTTCGGGCAGGGCCGCCAATTCGGCGGCAGCCGCGAGGTTCTGTTTTTCGTGGTGCATCACTCGGCCAGCGCGGGCGACCGTCCAGTCCGGGTGCGGCCGCGCGACCAGTGACAGCGACGCACCCGCGCTGATTTCGCCGCCGCTCAGCACGCGCAGATACCAGCCGCTCTGGCCGTTGGCAATGACTTGAGCGGCCAGATCGGGAATCTGCCAGCGGCGAGACATCTTCCAGCAGGGCTGCCGCGGCTGCGTCACCTCGAAGAGCACGTCTCCGGATTGCCAGCGGTCGCCGATGCAAACGGAGCTCTCATCGATGCCTGCCAGCGACAGGTTCTCGCCGAAACCGCCCAGCGGCATGTTCGGCAGATTCAGGTGCGCCCGCCATGCGGCGTAATGATCGGCCGAGTACGCCAGCACCGCCTTATCGACGCCGCCGTGACT
>Ga0184625_10001155_pt1 | contig 10894 bp, 12 predicted proteins | sample PLM3_30_b1_FD_133151 | JGI IMG/M metagenome (GOLD analysis project Ga0184625, IMG submission 133151) | Groundwater sediment microbial communities from an aquifer in East River, Colorado, USA - PLM3_30_b1 | ecosystem: Environmental > Terrestrial > Soil > Riparian zone | place: USA: East River... | reverse complement strand
CTTGCTTCTTGTATCTTAATTCTTGAGCCTTCCTTGTACCTTGTGCCTTGTGCCTTGTGCCTTGTACCTTGTATCTTGTGCCTTGTTCCATCTACATTTATGAAGTATTCCAGCGTTATCGGAATCGTTGCTGCACTGATGATTATTATTGCCTGCTTTTTACCGTGGACTTTTCATCCCGACCTGCAGCAATACTTCACCGGGTTTTATTCTGAACAGAATATTTATGGCAGGCCGGGTAAACTGTTTATGATCTTTGCGATTATTTCCATCATACTTTTTGCAGTTCCACGGGTATGGGCTAAGCGTACAAACTGGTTAATCGCCACCCTTACCATTGCCTACGCAGTGAAGAATTATTTTCTATTTACCTCTTGTTATAGCGGGATTTGTCCTGTGAAACAGTCTGGCATCTACCTGCTCATCGTTTCTGTTGCAGTGATGTTCATCATGGCCATTCTGCCCGATATCAAACTGAAGAACTGATCAGGCGGTGGTGATCAGCCTGGCAATCGCAAATGCACATCCTGCTGCCAATGCCCCTATCAAGGTAACACGAATGGCTCCTCCAATTGGATTCACACCCGTGCTCTTGCTCTTAAAATATCCAAAGATAAAAAGGCAGATGATGGTGATCACTGCAGAAATTTCAAGGCCTGCCAATGGTGCGTCAACGAAGAAATAAGGAGTGAGCGGAATTAATCCGCCAACTACGTAGGAAACGCCAATATTAAATGCACTCTTTCTGGCACGCTTAGGATCGGGCTTGTCCAGACCGAGTTCATATTTCATCATAAACTCCACCCATTGATCCTTGTCTTTCGTCATTTCTTCCACGGCCTGGCGCTGCAATTCTTCACTGAGACCAATACCCGCAAAGAATTCTTTCACTTCTTCTCTCTCTTTGTGCGGGAGTCTTTCCACTTCATCATATTCTCGTTTGAGTTCTGAATTATAGTGATCGATTTCAGTTTTTCCGGCCAGGTATCCACCCAGGCCCATGGCAATAGAACCTGCGGCAATCTCTGCCAAACCTGCAATAACAATCAAGCTGGTGGATTCAACGGCCCCGCTCAATCCTGCGGCAAGGGCGAAAGGGACTGTGAGTCCATCGGACATGCCAATGACAACATCAGTCAAGAAATCAGAGCTCTGTAGATGTTCCTCGTGGTGCAGGTGAGTATCGGTCATTCTCAGGTTACTAGTTGCTGGTTACTGGCTTGCCCGCCGTCCCAATAGCTATCGGGATTAGCGAAGGCAGGTTACAAGATGAGGGATGCAAGATACAGGATACTAGTTATTGAACATTAGTTACTAGATGCAAGTTGCTCAAAGGTCATTACCCGATCTATTAGCTGGAAGCTTCAGGTAAGTCCACTCAGGCTTTTCGATATGATTTCTATGCACTCCTCCACCTGCGCTGCGGTAATAAGAAGCGGAGGAGCAAAGCGAATCTTATCTCCATGCGTGGGTTTAGCCAACAGGCCATTCTCCTTCAATGCAAGACATAATTTCCATGCAGCTTCTTCTTCTTTGTGCTTGATCACAATGGCATTCAACAACCCTTTTCCCCTGATGATTCTGATATGTTCTGATTGCAATTTCATAAGTCCGTCCCTCAACTGCTTACCCCTTGCTTCTGCATTAGCAGTCATGTTCTCATCTTTCAATACGTTGAGTGCAGTTATCGCAATCCTGCATGCGAGGGGATTTCCACCATAGGTACTGCCGTGCTCACCTGGCTTGATGGTGAGCATGATTTCGTTGTCTGCAAGCACAGCCGAGACGGGGAGAATTCCACCGCTTAAGGCTTTCCCAAGAATCAAAATATCAGGACGAACGTTTTCATGATCACAACATAGCATCCTGCCTGTTCTTGAAAGGCCAGTTTGAATTTCGTCGGCCATGAACAACACGTTGGCCATTTCACAATACTCCTTGGCCTGCCTCAGGTATCCTTCATCGGGAACCACAACTCCTGCTTCACCCTGGATGGGCTCAACCAGGAATCCTGCAACATTCTTATCCTTCAGGGCGGCCGACAAAGCCGGCAAATCATTATAAGGGATCTTTATAAATCCAGGCATGTAAGGGCCGAAGTTGGTGAAAGCAAGAGGATCGCTACTGAAGGAGATCACAGCCCCGGTTCTTCCATGAAAATTTCCCTCGCATACAATAATCTTCGATTCATTCTTTGCCACTCCCTTCACTTCATAACTCCATTTCCTGCACAATTTGATGGCCGTTTCCACAGCCTCTACTCCTGTGTTCATAGGAAGTACCTTATCGTATCCAAAAAAATTGGTAACGAATTGCGCATATTCTCCCAGCAGATCATTGTGGAAAGCGCGGGAGGTGAGTGTGAGTTTTTGAGCCTGTTCTATCAAACTGGCGATAATCTTTGGATGGCAATGCCCCTGGTTCACAGCTGAGTAACCACTTAAAAAATCGTAATAACGCTTTTCATCAACATCCCACACAAAGACGCCTTCACCTTTTTTTAGCACTACAGGGATCGGGTGATAATTGTGTGCACCATATTGCTCTTCCAGTTGGAGATAATGTTGTGTCTTATCAGAATAAGCATGAATAAAACTCATACAATAAATTTAAAGTAACAGGAAAAAAGAGGAACTGCAGATTGCAGGAGGGAAAAGATGATATGGTTATCCTCGATGATCGAGAAAATCGAGATTTGCGTTTAGAAAAAATGGTATGTAATGCAATTGATTGATAACCGAAATTTGATGCAAATTAAGCATTTAATCTTGACTAATTAAACAAATGTCCATGGCATACAGTGTTCCAGCTCAAACAAGGATCGGTCATGCTCACCTGAAGGTTGCAGATATTGAACGGTCACTAAAATTTTATAAGGATCTGCTTGGATTCGAGGTAATGCAGCATTATGGCAGCAGCGCAGTATTTCTTTCCGCAGGAGGATACCATCATCATATTGGATTGAATACCTGGTATAGCAAAAATGCTCCCCCTGCTCCTGTAAGAAGTGCAGGTCTATTTCATGTGGCCATTCTTTACCCTACCCGCAAGGATCTGGCTGTGATTTTGAAAAGATTGATTGAAGCCAATTATCCCTTAACAGGCGCATCCGATCATGGCGTTTCAGAAGCGCTCTACCTCAATGATCCCGATGAGAATGGAATTGAATTGTATTGGGACCGCCCGCGCGATCAATGGCCAAAAGATAAGGATGGACAATTGCAGATGGGAACAGAGCAGCTGGACCTTGAGGAGCTGTTGAGTGAGTTAAGTGAAGATTGAGGATTGACCTTTCTGGATTTTCAAATCTGAAAAGGCATACCGACTTATATTCACCACATAGACACATAGTAACATAGGTTTCACAATAGAAGAAGATGTCTGAATAACATTGAATCTCTGATATAGGTGGACATTCTATGTGTTTTTACTATGTGCCTATGATTCTATCCCGCACAAGCGGGACAAGTTGTGGTGAAATTAAATTGAAGGTCCAGACAATTTACTTCAGCATTGAGGATTGACAGTTGAATACTTGGACACAAATTCAAAACTCCTAATAATCAACGACCGTCAAAGATAACACCAGTGGTGGGCGTTTCATATAACTCTATTCTGCGCAGTTGGGGCAGGTAGGGCTTTATCTGGTGCCAGATCCAAACCGTGATATTTTCAGCAGTTGGATTTTCAAGCCCCTTTATATCGTTGATCAATTTATGATCTAACTGGTCTATGACCGGGGAAACCGCATCCTTCAATTCTTTAAAATCCATGATCCATCCTAGTCGTGGATCTGTTTCGCCACTTAATACCACTCTCAACCGGTAAGTATGGCCATGCATCTGTTTGCACTTGTGCCCTTCGGGAACATACGGCAGGAAGTGAGCTGAATCAAACGAAAACTCTTTATAGATCTCCATAATGCTTATGCTGCAAAAGTAACTGACAATTAGCTCTCCATATGGTTGAGCACAAAAGTTTTTACCATGTATGCAGGAGGGAATGCTAGTGAAGGTAATTGATCAAACAACCCATACATGGCTGAACCGCTCCCACTTAATGACGCATAGCGTGCACCACCCTTATACAGCTGCTCCTTAATTTCTTTTAGTGCCGGATAGGTTTCAAATATCGGCTGTTCAAAATCATTGGTAAGTTGTTGCTGCCAGTTGGCAATTGGCATTGAAATGATTTCTTCAATAGACTTAACTGGTTGCCTTGGTTTCACCTGTTGAAACGCCCAGGCGGAACTGATATGAATTCCGGGCATTACCAGCAAGGCGCATAATCCGTGAAGTTGAGGCAGTTCAATGGGCTCAAGCAAGTGGCCCTTTCCTGTGCCAACGCAAGGCCTGTTCAATATAAAAAAGGAACAATCACTTCCTATCTCTGAAGCGAGATCAACCAGATGATTTTGACTCAAATTGAGATTGAATTTCTCATTTAAGAGTTTTAAAGTGAAGGCCGCATTCGATGATCCTCCTCCCAATCCCGCACCGCTGGGGATTTGCTTGTGCAATCTCATATCAACAAGGGGGAGGTCATATCTTGATTTCAATAAAGCATATGCCTTCATACATAGGTTATTCTCAACCTTTCCTTCCACCTCCAGTCCTGTAAGTGTTAGGGATGTGGACTCATTGGACCTTTCCACTTCAAGGACGTCCTCAAAAGGAATAGGGAAGAAGACAGTTTCCAGGTCATGAAACCCATCATTTCTCCTGGCGAGAATATGCAACCCGAGATTGATTTTACAATTGGGGAAGGTAATCACTTAAGGAAATTCGATGTTCTATAGGCACTTATCTCTTTCTTCGACTATTAATTTCATCCCGGATCGCAATGGCTCTGATGTAGTCTTCCTGCTCCAGCACTTCGTTCAATAGCGTATTGAGCTCATCAACGCTCAGTGCTTTCAGATCGTCGGTAGAAGTGGTTTCTTTTTCGGTACTTATCGTGGCGCCGGCCTTCTTCTTCTTGGTGGAGGTGTCTTCCATGAGGATACCGGCACTCTCCAAAATATGTTCAAATGTGTAAATGGGGCAACCGAACCTAACGGCCAGTGCAAGAGCATCAGAGGTGCGGGAGTCGATCTCTACCGTATCATTCTCACTGATGCATACAAGCTTAGAATAGAATATGCCCTCCTGGAGGTCACAGATCACGATTTCCTGCATGTCTATGTTAAACGCATTCATAAAATTCTTCATGAGGTCGTGCGTGAGGGGGCGGCTCGGGTGCATTTTTTCCAGCGCAACCGCGATGGCTTGTGCCTCAAATCCACCGATCACAATGGGTAAACGGCGAAGCCCATTCACCTCACCCAACACCACGGCATAAGAATGCGTTTGCGTTATGCTATGTGACAAGGCAACTATTTCTAACTCTATCTTCTTCATATAACTAAATGCGAAAATACAGGAAATCCATCACCAATTCCGGCAAAGAAACAATAAAAAAACCGCAGCAAAAACTACGGCTGATTCAGGTTTTTTTTGTAAGCAGATCAGGATACACCTTTCAGTTTTTTCACTGCCTGAATCATCTTCGGTACCACCTCAAATGCATCGCCTACAATGCCGTAGTCTGCGGCTTTAAAGAAGGGCGCTTCCGGATCTTTATTGATCACCACAATTACCTTGCTTCTGTTTACTCCGGCCAGGTGTTGAATGGCGCCGGATATGCCAATGGCCACGTAAAGATTGGGGGCAATGGCGAGGCCGGTCTGTCCCACATGTTCGTGGTGGGGACGCCAGTGTGCGTCGGCCACTGCGCGACTACAGGCTGTTGCTGCTCCAAGCAATTTGGCCAGTTCTTCTATCATGCCCCAATTCTCAGGTCCTTTCAACCCCCTGCCTCCGCTCACAACCAACTCGGCTTCGCTTAGCGGTATTTCACCTTTCACTTTATTTGTAGAAGTTACTTTTACCTTGGGTGCATCAGGAGTGATATTCGCCTCAACCACTTCGGCCTTGCCACCCGTTTCTGAAATGGCGAATGAATTTGGATTGAGGGCAATCACCTTGATGTCTGAATTAATCGCTACATGGGCGAACGCCTTCCCAGAGAATACATTTTTCTTGACCACAAATCCATTCTTTGTATCGGGCAACGCAATTGCTCCGGATACAAAACCTGCAGACAACCTCGATGCTAGTCTGGGCGCAATGGCTTTTCCGTCCACATTGTTAGAAAAAATGATACAGGTGGATCCAATCGATTTGGCCAGGTCGGCAATCACCTTTGCAAAGACCTGTGCATCCAGGTGATTTAAGGAATCTTTCTTGACGTGGTGAATTTTCTTCACTCCATATTTCCCAAGCGCAGCCAGGTCATCATTGATGGTGCCTAAAGCAACTGCTTCAGCCGTGGTTCCCATTAACTCCGCTACTTTGCTACCATAGCTCAACGCTTCAAATGAAGCTTTTTTAATGTGGCCCTCAGATTGGTCGATAAAAATTAAGACAGACATAGAAAGATTTTGAATTGCATCCCGATAGTTATCGGGAGCGAATTTTGGATTGAGATTTAGATGATACGTGCTTCTTCGTGCAATAGCCTGATGAGTTCTTCGGGTTGGTCTGGAGAAACCAGTTTCACGCCAGCCTTTGAAGGAGGTAATTCAAAGTTCACCACAGTAGTCAACTGTGCTGCTGCCACTGGTTCCACCACCTTCAGCGGTTTTGTTCGGGCAGCCATAATGCCCCGCATATTCGGAATCCGTGCTTCGGCCACTCCTTTTTGGCAACTAACCACCACCGGTAGACTCACTTCTGCAGTTTCTTCTCCTCCTTCTATTTCCCGGTTGATTGATGCAGTTGTGCCATTCAATTCAAACTTCGTAGCCAGGGAAACGTATGGAAAATCCAGCAATTCAGCCACCATTCCGCCTACAGAAGATCCGTTATAGTCAATGGTTTCTTTACCGGTTAGAATGAGATCATAGCCGCCACTTTTTGCCACCGCTGCAATTTGCGAAGCAACTGTAAAGCTGTCGGTTGGTACAGCATTCACGCGGGTGGCCTCGTCACCTCCAAGTGCAAGTGCTTTTCGAATGATTGGTTCAGTATCTGTTCCGCCTACATTGATTAAGTGGATTACCGCAGAAGCATCCTTTTCCTTTAATTCTATCGCACGAACCAATGCATACCATTCGTCGTAAGGATTAATGATCCACTGTACACCGGCCTCTGCGAATTTCGTGTTGTTGTCAGTGAAGGCTATTTTTGCGGTTGTGTCCGGCGTTTTACTGATACAAACTAATATTTTCATACTTTCTTTTTAAGCGGCTGGCTGAAATCGCGCGCCTATTGGTAAGTTGTTTATGCAACTAAGTTGGTGTCACAAATATAAGTGGCGCAAAGATATGCGGGAAAGAATTCTAATTTTTTATTTGATATGGACAGGATTCAGAAAATAAAAGAATTTCTGCAGCAAAGCCCGAATGATAGTTTCCTGCAACATGCGCTTGCCCTGGAGTACATAAAATTGGGAGAAGATACTGCAGCTAAACAATTGTTTGAAGACATCCTGGCAAGGGATCCTGCCTATGTAGGTTCATATTATCACCTGGCAAAGTTGCTGGAAAGAAATGAGAATGTGGATGATGCCATTAGGGTGTATGAAAAGGGCATGGAGGAAGCACAAAAGGCTGGGGAGAATCATGCGTATGGTGAATTGAGAAGTGCGTATGAAGAATTAATTTATTAGATATATGATATGGCAATTGAGATTCAGACAATAATTTATTTCATTATTGGCCTCGTTTTTATTTTCCTTGGAAATCGTCACCTTGGGAAACGGGATCGGTTAATGGAAACAGGGGTTGAAGTTGAAGGCATCATATTTGAGTTTGAGAGCAATAAGGAGTTGGTTAACGATACAAATTTTTCAAACAAGTATCCTGTTGTAAGGTTCGTGACCACGGAGGGTCAATGGATCACAAAGAGCACTGACATTGGATTAAGCACCTCTTTTTTTAAAGAGGGCGAAAAGATAAAAGTGAAGTACAATCCTGATAATCCGGAAGATTTCATAATTACTTCCTCACTCTTCAAATGGATACCTTACACCTTAATTGCGCTGGGATTGATTATGGTTGCGGCTGGTTTGTATAGTTTGGTTGTGTTCATAAAAACTCCATGAATCTATTACTACAATTTGAAGCCTTCATCAGGCAGACGCGAATGTTTGAGAAAAGTGACCACCTATTACTTGCTGTAAGTGGAGGAGTGGACTCTTCGGTCCTTTGTGAATTGTGCTCCAAATCAGGATATGAACATACCATTGCCCATTGCAATTTTCAATTGAGAGGGAAGGAAAGTGAACGAGATGAAGAATTTGTGAGGTCAATGGGAAAAAAATATTCGGTTGAAGTCCTGGTGAAAAAATTTGATACTGAAAAATATGCAACAGAGCAAAAGGTTTCCATCCAGGTTGCGGCCAGGGAACTGAGGTACGCCTGGTTTCATGAAATATTGGACAGTAAAAAACTGAAATGTATCGTAACAGCCCATCATTTGGATGATAATATCGAAACCCTGCTGATGAATTTTTTCAAAGGGACGGGGATTTCGGGCATGAGAGGTATGCTCCCCAAAGCCGGGAAGCTGGTTCGTCCTCTATTATTTGCCAGGAAAGAGGAGCTGCTTCAATTCGCAAAGGAAAATCAATTGGATTGGGTAGAAGATTCTTCAAATCAATCCGACAAATATTCACGAAACTATTTGCGGCACCAATTGATTCCTGTCATTGAAAAACTCTATCCATCAGTAATCGAAAACCTGGGCAACAATATTGAACGCTTCAGGGAATTGGAGAAGTTTCACAATGAGGCAGTGCAACTTCAATTGAAGAAGCTGGTTGAAGTAAAAGGTGAAGAAGTGCAGATCCCAATTCTGAAGCTGAAAAAAATGGCTTCAGTGAAAACGATCATTTACGAATTGATCAGCATATATGGATTCGGACCAGCCGCTGTTGAAGAAGTTGTTCATCTGCTGGAAAGCGAAACCGGGAAATACGTGTTATCCTCCTCACATCGCATTCTAAAAAATCGGAACTGGTTGATCATTTCTCCCAGGAATCCCGAAAAGCAGGAGCAGGTGGTTGTTGAAAAGGGTGAAGGCAGCATTCGGTTTCAAAATGGGGAACTCGTACTCAAAAAAAAGGCGGCATCAAATACTGAACTTGTCGCGAACAATGGCAAGGCCTTAATTGACGAAGAAAAAATCAACTTTCCCTTATTGCTGCGGAAATGGAGACCGGGTGATTACTTCTATCCTTTGGGAATGACGAAAAAGAAAAAACTTGCCCGCTTCTTCATCGACCAAAAATTATCACTTGCCCAAAAGGAAAAAACCTGGGTGATCGAAATGAATAAGAAAATCGTTTGGATTGTGGGGTTACGAATCGATGACCGCTTCAAGGTCACCAACCAAACAAAAAAGGTCCTTGAAATTACTTTCGATCAGAACGTACTGATATAATAGCGCACTTGCTGTACAAATTCCTGGAGGGGTTTATAACGACCAAACACATTTCCGATAACAATGAGGAAAGAAATGCCGTATAATGCGCCCCAAACGTGCGCAGAATGGTTGATGCTCCCGCCTCCTTTCCTGTCCAGGTAAGTGGAGATGCCCAGGTAAACCAGTCCAAAAATAAAGCCGGGGATCATGAAGTCGCTTGGGAGGAAGACCAATCCCAATTGTCGTAACGGTTCCAGGAAAATGAATGCAAATACCACGGCCGAAACCGCACCTGAGGCGCCCAGGCTTTTATAATGATAATTCTCCCGGTTCTTGGCATAGGTAGGCAAAAGACAGATGGGAAGGGCGGTGATATACATCAGCAGGTAGAATAATTTTCCGTACTGTCCAAACAACTCCAGGAATTTTACCTCCACATACTCACCAAATATATAAAGGGAGTACATGTTAAAGGCGAGGTGAACAAAGTCGGCATGTATGAGTCCACAGGTAAAAAATCGGTAATACTGCCGGCGATTACTAATAGCAGGTGGCCAAAAGATGAGGTCATCTAAAACTTTATGGTTGGAAAAGGCAATAAAAGAAACCAGGCAAGTGATAATGATGATGATCAGGGTCATGGAGAGCATCCAGTAGAATTTGCGCTAAAGATAACCTTTAAAAATTCCAAGAACCAAGAACCAAGAACCAAAGAACGAAAACCAAAAAAATAGAAATCAAGAATGCATTAAGCAATCCGTGATTTTACCACTAAGTGCACAGAAGGAATTTTTAAACAGAATAACAATTGAAATGGATTAGAAGGCAACTAATTCATTCAATTCCCAATCCCTAAAAGGCCACTAAGTCTCTAGCCCCGCCGAAGGCGGGGCCTTTGTGTCCTTCTATGGACTTCAAATATTATGAATTTCAATTTTTGCACGCGTCTGGATAAAAGGCAAACTCAACCTTTTATTAGTGGCTTTAGTGGTGAAATAGACTCAACTGTGATGGTATTTTTCATTCTTGAGGATGGTAAATGCCCTGTACAATTGTTCAATCAACATCAGTCTTACCAATTGATGTGGGAAAGTAAGTGAGCTCAATGACCATTTCAAATTTGCTTTTTTGATAACCATTTCATCTATTCCAAATGCCCCGCCGATCACGAAAACCAATCTCCTGGTGCTTTCATTTGCTCTCAACTGAATGAATTCAGCCAGGGTAGGAGAAGAAAACTGTTTCCCTCTTTCATCCAATGCCACTAAATAGTCTTTATCCTGCAGCCATTGCAGGATAAGTTCTCCTTCCTTCTTCTTCAGGTCCATTTCACTCAGCATACCTGCATTCTTTGGAACAGGGAGGATAGTCCATTCCACGGAAAAATATTTGTTGCTTCTACTGGTGAAGTCTTCAATGGCAGCCTT
>Ga0184625_10001154_pt1 | contig 10894 bp, 11 predicted proteins | sample PLM3_30_b1_FD_133151 | JGI IMG/M metagenome (GOLD analysis project Ga0184625, IMG submission 133151) | Groundwater sediment microbial communities from an aquifer in East River, Colorado, USA - PLM3_30_b1 | ecosystem: Environmental > Terrestrial > Soil > Riparian zone | place: USA: East River... | reverse complement strand
TCAGGCAGCGCCAGCCAGGCAGACCGACCGGCGTGCCGAACCGCGCGGGGAGCCAGGAACGCCGGCACCGCGCGATGAGAAGCCGGGTGACGGCCCTCAATCCCGCGCGGGACGCGAGCCCCGGAGCTCCTCGACCGCCGCTGAAGCGGAGCGAGGACGCTGGCGTGATGAGCGTCCCCAGGCCGTTCCGCTCAATCCCGGGTTTCGAAGCTCGCTCAATCCCGGTTTTCGAACCACCATCAATCCCGGTTTTATCGCTCCCCTCAATCCCGGTTTTCGGTCGTTTCCCGATAGCGAGCATCGGCAACCCGGGCAACGGGACGGAGATTACTTACGGTATCGACGCCCGCGCAACGGAGCACACGTCGTGTTCGTTCCATATGCTGTGCCGGTGGTGATCGAGCACGAAGTGGTAGATGAGGCCGCGCTCGCGCCGGTCATCGTCGAGCAGCCGTCGCCCGCGCGGCTCGTTCTTGATATTCACCCACCCACGGCGCAGGTCTTCGCCGACGGCTATTACATCGGCATTCCCGAAGATTTTCGATTCGAGGATGGCGGTGCCGTGCTCGAGCCGGGTCCCCACCGGATCGACATCCTCGAGCGCGGCTACGAGCCCCTGAGCTTCGACGTCAATCTCACCCGCGGACAATCGGCGACGTTTCGGCGCATGCTGACGCCCACCATGCGCGGGCCGCAGCCTGCGCCCGATGCCGCGGTGAAGGCGCCGGCCGCACCGAAGCAGCCGGCGACCTTTTACCTCATCCCTGGCTGCTATATGGGCAACGTGCCGCCCAAAGACGCGAACCTGCCGGCGACGTGCGATATGGGCCGCGCGTTGTCGTTTCAGTACTGAGCGCGCCTCTCACCCCCGCAAATAGCACGGATGGTCTGAGCGTCGATGACGACATTCGGTGAGTCCCTGCGCCGGCTCGTCTCGACAGTTTGAGACGCCGTTCGCATCGGTGATCCACGTAGCAAGTCTTGCGCGACGCCACGATCAGACCTCAAAAGTTGTTGTAGAGGTTCGAGACACGTTCTACACTTGCGGCGACCCGACAACTTGACCGCACATTCTGCGGCGGGTCATCAGTCTGCTTCAAGCGCGCGGTGCGGCCGCGTCTTGATGGGAGGGAAGATGGCAAAGAAAGCAGTCAAGAGAGCAGTGGCGAGACGCGCGGTGAAGAAGAGGGCGGTGAAGCGCGCCGTCAAGAAACGGGCGGTGAAGCGCGCCGTGAAGAGGCGCGTCGTCAAGAAGGCCGTCGCGCGCCGCGCCCTGAAGCGTGCCGTCGTGAAGCGCGCGATCAAGCGCGCCATCATCGCTCGCGCGATCAGCGAACGAATGGACGACGGATCGGAAATGTAGCGGGTACCGTGGCGTGTGATAGCTCGCACTCGTGGCGGGACGTCACACGCCATCCACTTGCCCAGCCGCGGTAGGCGGTGGGTGGTAGCCAGGATCGTGGCCGAACCAGGTTACGGTGCGACAAACCCGATCATTGCCGTGGCAAGTGCAACCTGGATTAGCGAGGCCACCATCACCAGGCAGAACGCCGATGCGCTCCCCAGGCGCCGGCAGACATAGGCGGCTGGAATCTGGGCCAGGCAGGCCAGAAATATCCAAAGCCGGGTAACCTCGCCGCGGTTCACGCCAATCGCGTCGGCGATACCGACCATCGCAAGAACCGAAACACAGATGAGCAGAATCGAGGGCGCATCGGTCAGCCTCCAGCGAGACGGCCAGCCCGTACCGCCATCGGCCAGCGCCGCGAAGAACAAGACCGCCTGACACCAGCCCACGCCAAACGCGAAGTCGAAGAGGTTTTGCCAGACCCAGACCGCGTACGGACGACCGCTCTTCATGTTGAATTCCGCCGCGTCCCGAGCGACCGCCGCAAATGCACGAAAGAGATCGAAGCCAAACCAGCCGACCATGGCCGCATAGGTCGCCACGAATGCCAGCAGAGCGGCGCCGATGTGGAGAGATGCGGTCCGCCATGGGAGCCGGCCGCTCACAATTCTGTGAATCAGCAGAACCGAGAGCAGCAGACCGGCAATCAACGCCGTAGGCTCGAAGAGAGCCAGTCCATAGATCGCGACACCGAGCGCCACGGCATAGACGACTCCGGCAGTGTTCAGCCATCGCATCATCAAGTACGCGCAGATCAGCACGACGACCGGCGTCACCGCGTTGAGCAGTGGGACGAAATAGAACGCCGCCGGCGTGAAGAGGTACAGGATTGCGCTGAGTCCCGCGAAGAATCGGTCGCCCGATGCATCGCGTATGAAGAAGTACATCAGCAGGGCGCCGACACTCGACAAGCCAATGATGAGCCACCCGACCACTTCTGGCTGGGTCGACACACGCGTGAGCGCCCGGACGAGGAGCAGCTTGCCGGGCAGATTGCTGTGCGCGTGGAGAGGCCACGTCTGACGGCGGCGCTCGAAACCGCTGAGGATTGACCCCGCGTTGGTGCGTACCGCAACGCTATAGAAGGAGGTCGCGGTATCGCTCGCGACGATGGCGCCGAGCGAGTGCGGTGATGTCGAACGAAGTACGCCCTGCACAAGAATCGCGAGAAGACACCACGCGACGATCAGCGCCCACTGTATCGGGCCAGGGACTGCGTGTTCGCCGCCTGCGTCAAACCGCTTGAGCAGCCGCCATGATGCCCCCACGCCTGCGCCGACCAACAGGCACGAGAGAGCGAGCACCCGCAACGTCCCAGCGTCGGCGCTGTCCACATACGGATAGGACCATCCGCCTTCCGCCGACCCAATCGTCAGGCGACGAGCTGCGATAGATGCAGCACCAGCCAAAGACAGCGCCGTGCCGAGCAGCACCGATTTCCATAGAAAGCGCTCCGACACCGGAAGCCATCATATGAGAGTGTGCGCAAGAACGAACAAGATCCTACCGGTGTGCCGAAACTGCGCACCGTGTTCCGTCCCGGTGAACATTCAATCCCAGCGCGTCAGATCCTGGGGGATAGCCCACGCACGATATCGCGCGAATATCTGGAATATCCTCCGGTCCGAAATATTGGTGCCAGAGTTGTGTTGCATTTCGGAGACGGCATTCCCTGTGCTCTTCTCCAGCGCGGAGGTGCCAACTGATGACAGCACAGCAGAAAAGACAGACGACAATGTTTGTGGAGGAGCAAGATCAGGTCGGTCTGGCGCTGAAGCAAGCTGCTCAACAGAACGAAACGAGTGAATTGGAGGAAGCGGTCGTAGCGTTGCTCAACGTAGCCATTTCTGAGCACGGCTGCTTGATGTGCGGCCAGGGTGTTGAAAATCACGCAGAGGGTTGCCCCATCTGGGGATTGGAGGAGTGGCTCAATCCGATTGCGATCTAGCCTAGGCAATGGCCTCAATCGCAATTGGCGATATTCACGGTAATCTTGCCGCCCTCGGCGACCTGCTTGCGCAGATTGAGCCGACCTTAACGGCGCAAGACACGGTCGTGTTTCTTGGCGACTACATCGACCGGGGCACACACAGCGCTCAAGTTGTCGATCGAATCCTGGCACTGCGTCGTAAATCGCCAGCGACCGTCGTCACCCTGAAAGGGAATCACGAAGTACGACTTGTTCTTCGACACCTTGCCATCTTGTGGTTTATGGGCATCACGACGATGCTGAAGTACGAGATGGGTGGCCACTCCCGCGTGTGACGGCCTGGACGATCGGGATTGACACGATTTCGCATGGCGTGCTCACGGCGATTCGACTGCCGGAGCGCACGATCTTCCAATCGGCCAGGTATCTCGTGAGTTGAGAGTGATCAGTCCATCATGCCTGTGCCCGAGCGCCGCTGTCAGAAAGGACAGGGTGCTCGGGCATGACGCTCTGTGTCTATCGCGGAGCTTTGCCCGTGATGACGGTCTTGGTCGAGATTTCCGTTCGGGGCTCCTCGACGATCTTTTCCGCTGAGACCTTCATGCCTTTCTTCAGGTCTGTGACTGAGGCCTGCTTGCCTTCCACATTGAAGCGGAACGAGGGTGGAACGTTGTAATCCCGGTTCTCGCCGCTCGGAAGCGTAAGAATCACGTAGTTTCCGGACGCGTACCACACGGTGCCGTTGATAACACTCGTGGTACGCACTATCACCGGCTGCGTGGTGGTCGTCGCCGTCGCCGTGAGAACAGTTCCGGGCCGGAGGTCGCTGATCAACTTGGTTTGACCGTCGATGATGAACTGCCGTCCGGGTGGGATGTCGAAGTAACGGAAGAGTCCCTTGGGCTCCAATTTGACAATAAGCCGGTTGCCGTCGACCAACGCCACTTCTCCGGTGATTTGCTCAGTAGTCACCTTGGCCTCACCCGCGGCCTGAGTGACGTTACCCGTGGTGGTCTGCGCCCGAAGCCCGATAGCCGAGACCAGCAGCACCGCTACGCCGGTGACAATGAAATGCCGTTTCGTCATCTTCCGCTCTCCTTCTAGTCGCCCAGCGTTCATCGCGAGCCGTGCGGCCCGACGCTGTGACGGACGTCGCGCGGAACTGCAAATCGCCCGCCAGCGTAAGAAGCCGAATTGTCAATGATTGGCGGCGGGTTCTGCTCGAAAGACGCGATCTCGAGCCTACGGGTGCTCGTGTTTCTACGAAATGCCGTGCCTGCCTCCATCGTCGGGGGTCCGCCTTCGCGGCTCCGCCGCTAGTATCGATGTGGTATTCTCCGCGCCGGGAGGTCGGCCATGTCGAAAGCGGATCTCGAACGACTGGTGAGGGACATCCAGACGAGTCCACGACTTTTGTCCGCGCTCGAGGGCAAGGTGGCATTTTCGGAAATCGTGTCCGTCTGCCGTACCCATGGCTACGACATTTCGACCGATGACCTGCGCGCTTACGCACATGCGCAGAGTCCGGAGCTCAACGACGACCAGCTCGATGCCATCTCGGCGGGCACCGCTCTGCTCGACGCCGTTGTGCCCTCGAGTCCTCAGCTGAGTGCGGGCGGCAGCATCCCCTTGTTCGGTGCGGGCGGAATCGTTCCACTCGTCGGCCGGAGCATTTCATCCGTTCCGTTGGTCGGCTTTTCCGACAAGTAGCGTGTGCCGTGCGGACCTTGCACGGCACCGTCCCGCACAATCTTGCCGCCGATAGGTACCGGGCCATCTTCGCGCGCCGAAGCCCGGCCGAGCTCAGCGCGATCGCCCATCTCAAGCGCTTTGGAGAGCGCTATGCCGGCGACAACGGCTTCCGGCAAGAAATTCTAGGCGGCGGCGCCGCCGAACGAGTTGCCGAACGGCACGGAATCGACCTCGACCCGAGTCACGCCGCGCTCTACGACGCTTATTCCACCGAGCTGAACGCGTGTCGCGTCCTGCATCAGCAAGCGGGTCGGTGCGCCGAGACGAATCCCCGATTCGATGCGTGGCGGCAGCGGCAAATTTGTCGTTGTGCCGCCGAACTCGGCGCGATCGGCGGCGTGATCACCCACCCCATCATCGCCTTCGAACTGTCGGAGGGCTGTTCGATCGGTTGCTGGTTTTGCGCGGTTTCCGCCGGACGGTTTACGGGAAGCTTCGCGTACACTCCGGACAACGCTGCGTTGTGGCGCGAAATTCTGGGTGTCACGCTCGATCTCTTCGGAAACGCGGCGCAGACCGGATTCTGTTACTGGGCAACGGATCCGAGCGACAATCCGGACTACCCGCGGTTCATCGAAGACTTCTACTTCGCTACCGGTAACCTGCCGCAGACAACAACCGCTGCGCCGCTCAGAGATCTCGGGTTCACGCGCACGATACTGAGGCTCTACGACGAGTATCGTTGTTTTATCAATCGCTTCTCGATCACGAGTCTCAAGCTCTTGAACGACGTGCATGCGACGTTCACGCCCGAGGAGCTTTTGGGGGTCGAGCTGGTTCTGCTCAACCCGGAGTCCTTGACCCAGAAGGCGCTCGCCGGCCGCGCCCGCGATGCGCAGTCGAAAAAACGAGATCCGGCCGCTGCGCGCGGAGGCGTCGCTGTCGCTCCGGAACAGACGACGATCGCGTGCGTGAGTGGATTTGTGGTCAACATGGTGCACCGCCGCCTCCAGCTTGTCAGCCCGACTTCGGCAAGTGATCGCTGGCCGCTCGGCTACCGCATGTACGGCGAGCGCCATTTCGAAACTGCTGGGGACCTTCGGTCCGCGATCGAGGACCTCATCGCCTCGCACATGCCGCAGGAGATCACGAGCTCGGACGTGATGTGCTTGCGTGAAGACGTGCGAAACGAGCGTATTCCGAGCGGCTTCGAGCTGGCTTGGAACGACGGTCGGCTCGCGATCCGCGGCTTCTCCGGCGCGAGCCTCCTCGGCGACATGCTTCGCGAGGGCAAGCATCGTGCGGGCGAGATCCAGAGCGAGTTGATGCGCGCCGGCGCCGACGTCTTGGCCACTGCGTGCGCGTTGCAAGGACTGTTCGAGCGCGGGCTAGTGAACGACGATCCTGAACCCGGCACGCGCGCCGGCGATTGACTTTGTCAAGTCGCGCTCCGTCACTCCTTCCACGCCTCCACAATCATCGCGTCATCTTCGCGAGTCAGCGGGTGCCGGTCGAAATCGCCGTAGATCTCAAAACGAGTGAATCCCGCGGCCCGCAACAGCAGCGCCATTTCGTGCTTGTAGATGTAGCGGAGGCTCATCTCCGAACGATAGACGTGCTGCACGCTGCCATCGATGCGCAGCAATTCCAACTCGTTGATGGAATGCTGCACCTGGGCGACACGGTCGAAACTCCGCGTATCGTACATTCGCATCGGCAGGCCGGTCGCCGGATGCGGCATTTCGCCCTCCAGCACACGCGTGTGCTGCGGCGTGCCAATGATCGCCAGCGATGGGAAGAACGTGTCAAAAGCCAGCACACCGCCGGGCAACAAATGCCGCCGGCATAGCGACAGGCAGCGGATTTGCGCTTCTTGTGTCATGTTGTGGCCGATGGCGTTGAAGGGAATCATGATGAGCGCGTAGCGGCGCGGCAGGTCGAAGCCGCTCATATCCGCATGGTGCAGGCGCGGCGACAGATCTAACTCCTTGGCCTTTTGCCGCAGCGTGTTCAGCATCGGCGCAAACAGATCCAATCCCTCGATATCAACATCCGCTTGGAGGCAAGGCAACAGGATTCGACCAGTACCGCAACAGACATCCAGCACCGGTCCCTTGGCTTCCTTTGCCAGGGCCGTGTAGAAGTCGAACCCGTACGGAATGTCTTTGAGGATGAGGTCGTAAACCTCGCCGTCGTCAAACGGTGTGGGAAGTCGTTCGGATGATCCGATCATCGACCAAGACTAGCAGCTGGACCGATCAAAATCCCGAAAGCCGCCTGCCGGGCGGCCCGCGAGCGAACAGTCCTCTATGGGCCTGTATGCGATCTTGCCGAGTGAGGAAGTTTTTTGCCGGCTGCTTCTTCAGAGCAGTTCGCTCAGGATCGCACTGCGCGCGGTCTCGACCTCGCGCGGCGCGGTCTCTGTTAGCTTTTTGTCAGACCACAAACAAAAAGGCCAGAGTCCCGAGAGTCGTTGTTGACGCAGATCGGGCGAGGGTGTTGATGCCAGTGCTCATAGTGTGAGAGCCTCTCGCCATCATGCGGCTGTTCGTTAGCTACGCTCACGTGGATGCCGTGCGGGTCGAGGAGTTGGGATTGAAACTCTCGGCGGGCGGCCTTGAGCCGTGGTGGGACGACCATCTCGAATTCGGCGACGACTGGAAGGTCGAACTCAGGAACAGGATCAGCCTGTGTGAGGCTTTCATATGCGTGGTCTCAGCTGATTTCGTCCAATCAGAATGGTGTCAGTGGGAGTTAGCGCAGGCGATCGCACTTGAAAAGTTCATCGTTCCGATCGTGGTGAGACGCGCAACGGTACTTCCGCCCGCGATCGCCGGCCTTCAGCACTTGGACTGTACCGGTGGCCTGGAAGATCGGGATCTCGTGCGTCTCGTAGATCGCCTCGCACGGCTCAAACAGCACGGGACGCTGCACGCTCAGACCGGGCAAGGTACCCCGGCTGGATTTCCCGCGCGCTTTGTGCAGCCGCTGCCTAAAGTTTATCGGACCGTCGCTCAGGGGTATCTGCGACCGGCAACTCCCGGCATGAATCTTTATGCGTGGCCCGCAAGGACCCTTGCCGGGTCCGCGGATCGACCGACGATTGGGATCGACTTTGGCACTACGACATGCGCTGTGGCGTTTTGCGACCGTGGCACCATCAGGCTCATACCGAACGACCTTGGCGAAACGACAACTCCCTCAGCGGTTGCAATTGGCCTCGACGGTATTCCGATCGTTGGAAGTCGGGCCTTGGACTTCCTCCTTCGTCGCCCTGAGCGTGGTGCGCTGGAGGTCAAGCGACTGTTCGGCCGAGAAGTTGCGAAAGGGTTCGGAGGGGCCGTCGTGCTCGAGGTTGACGGGGTCAGCTATCGTCCCGTCGACCTCGCCGCGATGGTGCTATCCAAGGTGCGAGCCGACGCCGGGGCGTATTTGGGTTCCAACGTGCGCAAAGCTGTCCTGGCTGCACCGGCGTACTTCGACCACACACAGATGGCCACGCTGACACATGCGGCTCACTTAGCCGGTTTGGATGTAATGCGCCTGTTATCGGAACCGGTTGCAGCGTGTATAGGGGAGCGGGCTCGGTTCGGTAAGGAGGACACCCAGATTGTCGTGTACGACCTGGGCGGCGGGACATTCGACGTGTCGATCGTCGAATGCGGTGAAGGAGTTATAGAGGTCAAGGCCGTGAACGGCGATACGTTTCTTGGAGGCGCGGATTTCGACCGGGTGATCGTGGACCATTGCGTAGCAGAGTTCAGGGAGACTACGGGGATTGACCTCCGCGGCAACGCTGCCGCATTGATGCGGGTCAGAGACGCTGCAGAACACGCCAAAATCGATTTATCCAGCACCCGATCCGCAACCATCGCCGTGCCCTTCATTAGCACCGGACCGTTGGGCCCGCTCCACATGGAAGTGGATCTGATGCGAAGTCGTTACAACGAGCTGACCCACGACTTGGTTGCTCGGACCATTCAGCTTACTCGCGCGACTCTCGAGGACGCTGGATGCGCGAACGGCACTGCCGGCGTCGAGGTTCTCGTAGTTGGCCGCGCAGCCCGCGCCCCGAGCGTTCGGGCCGCATTGGAGGATTTCTTCGCGTGTCGGGCGCGGACGGCGCCAGATCATGTGGTGGCAATGGGCGCCGCAGTGCAGGCCGGAGTGCTCGATGGTGAAATGAAGGACGTACTGCTGTTGGATTCAACGAACCATACCCTGAGATTGCACGTTGCCGGGGAACGAACAGTGCCCGTGGTTGTCCGCCACACCACGATACCGACCAAGAAAACTGTCGCGCTTGCCGTCCCACAGGCAGACCAGGAAAACATGCTCGTCCGCGTAGTGACCGGGGAGAGTTCATGGCCGGAACAGGTTCTTGAACTCTTCCAGCTGAATGTTCCCTGCGCCTCTAAAAGAGGCAAGCGCGCGCGCATCGATCTCACGTTCGACATCGACGCCAACAGTATTTTGGTGGTGAGCGCCAAGGACGCTAGCGGCGAGTGCCTTGCTCGAAAGAGCATCGGCCTTCGTCGTATTGATCCACAGACCAGCCACGAAGTTGACTATGCGGATGAACGTGCTGCTGGCCGGCTACCCTCGGTTGAAGATGAGTTCAGAGGTGGACCCTTGCCAGAGGCGTCGTATGAGGATATCGAGAAGGTCCAGCGGTGGTTGGCGGAATCCGCGGTTGCTCTGGTACTGAGGAGTGTTGAGGCCCCAAGGTTCCCCAAGGCTGTCAAGCAATGCCGGCAAGTGCAATCGTGGCTCATGGCAAATCCTCGCGCGCCTCTGCCCCTCGACATACTACGCTGGAGTCCGTTTCACGATTTCGCCTTCGAGCGGGAGTTAGTCGTCGATCTGATCGAGCAGCGGCTGCATATGGACCTCGCGTCAATGCGGTACTGTCACTCGATTGAAACAATGGCAAAACGACTTGTGACGACGGTTCGCGAGAGCAGAACCCGCAGCTGACGCAATGGGTGATTCATCGTGCCCTTAGTTCAGAAAAGTGTGGTCAGGTGTGGCTGCCTTTGCCGTCCAGCCAAGCAGGGCAGTCCATTTCCTTTCCGCGAGCCGAACCTCGGTTGTCGGCCATCGTCTGGACAGGCGTTAGCTATCGGTTAGCTGAATTCACCCAAGAACGCAAAAAGCCCAGCAAAAGCTGAGCTTTTTCGATATTGGTGCGGAAGCGGGGATTTGAACCCCGATGAGCTTGCGCCCACTAGCTCCTGAGGCTAGCGCGTCTGCCAGTTCCGCCACTTCCGCAGTGGAGTTCTCGAGGGCAGGGACGGACATTATAACCTGCCTTCACAGACCGCGCCTTGGCGCCGCCGCCGGCACTCGACATCGACGCCGCTATAATTAACGGATGCACCTCAGTGTCGCCCGCCTGTGTCTCGATTGCCAGGAGATACATGACGCCGACCGTTGCCCGGTCTGCACATCAGAAGCCTTCGCATACATCACGCGGTGGGTCACCATCGATCCGGCGCCACGGCACATCCCCAAGAAGAAGCGTGCGGATGCCTCGAAGATCGACGGCTACCGTCAACTTCTGAACCCGCAGCCCAGAGGATCCAGAACGGCAAGATGGCTGCGCCGCGGCGGCATCTTGATGGCGGCGGGCTATCTGGCGCGATGGGGCTGGACAGCCGCTCAGCAGAAGCGCACCGCTCAACGGCCCTCGGCCGGTGACAACTGACGCCTGAACATTGCCGCGCGCCGCAGTACTCTGGCTCCTCCTGTCGCTGTTCGCGCTTCGCGTCCTCGGCCAGCTCCTCGTCGTCGCCGGTCTGGCGCCGTTCCTGCCGCCGATGGACGAATGGCAATCGGGTCTGTTGCCGTATCCGCTGCTGCTC
>Ga0184625_10001152_pt1 | contig 10904 bp, 6 predicted proteins | sample PLM3_30_b1_FD_133151 | JGI IMG/M metagenome (GOLD analysis project Ga0184625, IMG submission 133151) | Groundwater sediment microbial communities from an aquifer in East River, Colorado, USA - PLM3_30_b1 | ecosystem: Environmental > Terrestrial > Soil > Riparian zone | place: USA: East River... | reverse complement strand
GGGTGTGGAGGTTCTCACCAACCGACTCAACCAGGCGTCGGCCGCGGGCATTCCGCACGTGCTGACGTTCGGCCACACCAGCGGCGACAACCGCAGAGTCTGGGTGGAGCGATTCAAGCAGCTCGGTCCCGTGGCCCGCGATCTGGGCGTGGTGCTGGTCGTCAAGCAGCACGGCGAAACCGGGCAAGTCACCGGCGAGATCGTCCGCGAAACGGCCGACGACAACATCAAGGTCAACTACGACGCCGGCAACGTGATGGACTACACGAAGGGCCAGGTTGATCCGCTCAAGGACATCAAGACCTGTGCCGAGCTGATCCACAGCTTCTGCATCAAAGACCACCGCATGTTCCCGGTCAACCAGGACTGCGGGCCGGGCCTGGGCGAGATCGACCACTACCGTTTGCTGGACAACGTCGCCTTCACCGGCCGGGCCATGCCGCTGTGCTGCGAGAATATCTCCGCCCCGAAAATCCGCCCCACGAAGCCCGAAGAGATCGACGCCCTGGCCAAAAGAGCCCGCGAATTCCTGGAAATCGTCATTCGGGGGATTCTGGCGTAGGATTGTCATAGGCTTGTCGCCTGCAAGAGAAGCCTGAAGCTCACTCGAAGGCTCCGCCATTTCCTCGCGGACGCGTGGCGCTACGATTAGGATGGATTCCAGCGACGCGGGGGCTGTCGCTTGGGCTCCTCACGCGGAGCGTGAGGGCTACTATGAAGCTGACGCCGATTCAGGAGATCGAGGCCGCGATCCGCGACCGGCCCGCCGATGCCGAGCTGTATCTGCAGCTCGTGCCGCTGTACGTCGAGAAGGGCCGAGATTACGAAGCCGAGCGGCTGCTCGCCCGCGCGGCTTTGGCCAAAGACGACTCGCGGCTGAAGTTCGCCCGCGAAGAGCTGACGATCGCCCGCCTGGCCCGCAGCGTCGCCGTCGCCCAGCAGCACGCCGACGCGCACGCGACGCCCGAGAGCCGGGCGGTCCTCAAGCAAGCGCTGGACGAGCGCGACCAGACCGAGCTGGAGATTTTCGCCGACCGCAGCGAGCGCGAGCCGGAGAATGCCCGCATGCGGCACGAGTGGGGCCTGCGGCTCGTGCGGGCGGGCAAGCTGGAGCAAGCCGCTCAGCGGTTCGAGCAAGCGCTCTCCGATCCACAGCAGCGTCCGGCTGCTGCGCTGGAGTTGGGCGAGTGCCAGCGGCAATTCGAGAACATCCCCGAAGCTCTGCGCTACTTTCGCCTGGCGGCCGAATCGGCGGAGCTGCCGGACCAGCAAGAGACGAAGAAGCGGGCGCTGTGGCAGGCGGTCGGCCTCGCCCAGCGGATCAAGCTGACGAAGCTCTCGCAGCGCTACTTGAGCGAGCTGGCGCGGATCGATCCCAAGTACGTTGGATAGTGGGAGGAGTAAACATGGCCCAAGCCGTCGTCGATCCCGAAGAGCTGCGGCAATTCGCCCAGAGCCTGAAGAAGTTCAACGCCGCACTCCGCGACCGCGCGGCGGCGCTGGCCAATCAGCTCGCCGCCCTCAACTCCACCTGGCGCGACCAGGAGCACCGCAAGTTCTCCGAGCAGTTCGACGCGAATATGAAGGTCCTGCTGCGCTTCACGGAGTCCTCGGACGAGTACGTGCCGTACTTGCTGCGGAAGGCGGAGCACATTGAGGACTACTTGAGGCAGTAAAGCCAGGGACCAGGAGCCAGTTGCCAATTTGCGACTGTCCCTGGCTCCTGACTCCTGACTCCTGGCTCCTGACCATGACCGCCAACATCACTTCGCTCGACGCCCTGACCGCTCTAAAGGCGGCCCTGGTTCAGTTCTCGGCGACCGCCGGCGACGCCTTGGTGCAGTTGACGCTCGAGGCGCGGCGGCCGATCGATTGGATCGACCACGATCGGACGCAATATTGGCCGCGGCAGGTGCAGCGGGCTGCCGATACGGTGAGCGAGGCGCGGCTTGCGCTCCAGCGCTGCGAGTTGACGATCGACGGCGACAGCGGCCGTTCGTGTTACGACGAACGCAAATCATTGGAGAAAGCCAAGCGCCGCCTCCAAATCGCCGAAGAAAAGGTGCAGGTCGTAAGACGCTGGCGCGCGCTGATTCGCAAGGAAATCGAGGAATTCGAGGTCCAGGCGGCCAGGTTGCAGCAATACTTGGATAGCGACTTCACGCGGTCGCTGGCCGCCCTCGACCGGATGGCGGCAGCGCTCGATCAGTACGTGCAACAAGGCGGGCCAGCCGGCAGTCCGCCCGGCGGGCCGGCGCCTGGAACAATTCAGAAAGAGCAGCCGTGACGATTTGCGACCTGCAAACCGGCCTGGGCCAGCTCGCGCAAGCCCAGACGCACCTCCGCGAGCGCTGGGCCGAGGCCAAATCGCACTGGCACGACCAGGCCAGCCGGCAATTCGAGGAGGAGCACCTGAGGGAGATTCCCGCCCGGCTGCAACTGCTCGTGGCCGCCGTGCAACGGCTATCGGTCGCGCTGGCGGAAGCCGAGCGCGAATGCGGGGATGATGAGCGCGGGGGCGTGTAGCTGATCTTCGCCAAAATCCGGCCGGCCGAACTCTGGCGAGTTGAGCTACGGGAATGAGACGATGCGACCAATCACACTTCAGCAGCAGCGTGGGGCGCTCGCCCGTCTGGCGGCGCTGTTTGCCAAGCGCGGTGAGCGCGAAGCGAACCTCCGCAGCCGGGAAACTGAGTTGGCCGCGGCCACGCGGCAGCAGTTCGAAGAGCAAGAGAGTCTCGCTCAGCACCAGTTCGCCGCTCGCCAGACGCTGCTGGAGCGGAAATACAAAGACTCCCGCGAGGCGATCTTTCGGCAGTATGAACTGGCCGGCTTCAAGCTGGCCCAGGAGGAGGAGCAGTTCGTCGCCCAGGCGGAGCAGGAGCACGCCGAGCAGCGCGAGGCCGGCAAGGCGCTCTGCCAACATCAGTGCCAAAAGATTCAGCACACTTACAAAACCGAGAGCCAGAAGCCGCGGGCCGAGTATGTAAAGTTCAAGCAGCATGCCGACGCCAAGGCAGCAGAAATTCGCTCGCTGCTCGCCCAGGCTCAGAAGATCGTCCGCCGCCGCTGCGAGTGGCCCCAAGAGCCCGCGCCGCCTTCGCCGCCTCTGCCCGGGCACTCGTCGCAGCAGTACGTCGAGCGTTATACCGCGGCAATGCAGCGGGCCTATCAACAGGTCTATGCCTTGCAGAACCTCCGCTCGGCCCGCTTCCTCGAAGACGGTTGGCCAGTCCTCGTTTTCTTGTTTGCGATTCCGGTTCTGGCCTATCCGGCCTGGCTGCTCCTGCACGCTTACGGCTGGGCGATCGCGGCTGACCTGGCGGGTGCGCTGCTGTTGGCGCTCGCCGGCCGGCAGATTGCCCGGCCCATCGCGCGGCGGCAGACGCTGCGGCTGGTGCCCGAGTTGCAAACGGCCACGGCCCAGGCGCAGGGCGAGCTGGCCGCGGCAGTTCAGGCGGCTCACGAGGAAGGCGAGCGCAAGCACGAGGAGCTGAGCGAGCAGCGGCACTGCGATATCGACGCCGCCAAGGCGGAGTGGAAGCAGACGCGCCGCGGCCTGAAAGCCGAGCACGCCGCCCGCGCCCTGCGGACCGGCGCAACGTTTGCCGCCCGGCGCGAGGCGATTGAAGAGAAATACGAGCGGCAGTTCCAGCAGCTCGAAGAGCAGCATCCGCCGCAGGTGGCCCGCGTGCAGCAAGAGTTTGCTGCTCAGGTCGCCGAGCGGGTGGAACAACTGCGGCAGCGGCAAGCGGCCGACGCGGCTAAATTGGCCAATGAATGGAGCGTGCTCGCCGAGCGCTGGTCCGCCGGACTGGGCGAAGTGCTGGCGGATATGGCCGAGATGAGCGCCGCGTGTGAAGCGCGGTTTCCGCCCTGGAGTCGGACCGAGATTGCCAGTGCCAAGGCGGATGAAGCGACCGCGCTTCGCTTTGGCCGCTGCGAACTGCGATTGGATGAATTGTCTGGGGGAATGCCGGCGGCCGAAAAGCTGCAATCGCCGCCGCGGGCCGTCGAATTGCCCGCCGTGCTCAGCTATCCCGATTGTCCGTCGCTGCTTCTGAAGTCTGAGGGCGCCGGCCGCGACGCCGCAGCCGCCGCGCTGCAAAACGTGATGCTCCGACTGCTGACAACATTTCCACCCGGCAAGGTCCGTTTCACGATCATCGATCCAGTCGGCCTGGGGCAGAACTTCTCGGCCTTCATGCACCTGGCAGATTACGACCCGCGATTGGTCACCAGCCGGATTTGGACCGAATCGGCCCACATCAACCAGAGACTGGCCGACCTGACCGAGCACATGGAGAACGTGATCCAAAAGTACCTGCGGAACGAGTTTGCCTCGATCCAGGAGTACAACGCCGACGCGGGCGAAGTCGCCGAGCCGTTTCAGATTCTGGTCGTCGCCAATTTCCCCGCGAATTTTTCGGATGAAGCGGCTCGCCGACTCGTCTCGATCGCCGCCAGCGGCGCGCGATGCGGCGTCTATACGCTGATCAGCACCGACCAGAAGCTCAAGCAGCCGCGGAACTTTGACCTGGCCGATTTGGAGAAGCAGGCCGCCACGCTCGTTTGGGACGAAGGCCAGCAGCGGTTTGCCTGGCACGATGCGGAATTTCGCAATCTGCGGCTGATGCTCGACGAGCCGCCGGGCGACGAGCGGTTTACAGAGTTGGTGAAGGCGGTCGGTCAGCGGGCGAAGGAGACGGCACGCGTCGAAGTGCCCTTTGAGGCGGTGCTGCCGCCGGTGGATGGCTGGTGGCGCGGCGACAGCCGCGGCGAGATCGAAGTGCCGCTGGGTCGGGCCGGCGCGAAGAAGCTGCAATCCCTGCGGCTGGGCAAAGGCACGTCGCAGCACGTGCTGATCGCCGGCAAAACCGGCTCGGGCAAATCGACGCTGCTAAACGCGCTGATAACGAACCTCGCTGCATATTATTCGCCCAATGAGCTGCACTTCTATCTGATCGACTTCAAAAAGGGCGTCGAATTCAAGGCCTATGCGACGCACGAGTTGCCGCACGCCCGCGTGATCGCAATCGAAAGCGAGCGCGAGTTCGGGCTCTCCGTGCTGGAGCGGCTGGACGTCGAGCTGAAGCGCCGCGGCGATTTGCTGCGGCAGGCGGGCGTGCAGGACCTGGCGGCCTATCGCAATGCGAAACCAGACGCTGTTTTGCCGCGGATTTTGCTGGTGATTGACGAATTCCAGGAGTTCTTCACGAGCGACGACAAGATTTCGCACGAGGCGGCACTGTTGCTCGATCGCCTCGTGAGGCAAGGGCGCGCGTTCGGCATTCACGTCCTGCTCGGCTCGCAGACGCTGGCCGGGGCGTATTCGCTGGCTCGCAGCACGCTGGGCCAGATGGCGGTGCGGATCGCCCTACAGTGCAGCGAGACCGACGCACATTTGATCTTGAGCGAAGACAATACGGCGGCCCGCTTGCTGAACCGGCCGGGCGAAGCGATCTATAACGACGCCAACGGTCTGCTGGAGGGCAATCATCCGTTCCAGGTCGTCTGGCTTTCCGACCACCAGCGCGAGATGTACTTGCAACGGTCCGCCAGCATGGCGCGCGAGCGCGGCCTGGCGCTTGAGCCGGCCACCGTCTTCGAAGGCAACGTTGCCGCCGATCCCAGCGTCAATGTCCAACTGCGGCAAGTCCTGCAAGCGCCTGCCGCCACCGCGGCAACCGCGCCGCGGGCGTGGCTGGGCGCGGCAGTCGCCATTAAGGATCCGACGTGCGCCACTTTCCGGCGACAGACGGGCAGCAACCTGCTGATCGTCGGCCAGCAAGAAGAGCTAGTGCAGGGGATGCTCGCCAACAGCGTGATTTCCCTCGCAGCACTGTCGGCCAGTGTATCACGGCTGCTGATCCTCGACGGAGCGCCGCCTGATTCGCCATCGGCGGGCTTCTGGTCGCGCTTCGCCGGCCATTTGCCGGGCGGCGCAAAGGTAGTCGCGCCACGCGAGGCCGCCGCGGCGGTCCGCGAATTGGCCGCCGAAGTCGATCGCCGGATCGCGGGGGGCGATGCACCCAACGAGTCTGTCTATTTGCTCGTTTACAACCTGGCGCGGTTCCGCGATCTGAAGAAGTCGGACGACTTTGGCTCGTTCGACGACGCGCCGGCCAAAGGCGCCGACAAGCAACTGTTGACGATCCTGCGCGAAGGACCGGCGGTCGGAGTCCACACGATCGTCTGGGCCGATTCATACAGCAACGTCAGCCGCTGGCTCGACAGGCAGGCGCTCCGCGATTTCGATCAGCGGGTCTTGCTGCAGTTGAGCGCCTCGGATTCGAGCCAACTCATGGACAGCCCCGGTGCGAGCAAGCTGGGCACCCATCTGGCCTTCTATTTCAGCGAAGAAATGGGCCGCGCCGAGAAATTCCGGCCGTACGCGGTTCCAACGGCCGACTGGCTCTCCTGGGTTCAGCAGCAATTGGCTGCACGGAATCCCCAGGAAAAGCGGCCCGATCCGGCGGTCGTCAACTGAGCCAAGATAAATCCATCGGTTTTATCTGCTCGATTTGCCGGAATTCTTTATTGCCAGCTCGCATATTGCTTATTCTGCCGGCCGGAATTTTTCGTCCCGCTAATTGACGTAGGATTCACTGCCGGCTACTCTACGATGCTCGTTTCTCATTTCTGGCGTCGTTAGTATCAATCTGGCTGATTCAGCCATGCACCTCAAATCGCTCAAGGTGTTCTGCGATGTCGTCGGCCGGCGGAGCTTTTCGCGGGCCGCGGCCGAGAACGGCATTTCGCAGTCCGGGGCGAGCCAGATCGTCAACGCGCTCGAGGAGCATTTGGGCGTCAAGCTGATCGACCGCACCAAGCGGCCGTTCGTGCTCACGCCTGAGGGCGAGGCCTATTACGAAGGCTGCCGCAAGCTGGTGCAGCGCTACTTTGCTCTGGAAGAAGAGGTCCGCACGCTGCACGAAGAGGTCGCCGGCCGCGTGAGCGTTGCGTCGATCTATTCGATCTGCCTGTCGCACATGAACCGCTTCGTGCAGCGGTTCCTGCAGGCCTATCCGAAGGCGAACGTGCGGGTGCAGTATCAGCATCCACGGCGGGTGTATGAGCTGGTCGAAACGAACCAGGTCGATCTGGGCCTGGTCAGCTATCCGCGGTCCAGCCGCACGATCAAGGCGACGGTCTGGCGGCAGGAGCCGATGGCGCTGGTCTGTGCGCCGAGCCACAAGCTGGCGACGCGCGACCGTGTGACGCTCGAGGACCTGCACGGTCTGGAGCTGATCGCCTTCGACGCGGACCTGGAAATCCGCAACGAGATCGACAAAGCGCTGGCCAGCCGCGGCGCGGAAGTTCGCGTGTCGATGGAGTTCGACAACACCGAGACGATCAAGCGGGCCGTCGAGATCGACGCGGGCGTCAGCCTGCTGCCGCTGCCGACGGTCGAGCGCGAAGTGGCCGCCGGAGCGCTCGTGGCCAAGCCGATCGCCGGCTGCGAGCTGAAGCGGCCGATCGGCATCATTCAGCGGCGGGGGGCCGAGCTGGGCAAGACGGCCAGCCGGTTCATGCAATTGCTGCTCAAAGAGCCGGTGCATTCGCGGGCGATTGCCGGGCTGGAAGAGCCGGCGGCCAGCGAGTCGCCCCTGACGGTGGGAACCACTGCGTTGGGAAACACAGTGTTGGGAACCACTGCCAAAAGTTCTGCGCCACAGCCGGCGGAGCCGGCGACGCCAGTGGCCTCGTGATACTTGTCGCGTCGCCACCTGTGGCCTTCGCGGCGACCTTATCTGGATCGCGCCATGAGCATCGAATTTGAAAACGGACTGCCGAAGAAGCACGGCCTGTACGACCCGGCTTTCGAAAAAGATAGCTGCGGCGTCGGCTTCATCGCCAATATCAAGGGCGTGCGGAGCCACAGCATCGTCCGCGACGCTTGTGCGGCTCTGCGCGCGATGGATCATCGCGGCGCCTGCGGCTGCGAAGCCAACACCGGCGACGGCGCGGGCATTCTCACGGCGATTCCCGACGAGTTGATGCGGTCGGAGTGCCAGCGGCTGTTCAATGCCGAGTTGCCGGCGATCGGCAGCTATGCCGTGGCTCAGGTCTTTTTGCCGCGCGACGAAGCCGAGAGGAACATCTGCAAAGCGACGCTGGAGAAGTTCGTCGCCGCCCAGGGGCAGAAGCTAATCGGCTGGCGAAAGGTGCCGACGAACGCCAAAGAGGCCAACTTCGGTGCGACGGCTGCCGCGGGCGAGCCGGTCATGGAGCAGATGATCGTGGCGGCCGGTGGGGGACTCGACCGCACCACGTTTTGCCGGCAGCTCTACCTGATCCGCAAGCAGACGTTTCACGACTTGCGGAAGAAGAAGCTCAAGCAGCGGAGCATGTACTACGTCGCCAGCTTCAGCTCGCGGATCATCATCTACAAGGGTCAGCTCACCTCGCACCAGGTCGTGCCGTATTACCCCGACCTGGCCGACCCGCGGTACACCAGCCACCTGGCGATGGTCCACTCGCGGTTCAGCACCAACACGTTTCCGTCGTGGGAGCGGGCCCAGCCGATGCGGTTCATGTCGCACAACGGCGAGATCAACACGTTGCGGGGCAACATCAACTGGATGAGCGCCCGCGAGGGGCTGCTCGAATCGGAGCTGTTTGGGTCGGACCTGAAAAAGCTGCTGCCGATTACGGACATGAGCACCAGCGATTCGGGTGTATTCGACAATGTACTGGAGCTGCTGCTCCTGGGCGGCCGCTCACTGCCCGAGGCGGTGATGATGATGATCCCCGAGGCGTGGCAGAACCACGAATCGATGCCCGAGTACAAGCGGGCCTTTTACGAATACCACTCCTGCGTGATGGAGCCGTGGGACGGGCCGGCGTCGGTCGTGTTCTGCGACGGCCGGTATATCGGCGCGGTGCTCGACCGCAACGGCCTGCGGCCCAGCCGCTATTACCTGACAACGGACGACCGCGTGATCATGGCCAGCGAAGTCGGCGTGTTGCCCGTCGATCCGCTGATCGTCAAGGAAAAGGGCCGCCTGCAGCCCGGCCGCATGTTCCTCGTCGATTTCGAGAAGGGAGCGCTCATTCCGGATGAAGAAGTGAAGAAAGACGTCGCGACGAAGCGGCCCTACGCCGAGTGGCTCAAGGAGCAGCGGATCGAGCTCCGCGACTTGCCGCTGGCCGACCAGGCCCACGGCTTTCACCCGGACACGCTGCTGGCCCGCATGCAGGCCTTCGGCTACTCGACCGAGACGATGCAGTTCATGTTGCTGCCGCTAGTCGGCGAGAAGCGCGATCCCGTCGGCTCGATGGGCAACGACTCGGCGCTGGCCTGCCTGAGCGATCAGCCGCGGATGCTCTACGACTATTTCAAGCAGCTCTTTGCCCAGGTGACGAACCCGCCGATCGATTCGATCCGCGAGGAAGTCATCATGTCGCTGGAATGCTACGTCGGGCCGGAGCGAAACCTGCTCGCGACGACGCCGGAGCAGGCTCACCGCTTGCTGCTGCCGCACCCGATCCTGACGAACGAAGAGCTAGCGGCGATCAACCACCTCGACCATCGCGGCTGGAAGAGCAAGCTCATCGACATCACGTATGGCAAGGGCGAGGGCGAAGCGGGCCTCGTTAATCGGCTCGAGCGAATCTGCCGCGAGGCCGAGGCGGCGATCGACGCTGGCTACCAGTTGATCGTGCTCTCCGACCGCGGCGTGTCGGAAGAGCGCGTGCCGGTCAGCTCGCTCTTGGCGGTCGGGGCCGTCCACCATCACCTGATTCGGCAGGCCAAGCGCACGCGAATCGGCATCGTGCTTGAATCGGGCGAGGCCCGCGAGGTGCATCACCACTGCCTGCTCGTCGGTTACGGCGCCGATGCGATCAATCCGTACGTGGCGTTCGAGTCCCTCTGGCAGGCCCAGCGCGACGGCCTGTTGCCGGCCAGGTACAGCGACAACGACATCGTCCACGCGTATCAAAAGGCGGTGGCCAAGGGGATGCTCAAGGTGATGAGCAAGATGGGCATCTCCACGCTGCAGTCGTACAAGGGAGCGCAAATCTTTGAGGCGGTCGGCCTGAACGACGACGTGATCCAAAAGTGCTTCGCCGGCACGGCCAGCCGGATCAAGGGCTGCAACCTCGAAGTGTTGGCGAAAGAGGCGCTGCGGCGGCACGAGATCGGCTTTCCCCCGCGTGCGGAGCAGCGGCTGCCGGTGCTGCCGAACTTTGGCGAGTTCCACTGGCGGGCCGAAGGCGAGCGGCACATGTGGGATCCGCAGGCGATTGCCGAGTTGCAGATCGCCGCCCGCGAGAACAGCGCCGACGCCTACGCCCGCTTCTCGAAGCACATCAACGAAGAGGCCAACCGTCGCTGCACGCTCCGCGGCCTCTTAAGGTTCAAGACGGGTGTGAATCGCCCAATTTCTGTGTCCGAAGTCGAACCCGCCAAGGAGATCGTCAAGCGGTTCTGCACCGGGGCGATGAGCTTTGGCAGCATCTCGGCCGAGGCCCACGAGACGCTGGCGATCGCGATGAACCGCATCGGCGGCAAGTCGAACACGGGCGAGGGCGGCGAAGATCCGGAGCGGTTTCAGCCGCTGCCCAATGGCGACAGCAAGCGTTCGGCGATCAAGCAAGTCGCCAGCGGCCGGTTCGGCGTGACGATCAACTACCTGACGAACGCCGACGAGCTGCAGATCAAGATGGCTCAAGGCGCCAAGCCCGGCGAGGGCGGCGAGTTGCCCGGCCACAAGGTCGATGACACGATCGCCCGCATCCGCTATAGCACGCCGGGCGTCGGCCTGATCAGCCCGCCGCCGCACCACGACATTTATTCCATCGAAGACCTCGCGCAGTTGATCTACGATCTTAAGCAGGTCAACCCGCGTGCCAAGGTCTGCGTGAAACTCGTCGCCGAGGCGGGCGTCGGCACCATC
>Ga0184625_10001151_pt1 | contig 10908 bp, 15 predicted proteins | sample PLM3_30_b1_FD_133151 | JGI IMG/M metagenome (GOLD analysis project Ga0184625, IMG submission 133151) | Groundwater sediment microbial communities from an aquifer in East River, Colorado, USA - PLM3_30_b1 | ecosystem: Environmental > Terrestrial > Soil > Riparian zone | place: USA: East River... | reverse complement strand
GGCTGGGGTCCGGCGGTGGAGTGGAATGACCGCGCCAAGGTCGATCAGGTGGGTATCTCGAACTGCGTACCAACAGGCTGCTACCACGACGTCGTGGTGATCGCCGAGTTCAACAACGATGAGCCCGGGAAGACTCAACTCAAGTACTACGCGCCAGGCGTCGGCGGTATCCGCACCGGCTGGCGCGGCAAGAACGAGAAAGAGCGCGAGGAGCTGGGGCTGACGTCGCAGGCCACGTTAAGTGACGCGGAACTGGCTAGCGTAGACAAGGCAATGTTGGCTGAGGAGAAGCGGGCCTATTCGCGGCGCCCGCAGGTGTTCGGGCCGACCGCGCACATGGAGAAGGGCTGAGCCGACCCTGGGCGCTGGAGCTACCGAGCCAGATTCGCTTGGCCGAGCTCCACTAACGACGTAGAGATGACCCGGCGCAGCAGCCCCCGGCTCGCACAAGTGTCGCTTTCGAGTCCGCCAGCAGCGGCTGGCCGGACAGCGGGCCGCCGGCCGACCAGCGGACCCCGTCCGGCGAGACGGCCGAGAGGAGCTGGAAGCCGCCGCCGGACCCGACCGCCCCAACCGCGACATACCCGTCCCCGAGCGGCGCAGTCCGACGCAGGCACTGGTGGAAGAGTCCGCCGAGGCTTCCTCGCTTGTGGTGGTTTGCCGCGGCCGAGGTTCGGTTCTAGCCACCCTGCTGGGTTCGGTATCTTTCGCCGTGGCGAGCAGCGCACCGTGCCCTGTGGTCGTGGTGAAGGACGGTCATGCGGCCACGGTGGTCGGGTCCAAGAACCGTGTCGTCGTCGGGACGGACGGCTCGGAACGAGCAGCGTCTGCTGTGGCATTCGCCGCCGATTTCGCCGCGAGCCGGTCTGCATCGATGGACGTAATTTGCTGCACCGGCGAGCTCTCGGTTCCGATTGTCAGTCAGGAAGAGCTACGACGCTCGGCCGCGGACATCCTGGAGCGCACGTGTGCATCGTTGGAGGAAACACATCCGCAACTGACCATCAATACCCGCGTAGCGGATGGGTTGCCGGAACCGGTCCTGGTAGATGCCTCGACCGACGCCGGTCTCCTGGTGGTCGGGTCAACTGGCAGGGGACACCCTCGAATGATGATTCCGGGCTCGACAGCATTCGCAGTTATCGACGGCGCCCAGTGCCCGGTGGCAGTCGTCGGAGGGGCCGTAGCGTGATTACCGAGGGCGAGGAAGCCCTCCGAGCGGTTTAGCCGAGACCGCTCCACTGACCAAGTCATCGACCGTCATACCGACCATCCATGCACTGGCGTCATCCGGGCCAGCCCGCGCCGATTCTGAGGCTGGATCTGCTCGCTTGGGCTCGGGTCGGCGAGATTTGGTGCTACCACGGATATCGCGGTTGGTCCTGGTCAGCAGAGACTCCCTGACTTGAAGTCACAGTCGATGCGGCCCCACTCGAGCCGGTCGATGCCACCATGCTGCATTTCACGATTCCGGAGGGATCGCGGCTCGCCGGCCTCTATCCTCCGAGTTACGGCTACCAGGTGACGCCGCTGTCAGCTTGATTCAGCGTGATGGGAAGCTGTTCGTGCCGGGGCAACACAGCATTCTGCGAGCTCATGACCAACTCCTGGTTGCCGCCGCCAACCGGGAACGAGCAGCCACTGAGGGTCGACTGCACGCTCTGAGCCAATTCGGGCGGCTAGCCAAGTGGCACAGCGGCAACGGCCATGTGGGTCCAAGCTAACGACGGCGACGACGAACTGCGGAAATGGATGGCAGACCCCATTCTCTAGGGTGGGTCGCGGACGCACACTGGGAGCTGCTACGGGGTATCGGACCTCGATGTGGCGCAGGCTCTGGGAAATCGGAGCGACCGCCGGAATTCTGGCGAGGTACCTTCAAGGTAGCCCTATTGGACGGGAGGCCGTCTTGATGCTGTGGGTCGCGTGGTTGATAGCGGCCGTGGCCTTGGGCGTTGCAGAGTTCTTCACGCTCACCCTGGCGTTTGGTCTGCTCGCTGCGGCAGCGCTCGTCGCCGCGATCGTCGCCGGTGTCGGCGCCTCAGTGCTGGCCCAGGTGCTCGCCTTCGCGATCACGGCTGGAGTTGGACTACTGATCGTGCGGCCGATCGCGAGACGGCAGATGACCCATCCTCCGGTGGTGTGCGAGGGCAGCTACGCGCTGGCTGGGAAGAGGGCGGTGGTTCTGGAGGAGGTTACCGGTACGCAGGGGCTCATCAAGCTCGCCGGGGAGGTGTGGTCGGCGCGTGCGCTCGATGAGGATCAGGTGATCCCAGCAGGGACGCCGGTGGATGTTATGGAGATCGATGGCGCGACGGCGATCGTTTATCCCCGGGAACTTCTGCCATGAGCCTGCGCAGCTGACACGTGGAGGAGATATGGATCTGAACCTTTTAGTACCGATCATCGTCGTGGCGGCCTTGGTGGTCTTCGTGGTGATGTCAGCCGTACGCGTGGTGCCCCAGGCGCGCCGCTACAACGTCGAGCGGTTCGGCCGTTACCGTACGACGTTGCAGCCGGGTCTGAACTTCATCATCCCGTTGGCGGATCGGATCAATACCAAGCTTGATGTCCGGGAGCAGGTGTTCTCATCGCAGCCGAAGCCGGTGATCACCGAGGACAACCTGGTGGTCAACATCGACACGGTGTTGTACTACCAGATCACCGACCCTCGTGCCGCTGCGTATGAGATCGCGGACTATTTACAGGCCATCGACCAGCTCACGGTCACTACGCTGCGCAACGTCATCGGCAGCATGGATCTGGAGCAGACGCTGACCTCGCGTGAGGAAATCAACACTCGGCTGCGCATCGTGCTGGACGAGGCGACCGGCAAGTGGGGGATCCGAGTGAACCGGGTCGAGATCAAGGCGATCGACCCGCCGATCACCATCAAGGAGGCCATGGAGAAGCAGATGCGGGCCGAGCGCGACAAGCGGGCAGCCATTCTGCACGCCGAAGGGGAACGGCAGTCCAAGATCCTTACCGCCGAAGGGACTCGCCAGCAGGAGATCCTAGTGGCGCAGGGCGACCAGCAGGCCGCGATCCTCCGGGCCGACGGTGAGGCCCGGGCCGTCGACCTTGTTTTTCAGGCCGTCCACCGCAACAACGCAGATCCCAAGGTGCTGGCGTACAAGTACCTGGAGACGCTGCCTCACCTGGCACGAGGTGGCAACACCTTCTGGGTTATCCCGAGTGAGGTTACCCAGGCGATCCGCACCGTCACGGAGGCGTTCGGCGACCATTCTCGGATGGGCGCGCCGCCGACCGAGAAGGACGGCGCGGCCGGCCCGCCGTCGGAGATCGAAGACAAAGAGGGAAGCCGAGAGCTGACTTCTGGCGGTCCGCCGCCCCTAGATGCGGCTGCAGCCGCTGATCGGGTCGCCGAGTTGGCCGAAGCGGCGGTCAACGATGCCAAAGCCGAGGCCGCCGCTGCCGAGAATGGCATCGAGAAGGCATTGGACCAAGACGCGCGGCGTTAGCGTGATCCGCAAGCGGACATCCGCTCTCAGGAGGTCTGATCATCGGTTGCCCTCTCGACCGCTTCGGCCAGTTCATCGCGGTACAGACGCTCCAGCTTCACATGCTTGGTGCGGTAGGCCGCCCGGCCGATCATGTGCGCAGCAACCGGGAGGGTGAGCACCTGGAAAGCGGCGTTCAGGACCAGGGTGCTGATTGTGCCCCACGAAGGAACACGCATCCCGACCGCATCAGCCTTAGCCCGAGCACCTGAGGCTTGGTCGCGGCATGGAGCCTGGAGAGCACGTCCGGGAACCGCACAATTCCGAGCGTTCCCGACACGGCCAGCACGGCGCCGAGCAGCATGCAGATCGCGGCGAGTGCGCCGAGAACGTCGTGTCCGGTCATCACTCCGGCCTCCGCGACACGAAGCGGGCCACACTCACCGAGCCCACGAAGCTAAGCAACGCGAGGCAGAGCACAAGCGACAATGCGTAGGTGTCTCGTTCGAATCGTGACGTGGCCGATGAGCAGGTACGAGAAGATCGTGGTGAGGTCCCAGAACACGTACAGCAGGATTAGGTCGTCGGCCGCCACCAAACCGATGGCTCCGGCGAAACCCGATGGCTCCGGCGAAACCCGTCAGTGTGGCCGCGAACCTGCCCAGACCCGGCTCATCGTCGCGGAAGTAGCGCCAGCAGTAGAACAGCACGAACGCACCAACACCGGTGACCAGCAGCGACATCGCCCACGACAGGGTGTCCAGGCGAAATGCCAGGTCGACATTGAGCCCCGGATCCAGGTGACGCTCTCGGTGTAAGGCGTACCCTCCCGTGCGTCGCGGCTCGTAGTGGCGATGGCCAGGAAGGCCGCCGCTGGTACCAGGGCACGAAGGCGCGGGTACCGAGCCAGCCGACCAGCCATGGAGCAGCCGCCGCCGCGAAGCCGTAGATGGCAAGCATCAGCAGCATGCGACCCTGCGTGATGTGCTGAGCCGCTAACTCTGGTCAGAGTCGGGATGAAGGGCGCGGAGTGCTTGCTCCGGTGCCATTCCAGCGAAGATCATGACGTCGATCGCGATCATTCTGAGGGCGGCGCAGGTGGCAGCAAGCGCTGACTGCGCCGGTACGGCGGGGCCATGCACGCTGAGCCAGGAGGCGAGGTCGAGTGCCCGGTCGGCGGCACGTTGTCGGGTGGCAGAATCGGTCGGATGCCGCGCCATATCAGCGAGGACGGTCGCTAAGGCCCGTATTGACGGTGCTAGTGAGGGACGCTCCTGATCGGTGGTCGCCATGGCGGTGCGGGCGAGCATGACGCCACTGCCTGCGAGCAGGTCCAGCTGATCGGCACGTTCCTGTTCGAGCGCTACCGGAGCAGCCCGCATCCGCCAGGTCAGGGAGTGACGCACGATCCGGCCGCTGGCCGTGCGTGCCGTGTTGAGAGCTGCCAGATTGTCGGGGAGTGCGCGCAGCTGGCGTGTTGCCTGATCGGCCAGCTGGTGGTTCTTGTCTTCGAGAGCGTCGGCAGTGAGCCTCAGGCCGTCGGCTAGACCCAACAGCACGGCACTTTCCGCGCGACGGAGCAGCCGCAGCGGCTCGGGGACGAACAGCAACTGGCTGAAAACCAACGCCACTCCGACACCGATCAGCGCGTCCAGCAACCGCTCCCACCCTTGTTCTTGGTTTCCGAAGGTGGTGATCAGCACAGCACTGACTGCCGCTTGAGCTATGACGATGGGTTGATCGTCCACCGTTCGTGCGAGCAGCATGGCGAAGAAGGTCGCCAGCGCCAAAGCCCAGACTCCGCCATCGGCGAACTCCACTACCAGCTCAGCGACCGCGATGCCGACGACTACTCCGATCAGCAGCCGTACGGCATTCGATCCTCTGCGTCCCAGGGTGACATTGAGACCCACGATGGCCGCGATCGGCGCAAAGAAAGGGTCGGGATGTCCAGCGAAGCGCACCGCGATCACCCAAGCGATTGCAGCCGCGGCGGCCTGCTGGGCAATTGGCCAGACTGAGTACGCCCATCGGCGAAGCACCGTTTCCCTCATCCGTTCCACCACCCCTGGTCGATTCGCCAAGTCGTGGTCCGTTCTGGGTATGTGCCTGTCGAGGAGTTGGGTCCGACCTCGACCCGTGCGTTCCGACCGCCGACCTGACCCATTCATTCTGAACCGGCGCCGGGCAGCCTCTAGTGCAGAAGATGAGTCGGCTGCCGCCGTTCGGGCCGTCGCGGTGGGGAAGCGCCGACCCGCCAGCTAATACCGATTGGTGTCCGCCATCGCGTCGAGCCGGCACGCTTCGGCCCAGGCGGCGGCGTCGAGGCCGAGGCCGGATGCTTCCTTGCCGGTCCACGCCGCGCAGATCTCGATCGATTCGACGAGCATCCTGCGCAACATGACATCAGGATCCGGGATCAGCGCGTGCGCGACACTTTCCACACCGCAGTGACACCGTCAGGTGCGGCATGCCGACGGAAGGCTACCAGCGGGAGGCGGACACTACTTGTGAAGCGAACCGCCCATACCGCCGCTTCCGGGACTGTGCTCAGCGCGCGCACGCTTTTTGGAGAGAGACTGTCTCCCCTGGCGCCCATCGAGTTGTGCCAGCATGCGCCCCGTCCAGATACGCTGCCCGATCGCGCGTCGCTCGAGCGCGTCTAGATGCCGGAGGAGTGCCGCCTGCTTCACTTCTTTAGGTCGTTTGGTAGGCCTTGACGAAACCGAGAACTAGGCCTAGTACTGCCGCGGAGCTACTGATGGCGAGGCTGGCGACTGCCGTTGTGGAGTTGCCTACCTGGCGGTCGAAGACCGTGAAACCCAGGATCGAGGTAACGACCATCGCCACGACGAGCACAGCCAAGAGGCGGGTAACCACCACCCCAGCCGTTGAGGGAGGTTTCTCTTGGGCGGACTCGTCCTGGGACCGCTGTATTGATGCCGAAGTAGGCATGTATGGGCCGGTGTCCGTCGGCTGGCTGTCTCGATCATGTGGGGGGTTGAGCTTCTTCATCGTTCTTCTCCATGGAACTTGCTGTTGACGTTGCCTGGACGACCTTGGCGCCGCGGGTAAAGGCTGTGCTGGGCGAGGTCAGTTTCAGGTGCTGCTACGGATGTCGGTTAACCCCGAGTGGCGGAACCGCCAACTCGTGGGGTGCGCTCAGGAAGCGCTATAGGCGGTCGCGGATGTACGCGACAACTATGGCGGCGCTGCCGAAGATGACCGCTGCCACAGTGGCGCCCAGCAGGAGACAAAGGATGGCGAGAAGCACCAGCAGGCCGATGGCGGTCTCTAGAAGCAGGTTGCCGCGTGCCCGGCGGGATGGTTTGAGGTCCTTGAACTGGCGCACCCAGGCGGGGTCCTGGTGTTCGAGTTGGTGCTCCAGGTCCTTCACTAGTTGACGGTCGGGGTCATTCAACATTGGCATGGTTCGCTACCTACGGGAGTGTGTGGCTTTGCCTCAGCACCTGCCGTAAGTCGTTCTCGACAACTTCTGCGGCATCTACCTCGCCGCGGCGGCCGTATCGCGGCGCCCGGTGCTATCGCCCGACAGGTCGTGCAGAGGCCTCGGCAGTAGTTCGGGAACCGTGACTACAGGACAGCTGGCGTAGCTGATGCAGTAGTGGCTGACCGATCCAGCCAGGTACGGGCGGCCGCGGACCGGTTCACGGGTTCCGACGACCAACAGGTCGGCATTGGCGCTGAGGCGCACCAAGACGTCGCCGACGTCTCCTTGGGCGAACTGGAGTACCGACCCCTTCTGGGAGCTGGTGTCGTCGAAGACCCGATGTATTCCTCGCCAGTAAGGCTCGGCGATATCCTGCTTCGGCACGCGTAGCCGGGTTCCCGATTTCACTGCCGAGAGGTTGAGCCCAATCGGCCAGTCCAAGACATGGACCGCACGCAGGTCTTTCCCAGTGGCGTGCGCATACGCTGCCGCCCACCGGTGAGCGGCACGGGAGGCTGCCGAGTCGTCCAGTCCGACGATGATGCAGTTCGTGATCATGATCAAGGTCCCTGTCACTGGATTCCGCCGCCAGACCGGCTCTGGCCGCGGCGCACGCTGTTGGACCGGCCGGACTCGGCGAGGTATTGGCAGGGGGTGCAGAGTCCGCTCATCGGCAGCACCTCCAGTCGCTGCCACGGAATCGGCTCGGCACAGGCCTCACAGATTCCGTACGAGCCCTCCTCGAGCCGCTGCAACGCGGCATCGATCTCCGACAGTGCCGCTTCTGCGGCCAGCGTGAGGACGCGAGTGACCTGGAGCCGGCTCTGATCCGAAGTCGCCATCGCCCCTGCAGCGTCCACCGCGAGCTCCTCCAGCTGTTCGGTCCGGAAGCGTCGCTGCTGATCCAACTCCGCGCGAGTGGCGCGTAACTGGCGCTCAAACCCGGCAGCCGACCCGGTGGTGGTGCGCATCGCGTTGATCTTCTGGCGCATGGTCTTTCCCTTCTGCGAAGGCGTGGCATGATTGGCCGGTCTAATACCGGCGGATCGTTGAAGTGGCTCCCTAGCTGCGCGGGGCACCGGCCGCGCGCTCAGCGGGCTGGCGTGCGCGGTCCTGCAGGTGACAAGGGCCGTGGTGCCGGTGCGGTAGCTGGCAGACCCGGCCGCTGTCGAGATGGGTGAAACCACATAAGCCCGAAGTGGCGGCAGCGAAGTCGATGCTGATGTTGTGCAGGTCCAGCCGCCGCCGAACAGCGGTTCGGTCGTCCATCTGGCACCTCCCTGTGATCAACATTGCGACGGCACTGTGTCGGAGTCCCTCCATCGTCTCCCGCGAGGTCGTTGCCTGCCAGGGCCCAGATCGGCGACATGCAGACCGAGTTGCTTGCCGAGTATCGGCAACGTAAGTAGCGGTGCAGACCGCATGAGAGGAAAATGTCGATCATGATCAGCGATCACCGCCGCGGAGCCGCCCAGACGCCCCCGGTCGATGGTGATCGCATCGCCGGCCCTTCACATGTGGATGCTCCCGAGCAACCAGTCGATAGCGACGCACGGCGCCTTGACGCGTCGGATGATTGGCTGGCAGCGGTGGCCCGTACGGCGGCCGCTGATGCCAACGCCCCGATCGAGCTGCTGGGGGAGTATCTGAACATCCTCGCTGACGCCGCCCTTTCCGGGCGGCGGCCGAAGAAGCGGGAGCTGGAATCCGTTCGGCGACTTGGTCAACGCGCAGCTGAGCAAGGCGTCGACGCCAACCAGGCAGTCGACTTGTACCTCTCGGCGGCTTGGCGGCTGTGGCAGGAGATACCGATGATCGTGCGATCCCGGGACCGCGAGAAAGTGCGGGCAGCTGCGGAGGCTGTGCTGCGCGTGATCAGCGATGCGGTGGAGGTGTTGGTCGAGGGCCATCAGGCAGCGCGGCGGCAGATGATTCGACAGGAGGAGTCGGCCAGGCGGGAGTTCGTCGACGATCTGTTGCGCGGCGACACCGACGTCTCCCGACTGGTCGAGCGGGCCGAACCCTTTGGGCTTGATCTGGGTCGCAGCCACCAGGTGCTGCTCGCTGCGCCGGTCAGGTCGCCGGCCAGTCTGGACAGAGCCGTGGTGGTGATGGAACGGGCTATCGTCGAGCGGTTCGGAGATCGAGATGTCTTGATCGCGAGCAAGGACGACCTGTTGGTGATGCTCATCCCGGGGGAGCTGCGGGACGTGGTGTCAGGCGCCGACGTCTCTGATCCGTCAGGTTTTGCTCATAGCCGGTTGCGGCAGTCCGCGCGGCACGACCGATGGCAGGTCGCTGCCGGTCGACCCTATCCGGGAGCGTATGGGATCGCCCGTTCTTACGAGGAGGCTCGCGAGGCCCTCCTGCTCGCCCGACGGCTTCACTTCGACGACGACGTTGTGCAGGCCCGCGACCTGCTTCTCTTCCGGGTGTTGGGTCGTGATCAGGCGGCATTGGTCGATCTGGTGCAGGCTCTCCTTGAGCCGCTCACTCGGTCTAGGGGCGGGGCGGAACCGCTGCTCAAAACTCTGGAAACCTATTTCGCCACCGGGGCCGTGGCCACCGAAACGGCCCGTCGACTGCACATGTCGGTGCGCACCGTGACTTATCGACTTGCCAAGGTGAAGACTTTGACCGGAACCGACCCCGCCGACCCAGCCCAACGCCTGGCACTGCACATGGCGGTCGTCGGAGCTCGGCTCCTCGACTGGCCCGCTTCCGACCTTCCCCGCCAGTCGCTGTCGTAGCCTCCTAGCCACGTCCGCCTGAGGCCGAGACAACCAACCAAGATCAACTTCGGCCCTGGACGATCTGATCAACGCTGCTATTCAGGCTTAGCCGACTGGACTAGCTATGCCGTCGATCCGTTGCGGCGCTGGGCGCACTCACGGACCTTGATCATGGCCGGGCCCTGGAGCCGTTGAGTTCGGTGATCATGGGCGAAAGGTACGGCCCACGACCACGATGTCGGAGCTGTGGTCGGGCGACCGATCAAGACCGGCCGGCCTCGGCCGGAACCCGGGCAACCACTCCAGGCCAACGGTGTAGTCACTGACGTACAGTCGAGGAAAACCGACACCGCGTGACTGAAGCGTGAGAAAGAACCCATCCGGCGGAGGGTCGTAGAAGCGCAGCTCGTAGGGCCACGTACCCGAGCCAAGGTCGCCGGGATAGCTCGGTGAGGAGGAAACGGGTGGTTGACCGGCGGCCTCTATGACGGCAGTCTGGACTGGACGATCGGCGTGCACCGTGATCACATCAGCCCCTCGCGGGGATGCGACCCGTACCTTGACGAGGGTGCCGTTACCCTCGCTATGGGATTCCAGGAGATCGATTCGAGGCGGCTTGAGGGGCAGCGTAACGGCGGGGCCTTGCCACCTCGGCGTCGTGCCGTAAGGAAGTGGGACAGGCGATTCGGCGTTGCCGTTGCGCTCCGGAACGTACGCCGCCGTCCAAGCGTCAGGTTCTTGATCATGGCTGGCCCACATGGCAGTGCCGCTGTCGGCATCCATCACATACATCAGATGGTCTTGCCGCGGATGATTTGGATCGAAGCGATCAACCGCGAGGCCGATGCTGGCGAATGTGAGGGTCATGGCCAGCGCCCCCACCGGCACCAAGAAGCTGCGCCGACGCATGATCGACTTCGCCGACTTGACCTCGGCGTCGGTTGGGAGCACGAGTTCGACTAGCGGCAGTACCAGCAGCCCAGCGAGGACGAAGAAGAACACCCCAGCAGCGCCGTTGGCGATGCCGAGTACGCCGAGCAGTGCGCTGCCGCCCTGGACGAGCAGCACGGTGCCGGGTATCGCTCCCGCAGTCAGTGCAACCACACTCCATACGGGTCGTCGCCAGCCGAGCAGGAGTGCGATCAATGCGCCGCCGCCGGCCGCGGCCGCAGCGAGCGAACCGTAGTACGACATCGCCGGCAGCAACCACGCAGTAACAACACCCAAGGCCGCAGGCCACACCAACGCCCCAATCGCCAGGCAT
>Ga0184625_10001150_pt1 | contig 10908 bp, 13 predicted proteins | sample PLM3_30_b1_FD_133151 | JGI IMG/M metagenome (GOLD analysis project Ga0184625, IMG submission 133151) | Groundwater sediment microbial communities from an aquifer in East River, Colorado, USA - PLM3_30_b1 | ecosystem: Environmental > Terrestrial > Soil > Riparian zone | place: USA: East River... | reverse complement strand
TGCGCCATGCCCTGTCTCTCTGGACCGCCGCCGCGAGCCAAACTCATCGCGGAGCGGCGATGAGTTTCCGTCACCCAGCCGGTCTGGACTCTTTGAGCGATGATCTCGATGACGTCGAACTTGACGGAGCGGGAGCTGCTCGAAGCAGCTTGCGCCGGGGACGAAGAGGCGTTCCGCCTGCTCGTCGAGCCCCAGCGCCCCGGGCTCCATGCCCATTGCTACCGCATGCTCGGCTCGCTTCATGACGCCGAGGACGCACTCCAGGACGCTCTGTTGCGGGCCTGGCGGGGGCTCTGCGGTTTCGGCGGCCGAAGCCCGTTTCGCAGCTGGCTGTACCGGATCACGACGAACGCCTGTCTCGACGTACGTGCGCGCCGACCGAAACGCGTGCTTCCGATCGACTACGCCCAGCCTGCGGTCGGAGATGTGGACGAGCCCGTGTCGCAGTCCGTCTGGCTCGAGCCGTACCCCGACCAGATGGTCGGCCTCGAGGAGGGCTATGCCGGGCCGGCGGCGCGCTACGACACACGCGAGTCGGTCGAGCTGGCTTTCGTTGCCGCGCTGCAGCACCTGCCGCCGCGACAGCGCGCCGTCCTCATCCTCCGCGAGGTCCTGGGTTTCTCGGCCAAGGAGGTTGCCGAGTCGCTCGACACGACCGTCGCCTCGGTGAACAGCGCGCTCCAGCGAGCGCGGAAGGCAATCGACGAACGCCTGCCCGAGAAGAGTCAGCTGGCGACCATGCGATCGCTCGGCAACGAGGGCGTGCGCGAGATCGTGGAGCAGTTCGTCGACGCATTCGAGCGCGCAGACGTGGACGCGATCGTCTCGCTGCTGTCCGAGGACGCCACATTCGAGATGCCGCCCTATCCGAAGTGGTACCGCGGCCGTGAGGCGATCGCCGACTCCTGGCTCATGCCCGGAAGACCGCCGTCGCACCTGCGCTATGTCCCGACGCGCGCGAACGGTCAGCTCGCGGTCGCCGCGTACGCGCTCGAACCGGAACGAGGCCGCTATCTCCCGATCGCGCTCGACGTCCTCACGCTGCGCGGCCGGGAGGTTGTCGCCGTGACCGCGTTTCGTTCACCTGAGCTCTTTCCGCGGTTTGGGCTGCCGGAAGAGCTCGCCGACTGAAAGGAGTCACCCGGATGCAACGGATCACCACGTTCCTGACCTTCGACGACCGAGCCGAGGAGGCGATCGACTTCTACACCTCGATCTTCGAGAACTCGCGAGTCCTCAACAGCACCCACTACGGAGACGCTGGGCCTGGGCCCAAGGGGGCGCTCATGTCCGCCACCTTCGAGCTCGACGGCCAGCGGTTCATGGCGCTGAACGGCGGCCCGTCCTTCCGCTTCGAGCAGGGCATCTCGCTCTTCGTCGACTGCGAGACGCAAGAAGAGGTCGACCGCTACTGGGAGTCGCTCTCCGAAGGAGGAGAGAAAGGCCCATGCGGTTGGCTCACGGACAAGTTCGGAGTCTCCTGGCAGGTCGTCCCGCGTGCGCTCGGCGAGATGCTCGGCGACGCGGATCCCGAGAAGGCGCAACGGGTCATGAACGCGATGCTGCAGATGAGCAAGATCGAGATCGACGGCTTGCGCCGCGCTTACGAAGGCGTCGCTGCGGCGTGAGCCTGCGCGACGTCGCCGATGATCTCGGCAAGCTCCCTGGGTCGCGACCACATCGGCCAGTGGCTCGTCGGTAGGTCGACCCAGGTGATGTCACGCAGCTCGGCAAAGCCTGCGAGCCATTCGTAGCCCTCCTTCACCGCGTCCTTGTACTCGTCGGACGTGAACCCCGTGCAGATGGCCGTGGTCGGCACGTCGAGTCGGGCCTCGTTGGTCAGCTCGGGCGCCTCGCGCAGCACACCGGCCGGTTCTGGCACGGCCCGCCGTCGGAACGTCTCGAGCTGCTCCTCGCTGAGCCCGTCGAGGTTTTCGCTCTGCTCGAGCTCCTCCTGCGAAGGCAAGGGCTTCTCCACGGCGTCGAGGTCGGGCTCGCTCGCACCCGTCCCGGGGCCGGAGTCGACGTAAACCATGGCCGCGATCTGCTCGGGGACGCGGTCGCTCGCGGCGTAACCGGCGGTCCCGGCCCCGCTGTGCACGGCGAGGACGACGGGTGCGCCCGCCGCCTTGACCGCCTCGCAGATCGCGTCGACGTGATCAGACAGCGTGATCGACGATCGGTCGGCGTCGGCCGACTCGAGGCCGGGCAGCGTCATCGCGGTGACGTCGTGCCCGTCGCCACGAAGGGCCGAGGCGACGTCGTCCCAGGCCCACGCGCCGAGCCAGAATCCAGGAACCAGGATGATCGGCGCGGACGCCATGCCTCAACCCTACGGTATGGCCTGGTAGCGGTCGAACGCGCACTCGAGCACGCCCTCGCCGCGGCTTAGCTCCGGTAGCTGCAGGCGCAGCTCGTGCACGCGGGCCGCCGGGATTTCGCCCTCGAGCGTGCAGTACGAGTCCCGCACTTCCTGCGTCAGCGGAGCGGCGCGCAGCCGTGCCAATGCGGACAACAGCGGCCCGAGCCTGTCGGCCGGCAACTCCAGATGGAAGCGATGGATCGGCTCGCACACCACCGTGCCCGCCCGCTCCAGCGCTCTCCTGAGCACCATGGGTGTCAAGAGGCGGAAGTCCTTCGCGGTCGTCCCCGGAGCGCTGTAGCCGGACTGGGTCAGCGTCACCCTGCAATCGGTCACCTGCCAGCCGCAGAGGCCGTGGCGCAACGTCTCGCGGACGGTTTCTTCGAGCGCCCTCCGGAACTCCTCGACTGTCTTGTACACGTAGATGGGAATCGATTCGAGCTTGACGTCCAGCTCGAGCTCGATACCGGTGTCGATGGGAGCCGGTTCCAAACGCAGCCCGACGGTGGCGAGGCGCGGGTTCGATGCCTCGTCCAGGCGCTCGAGGGCCTCGCCCATGCCCACCGGCCGTTCGACGCAGATCGTCGTGGTCTCGCGGAAGCGGACCTCGATGCCGTAGTCGGTCGCGAGCGTGGCCTGGATGACCTCCTTCTGCACCTCTCCGTAAAGCGAGACAGACAGCTCTTGTCGGGTGTCGTCCTGGCGGACGTCGATCAGGGGGTCTTGCTCGGCGAGCTGCGTGAGCGCGAGGTGGAGCGCGCCCTTTTGGCCAGGGCGCGCCGGGACGACGACCGTCTCCAGCGAGGGCGGTTGGAAATGGTGATCCGTTTCGGGCGTGCCCGGTTCTCCGATCGCGTCGCCGATCTGGATCTCCGTGAGGCCCCAGAGCTTCCCGACCTGCCCCGCGGAGACCGACACACGCTGCGCCGCGCCGCTCTCGAAGACGCTGATCGCCGTGACCTTGCCCTCGCCGGCCCGGCCGAACCGCACGCGATCTCTCGTTCGGACTGTGCCGGAGAACAGGCGAACGAAGGCCACTTTCTCCCCTACCGGACCGCGCTCGATCTTGAAGACGGTGCCGGAAACAGGACCGTCGCCGTCGCCCGCGGACGCAGGCAGCAACTCGGTGATCGCGGCCATCAGCGACTCCACGCCGGCGCCGGTGAGAGCCGAGCCGAAGAACACCGGATGCACGAGCGCCCGCTTGGTCTGCGCCGCGAGCTCCTCGCGAAGCCGCCGGTGCGAAAGCCTCGTCTCGCCGTTGACGTACGCGCCGAGGATTGCATCGTCGTTCTCGGCGAGGACGGCGGCCAAGTCGACGGGACTATGCGTCGATCCAATCGGGACGATCGCCGGCGTGAGGCGGTCCGAGACGAGGCGCAACACGCGTTCGCAGTCCGCTCCGCGACGGTCGATCTTGTTCATGAAGATGATCGTCGGCACCCGCAGCCGCTGGAGCGCTCGCATCAGCAAGCGGGTCTGCGGCTGCACGCCTTCAACGGCCGAGATCACGAGCACCGCGCCGTCGAGGACGCCGAGCACGCGCTCCACCTCGGCGATGAAGTCGGGGTGTCCCGGCGTGTCGATCAGATTGACGGTGACGTCGTCGATCGCGAACGAGACGACGACGGACTTGATCGTGATCCCGCGCTGTCGTTCCAGCGCCAGGGAATCCGTTTGCGTCGTGCCTCGATCGACGCTGCCGAGCTCGTCGATGACTCCGGCCGCGTACAGCAGCCGCTCGGTGAGCGTTGTCTTACCGGCGTCTACATGCGCCAGGATCCCCAAGTTGAGCGTTCGTCGAAGCACGCGTCATACCCTCCGAATAGGTCACAAAGGCCTTCTGGATGGACATGAACGCGCGCATCTGCGCTCCCTCGGGTCGCTGTCGCTTCGCCTTGGAGTAAAGCACGATTTATCCTTTTGGCGTGCGACCGGCGCTCGTTGCCGCCGTCCTCTTGGCCGTCGTCCTCTCCGGCGCGTCCTCCGCGGCGAGCGCAGCTAACGATCGGCTTACCATCACTGTCTGGCCGCAAGGCCGCGGTGTCGGCAAACCAGTCTCGAGCGCGAGCTTGACCTGCCGGCCGGCAGGAGGCAGTCACCCGTACCCAGGTCGCGCTTGCCGCCGCCTCTTCGCTCATCTCGCCGCCCTGAAGCCGGTTCCCAGGACTCGCGCCTGCCCGGAGGTCTACGGCGGCCCGGACGTCGCACTCGTCCAAGGGCGCGTGAAGGGACAACGCGTGCGCTCGTGGCTCAACCGCAGGAACGGCTGTCAGATCGAGCGCTGGAACGCGCTCGGCATCGTGCTCGACGTCTAGGCGACCGGCGCGGCGAACAACGCGACGGTGGGCGCGTCCGCTCGGCGAAGGAGATCCTCCACGTCCGTCTCGCTCGTCTCGAGCCGTTCGACCGGGGCGCCGAGCGCGTCGAGGAACTCGTCCGGCGGTTCCAGGAAGTTGACCGCCGGCGTCCTGTAGTGCATCGGAACGACGAGCCTCGGCGCGAGGGAACGCACGAGCTCGGCGGCCGCGGCTCCGCCGATCGTTGGTCCGCCGCCGACAGGGACGAACAGGACGTCTACTTCCCCGATCGCCTCACGCTGCTCGGGCCGCAGCGCGGGCTGGCCGAAGTCGCCCAGGTGGCAGACGCGGACGCCGTCGAGCGAGAAGCAGACGATCGTGTTTGCGCCGCGAGTCGTTCCCGCTGCGTCGTCGTGCTCGGAGGCCACCGCGACCACCTCGCCCACCGGCGACTCCAGCCGCCCCGCCTTCGAGCGGAGCACAGTCGGCGAGCCGCCGACGACGTCAACGGCGTTGTGGTCGCGGTGCTCGTGCGTGACAAGCACGAGGTCGGCCGTCACACCCTCGATCGGCGGATAGTCGAACTGCAATCCGCGCGAAGCCGCGGCGCTCATGTCCCCGAACGGATCGATGAACACGGCCCGCTCGCCGGTGAGCAGAAACGCAGACTGGCCGAACCAGCGAATGCGCATGTGGGAACTACACGCCGATCGCGGCCAGGAAGACGAGGACGACCGTCGTCACGGCGAGCAAGCCATGCAAGGTGACGATCCCGACGGGGAAGTTCTGCTCCGCAGGCCGGTCCGGCGTCGCGGCGGGTTCGGCTGCGCCGGCCGCGGCGGACTGTCGCCGCTGCCACCAGATAGCGAACATCGTCCAGCCGAGAAGCGCCACCACTACGAGAATCGCGAACGCAATCCACGCCAGCGCATCGCTGTCGCTGAAGACGAAGATGATCCACAGAACGAGGCCGGTCGCGGCCAGCCCGAAGTGGCTGAGGATGAGCGGCGGCCGGATCCGTCGCCCTTCGCGCTGCTGCATGCCGCCGTTGCGGAGCCACAGGCTTAAGAGCACGAACCCTCCTGCGGCAGTCACGATCCAGCTGATCAGCGCGGCCCACTTCATGTCAAAGCTCCTTTCTGCTCGCGGCGGGAACCGACCAGGCGAGGGTAATGCAGGATGTCGGCGGACGCACGTACTCCTGTGCACCTATTAGACCCGCGCGCTCCCAGGAGCGTTTGGAGCCGCGAGCGAGGAGGAAGGAGGACGCATGAACCTCAGCTATCTGCTCAGAGGCCTTCCGGGCCACCCGCTCCACCCCCCGCTCACCGACGCGACGATCGGGACCTACACGATTGCGACGGCATTCGGCGTGCTCAGCGCGCTCGGCGTCTCGGAGGACAACATGGCGACGGCGTGGTGGCTCGCGCTGGTCGCCGGCCTGATCGTCACGGTCCCGACCGCGCTGACCGGCTTCATCGACTGGTTGCACATCGAATGGGGCACGCCGGTTTGGCGCACGGCGACCGTGCACCTGCTGTCGATGCTGACGGCAACGCTCTTCTTCCTCCTTGCGGCGATCTTCGGGCACGGCGGCTACGTCGACCACGCAGTGACGAGCGGCTCACTGATCCTCACTTTGATCGGCTTCGCCTTTCTCACGCTTGGCGGCTTCCTGGGAGGGACGGTGGTGTTCGTGCACGGGATGCGCGTCCTGTCGCTCGTCGATGAACCGACCAGCCGCGCCGTGGCTCCGGTTCCCCACCCCGAGAAGGAACGGGCTGAGGGCGGCTGAATCCGCGCATGGCGCGGTTTTGAGGGCCAGCGCGCGACGGATTTCTCGGGGATGTCCCTTGCGGCGTCCGCCGTTCGTCTCTTAGGCGACCATTCCCAAAAAGGAGGAAGCCGTGAAGTACGTGCTGCTGATCCAGCAAGGAGACACCCCGACGCCCGACTCGCCTGAGGAGTGGGCCCGCCTGTCGGAGGAGGAGCAGAGGGCCGTCTACGCCGACTACCAGGCGATCAACCAGACCCCCGGCGTCACACCCTCCGACCACTGGCTCGAGCCGCCCGAAACGGCCACCACGGTTCGCGTGCAGGACGGCAAGACGCTGACCACCGACGGGCCGTTCGTCGCCGTCAAGGAGGCGCTCGGCGGCTGGCTCGTTTATGAGGGCGACGACCTCGATGCGGCGATCGGGCTCGCCTCGCGGATCCCCGCGGCCCGCATGGGCGGTTCGGTCGAGATTCGTCCCGTCAAGGAGGGTTAGGGGGATCCTCGAGCAAGTCTTCCGGGACGAGTGGGGCCGCGTCCTCGCCAGCCTGATCGGCTTCCTCGGCGACTTCGACCTCGCCGAGGAAGCCGCCCAGGACGCCTTCGCGATCGCCGCCGAGCGCTGGCCGCGCGAGGGGACACCCGCCAACCCGCCCGCGTGGCTCGTGACCACCGCACGCAACCGCGCGATCGACCGCATCCGCCGCGATCGCACCCTTGCGGCAAAGACACGGCTGCTCGAGGTACCCGAGGCCGTTGAGGAGGAAATGGACGAGACGACCATCCCTGACGAGCGCCTCGAGCTCGTCTTCACGTGCTGCCATCCGGCGCTCGAGCTCGACGCGCAGGTCGCGCTCACGCTGCGGACGCTCGGCGGCCTCTCGATCGAGGAGATCGCTCGCGCGTTCCTCGTCCCCCAGGCGACCATGAACAAGCGGCTCGTCCGCGCGAAGCGCAAGATCAAGGCCGCCGGGATCCCGTTTCGCCTCCCGCCGGCCCATCTGCTCCCCGACCGCCTCGCCGCGGTGCTCGCGGTCGTCTATCTGATCTTCAACGAGGGCTACGGCGGTCGCGGAGACCTCGCAGCCGAGGCGATCCGCCTAGGGGGCGCGCTCGCCGAGCTCATGCCCGACGAGCCGGAGGCGCACGGGCTGCTGGCGCTGATGCTCGTGAACGACGCCCGGCGCGACGCGCGCTTCGCCGACGGCACCGTTGTCCTCCTGCCCGACCAGGATCGATCGCTGTGGGACTTCGACCAGATCGCCGAGGGACGAGCGGTGCTCGATCGCGCGCTCGCGCTCGGCGGCCGCGGGCCCTACGTGCTCCAGGCGGCGATCGCGTCTCTCCACCTCGACGAGCCCCAGGACTGGCCGCAGCTCGCCGCGCTGTACGGCGAGCTCGCGCGAGTCACCAGCTCGCCGGTCGTCGCGCTCAACCAGGCAGCGGCGATGGCCGAGGCTGGCGACGTCGAAGGAGCGCTCGCGCTCGTCGAGCGCCTCGAGCTCGACCGCTACCACTATCTGCATTCGACGCGCGCCGAGCTCCTGCGCCGTCTCGACCGTGTGGATGATGCCCGCGCCGCCTACGACCGGGCGCTAGACCTCGTGCACTCGGACGCGGAGCGGCGTTTCCTCGAGCAGCGGCTGGCTCAGCTTCCGGACTGAAGGGCGCGCCGGCGCCGCTCCAGGAAGTCCCGCTCGGCGGCGTTCTCGGCGCGCTCGATCGCCGCTTCGTAGGCCAGCGCCGCTTCGGCGTCCCGGCCCAGGCGCCGGAGCAGGTCGGCGCGGATGGCGTGGAACAGGTAGTAGCCGTCGAGGTCGAGGCCGTCGACGAGATGGAGGCCCGCCTCCGGTCCGTCGACCTCGGCGACCGCGACGGCGCGGTTCAGGGCGACGATCGGCGTCGGGGCAAGCGTTAGGAGCTGGTCGTACAGCTGCAGGACCTGCTGCCAGTCGGTGGCGGCGACGGACGACGCGTCGCTGTGGACGGCGTTGATCGCCGCCTGGATCTGGTACGGGCCGGGCTGGTTGCGGTACGGGCCGGGCTGGTTGCGCCGAAGACACTGCCGGACGATCGCCTGGCCTTCGGCGATGAGGTCTCGATTCCAGCGAGCCCGGTCCTGGTCGCCCAGCAAGACGAGGTCGCCCTCCGCCGTGGTGCGGGCGCCACGGCGCGATTCCACGAGGAGCATGAGCGCGAGCAGCCCCATCACCTCCGGTTCGTCGGGTATGAGCTCGGCCAGCAGACGGCCGAGACGGATCGCCTCCGCGCAGAGGTCCTCTCGGATGAGACGATCGCCCGAACTGGCTGTGTGGCCCTCGTTGAAGACGAGGTAGACGACGGCCAGCACCGCCCGAAGGCGGTCCGGCAGGTCGGGCTCGAGCGGAACGCGGTACGGAATGCCCGCGTCGCGGATCTTGCCCTTTGCCCGGACGAGCCGCTGAGCCATGGTCGGCTCGGGGACGAGGAAGGCGCGGGCGATCTCCGCAGTCGTCAGCCCACCCAGGAGCCGGAGCGTGAGCGCCACCTGGGCGTTGACGGCGAGCGCTGGGTGACAGCACGTGAAGATCAGGCGCAGCCGGTCGTCGCGCACGGCCCCCTCCTCGGCCGGTTTCGCCGGTTCGTCGCCGGCGAGCAGCAGGGCTGCCTGGGCATGCCGGTCCGCGCGAGACGCCTCACGACGAAGGCGGTCGATCGCCCGGTTTCGGGCAGTGGTGATGATCCAGCCGGCCGGGCTCGGCGGCAGGCCCGTCGACGGCCAGCGTTGCACGGCCACGGTGAACGCGTCCTGGACCGCTTCCTCGGCGACGTCGATGTCGCCGAAAACGCGGACCAGGACGGCCACCGCGCGTCCGTATTCCTCGCGGAAAACCCGTTCGATCTCCGAGCTGGAGAGCGTCGCTAGCTCGTCACCCCTCCGCGTCTTGGAAGGGACGCACCTCGACCGGAAGGGTGGTCGCGCGGGCCAGCTTGCGGCCCCACTCGAGCGCCGCATCGAGATCCGGCGCCCTGATGATGTTGAAGCCGGCGATGTGCTCCTTGCCCTCGGTGAACGGGCCATCCGTCGTGAGCACCTCGTCGTCCTTCGAACGGAGGACGGTGGCGGTGCTCGGCGGGTGCAGCCCGCCGGCGAACACCCAGGCGCCGGCCGCCTTGATCTCCTCGTTCAGGGCGTCGACGTCGCGGATGATCGGCTCGAGGATCTCCGGCGGAGGCAGCTCTCCGTCGGGCTGATAAACGCTGAGCAGGTACTGCTTCATCTGGGTGCCTCCTTCATCTCTGGGGACGGTAGGTGAGGATCACACCACCGGTCCCGGTGGTCTTGGAGTCGACCAGGCTCAGCTTCCTGGCCTGATCTGCGTCGCGGAACAGCCGCTTCCCGCTCCCGAGCACGATCGGGAACACGACCAGGAAGAACTCGTCGACCAGGTCGTGTGCGATCAGCGTCTGGACGAGGTCACCGCTGCCGAGGACGGCGATATTCTTCCCCGGCTCCGCCTTGAGCCCGGCGACCTCCTCCGGAACGTCGCCTTCGATCAGCTTCGAGCTCTGCCAGTCGACCCTCCGCAGCGTCGTCGAGGCGACGAACTTCGGCGTGCCGTTCAGGTGTTGCGCGTACGGATCGTCGTCCGGTGCCGTCGGCCAGTACCCGGCCATCTTCTCGTAGGTCTTCCTGCCGAACAGGTAGCTGTCCGTCTCGGCCATGCCCTCGACGGTGGTCGCACCGAGAACCTCGTCGAAGTACGGCCGCTGCCAGCCGCCGTGACGGAATCCGCCTTCGGTGTCCTCGTCGGCGGCACCGGGCGCCTGCATCACGCCGTCGAGGGACAGGAACTCGATCACGCGCAGCACCCTCATGGGTCTCTCCTTTCGTTCGCCTTCTCACGCTCTATACGAACGGCTCGGAGCAGATCGACAAGTTCTCGGTTTGACATATTCCTATATGGGTATACAATCTCTCCATGGCCCGAGCAGCGACCACGGCCGACGCGTTCAACGCCGTCGCCGAGCCTCGGCGGCGCCAGATCCTGGATGCCCTCGCCGGCGGCGAGCGCCCGGTGAACGACCTGGTGCGCGAGCTCGACCTCGCTCAGCCGCAGGTGTCCAAGCACCTGCGGGTGCTCCGAGAAGTGGGTGCGGTCGATGTGCGTGAAGACGGACGCCGGCGGCTGTACCGGCTCAACGGCCGGGCGCTCAAGCCCATCCACGACTGGGTGCAGAACTACGAGCGCCTGTGGTCGGAGCGGTTCATGGAGCTGGACGACGTGTTGGAAGACCTCAAGAAGGAGGAAGAAGATGGCGGACGTGGCGACTAGCCGGAAAGCGACGGTGACGCTCCCGACGGATGAGCAGATCCTCATCACGCGGGAGTTCGATGCCCCCAAGGACCTGGTCTACAAGGCCTACACGACGCCTGAGCTGGTCAAGCGCTGGTGGCATGCCAATCGCGGCGAGGTAACGATCGCCGAGAT
>Ga0184625_10001148_pt1 | contig 10909 bp, 11 predicted proteins | sample PLM3_30_b1_FD_133151 | JGI IMG/M metagenome (GOLD analysis project Ga0184625, IMG submission 133151) | Groundwater sediment microbial communities from an aquifer in East River, Colorado, USA - PLM3_30_b1 | ecosystem: Environmental > Terrestrial > Soil > Riparian zone | place: USA: East River... | reverse complement strand
CCGCAATGCCGGCGATCGCCATCGCGTAGAACTCCCAGCTCGAGAGAACGGCCGTAATGCCGTCGTCGAGCGTCTCGACCGTCGGCTTCACGAGGCAGGCGGAGGCGCCGAAGAGGATTCCCGACACGATGCCGTAGAGCGCGGCCTCCCGGGAGCCCACGGCTCTCCGCGCGAGCACGAGCAAACCTGCGCACAGGACGACGATGACGGAGAGCGCGATCGCCCACTCGTGGCCCGGCGCATTGTCGTTGCCACTGGAAGGGGATCCAAAAAGGGCGAAGAGCATGAGCCCGCCGACGACGACGGCAGCTCCGAGAATCTCCCTCCGACCCACGTCCTGCTGCGTGAACCAGTAGCCAAGCGGGAGTGCGAAGACGACGGTCGTGACGAGCAGCGGCTGGATGATCGCGAGGCGCCCGTGGTCGAGTGCGACGGCCTGAACCGCGTAGCCGACGAGCAGTGCGATGCTCCCGAAGAGCCACCAGTAGCTCCGGAGGAGCGCTGCGAACGACCGCAGGCTGTCGGGGGTAACCCCCGACGTCAATGCTCCCTTCTGCTGAAAGGTCGCGGCGACGGCGAACAGGAACGCTGCGACAAGGGCGAGGACCTCTGCCATGCGCTGACCCTAACGCGAAGCGTAGGAGGCGTGCACATGGAGACCAGCCGCACCGCGACGTAGCCTTACTCGCCATGGACCAGGGCGCCGCGCGACGCGTCGAGCTCCTCCTGCCGATGCGGACGGTGCTCATCATCCTCGCCTCGCTCGGTCTGGCGGTCGCCTTCACAGCGATCGGCGACACGTTCCTGATCGTCTTCGTCGGCATCTTCCTCGCGCTCGTCTTCGAGTACCCGGTGCGCTTCGTGATGGCGAAGACGCGGATGTCGCGAGGGCTCGCGGCGACGGTCACCGTCATCGGGTCCGCGCTCGTCGTCACACTGCTCATGCTGTTGCTGCTCGTTCCGCTCGTCGGTTCCGTACGCGATTTCCTCCAGGACCTGCCGGCGACGATCGAGAGCCTGCGCGAATCCGACGAGCTGTCCTGGCTCGGCGACTCGGGCGCGGCGCAGAACGTCCAGGATGGCGCTCAGCAGATCTCGGTGTCGATTCCCGACGCGATCTCGAGCCTGCTCGGCGTCGGGGGCACCTTTTTCGGGGTTTTCCTCGCCGCCTTCACGATCCTCTTCATCTGCCTGTTCCTGCTCAGCGACATCGTGAATCTCAAGCGAGCGCTCGCGAGCGTGCTCATGCCCGGCGAGGAGGAGCGCTGGCTGGACGTGTGGGAGAGAGTCACGACCTCGATCTCGCGCTGGGCGATCGGGGTCGTCGTCATCTCGGTCATCGCCGGCACGACGCAGGGCACCACTGCGTGGCTGCTCGGGTCGAGCTACGCGATCGGTCTGGGCGTGATCGCCGGCCTGCTGGACATGATCCCGAACATTGGCGCCACGATCGCGGGCTTCATCCTCGTGCCGGCGCTGTGGGCGGAGCAGGGGCTCACGGCCGCGATCATCATGCTGATCGTCGTCCTCGCGTATCAGCAGATCGAGAACAACATCCTCACCCCGAAGATCCAGGGCAAGGCCGTCAATCTCTCTGGCTTCTTCATCATCGTCGCGGTGACGCTGTTCGGTGCCCTGCTGGGCGTGCTCGGCGCGCTCACGGCGGTCCCGCTCGCCGCGACGATCCAGATCTTCGTCCAGGAGCTGACGAACGCCCGCCGGGAGAAGGTCGCAAATGCGAAGGCTGCTCATGCCCAGGGGGAGGGTGGGCACCCATCGCCGGACCGCCCCGGCGCTGAGCCTCTCGAGGCGACCTAGAGTGAGACGCTGACGGGGAACGTCGCGATCCAGATCGCCGTTCCGAGGAAGATCGCGTAGCCGAAGCCGAGGATCGCGATGCGGGAGCTGCGTGCGTGGAGCTTCGTGCTGATGCCGGCGAAGAAGAGGGACACGGCGAACAGCACCACGCCGAGGACGTAGTTGTCCGCCCGCTGAATGTCGATCCTCACCTCGTGTGACGCGGCGGTGGCGTCGCCCTCGAGCCGCTCGGCCTCCTTCGTCGCCGCGAGCTCGTACTCGGGCATCGCGAAGGGGGAGAGTGGTGCTCGTGGATTGCGGAGTGGTCTCGTCGCGATCCAGGCTTCGAAAGCCGGCTCGAACTCCTCCCTGAAGCGGTGCCGGTAGAAGTCGGCGAGCTCGGTCTCTCCCGTCGCGTAGGCATCGACCCACTGCGTGAAGATCCCGACGTCGATCTGCACCTGGCGGTTGGCGACGCCGGCGGCTTTCGACGACTCGACGCGCGCCGCGATCGACGCGCTCTGCGCCTGGGCCTGCTTCCCGTGCCAGCGCGACGACTGATAGCTCGCCCACGCTGTCGCGACCGCCGCCATCGCGAGCAGAATCGTGGCGTAGAGCTCCAGGCGGCGATCTGAGAGCCATCCGGTGTCGAAGGGCGTCATGAAGAGGCGACGCCGCTCTCGTCACACGGAGGCGAGTCCGTGTCTCCGACGACGGCCCGTTCCTCGTCGAGAATCGTGAGCGTGCGCTCCATCGCCGCCGGTCGAAGCTGCCCGAGTCCCGGCCTGTACGGGCCGTCGAGGGCGTAGATGACGAGCAGCGTCACCGTTACGACGGCCGCGACTGATCCCATGAGCATGGCCTGCGTGACGGCTCCCTCGGCCCGGTCGGCGAAGAACAGCATGAAGACGAAGATGATCACGGCGCTCACGATGAGAACGACCCAGAGCGAGTCCGGAATCACGTTTGCGGCTCCGTGGATGCGGTCTCGTCGTGCCTCTTCGCGTTCCGAGGTCTGGTCGAGCCACTTCGAGTACGCCGCCTGCTCGCTCGCGCTCTCCGGCTCGATCGTCTTCAATGTCCGGAAGAGCGCGACCCCCCACGGATTCAGGGCCGTGCCACCCTCGCCTGCTTCGAGCTGCGGCCACGACTGCTCGACGACGTAGCGCGCGTAGCAGACGAGCTCGCCCGACAGGCGACCCCTGATCGTGGCCGGGAGGAACTGCGCCGTCTCGAACTGCTGAGCGACGAGTAGCGCCTCGGACTCGGCGCCGTTCCGCGACTGGTCGTAGGTAGTGAACGCGAGGAAGATCACGAAGCCGGCGAACACCGCATAGCCGGTGGCGAGAACTCCGAACACGCCCGCCGCTCGGTCTCCGTCCTGGAAGTAGCTTCCTTCGGGCGCCCGCCGCCGGACGAGCAGCATGGCGACGATTGCCACGCTCGTGACGGCGGTCGTGATGAGGATCGCCCAGACGACGTTCAAGCCGCGCGAACTCTACGCATCGGCATCGCTGCGAATCCCGCATATGCTCGCCGGGTACCTTGCGCGGCGACGCCGACGAAAGGAGGCGACGTGAAGTGGGTCACTCGCGAGCGGCCGAAGACGGACCGTATCGCCTGTCCGTGGCTGATCCGCAATTTCATCGATGCCGAGGCCGAGTTCCTCTACGTGCCGGCCGCGGAGGTGCTCGCCGTCGGGGAGCGCGAGGGGGCGATCTCGTACGACGCGCCCGGCGCGACGTACACGCACCGGAACGGTCTGTGCTCGTTCGAGGTGCTCGTCGAGGAGTACGCGATCGACGATCCGGCGATCGCATTGCTCGCCCGGATCGTGCACGGTGCTGACGTGGCCGAGGACCGCGATGCGACGCCGCAGTCCCGTGGGCTGCTCGCGGTGGCCGAAGGCTTTCACCTGCTCGACCTCGATGACCACCGGCAGCTCGAGCTGAGCCTGCCGGTGTACGACGCACTCTACGCGTGGTGCCGGAACGAGGTCGGGTCGGAGACCGCCTGACCGGCGACGCTCGCCGCATTCTCGCCGTCCAGGCGCTTCGGGCGTTCGCCTACGGGCTCGGGAGTGTTCTCATCGGCGTCACGCTCGCTCGGCGGGGCCTCTCCGGGTTCGAGGTCGGGATCGTGCTCTCCGCGCTCCTCGCCGGCGTGGCGCTTGCCTCGCTCGCGATCGCACGGACGGGAGATCGTTTCGGGCGCCGCCGCTGGTACACGGCGCTCTTCGTCGTCATGGGCATGGCGGGCGCCGCGTTCGCCCTCACGGACGAGACGTGGCTCCTCGTCCTTGCCGCCCTGACGGGCACGGTCTCCACCGAGGTCGTGGAGTCGGGGCCGTTCACATCCCTCGAGCAGGCGATGCTTCCGAGCGCGGCCGGGGATCGCGATGCGACGCGCCTCTTCGGGACCTACAACACGACGGCGACGCTGGCCGGCTCGCTCGGCGCGCTGGCGGCCGGGCTGACCTTCGTGGTCGATGTCGAGCCGCAGCGGCTTTTGCTCGTGTACGTCGTGGTGGCCGTCGCGGGTGCACTTCTGACGCTCGGGTTGTCCGACGCCGTCGAACCGACCACCCCCCACGCAGCACGCGCTCCACTGGAGAACTCGCGCGGCGTCGTCCGTCGCCTCGCGGGGCTCTTTGCGCTCGACTCCTTCGGGGGAGGCTTCGTCACGCAGGCGTTCATTGCCTACTGGTTCACGGAGACATACGGCACCTCGCCCGAGCTGCTGGGGGCCGCGTTCTTCGCGGTGGGCCTCTTGCAGGCGTTGTCGTTCCAGGTCGCCGTGCGTCTGGCCGAGCGCGTAGGGCTCGTGAACACGATGGTCTTCACGCACCTCCCGTCGAACCTCATGCTCGCGCTGATCCCGTTCGCGCCCACCGAGATCGCCGCGTTCGCGCTCCTCTTCGCCCGCTACGCGCTGAGCCAGATGGACGTGCCGACGCGCCAGGCGTACGTCGTCGGCGTCGTGGATCCGGAGGAGCGGACTGCTGCCGCCGCCTACACGAACACGGCGCGGTACGTGACGCGCCCGCTCGGCCCTCTCGTCGCAGCTCCGATCATGCAGGTCTCACTCGGCGCGCCGTACGTGATCGCCGGCGTACTGAAGAGCGTGTACGACCTCGCGCTCTACCGGGCTTTCAGGCGGCAACCGCTGCGTTGGAGAGCATGACGCAACGCGCGGCACACTCCAGCCGAACGAAGCCTAAGCCCGAAACAAGGTTGCGGCGTGACGCGGGTGAAGAACTCTAGGAGGTCTCGGCGGTAGCCGCGATGAGTCGAGCTCGGGCGCGATCGCCATCGACGAGCACGAGCGCCGATCCGTCGAGCCGATGGCCCGTCGCCCCCGCGAGAACGGCGAGGAACGCCGACTCCCTCTCCATGGCCGCCTCCGAGCAGGCCATGCGCGTCGATGCGATCGGCCCGAAGCGCAAGCCTTCGTCCCCGATCTCGTAGCTTCCGGCGAGCCGGTTGCACCCGCCCGAGCCCGAAAGACGCGACGACAATTCATCTAGCACGAGGTGGGGCGCGCTCTCCTCGTCGCCGAGCTCCACCGCGACGCCATCGAGCTCGACGAGGGTCCAGTGCGTTCCGCCAAGAGGAGGCCCAGGTCCGGCGACTCGCTCGAGGGCGAGCTTTCGGATGGTGTCGCCACGTCGCACGCGGCCGGGCTGGACGACTCGTGCGTTCATACCGCGCAGGCGCAGCGCCCGGCCTCTTGGCGAGTTCACGAAGCGGATCGCGTCCGAGCCGAAGCGCGACGTGAACTTCGCACACCCGGTGTGCGGCATGTCGGTCACCTCGATGACCGCCGAGCCGAGTGCGAGTCGCGTTCCAGGCGGAAGGTTCTCCGGCCTCAGGTCGAGGTCGACATAGAGCTGGTCCCCCGCGAGTCCCCACCGTTCCCGATCGGGCGACAGAAGCGCGATCACGCGCGCGTTCATGAGCGTGAGCTGCGTGCTCGTGTCCGCGGCCTCGCCGTCCTTCCGAGCGTGCGGCCGCCAGCGGTCTCCGACCAGGCCCTCGTCGCGATCGAGCTCGCCTTCCTCGAGAACCTCTCGCTCACCCTCCGCCGGCCTGCGAACGATCAGTACGACTGTTCCCTCGGAAGCCGGCGCCCGCTCGATGTTCGGCAGGCCGGCCTCGAGCTCCGGCGCCGAAACGTGCACGTCGCTCGTCATCTGGCCTGTTCGATGAGCTCGATCCGGTAGTCGTCCGGGTCGCGGACGAAGCAGATCCTCGATCCACCCTCTCGCACCTGGTACGGCGGACGTTCGGGCTCGATGCCGTGCTCCGACGCGAGCGCCGCCAGCGTGCCGTCGAGATCGTCCACGCCGATCGCCACATGGCCGTAACCGGTGCCGATCTCGTACGTCCTGCCGTCGTGGTTGTACGTCAACTCGAGCACGTTCTTCTGGCCCCCGATGGAGAAGAAGTAGTTCGTTGCCTCGAGCTGCCCGTCGCGGACGATGTCCATGTCGCGGGAGAACGTGAACCCGAGCGCCTCGTAGAACGCTCGGCTCCGCTCGGGGTCGGTGATCCGAACCATCGTGTGCAGGAAGCTCGCCATTCCGCGAGCCTAGATGATCGCGGTTCACCCCCGCGCGCTGGGGCAATCACTCAATCGAGGGATTGCATGCGGCGCCGGTGGCCGTAGCGTCAGCAGTAGTGGTGATGCTCACCTGGGGAGGGGGGCTGGCTTGAGTCTTGCGTCCGACGAACCGGTGTGGATCGAGATCCTCGCGCGGGAGGACTGCCCGAGCCGGGGGATGGCCATCGCCGTGGTCGAGAGGGTGGTGGCCGAGACGGGGGTGTCCGCTCGGATCGAGGTCGTGGACATGACCTCGGAGGAGCAGGCCCAGGAAAGGCGTTTCCCCGGGTCGCCGACCGTGCGCGTGGAGGGACGCGACGTCGACCAGCGGCTCAACGGGCGGACGGAGTTCACGCTTGCGGATCGTGTGTATCGCACCGATCGCGGGCTCGCCGGGTGGCCGGACGCGTCATGGGTGCGGGAGGCGCTGCTCCTGGCCGTGGCCCAGACGACCACGAACGGGAGTCACGAGTCGACGTCGAGGTCCTCGGCGACGAGCCCGTAGAGAACTCCGTCCACCCACTCGTCCGCACGCCAGTACGCCTTGCGGCGGACGCCTTCGCGCGTGAAGCCGGCGCGCTCGGCGTGGCGCATCGCGCGCTCGTTGAAGCCGTAGATCTCGAGCTGGACCCGGTGGAAGCCGAGGTCCAGGATCAGATGCCGCTGGAAGAGGCGGGCGGCCATGTCCGCTGCTTTGCCGCCGCGGAAGCTCGGGTGGACCGCCAGGCCCCCGATGTCCGCGATGCGGCTCCGGCGGTTCGCACGCTCGAAGCGCATGGTTCCGGCTCGCTCGCCGTCGACCTCGATGAGGAAGACGCCGAACGCGTCGGGGTCGCTCTCGGAGCGTTCGATCTCCGCAAAGATCTCGGCGCGGTCCTTCGCTCGAACGGCGGCGAGGAAGGGCTCGACATCGGCATGGTTGACGAGCTCCACGAGGAAGTCGGCGTCGTCCGCGGTCGCGCGTCGGATGGTGATCGTCACGCTGGTTCCTCCTGCGCGCGAAATCCGAGAATGCGCTGCCCTGACGCGAGCGCGACCCCGGCGAGGATCAGCGCAAGCCCGCCCATGGCCGCGGCCGTGATCGGCTCGTCGAGGAGAACGGCCCCGTACACGATCGCGAAGCCGGGCATGAGGTAGGTCACGAGCGACACTCTTCGGCTGCCGAAGAGGCGCAGCATTCGGAACAGCAGGAGCTGGCCGAGGACGGTGGGGAAGATGATCAGCGCGAAGAGCCCTGCGGCAGCGGTCGCTCCCGGGGCCTCGACCGGCGGGTCCGCGATTGCGAACGGAAGCAGCACGACCGATCCCGCGATCATCGACCCCGCGGCGAGCACCGGGCCGGCGGTGCCGTGCACCTGAAGCTGACCGAACACCCCGCCGCTCGCGTACGAGAACGAGGACAGGATCACCGCCAGTGTTCCGAGGATCGCCCACTCGTCACCTTCCGGGTGAACGCCGGTGATCACGGCGACACCGACGAGGCCGACGGCGAGGCCGGCGATCCGCGAGGGCCCGAGCGGCTCGTGCGGGAGGAAGCGAAGGCTCAGGAAGACGACGAAGATCGGCACAGAGGCTTGAGCGATCGCCGCAATGCTCGAGTCGATGTGCGTCTCCCCCCAGGCGACGAGCGTCATCGGGAGCGCTGCGTTGATCGTCCCGAGCACGAGGCACGGCTTCCAGGCCTCGCGTAGCTCGCCGAGCGCCCCGCTCCAGCTGACTCGACCCGCCAGATAGATGGTCAGTAGGAACGCCGCGCCCAGCAACCTGAACTCGGTCATCGCGGCGGGCGGGATGTCCTCGACCGCGACCTTGATGTAGAGGTACGAAGCGCCCCACATCGCCGCGAGAAGGAAGAGCGAGGGCCAGTAGGAGCGCACCTCGTGAGGCTACCCCCCGGAACTCAGGGCTTCGCTGCGACGAACACGAGGCGCGAGAGCCGTCGCTCCCTCGCGAGGGCGGCCACGACCTCGAGGAAGCGCTGGAAGGCAGCGCTCTCTGCCGCGCCTTCGATTCGGTCGAGCTCATGGCGGTGGAGCTCGCGGGCAGCCCGCCAGCGCGATGCGACGTCGTCCATGTTCTGTGTGACGTCCTCGACACGGATGTCCACGAATCCCGCATCTCGAAGAAGCTGCTCGTCCACGCCCGGCGGCGTGAAGACGAACTCCCCCATCGATCCGCTGCGGACGATCATCTCCTCGCGACGAATCGGTCCGGTGATCGTGATCGGGTCGGTGAAGAGCATTCGCGCGTCCGACCGCAGCACCCGGTGCCATTCGCGCAGCACCTGCTCGCGCTCGAAGAGGTGATTGAACGAGTCGATGCACGTGAGCGCGTCGAACGTGGCGTCCCCGAACGGGAGCGGCTCCCGTGTGTCGGCGCGAACGAAGCGCGCGCGGTCGGCCAGTCCGAGCGCTTCAGCCCGCGTGTTGGCCGCATCGACACCGGCCTGATGGATGTCCACGCCCGTTGCCCGACAGCCGGTCTCCTGCGCCATGAAGAGAGCGGGTCCGCCCGATCCGCTCGCGATCTCGACGACGTGCGAGGAGTGCTCGATTCCCAACCAGCGGAAGAATCGGCGGTACTCGTCAGCTGTGAGCCAGGAAAACTGGCCGATGTCCTCTCCGAACGCCTCTTGCCGGATCGTGGCGTAGAGCGCGTCGGCCGCGTGCTCGTAGGTGCGGTCGTAGTAACCCGTCTCGCGCTCGTCCATTGACGGCATCGCCGGGCGACAGTAGCGCCGAAAGGATGAACCCGCCCGGGGCGTCCGGCGGGCTCATCTAGGATGACCTTCTGAGCAGCGTGACGGAACCGGCGCTCCATCGCGCACTCGGCCTGACGGACGGGGAGCACGAGCGCATCCGCGCTCTACTCGAGCGCGATCCGAACGACTTCGAGCTCGCCGTCTTCTCGCTCCTCTGGTCGGAGCACTGCGGCTACAAGCATTCCGCGCTCCTGCTGAGGCGACTACCGAGCTCGGGCGAGCGGGTCTTGCAGGGGCCGGGCGAGAACGCCGGCGTGCTCGACCTCGGCGACGGACTCGCGGTCGCGTTCAAGGTCGAGAGCCACAACCACCCCTCGGCGGTCGAGCCGTTCCAGGGGGCTGCGACCGGAGTGGGAGGGATTCTGCGCGACATCGTTGCCATGGGCGCGCGGCCCGTCGCGCTTCTCGACGGCCTCCGCTTCGCCGGGCCCGACTGGCACTTCTCGCGAGCGGTCGGCGGCATCGGCCACTACGGCAACTGCGTCGGCGTGCCCACCGTCGGCGGCGAGGTGGTGTTCGACGAGGCCTACCGGGACAACTGCCTCGTGAATGCGATGTGCGTCGGGCTCCTCCCGACCGAGCGGCTGCTGCGCGCGAAGGCGACCGTGGCGGGTCACTCGGTCGTCCTCTACGGTGCGACGACCGGTCGAGACGGAATCGGCGGTGCCTCCGTGCTCGCGAGCCAGGAGCTCGACGACGGCGCCACAGAGAAACGCCCCTCGGTCCAGATCGGCGATCCCTTCACCGGGAAGAAGCTCATCGAGTCGTCGATGGAGCTCGTGGAGTCCGGTCTCGTCGAGTCGCTCCAGGACTGCGGCGCCGCGGGGATCGCGTCGTCGCTCTCCGAGATGGCAGCGGATCTCGGCATCGACGTCCACCTGGACCGCGTGCCGCTCCGGGAGGAGGGAATGGAGCCCTGGGAGGTGATGATCTCCGAGAGCCAGGAGCGGATGGTCGCGATCGTCCGCCCGCAGCGGGTCGAGGCGGTCGAAGCCGTCCTCGACCGGTGGGAGCTCGAGCACGCGGTCATCGGCGAGGTCACGGACACCGGGGAGCTGCAGGCGTTCTGGCACGGGGAGACCGTCGGCGTGATACCAGCGCGGCTGCTCACCGACGAGTGCCCGCGCTACGAGGTTGCCCGCGAGCCGCGGACCCCCTCGCAGGCCGCTGAGATCGTCGGCGCACCCTCGAACGAGGACGTCCTCCTCGAGTTGCTGGCGTCGCCGGCGCTGCGGAGCCGCGAGTTCGTCTTCGGCCGCTACGACCAGCTCGTGGGCTCGCGGACGGTTCGACGGCCAGGACTCGACGCAGCCGTGCTGCGCCTGCGGCCTTCGATGCGGGGGCTCGCAGTCAGCCTGGACGGCCAGGGGCGGATCGCGTCGCTCGACCCGTTCACGGGCGGGGCGCTCGCGGTTCTCGAGGCCGCGCGCAACGTCGCCTGCGTCGGCGGCGAGCCGCTCGGCTTCACGGACTGTCTCAACTTCGGCAATCCGGAGAAGCCGGAAATCGGCTGGGAGCTTGCCGAGGCCATCGACGGAATCGCTGCCGCATGCGAGTCCCTCGGGTGCCCGGTCGTCTCCGGAAACGTCTCGCTCTACAACGAGACGAACGGCCGCGCGATCCATCCGACCCCGGTCGTGGGGGCCGTCGGCCTCGTCGAGGACGTCCGGCGGGTGCCTCGAGGATGGAGCGAGGGCGACGCGGTGTTCGTGATCGAGGCGTCGCCGGTTTCGCTCGCCGGTTCCGAGT
>Ga0184625_10001147_pt1 | contig 10910 bp, 8 predicted proteins | sample PLM3_30_b1_FD_133151 | JGI IMG/M metagenome (GOLD analysis project Ga0184625, IMG submission 133151) | Groundwater sediment microbial communities from an aquifer in East River, Colorado, USA - PLM3_30_b1 | ecosystem: Environmental > Terrestrial > Soil > Riparian zone | place: USA: East River... | reverse complement strand
CTCATTCTCCTTGTTTTTTTTCTTCCTGATTTCATTCCTTCAAAAAAATGGAAACCTGATACAAAGGAGATAGCCGCCTTTCATTCCCTTGCCCGTTCGTTGGAGGAACATCCCGACTCTCTCGGGGGACAAACCGAATCTCATCCATATTTCCTTGAACCTTCTATTGAAAATTCCTCTATTGAGAAAAAATTATTTCCCTTCGATCCTAATACGGCCAGTCCTCAGCAATGGCTGCAGTTGGGGATAAAGGAGAAAACAGTCAGGACCATTCAACGCTATTTGTCAAAGGGAGGAAGTTTCCGTAAACCAGAGGATCTGCAGAAGATCTATGGATTGCGCCAGCAGGATTATCTCCGGATAAAGCCATATGTGCGGATAGCTAATCACGTCAGGGACTCGGCCAGGCTCTTAAGCAGGAGAGATTCTTTTGAGAGAAGAAGGGAAGCTTTTGCAGGTCCGCGGCCTGGAAAAGAACGAAAAACACCCATAATTGAATTGAATAGTACGGATACCTCTGCCTTGATCCTGCTCCCTGGTATTGGAAGCAAGCTGGCTAAGCGCATAATTAATTTCAGGGACCGATTGGGAGGGTTTTATGCTGTTGAGCAGGTAGGGGAAACTTATGGCCTCCCTGATTCAACATTTCAAAAAATAAGGCCCTTTCTCATCTTGGGAAATGAGCCTGTCCATAAAATAAACATAAATCTGGCCGACGAAGCCACCCTAAAGCAGCATCCTTATTTTAGCTGGGCACAGGCCAGGGCGGTGGTGGAATACAGGCAACAACACGGTCCATTTCAAAAGGTTGAAGACCTGGCAGGGGTAGGTGCAATTTTACCTGGTCAAATCAAAAGATTAATTCCTTATCTTAGTATAGACTAACGCTTGTTAGTATCTTATCGATTTTTCTTTATCTTGCACTGACATGTTACAGCAAGAAGAAATGACAACAATCGATTTTCAGGAATCCGAACTCACAGAACAAGTTGGACAAACGGCGAGAGACTTTGCCGAACAGCACATCAGGCCCTATGTTATGAAATGGGACGAAAGCCAGGAATTCCCTCTTGAGGTATTCAAGGAGATGGGGAAATTGGGATTAATGGGGGTTCTTATTCCTGAGGCTTATGGAGGTGCCGGACTTGGATATGTAGAATACGTTAAGGTGATCAGTGAAATTGCCAGGGTTTGTGGATCCATCGGACTAAGCCTGGCGGCTCACAATTCCCTTTGCTCAGGGCATATCATGGCCTTTGCAAATGAATCACAAAAATCCAGATGGCTCCCTAAGCTTGCCACCGCAGAATGGATAGGCGCCTGGGGACTAACGGAACCGAATACCGGTAGTGATGCCGGAAACATGAAGTGTACGGCAGTGCGCCAGGGTGATCACTGGATAATTAATGGAACGAAATCCTGGATCACGCATGGAAAGAGCGGAGATATAGCCGTAGTGATTTGCAGAACAGGAGAACCACGAACAAAAGATAATGCTACCGCATTTGTAGTTGAAAGAGGTACTCCAGGATTCACAGGAGGGAAAAAGGAAAACAAGTTAGGCATGCGTTCAAGTGAAACTGCCGAAATGATCTTTGACAATTGTAAGATCCCAGACGAAAACAGATTGGGTGGTGTAGGTGAAGGATTCAAACAGGCGATGAAGGTATTGGATGGTGGACGCATATCCATTGCAGCCCTTAGCCTTGGAATTGCCATAGGGGCATATGAAGCGGCTCTTCAATATTCAAAAGAGCGCTACCAGTTCGACCAGCCGATCTCGAATTTCCAGGGCATCTCTTTTAAGCTGGCAGATATGGCAACGGAAATTATGGCCGCCACACTTTTGACGCTACAGGCAGCTGATTTGAAGAACAGAGGAATACCGATGACAAAAGAGGCAGCAATGGCAAAATATTATGCAAGTGAAGTTGCCGTGAAAACCGCAAATGAAGCCGTGCAGATCTTTGGAGGATATGGTTATACCAAAGACTTCCCGGTTGAAAAATATTATCGTGACGCAAAGTTGTGTACCATTGGCGAAGGGACTTCAGAAATTCAGAAGATCGTTATTGCGAGAGAAGTCCTTAAGGACTAAGCACCAAAACTCAAAAACCAAATCACAAATAAAATTCAAAAATCAAATTACAAATAAAGTTCAATGATCAAGCTAAAGAAAATGAGTAATCGATTTTGATTTGAGATTTATTTGGAATTTGTTATTTGTCATTTGGAATTTTTAAATAGCTATCGTTTGTTTGTCATGTCAATGGGCCCTATCCTGGTGTTGGATGGGGCTTTTTTTTGACCTGGGGCCAAGAAAAGTTTGACGTTTAGGGTTTGATGTTGAGGTTTCAAACAAATCAAGGCATGAATTCATCCTCATCCTTAGGGGCATTCTTTGAAAACATGCCTTCTATTGCCCCCGCAAATACCGGAAACTTCTCCTTCGCATAATCCTTGATCACAGTTATTGCATCCATTGCTTGCTGCTGCGTCAATCCTTTTTGTTTTAGCCGGTTGATCAATTCTTCCATAGTCCTGATTTTAGAAATAAAAAAATCCCGACATCAAGTGTCGGGACAAATATCATATTCTTATTTGAATAACGATTGCATCAGGCAACCTTCAACAGGCTCAACCTGCTGTTGTCAAATTTCTTCTTAGCATATACAATATCAAGATTGAATTGTTTCTGATTCGAAGAAGGCAATTCAAACATGGCGTCTGTTAAGATACTTTCGCAAATACTGCGAAGTCCCCTGGCGCCCAATTTATATTCCAGTGCTTTCTCCACCATGAAATCATAAACTTCGGGTTCGATCGTTAATTTGATGCCTTCCAGATCAAATATTTTCTTGTATTGTTTGATAAGCGCATTCTTGGGTTCAGTGAGAATAGTACGAAGTGTGGCCTTATCCAGGGGATTCAGGTAAGTGACCACTGGCAATCTTCCAAGCAATTCAGGAATCAATCCAAACGATTTTAAATCCTGCGCATTTACATATTGCAGCAGATTTTTCTTCATCTGGTCCTGCTGTTCCTTATTTACATTGAAGCCAATGGCATTGGTATTGACTCTTCTGGCGATCACCTTGTCGATGCCATCAAATGCACCACCGCAGATGAAGAGAACATTCTGCGTGTTGATCTTGATTAGTTTTTGTTCCGGGTGTTTGCGTCCGCCCTGGGGTGGCACCAGCACATCAGTACCCTCAAGTAATTTCAATAAACCCTGTTGCACTCCCTCACCACTCACATCGCGGGTAATGGAAGGATTATCGCCCTTTCTTGCAATCTTATCTAACTCGTCGATATACACAATACCACGCTCAGCCGAGGCCACATCATAATTACAAACTTGTAACAGCCTGGTGAGAATGCTTTCCACGTCTTCGCCAACATAACCTGCTTCAGTGAACACGGTGGCATCAACTATGGCAAATGGAACATTGAGAAGGCGGGCAATAGTTTTTGCGAGTAGGGTTTTACCAGTACCCGTTTCACCCACCATGATGATATTGCTCTTTTCAATCTCGATATCACCTTCCACATTTTTCTGCTGGAGCCTTTTGTAGTGATTATACACCGCAACTGCCAGTACCTTCTTTGCATCATCCTGGGCAATCACATATTCGTCCAGGAATTTTTTGATCTCGATTGGTTTCTTGATCGTAAGCTTAAAAGATGAAGCAGGCGTTTGTTCTTCCCTTACCATCAGCTCTTGCTCAATGATTTCGCGGGCATGATCAACGCAATTCTCACAGATATGTCCTTCCTGACCAGCGATCAGGATTTTCACCTCATCCCGACTACGGCCGCAGAATGAGCAATGCAATGTGTTTTTAGCCATGCTTGGAAAATAAGAATGAAAGGAAACGTTAATGCAAATTTCTGAAACTTTTACCAGAAAAGCCAGTTTTGGGAGCAATAACTGGAAACCATTAACGAATAGGCCTGAAAGGCAGGCTGGGCCTTGATTTCAGCGGGTAACCATCAAAGCTTTTCGGTGATCTTATCCACAATTCCGTATTCTACAGCCTCCTTGGCATCCATCCAGTAATCTCGGTCAAAGTCCTTCATGATCTGATCGAACTTTTTACCGCAGTTCTCAGCAAGGATTTTTGCTCCCAGTTCCTTTACTCTCCTGGTTTGAATGGCCTGGATCTCCAGGTCTGCTGAAACGCCTTGTATGTGACCCCCCAGGCTAGGCTGGTGGATCATCACTTCCCCGTGTGGGAAAATGAATCTTTTGCCTTTTACGCCCCCGCTCAGTAGGATGGAACCCATTGAGGCCGCCAGGCCCATGCATATGGTGGTAACGGGGCTCTTCAACATTCTCATAGTGTCATAGATGACCATTCCACTAGTAACCACACCCCCCGGGCTGTTGATGTAGAATTTAATCTCCTGCCCTGGCTTGTCGTAGTCCAATAAGAGCATCTTATTGACAACATCCTTGGCCGATTTGTCATCAACCACACCCCACAAATAAACAGCCCGGTTTTCGAGAAAATACTTCTCGAGCTGTTTCATGAACATCATCGCGTCTGGTTGTGGCCTTTGTTCTTTTTCCTCATCAGGTTCTTCTTCGCTTCTCCAGGATGGTTTGGTAGTATATCGTTGAAATTTCATTTTGACTTTGCGATTTGTATTTGAGAAGTAAATATTTTTTATTCAAATAACCCAAGCCCTCATCTCTTCTATTCCTAATTCTCTTTATCCTTTCTTCCTTCAATCCTAGTGATCCTAGTCCTTCTTTTCCTTCCTCGGATTGATCAGCAACACCTCGTCCACCAATCCATACTCTTTCGATTCAATTGAGGTCATCCAGAAGTCGCGATCACAATCTTTTTCAACCTGCTTCATAGGCTTTCCTGTGTGATAGGAGATGATTTCGTACAGTTCTCTCTTGATCTTCTTAATCTCATTCACGGTGATCTCTATATCGCTGGCTTGTCCACCAATTGCTCCACTAGGCTGGTGCATCATCACGCGTGCATGCTTAAGGGCGGTCCTTTTTCCTTTGGTACCTGCACACATCAGCACTGCGCCCATGGAGGCGGCCATCCCGATACAGATAGTGGAAACATCCGGAGTAATATATTGCATGGTGTCATAAACGCCAAGGCCAGAATACACACTTCCACCCGGGCAATTGATGTACATCTGGATGTCACGGTGGCGGTCAGTACTCTCAAGAAATAGCATCTGGGCTGTAATTATATTGGCTACTTCATCATTCAAAGGATAACCGAGGAAGATGATGCGATCCATCATTAAGCGGCTGTAAACATCCATAACGGCAATGTTCATTGGCCTTTCCTCGATGATATTCGGAGTAAGATTAGTGACAACATATTTATTGTAATCGTCCAGGGTATTGCTTGAAATACCATGATGCTTCACTGCATACTTTTCAAATTCTTTTGAAGGGTTCATATCAGGTTATTGCTTTTTATCTGGCAATTTAAAGTGAATTGGGACACCAAATACCATGCGGAAATAAAAAACGGACAAAATGACCTAATTGGGAAATTTCAAAATTGTCTAGTGTTGATGTTGGTGCTGCAACTCATGAAATGCTTCCACGCTGATCTCTTGCTCAACAGGTTGCACTTTTGATTCTGCAAATGCTAACACTTTATCGTTCTGCAGGCGGTGGTAAGTGTCTTCAACAAATTTTCTGTCCTGCATCATCCTGCTCAGGTATTCGTTTACCCATCCCTGGCTTTCATCCAGTACGTTCATGCCCATATACCCGGCAAGCTGTTGTTTCGCAAATGACTTGACGTCATCCTGGGATACTTCCAGGTTATTTTCCCTATATATTTTTTCGCTGATCAGTGTCCACTTTAATTGATTTACGAAATAAGGGAACTCTTCTTCCACTTCATCTGGCGATTTCTTTTGTTCATTCTCCTGCTTCAGCCAACGTTTGAGAAAGGATTCAGGAAACTCGATCTCAGTCTTATCCACGAGATAATGATATACCTCATGCTGGAGCATATTCTTTCCCTGTTTCATCCAGTGCTGTTCCATATCCTGCCTGATCTGGTTCCTAAGTTCCTCTTCTGACTTTATTTCCTTTGCGGGATAGGCCGCTTTGAAGAACTCCTCGTTCAAATCAGCTTTTACTACCAGGCCCACCTTGGCGAGCAATACTTTAAAATGCTTATTCAGGCTGGTTGTGTCATCCTTAGGCAATCCGAGATCCTGTAATACCCATTCTCTTTCCCGGTCCTCGAAGGCTGAAGGAAGTTGCAATACCAGGTGGTCACCTGCTTCCTTGCCCATCCATTGCTCCCTGAATGAAGAAGAAAAATATTTCACCAGGAGAGAATTATCTTTTTGAATTCCGCCCTCAATTTCGTTTCCAGCCTCATCCACTTCAATGAATTTTACGTTGAGAACGTTGTCCTCGGATGAAACTGTTTCAGGCTCTTCCATTTTACCATGACGAAGCCTTAACCTGTTCACCTCGTCATCGATCATTCCATCTGTTACAGTCACCTTATAGCTATTTAAAGAGGCAGTTGAAAGATCAGGTAAGTTGAAATCCGGTTTTAGCCCCACTTCAAATGCAAAGACGTAATCTGCTGGGTTATCTACATTAATGTTTCGGGCATCATTCTCTGGTAAAGGAAGTGGCTGGGCAAATATGTTCAGTTTCTCATCCACCATATACCTTGTCAGTTCCTTTTCGACAGTCCTTAAAACTTCATCCGTAAGTACCGAAGCGCCATACATTTTCCTGATCAATGAAGCAGGAACCATTCCCTTCCTGAAACCAGGAATGTTGGCTTTCTTTCCATAAGATTTCAAGGCCTTATCAAAAGAAGCCAGATAATCCTCCTTTGTCACGTTTACTACGATCTTGTCGTTCAGTAAACCAATGTTTTCCCTCGTTACAGTTGCCATAAGATCTTATTTGTCTGTAAAAAAAACTTTGAATCAGGGGTTGGAGACCCCTCGGATTTCGATCAACAATTGAATTTTGTAATGGGCTGCAAATGTAGGGTAAATCGATAGAAGAATTGCTTAAAAACTAGACCCTGGCTATTTTGTATCCTTCAACACGAGTAGGGGTATATGTGTATTGTAAACCATCTCTTTAGTATGGCTTTTCCCAAACAATCTTTCCCAAAAACTACGCTCGTGGGCCACCATCACCAACAGGTCTGTTGGATGGTCAGTTAAATAGGATTCTATTCCATGCTGCACATGTGCGTCAGTTACCGTATGATAGTGGTGAGGGATGCTTCCAAAGAATGCCTCCATTTGCTTTTCAGCAGAAGCCTCCTGTAGTTTCACATCTTCAGAAGTCTTTTTTACATGAACGATATTCAATTCCCCCTTAAACAGGCGAAGGAATTCAATCAGGGGTCCATAAATTTTAGGGTTCACTTCATAACTATAATCAGTAGCATAAGTTACTTGCCTGCTTTCCTTGTAGGTAGCTTTTTCCGGGATGATCAATAAGGGGATCCTGATTTTTTTCAGTGTGCTGGTGGTTGTACTACCCACAATTTTTTCCAGTGTGCCCTTACCCTTCATACCCATTACTACCAGGTCAATTCCGCTATCTTCAATCACTGCTTCTATTTCATCAGAGGGAAAACCCAGGCGCACAATATAATTCACCTGTACTTTGTAGGTAGCCTTTAGCTTTTCCGCTTCTGCCCTGGCAATTTCCTCGTTTTCTTTTTGCATCTCCTCTGCATTGATCATCACATAGGGCACTTCGCTAACAGGAGTAGGAAGCATATACGCGTGCAACAATGTAATACTGGCATTTAGTTTCTCCGCCAGCTTTGCAGCATAATGAGAAGCGTTTCTGGCATCATCTGAAAAGTCTGTTGGAACAAGGATTTGCTTCATAAAAGAACCTTAAGAAATTAGGATAGCAAGATAATTCTATCTCAGCTATGTATGGAGGGATATTTGGGGCGTAGACAACTTGAAAGTTGATTATTGTCCCGATAGTTATTGGGATTGCTAATTGGGAGTTTTAATGAACAATAATAAATAATCAATCCTGAGCGGAGAGGAAGGATCAATATTCAATGGTGCGGATGGAGGGGGTCGAACCCACATGCCTTGCGGCGCTAGATCCTAAGTCTAGTGCGTCTGCCAATTTCGCCACATCCGCAAATCCCGATCAGGGGAGTGCAAAAGTAGGAGAATAACGTTAATCATTCAAAGGATATTGAAGCTTATTATGCTTCCTTATTACGCAGAGATATTGTCCTGCAACAATGGCATTCACAGGCGAGGTTGGCGGTTGGCGAGGCGGGAATAAGACCCATTGGACGTCAAATGTTTCTAAAGGGGAAGGCTTGACTGCCTCGTCCTCAAACTGGCAAATCTTTTCACTAAATTCGTGACGTATGGATACTGTAGCGTCTGCGCCTAAATACAATTTGAACGAAGAACAGGAAAAAAAGCTTATTCTTCGGGAATACCGTGCCCTGTTAAGAGCATTAAAAAACAAGCTGAAACCGGGAGACCGGAAGCTCATCCGTCATTCTTTTGAAATGGCAGCCGAAGCGCACAAAACCATGCGCAGAAAAAGCGGGGAACCCTACATACTTCATCCCCTGGCAGTGGCGCGCATCTGTGTTGAAGAGATTGGACTTGGCGTGCGGTCAACCATATGTTCCCTCATGCATGATACCGTAGAGGATACTGATATCAGTCTTGAAGATGTTGAAAGGGAATTTGGAAATGAGATCGCAAGGATCGTTGACGGACTTACAAAAATCTCCAACGTTATTGATGTAAATGCCTCCCAGCAGGCAGAGAATTTCAGGAAAATTCTGCTCACCCTAACCGATGATCCCCGGGTGATATTGATCAAACTGTCTGACCGCCTGCATAACATGCGTACACTGGACAGTATGAAGCGGGAGAAACAGTTGAAAATTTCTTCTGAGACCGTTTATGTATATGCGCCATTGGCACACCGGATGGGCTTGTACAATATTAAAACGGAAATGGAAGACCTTGCCATGAAATACCTGGAGTCAGACCAATACCGAGAGATAGCCAGGAAGCTTTCTGAGACAAAAAGGGAACGTACCAGGTACATCAATGAATTTATCAAGCCTATTAAGGATAAATTAGAGAAATCTGATTTTGAATCTGAGATTTATGGAAGGCCTAAGAGTATACATTCCATCTGGAATAAAATGAAGAAGAAGGGGGTAGCTTTTGAAGAAGTATATGACCTCTTTGCTATCAGGGTCATCTTAAATTCTACACCTGAGAAAGAGAAGGAAGATTGCTGGAAAGTCTATTCTATGATCACCGATGAGTATAGTCCGGCGCCTGAGCGTTTACGTGACTGGCTAAGTAACCCCAAGAGCAACGGATACGAAGCGTTGCACACCACGGTGATGGGTCCACAAGGAAAATGGGTTGAGGTGCAGATACGCACCAAGCGAATGAATGAGATTGCAGAAAAAGGTTTGGCGGCCCATTGGAAATATAAGGAAGGGGCAGCCGATGAAAGCCGGTTCGATAAGTGGTTCAACCAGATTCGTGAAGTATTGTATCACCAGGATACTGACTCCATAGATTTTCTACAGGATTTCAAAACCAGCTTTCTTGCCGAAGAGATTTATGTATATACGCCAAGGGGTGACGTTAAGATGTTGCCTGTTGGATCAACCGCCCTGGATTTTGCCTTCTCCATCCACAGTGCCATAGGTAGTAAATGCATTGGAGCGAAGGTGAATCATAAGCTCGTACCCATCAGCCACAAACTTAGGAGTGGAGACCAGGTGGAGATCATTACTTCCAACAAGCAAAAACCGAATGACGACTGGCTCAGTATTGTGGTTACTGCAAAAGCAAGGAGCAAAATAAAAGATGCACTAAAAGAAGAGAAGAGAAAAATTGCAGACGAAGGAAAATATATTGTGCAGAAAAGATTGGAAAATTATGGGGCCGCCTATAGCCAGCACAATATTGACGAACTCACTAATTATTATAAACTACCTTCTGCCCTCGACCTTTATTACCAGGTTGCAGTTCGCAATATAGATCTGAAAGAAATAAAGGACTTTCTATTATTTGGTGACCGGATAGAACAGCCGAAGCCTAAACTGCCCGAACCAAAGGCTGAATCAACACCCTCCCTCCAGAAGAAGGATGCAGAATTGATCATCTTTGGAGAAAGTAGTGACAGGATAGTATATACATTGGCGAACTGCTGCAAACCTATTCCCGGTGATGACGTATTTGGATTCGTAACCACGGGCAAGGGGCTCACCATTCACCGCACTACCTGTCCTAACGCGGCAAAACTAATGGCCAGCTATGGTCACAGAATTGTAAAAACAAAATGGGCCAAGAACAAGGAAATCTCATTCCTTACGGGTCTTAAGATTAAGGGACTGGATGATGTTGGGGTAGTCAGCAAGATTACTTACCTCATTTCAGGAGAAATGAAATTAAATATCAATGCCATTACCATCGAAGCAAAGGATGGTGTATTTGAAGGAAATATAAAGTTGTTTGTGCACGACAAGGATGAACTTGATCAATTAGTGCAGAACCTTAAACAATTAAATGGAATACAGGCCGTTGAGCGCTATGAAACAGATCTTTCCTGATTGGTCAATTCTCTTCCCGAGCAGCAAACTTCATAAGTCAATTGTCATGTAGCAGCTAGATTTCGATAAATAAGCTGAAGGCGTTAGATAGTTTACGCCAATTTCATTCTGAATTTTATTAACTAAAAACAATTTCTCATGAGAAAACGATTGCAAGTCCTGCTATTCTTATTTGGGATAGTGGTGCCTGTAGCCATGCAGGCGCAAACAGTAGTGTCTGGTACGATCAACGATCAAGCTGGAAATCCTTTACAAGGCGTTTCAGTAAAAGTTAAAGGGAGTGAACTTGGG
>Ga0184625_10001146_pt1 | contig 10920 bp, 10 predicted proteins | sample PLM3_30_b1_FD_133151 | JGI IMG/M metagenome (GOLD analysis project Ga0184625, IMG submission 133151) | Groundwater sediment microbial communities from an aquifer in East River, Colorado, USA - PLM3_30_b1 | ecosystem: Environmental > Terrestrial > Soil > Riparian zone | place: USA: East River... | reverse complement strand
GACACCGGCCAGCATGCCGGAGATCGCTGCGGCCATGGAGTAGACCAGCAGCCGCATCTGTCGCCGATGCTGCCGGTCAGCCTGCCCATAACGGATCAGCAGGACCAGCATGCCGAGCAGCGGCACGGCGTAGCTGACGAGCAGCAGCTGCAACGGCCAACCGATAGGAGCCAGCCACGCCACCGCGAACGGACTGGCCACCGGACTCTGCGGTGGCGAGTCGAAAAGGTAGGGCGAGATGACCAGGTTGGGCCGGGTCACCAGGAGCAGCGGTGGCAGCGCCAGCATCCACCACATCGACCGCACGACCCAGCGTTGCCAACGCCGCTCCACCACCCCATCGGGGTAGGACGCGAGCAAGGCCCCGCTCGCGACCGCGGCGAGGAGGTACGTGTACTGGTGGGCGAGGTTCACTGCCCACAGCCAGTCGCTGTGCCACGACTCCGGGTAGGCGCCATTGACAACGCTTTCCAGGCCCACGCCGACCGCAGACGAGGCGGCTATCAGCAGCAGCCGTCGGGCTTGCAGGTGATCGGGCCGCAGACGGGCCAGCCAGACGGCAACGACGTACACCGGCAGCACCACGACGCCGGTCCAAAACAGGTGGCCCCACAAGGAAGGGATCTGTGCATAGAGCCCGTATCCGACGGCGACGAGCAACCCAACGCCCCCAACGGCGATGAGCGTGTACTGGCGAACCCGAGCCCAAGCCGACACACCGTCATGGTCCGCCGTGCCGACTGAGCACGTCTAGAGGGCACACCTCCCCCGCGACCTGAGGCTGGCCTCGGGTCAACTGTGCGCCGAATCCACGTTCTCCGACAACCCGCCGAAATCTACTGTCCGAAATCGTGCACGTCCGACCCCGATGGCACCGGGAACACTTCCCGACCCGGGCGGGACGGATTGGCGTTGACCGCCGGGACGGACGACAACGACCGTCGGTCCGGACGGCAGCTCGCCGTCATGAGCGAAGGAGGTCGGATGGACGGGCCGGTGGCGTTGTCGGTACGCGGTGTCGACAAGTCGTACAAGAGACGCCAGGTATTGACGAACGTGTCGTTCGATGTTTGCCGCGGGGAGGCGCTCGCGATCGTCGGTGAGAACGGGGCGGGGAAGACGACCCTGCTGCGTATCTGCGCGGGGGTACTGGGGGCCGATCGTGGCGAGATCGCCCGCGTTCCCGTTGTCGCCTACTGCCCGCAGGAGTCCGGCCTGATCGAGCATCTCACCGCGGCCGAGCACGTGCGGTACGTCGGCGCCGGGCTGGGTCTTGATCCGGAAAGAGCAGCCGCCCGAGGCGCCGGCCTGCTCCGCTGGCTGCGCTTCCCCGACGGTGAGACGGCCACCGTACGCGAGCTGTCCACGGGAACGCGACAGAAGCTCAACCTGACGCTGGGGCTCATGAGCGAAAGCCCGCTCATCCTGCTCGACGAGCCGTATCAGGGATTCGACCGCGGCACCTACGAGAACTTCTGGGAGCACGTCGAGACATGGCAGCAGCAAGGCGCCGCCGTCGTCGTCGTGACTCACATGCTCGCTGAGTTGTATCGCGTCAACCGAGTACTGGAGCTGCGGACCGGCGGGGGCTGGACGCTCGATGGTGTCGCGGAGGTGGCGGCATGAATCTCCGGCGTTCGCTCACCGTTGCGTCCATGCACGCTCGGGACCTGGGCCGCCGGCGGCTGGCGTTGGCGATCGTGATCCTGCTGCCGATGGTGTTCTACTTCTTCTACGAGCTGCAGCCAGTCGACCCGGTGACGGAGCAACTGCTCGCCGAGAATCCGACGGAGGCAGCCGCCGCGGACATGTGGGTGGTGGCCACCGGGGCGATCGGCCTCGGCTGGGCCATCGCCGTGGCCGCCCTGTTCGTCATGATCGGTTCACGCCGGGCCGACCAGTCGCTGCTCCTGGCCGGGTACCGGCCGGCGGAGTTGCTGGTGGGCCGGGTGCTGACCGTGCTGGGACTGACCGCGGTCGTCACCCCGATGTTCGCTGTCGTGATCCGGTCGCAGCGCGACTTGGACTTCCTGTTGCTGGCCGCGGCTATCGGCTTGTCCGGTGTGGTGGCAGCCACGATCGGAGTCCTCGCGGCAGCGATAGTCCCGCGCGAGATGGAAGGTGTGCTTCTCATCATCGGAGTCATCGGCATCCAGATGACGGCCGACCCGCAGCGCTGGATGCCGTTGTGGGGTGCGGGCGAACTGCTCGCCCGGTCAGCCGGGCTCCCCGGCGCCGCTTCGGCTGGTGCCGCGATCCTCTACTCGCTGGTCTATGCCGCCGTCCTCTTGGCTGTCGGCATCGCCGTCTGGAGCCGCCGGGTGAATTTGCGGCCGCCGGCGCGCGTACTTCCTGTTGAGCGTCCGCTGGACGTCAGCCCGGCCCGGAGACCGACATGACCGACGCAGCTGCGCTGGTCGGCGGTCTGCTCATCGCGCCCGTCGTCTTCTGCGCTGTCGAATTCGTCGGCTACCGCCGAGGACGGTTCGGTTGGGAGTTCTGGGAGTCGCCGCTCGATGCCAAGCTCGGCCACGTCGGCCGGCACAACAGTGCCTGGTGGCTGATGACACTGCCGTGGTTTCCGATCCTCGCTGTCACCACCGCAGGCCTGGCCGCCCTGGCCTTTCTGCTCGCCGACGTGACCGGCTGGGCCGCCTTCGGTGTGTTCGTGCTGGCTGTCGCGGCGTGGCTGATCGTGTTGTCGGTCCAGAACGCCACCACGACCGTGGCGGCACAGCGCCAGGCACTGACCGGTCGGACGCCGGACTGGGCAGTCGCCGCCTGGCAGGTCGGGTACGTCCTGGAGCGGGTGTGGATCGTGTTCGCCAACCTCGCAGCGATCGGTTACGGCGTTGCTGTGCTGCGCACCGCGCTGCTGCCCAACTGGCTGGGCTGGGCGGCGATCGCCGTCGGCCTTGCTATCCCGATCATCGTGCTGCTCACCCGGGATGGCTTCCCCGAACTCGCGCTACCGGCGTATCTGACACTCGGCGTCGCTCTCCTCATGACATGACCGCCACTGACAGGAGGAACCATGAGATCCACGTACCGCACGCTGGCCTATCTGATAGCCGCCGGTGTCGCATTGCAGGCGGCGAGTGTCGCGCTGGGATTCTTCACGATCATCCATGAAGTCGAGGATGGCGGTGTCATCACTGCCGGTTACGACTACGACAGCAACCTGGGGATCATCCTGCACCGGATCGGCGGCCTCGGGGTCATCCCGTTGTCGGCCATTGCGCTGCTGGTGGTGTCGTTCTTCACCAAGGTCCCCGGTGCGGTGCGCCGAGCGGCCGCGGTCTTCGGCCTGGTCCTCTTGCAGATCGCGCTGGTCTTTCTTGCGTTCATGACGGCGTCCGGTGGGGCGCTGCACGGGCTGAACGCCCTCGCGGTCTTCGGCGCCGCGATCTGGGCCGGCTGGCGGGTCTCGCACCCGACTGTTGTCGATCATGGCGAAATGGCTGCCTTGGAAGACCAAGCCACCGCTACTTCGCCATGATTGACGGGATCCGCGAGCGGCTGGCCCGCCGACGGTCTGACCGGGTCGTCGTGGGTGTCGTCGCGTCGCTCGCGATCCTGGTCCCGCTCGGCTGGCTGTGGGTAGGCAGCCTGGTCCCCCAGACCTACTCGGTGATGGACATGGGCTACCCCGACTACGGCGGTGGGCCCGGCGACCCGGGCCATACAGCCCACGCGCTGGCCGGCCCAGTTGTGCGACCAGGTGACGTACCGGTCACCGAGCTGACCGGCCCGCGGTCGAGTCAACCTGACGTCGCGGTCACGCTGGTCGCCCGCCAGGAGAGCGTTACCTTGGCGACCGGTGAGACCGTTGAGGGCTACACCCTCAACCACGAGTCCCCTGGGCCGCTGATCCGGGCCCAGCAAGGCGAGCTGGTCGAGGTGACGCTGGTCAACGACTCGATCGTCGATGGGGTCGCACTGCACTGGCACGGCGTCGACCTGCCCAACGCAGAGGACGGAGTCGCCGGCGTCACCCAGGACGCCGTGGTGCCCGGCGAGCGGCACATCTACCGGTTCGTCGCCGAGAACCCTGGCAGCTACTGGTACCACTCGCACCAGGTCTCGCACGAGCAGGTCCGCGGCGGCCTGTTCGGCGTGCTCGTCATCAACCCGGCCGAACCTCGACGGGACCTCGACGTGGTCGCGGCGGTGCACACCTACGACGAGCTGCGCACCGTCAATGGGGCCACCGGCGAAAGCAGGATGACCGCAGCCCCGGGTGAGGCGGTACGGGTGCGGGCGGTCAACACCGACAACGCCCCTCTAGACGTCGCGGTCGTCGGCGTCCCGTATCGAGTCCTCGCCGTCGACGGACGCGAACTCGTCGGGCCAAATCCGGTCACAGGCGCGTCGGTGCAGATTCCGGCCGGCGGGCGCGCCGATCTTGGGTTCGACACACCGACCGATGGGTCTGCCGTGCGAGTGCAGCTCGGCACCGAGGGCGACACGGCGCTGCTCGTCGGCCCAGCTGGTGCCCAGGCTCCTAGCGCCGACCCAGCAGAGGACACCGTGGACCTCCTCTCCTACGGCTCCCCGGCGCCACTGGGGTTCGACCCGGACGACACCGACCGGCGCTTCGACTACTCCATCGGCCGCCGCCCCGGCTTCCTCGGCGGCATCCCAGGGCTGCACTGGTCGATCAACGGACACGTATTTCCCGACGTCCCCATGTTCATGGTGAGGGAGGGCGACGTCGTCCGGATGACCATCGAGAACCACAGCGGTGAGATTCACCCAATGCACCTGCACGGCCACCACGCGGTAGTGCTCAGCCGCAACGGCACTTCGGCCTCCGGCAGCCCGTGGTGGGTCGACTCACTCGATGTCGCATCCGGCGACACCTACGAGATCGCCTTCGTCGCTGACAATCCCGGCATCTGGATGGACCACTGCCACAACCTGCCCCACGCAACCGAAGGCCTCGTCGCCCACGTGGCCTACACCGGCATCAGCACGCCGTTCCTGATCGGCGGGGCGGCACACAACGAGCCCGAGTAGTGGTGACGTCGGCGACGGTCCGGCGCGGCTGGGGCGCTCAGCGAGCGAGGCCGGTCAACCGGTGCGCGCCGGCCGCCACGGCCTCGTCGGTGGCGGTCAGAGCGATGCGGACGTGCCGAGCGCCGGCCGGGCCGTAAAAGTCGCCCGGTGCCACCAAGATCCCGCGCTCGGCGAACCAATCGACGGTGTCCCAGCACGGCTGGTCTCGGGTCACCCACAGATACAGGCCGCCCTGGGAGTCGTCGATCCGGAATCCAGCGGCCTCGAGCGCTGGCCGCAACGTGTTTCGTCGGGCCAGGTACCGCTCTCGTTGGTCGTCGACGTGCGAGTCGTGGTCGAGGGCGGCAACCATCGCCGCCTGCACCGGAGCGGGCACCATCATGCCCGCGTGTCTGCGCACCTGGAGGAGGCGACGAACCAGTCCGACATCTCCCGCCACGAAACCCGCCCGGTAACCGGCCATGTTCGATCGCTTCGACAGCGAATGGACGCTGAGTAAGCCGTGGAGCGAACCGTCGTTGACGGCCGGGTCGAGCACGGAGACTGGTCGAGTGTCCCAGCCGAAATCCAGATAGCACTCGTCCGAGGCCACAACCGCGCCCCGTTCGCGAGCCCAAGCGACGACCTTCTCGATGTGTGGCGACGGCAACACCCGTCCGTGCGGGTTGGCCGGCGAGTTCAGCCAGACCAGTCCGACCCGGCGCGGCCCGAGTGCGGTCAGCGCGTCCGCAGCGACGGAGTGCGCGCCGGCCAACCGAGCGCCGACATCGTAGGTCGGGTAGGCCAGCGTCGGGTAGACCACGGTGTCGCCGGGACCAAGTCCCAGCAGCGTCGGTAACCAGGCGACCAGTTCCTTGGAACCGATCGTCGGCAGCACGCCGTCTGGATCAACTGTGTCGATTCCCCAACGTCGCCGAAAGTAGGCCGCGACCGATCCCCGCAGGACCGGTGTGCCGTAAGTCTGCGGGTAGCCCGGTGCGTCGGCCGCCGAGGTAAGCGCCTCGCGGATCACCTTGGGCGTCGGGTCGACGGGCGTGCCGACGGAGAGGTCAACCATCCCGTCCGGGTGAGCCGCGGCCCGCTCTCCGTACGGGACCAACAAATCCCAGGGGAAGTCAGGAAGCTTCAGCACCGGCGAGCGCGGATCAGTGCTCGCCGGTCTCCTGCGGAGGCAGTGCGGCGACCAGTGCGTGGTCCTTGTCGATGAGTCCTAGCTTCGAGGCCCCGCCCGGGGATCCCAGATCATCGAAGAACTCAGCGTTGGCCTGGGTGTATTCCTTCCATTGCTCCGGGACGTCGTCCTCGTAGAAGATCGCTTCGACGGGGCACACCGGTTCACAGGCACCGCAGTCGACGCACTCGTCGGGGTGGATGTAGAGCATCCGCTCGCCCTCGTAAATGCAGTCGACCGGACATTCCTCGACGCAGGCGAGATCCTTCAGATCGACGCACGGCTGCGCGATGGTGTAGGTCACGAGAACGTCCTCCTGTCGGTGCCGAGCGCGGGGAATCTGGCACCTGTTCCTAGTATTGCGATGCCCGCTTCGGCATGTGCAACCAGCGTAGCCGGACTGTTTCCCACATATCTGGCGGCGGCCGGGACAGATAACCGAACGGAGGGCGTAACGGTGCTTTCTGACCGCGTGGACCGGATCACGTCGTTGGACATCGGCCGTCGCGTTGTCGTCCGCTACCGCCTGCCCGACCGCGGAAGGGCAACCGACGTACTGGGGCGGCTGGAGGAGTGGGAGGACGGCACCCTGTCCGTGCGTCGTGCCGACGGTGAGACGGTAGCCGTGCGGGCAGCCGATGTCGTGGCGGCGAAGGTCGTTCCACCCCGTCCGGTCATTCGGCGTGACGTCCGCGCCCTCGAGGCCGCTGCCGCCGGGGGGTGGCAGGCACTGGAGACGGCGCACATCGGTGGCTGGTTGCTCCGTGCTGCAGGTGGCTTCACCCGCCGCGCCAACTCGTGTCTGCCGTTGGCCTCTCCAGGTGTTCCGCTGGCCAAGGCGGTCGCCGCGGTCGAACGGTGGTACGACCTGCGTGGGTTGGTGCCGGCCTTCCAGGTACCAACACCCATCGGCATGGACCTCGACGAGTACCTCGACGCCGCGGGCTGGCCGGCAGCAGCTGAGGACGTGCTGGTCATGGTCGCCTCGGTGGAGGCGGTGGCCGCTGGGCGGCGGACCGATGTGTCGGAGGTGACCGTCGCGGACGTACCCGACGCCGCCTGGCTAGGGGCGTACCACTACCGGGGGCAGAACCTGCCCGCGGATGCCCGCCGGGTCCTGATGAACGCCGATCCGGTCGGCTTCGCTTCGGTGGACCAGCACGGCAGCCGGGTTGCGGTCGCGCGGGGAGCCGTGAGCGATGCGCCCGACGGTCGGCGCTGGCTGGGCGTGACTGCCGTCGAGGTGGTGCCGCGCGCGCGCCGTCAGGGCTTGGGCCGACTCGTGATAGCGGGAATCGCGGTGTGGGGTCGCCAACGAGGCGCGACCGATGTGTACGTCCAAGTCGCCGAGCCCAACACCGAAGGTATGGCGGTGTACGAGCGGCTCGGCTTCACCGAGCATCACCGGTACCACTACCGCCGACGCCCTCCGCGATCTTGAGGAGACAACGTCAGCCGCCCGGTTTCGGCTGCCGCTCCGCCGGATCAGGGCCGCAAATGACGCTGGGGTTGGGCTTGTAGGTCCACGGATAGGCCTCGTCCTTGACGAGTTTCCCGTCGGGAGTCCAGACCTTGCGGTAGGAGGTGATGCTGAAGCCCTCCCAGCCCTGCTGTGGCTCGCACTCCGGGCTGGTGTCATAAATCGTATCCGTGCTGGTGACATTGCTGCGATCGGAGACTGACGTCTCCACGCGGAAGTGCTCGGTGCTCCAGATCCGCACTGTGACCGTGCCCGGCGCGTTGCCGCTCGGGCTGAAGGCGGTATCGACCAACACCCCATAAGGCGTGTCGTTCTTGAACGACATGTCGAAGTTGCCCCACGAGACCGTCGCCTCCTGGGCGACGGGATATCGATCGAAGTAGATGCTGTGCGGCTGGTGGTAGACGTCCTCGAGCCCCGCCTGGAACGCAGCATGGTAGGTGGTGGTGGCGACCTGCGAGACCCCTCCGCCGTAGTCCTTCTTCAGTCGCCCGCCGTCGATCGTCCAGCCGACGGCGAACCCGTTGGCGGCGTTCCGCTCCCCTACGAGGTCGTTGAGACTGAACACCTCACCGGGCAGAAGCAGCGTGTTGTCGATTCGGCTGAGCGCCAGCCCGATGTTGGTGTTCCGGTAGCTCGCATGGGGGAACCGGGTGGTGAACTGGCTGACCACCTCAGTTACCCCGAGATCACTTGCCTCTTCGGTCGTGAGCTCTGGCTCGACCTCGGTGAGCTCGAGCTCCGCCGTCCGGTCGTCACCGCTGGCGGTCAGCACGGGCAGCACGGCCGCGGCCAGCGCATCAGGTGGCACCCCCAGGCCGGACTGGCTCGGACTGATGACCGGTCGCCCGTTGGCGATCGTGATGGTGGCATCGTGGCCGCCGCGCCCGATCTCGCCCAGAGCATCGGCCGCCGCCGCGACCAGTGCTGCGCCGTCGAGCGCGGGAACGAGCACGCCGTTCTCGTCGGGCACCATGGTCAACGCGGCGCCGATCATCGCCGGTTCCAGGATTGCTGTCCGGCCACCCGCCGTGACGGTGACCGGGCCGGACATCGCCGGCTCGGCGAACCCGTCAACGGCTTCCTCGACGTCGGCATCGGTGATCGCGGGCTCGACCTCTCTGGTGGCCAACGACGTCGTGGGTAGCGGAAGCTCGTGTGGTCCGGGTGCACCGAAGTACGTCGTCTCGATCGCTTCGGCGCTGGCCGCGACATCGACCATTCGGCCGAGGGCCGCCGGGCTGGTCACAACGGCGCCGTCCGCGAAGGCGACAGAGCCGTTGACTGGCTCGATGTCGGCCTGCTCGGCGATGGCTGTGATCGCCGCCCCCAAAGCGACCCGGTCGACCGACGGCACCGGGTCCACCGCGCCGGCACCAAACAGCGCCCGTACCAACGAGAACGGGTTGGCGCTTGCGCCGGGCACGGCTTCGACAGTGGCCTCGATGTCGATGCCGAGGCCCGACTCCGGTGGCACGATATTGAACGTCTCTTCGCCGTCGGTCACCCGGACAGCAATCGGCGCGTCGACCACAGCGGGCAAGTCGGCGGCGAGCTTGGCCTCGGCCTCTGCCCTGGTCAGGCCACCGACGGGCACGCCCAGGACGGTGGCGCCCCTGACCAGGTCGTGCCCCGCGACAAGGTAGGCCGCGACGTAGAGCACAACCGAGACCACGAGCACAGCCCCCGCCACGATCGCCGGACGGCGCCGCCAGAACGGCCTCGGGGGCGAGGCGGCGTCTTCAGGAACGCCTTCGTCCGGGGGTGCATCCCCCAGACGAGTCGGCTGGTCGGTCACACAAGGCACACTTTCACTCGGAATGCGCAAGTAGGAGGGGCTGCCAGCTCATCATGCCGACCGCGGCATCGTAACCGATGACGTCGCTCAGCTGGGCGAATCCGTCACGCTCCATCGAGGCCGGCGAACAAGTCCGACTCCCAGCCAGTGCCTGGATCCACCGGGCCGGGAGCCCCCTTGACCAGCCGGTAATGCTCCCGGCCCCACATCTCCTGACCGAGTTCGTCGGACATGGCGAAGAACGGGCCGTCGGCGGTCATCTGAGTCGCATGCGCCCGCATCGCAGCCAGCTTGCGCTCGACGAAAACCGTGCCGTCGATCGCAGCCGCAATTGCCTCGTCGGGCACGACGAACGGGAGGTCATCGGCATTCTCGCCTTCGAAGAAGTCAGATCCTTCGGCGGCCAACCGGGGCATCATGTCCTCGAGGACGCTGCGCGCCAAAGCATTCCAGTAGATCTTCGGGATGTCCCACGCCGCGCCCAGGTGGATCTTGTACGACGGCACAGCGGCAAGCGCAGCGCCGTAGGTGGCGACTCGGTGGGCCTGGATGTGGTCCGGGTGCCCGTATCCGCCGTACTCGTCATAGGTCACCAGCACATGCGGCCGGATTTCGCGTATCACCGCGACGAGGAAGTCCGCCGCCTCCCGCAGGTCGGCTCGCCAAAATGCGTCCGGTCTCGTCTCTGCGCGCGGCGCCGCCCGGCCGATTCCTGCGTCGGCCATCCCGCTGTCTCGGTACCTGCCCGGTCCACCGAGGAAGCGGTGGTCGGTGACGCCGAGCTCGGCCATCGCGGCCGCCAGCTCGCCGATGCGATGCTGGCCCAGCCCGTCCTCATGCTCGGCCGCGAGATGGGCCAGCTCAGGCACCAGGACCTCGCCCTCTTCCCCGAGCGTGCAGGTGACGAGCGCGACATGCGCTCCCTCGGCCGCGTACCGAGCCATGGTGACGCCGTTGCCGATCGCCTCGTCGTCGGGATGCGCGTGGACGAGAAGCAGGCGCCGATCGGGTAGTGGTTCAGCCACGACGCCAACCCTACGAGGCACTCCGGTCAGTGATGGACGACGACGACGTCCTCGCGGATCGCGGCGTAGTGGCAGGCGGCCTCGTGGTCGACACCCGGGCGGACGACCAGCGCGGGCTCCTCCTCGACACACTTGTCGGTCGCCTTCCAGCAACGCGTGCGAAAACGGCAGCCGCTCGGCGGATTGGCCGGGCTGGGCGGATCGCCGGCCAGGATGATCTGCTCCCGCTGACCCCTGACGGCCGGGTCCGGCACCGGCACGGCGGACAATAAGGCCTGGGTGTAGGGGTGGGCCGGGCGCTCGTAGATCTGCACGTCCGTGCCGAGCTCGGCGAACCGGCCGAGATACATCACCGCGACCCGGTCGGAGATGTGCCGGACCACGGACAGGTCGTGCGCGATGAAGATGTAGGACAGGCCGAACTCGT
>Ga0184625_10001145_pt1 | contig 10922 bp, 9 predicted proteins | sample PLM3_30_b1_FD_133151 | JGI IMG/M metagenome (GOLD analysis project Ga0184625, IMG submission 133151) | Groundwater sediment microbial communities from an aquifer in East River, Colorado, USA - PLM3_30_b1 | ecosystem: Environmental > Terrestrial > Soil > Riparian zone | place: USA: East River... | reverse complement strand
CGGCACGGTCGGCGCGAACTTTCCTAACGCCCGGTTCCTGATTCACTGGACCAACGGCTTCATGCACGTCAATTCGCAAAAGGGCTTTCGCAACTGCACCGACGGCACGTCGAACTCGATCCTGATCGGAGAGACGATCTATCAGAACATGCAGATCAACCGCGGCTGGGGCACGGGTCACCGCACCAAGCACGCCTCGAACAACGGCCCCGGCAACCTGACGGGCACTTACCGGGCGATCAACTCCGGCAAGGCCCTGTACAACGCGTTTTCCGACCGCGCCACCGATCAGAACATCCACAACCACCTGCAAAATGCCTGCTTCGGCAGTCAGCACCCGGGCGCCGCCGGGTTCTGTCTGGGCGATGGCTCTGTGCGGTTTCTCAACGAAACGATGAACCTGGCGATCTACCGCACGCTGGGCGCGATCGACGACGGCGCTGGCACTCTCGAATAATCAGTCATCATGAGCTTGTACTCTTCCCGATCCGGGCAGCCGGCGCGTGCCTGGTTCGTCTTGCTAAGCCTTAGTGGAGCGCTGGCCCTCGGCTGCGGCGGCGACGGACTGACCCGCTATCCGGTCAAAGGGACGGTTACTTTTCAGGGGAAGCCGGTGGAGTTCGGCGCGATTTTCTTCGAGCCGACGGCCTCGGTCGGCGAGGTTGCGCCAACTGTCTATTTGCCCGTTCGCGACGGCAAGTACGACGCGGGGCAGGAAGGGCCGGTGAAGGGGAAATACCGCGTGGTTGTCGGCGGCGAGGATCGTTCCTCCAAGAAAGTTGATAGCGACGGCGTCACGCACACCAAACAACTCTTTGCCGACTACAAGTTCGAGGTGGAAATCCCGCCTCCGGACAACACGCTCAACGTCGAGGTTCCGGCCTCGCAGGTCATTTCCCGGTAGGCGGTTGGGCGTCATCAAGCGTCCTTGCCGCACTGTTCGTCGCGCCGCTCGCAACAAAGAACGATCCGCGGGGGCGGTTCGTCGTAAGAGTAGTGGAAAAGTGAGCGGCGGCAGTGGAGAATAAACGCTTCGACTGACCTTCGTTCTGGGGCAGCTTGTGGTGGCAATATGAGAACTTCGCTTGTGGCGGCTGTCGGCCTGGTGTGCGGCCTGGCGGTTGGTTTGGGTTCGACCCGCACGGTTTGTGCTCAGCCGAAAGGCGGCCGGGTCATTCGAGGCGCAATCGCCGATCCGTTTGGTGCTGCTCCAGCGGCCGCGGCGGCGTCGAGCGACGTCAAGCCGCCCGACGGTAAGGACGAACCGGTCGTCGAAGTTTCCCGCGCGGCGGCGGTGGACCTCGGTCCCAAGTACCTGCGGCTGCACCTCTTGGATGGCAGCGTGATCAGCGGCGATTTATCGGTCAACGAAATTGAGGTCCAGACGCCGTTCGGCAAGCTGGTTGTGCCGATCGACCGGATTCGCAGCCTGAAGCCGGGCCTCGACAGTTATCCCAAAGTGCTGGCCGAGATCGAAGGGCTGATCAAGGGCCTCAGCTCGGACGACTACAAGACCCGCGAGCAGGCTCATAAGGACCTCGGGGCAATGGGTGTGAAAGTCCGCAAGGAACTCGAGCGCTACAAGGACGACGAGAATGCCGAGATCAAGCGGCACGTCGGCGAAATCCTCAAGGAAATGGATGAGCAGGCGGAACAAGCGGCCGACGACGAGAACTCGACTGCTGAGCAGCCGTGGATTCGCCTCGATACGCTGGTGACGACGGATTTCACCGTGGTGGGCAAGGTCTCGCCGCAGGAGTTTCAGATCGCCAGCAAGTACGGGCCGCTCACGATTCACCTGGCCGACGTGAAGCAGGGCGAGCGGCAAATAGCCGTCCGCGAGTCGCTCCGCCGCAACGTGACGGTGGATGGCTCGAACATCGCCCAGCGTTCGTTCAAGAGTTCCGGCGTCCGCGTCGAGGCCGGCGATAAGATCACGCTGCGGGCCGACGGCAGCATCGTCATGTCACCCTGGGGCAGCAACGCCGCCGCCAGCCCCGACGGCGCTCCGAACTACGGCTGGTACGTGCCCAATCAAATTCCCGGTGGTGCGCTCGTGGCCCGCATCGGCGACAAGGGCACCGTCTTCAAGGTCGGCCGCCAATCCACCTTCGTGGCCAAGAACGCCGGCGTGCTGCAATTTGCCGTCGGCATTCAGGCCGAATACGCCAACGAGGGCTACCAGTATCCTGGTCAGTACCAGGTCAAGCTGAAGGTTGATCCGAAGTAGGTTCGCGCGCCTGCCTGCTCTGCGTCCCTGGGACGCAACTACCGCGAGGCTCCTGCCTCGCCGGCAACCGGAAAGCCGCGACGACTGGTCGCGGCTTTGAGTCACGGCTTGAGCACGATCTTCCCCGCCAGCGTGCCCGCCTTTTGCAGCGTGTTCTCTTCCTGCAGCTTATGAGCGGCGGCCGCCTGGCTGAGCGGAAGCACGCGGCTGATGTTCGCTTTGAGCTTGCCGCTGGAGAGCCAGCGGTTGATGTCATCGGCTGCGGCCCGCTGCTCGCCGGGCGTGGCTTTGAACACGACGAAGCCGCGGATCGAGCAGCCCTTCACGTAAAACGGCCCAACGGGGAACGTGGGGCGGGCATCGCGGCCGGCCATCAGGATGATCCGCCCTCGTTCGGCCAGGTAAGACACAATCTTCTCGAAGTCCGGCTCGCGGACCGTCTCCCAATACAGGTTGACGCCCGCTGGGGCGAAGCCCTTGACCGCTGCCGCCACGTCGTCGGTCTTGTAGTTCACGCCCGCGTCCGCGCCGAGCTGCTTCAAGGCCGCAACCTTCTGCGTGCTGCCGGCGGTGGCCAGGACCCGCGCGCCGGCGGCCTTGGCCATTTGCACGACGAGCGAGCCGACGCCGCCCGAGCCGCCGTTGACGAAGATCGTTTCTCCGGCCTGAAGCTGGGCCTCGCGAAACAGGCCCAAGTGCGCCGTGATGCCCACCAGGGCGCAAGCGGCGGCCTGCTCGTCACTCACGCTGGCGGGCGTCGGATAGAGCCACTGCTCCTCGGGGGCGCAGTATTCGGCAAACGTGCCTTGGCGGCCCATCAGTCCCTGGTTGCTGCCCCAGACGCGGTCGCCGACCTTGAATCGCCGCACGTCGGGCCCGACCGCCTCGACGGTACCGGCCAGATCGCAGCCGATGATGAACGGCTTGGGCAGCTCCCAGTAGTTCGCGCCGTTGCGGAGGTAGGTGTCGATCGGATTGACCGACACCGCGCCGACCTTCACCAACACCTGCGTCCCACTGGGCACGGGTTTGGGCAAGTCGCCGAACTTGATCGTTGACTCAGCCGGTCCCGTGGTCTCGATGTACGCTGCTTTCATCGCCGACTCCTTCTTTGCGGAGCTCACATCTTAACCGCAACATCCTGAAACCAGCAGCCACTGCGGAGAACCTGGCCGCGCATCTCCAGTTCCAGCGGCCGGCGAAAGAGCGGTCCGCGGACGGCAACGGTGTGAAACTCGCCGTTTTCGCCGCACGGATCGACTCCCAGCGCCGCGAACTCCTCGGCCACCTGCCGATCCAGCCGGCGGCCCAAGTATTTCGAATCGATCAGTCTTTCGCGCACCACTACGACGCACGCCTCGAATCCGGCCGCCCACCATTCTTCGAGCAGCTTCAGCCGCTCTTCTTGCCACAGCGGCAACTCCGCGGCCAGGCCCGCCTGGCGGCAAACGTTTTCCTCCCATTCGCGGTGCCGCGGAATGTCGATGTCCCCAAACACGGCTGCCTCAGCGCCCCGCCGCCTGGCCTGGCCGAGCAAGCTCACGAAGGCAGCCTCGTATTCGTCCCACGTTGCTGCGGCCGTCAACAGTGGCACGCCGATCGCCGCGGCCTGAGCTTCCAACACTTCCCGCGCCAAACCGTGCGAGCGGGAGCGCTGGCCGTCCTCGGTGAACATCGTCGCCAGGCACGTCAGCCGACCGCCCGCCGCCAGCGCCCGGTGGAGCGCCAGGCACGAGTCTTTCCCCCCACTCCACGAGCAGCACAGCGATTGTGCCCGCGGCTTCATCGCCGCACAGGCGACTTGGCCAGCGCGGGCTGACGCAGCGCGGGCAGTCCCCGCGAGAGCAGCTCCCAGCCGCCGAACAGCACGCCGCAATAGAACAAGTTGGCGAGCAACATGTTCTGGGCGAACGGAATCGCCGCGATGTAGCACGCCAGCAGGCCGGCCGACGTGTACGGATAGCCTTCGTAGCCGGAGAACCAGGCCGCGAAATTCGACAACACAAAGAACATGACCGACGCGCTGACTGCCGCGAGCGTCACGCGGCCGAACGTCACGCGGCCGCGCAGCGTCATGCCCAAGCAGGCGGTCAGCAAGAATAACAGGTGACTCACGGAGATCACACTGAACCCCGTAAAGCCGTACAGCGTTGCCGCGAGAATCACGTCGCTGATCACCAGGGCCGCCAATGGCACCACGATGGCCGCCCAGCGGCGCTGAAAATACGCGCCGCCGAACAGGCACATCGCCCCCACGGCGGTGAAATTCCACGGGTGCGGGATGATCCGCGTCGCCGCGGCGGCGAGGATCAGCGAAACGAGCGTCACTGCACGGACATTCAACATCGGCCAACTCCTGGAATGCTGCGAGTATAGATGATCGTCAATTGGCGCGATACGCCTCCACGCTTTGGGCGCTGACGTAGCCGAGGTGCACCTCGGCCCGCAGCTTGTTCGCGGCGGCGTCCCAATTGGCTGGCGAAGCGACGAATTCCTCGCTCTTGGTTTCGACGTGGCCGTCGAGGTAGGCCACGTTGGCGACCGGCCCACCGTGGCGGAAATGCGTAAACGGCGCGGCCGAGGCGTCCTGCGGGCCGAGGAGGTAAAAGTTCTCGGTGAACCGCAGGACGGGGTCGCCCGACCACGGCAGAGCGATCCGTGCCGAATCGGTCAGCACGATCGTCCGGCTGGTGGCGGGAAACTCGACGATCCGCGTCGTGATCACGGTTGGGGGCGCGGGCCAATTCGAAAAATCGACGCGGCCCAGGTTCTGGTTGTAGCCGTAGCCGCCGGTCGCCCCGTTATAGAGCAGCTCGATCTTGGGATGCGACGAGGGGCATTTGAGCACGGCTTTGCTCTTCTCGATGTAGGGCGCGATCAGCCCCAGCTCGTGGCGCACCACCTTGGTCGAATAGTTGACGCTGGCGAACCACGTCACCTGGTCGTTGCCCACGCTGGGCAAGTTCGACGGCGGCAGCACGTGCAGCGCGTCGTGATACATCTGCACGGCCAGCACATTCTGCCGCAGCGAGCTGCCGCACTGCATCCGCCGCGCCGCCTCGCGGGCCGCCTGCACGGCCGGTAGCAGCAAAGCGACTAAAACGCCGATGATCGCGATCACCACCAACAATTCGACGAGCGTGAAACCATTCGAGATGCGCGCAGCACGGCGCGCAATGATAGAACCTGCCATAACCAGCTCCTCGCGGTTACGGCTGCTAGCGCAAAAGCACGCACGGCGAGAATTCCCGGCGCTGCGTGCCTGTCGCGCAAGAGCCAGTGACAAACGGCGACGTTCGAGGCAGGTCTTCTGGCTCCCGGATCGTCCTACTGGCCGCGCCTTCCCGCGATTGCTCGCAGTGGCTAGTGCGGCGGTCGTTCCCGGTTACAGCGGCGGGACCGCAACGGAATTGCACCGTTTTCCCTATTCTTTCCGGACGGCCACAAGCCGCCGGAACACCTCACGTCAGGGGCGGAGTCTAACACAGCCCGATAGCCCGTCAAGCCATGCAGCCGGCCATGTGTCGTCAACCATGGCGCGGTCAAACGATGGCTAGAACAGTCGCATTTGGCCGCTCGTCAACTCCGGCGGGCGGAATTGCGAGCAGTCGAGATGGGGCCAGGGGCCATTCAGACCAAGCTTCTGCACGAAAACCTCGAACGTCTGGGCGATGCCCTCGGCATAGGCGCCGTCGCCGCTCATCCGGCTGCCGAACTCGGACTTGTAGAGTCGGCCGCCGCGCATCCCGCGGATCAGCGACTCGACTCGCTCCGCGGCCAGTGGCCGGTGCTCGGCCAGCCAGGCCGTGAAGATGGGCGCCACAGCGTACGGCAGCCGCAGCATCACGAAGCCCGCGCCAGCAGCGCCGGCTTCCTTCGCCGCTGCGAGCAGCGCGGGGATTTCGTTATCAGTCAGGCCGGGCACGACCGGCGCGATCATTGTCCGCACCGGCACTCCGGCGGCCGCCAGCTCGCGGACCGCGCGGAACCGGGCGGCAGGCGATGAGGTTCGCGGCTCCAGCACACGGGCCAGTTCCGCGTCGAGCGTCGTCGTGCTGAGCGCGACGCTGACCAGGTTCTTCTCGGCCAGCTTTACGAGCAAGTCCAAGTCGCGCAGGATCAGCGCATTCTTGGTGATCATGCACAGGGGCTGATGGGCCTCGAGTAGCACCTCCAGCAGGCCGCGGGTCAGCCGATACTCGCGCTCCGCCGGCTGATAGCAGTCGGTCACGCCCGAGACCATGATCGGCTCGCATTGCCAACTGCGCTTGTTCAGCTCCTTCCGCAACAAAGCCGGCGCGTCGTGCTTGACGAGTACCTTCGTCTCAAAGTCGATCCCCGCGTTCATGCCCAGCGTTTCGTGCGTCGGCCGGGCGTAGCAATAGGCGCAGCCGTGCTCGCAGCCGCGATAGGGGTTCATGCTGTAGCGGAACGGAATATCCGGGCTGTCGTTCTCGCGGATGATCGTGGCGGCGTTATCGGGCAGAAAGGCCGTCGGCGTCCGCCGCTCAAGCGCCAATAGCTCGTCGTCCGCCGGCAGTTGCTCCAGGTCCGCTTCGCTGTGCAGCCGCTCGAAGCGGTTCGGCGGCACGAGGCTGCTGCCGCGTCCGACGAAGCGAGTGGGAAAGGAGTCAGCCATACCGTTCATGCATCATTCATGCATGCTTGGACTTTTTTTCTTGGGGGCCGGCTTGCGATCAGAAACCATTGGCAGCACAAGACTTGCGACGCTTTTTGCGGCCGTTTTCGATATGCACTTTATGCAGTTTATGCACCTTTGGGGGGTCGGACGGTGCAGCCAATCCCCGTATTATACAGTTGTCACCTGGTAAGTCCAGATAGCGCTTGAGCTGCTGGCAGACCGGCCTCATAATCGCGCTTGCGATTCTCTTCTCACCTTTGGCAGGTGGATCTATGGCGCGGCTCTCTTCGGTCGGTTCCTCGTTCCTGCTGTCGTCTCTGCTTCTGGTGGGCGGCGCATCGGCACAAACCGACGAGCGACTGCAGAAGCTGCTGGAGCGGTTTCCCGCCGCGGACACGAACAAGGACGGCAAGCTCTCGCTGGAAGAGGCACAGGCTTTTCGGCAGAAGCTGACGCAGCCGGATGCCGCCAAGGCCGGCGCGGACCAGAAAGCCGCCAAGGCGGCGAAGAAGGCCAAGCGTGCGGCGGGGCCCGAACTAAAGCCGGATCACGCGGACGTGAGCTATGGTCCGCATCCGAATAACAAGCTCGATCTATGGCTGGCGAAGTCCGAGCAGCCCGCGCCGCTGGTCGTGTTCATTCACGGCGGCGGGTTTGTCGGCGGCGATAAGTCGTCGGCCAATGCCGCGGCGATCAAGCAGTGCCTGGATGCGGGCGTCTCGTTCGCCTCGATCAACTACCGCTTCCGCACCGAGGCCTCGATCAACACGGTCCTCCGCGATTGTGCGCGGGCCGTTCAATTCCTCCGCAGCAAGAGCGGCGAATACCGTCTCGATAAGTCTCGCGTAGGCGCTTTCGGCGGCTCGGCCGGCGCGGGCACTTCGCTGTGGCTGGCGTTCCGCGATGACCTGGCCGATCCCAAGAGCGACGATCCGGTGCTCCGCGAATCGACGCGGCTGATTGCCGCGGGCAGCAGCGCCGGCCAAGCCTCGTACGACATCCTGAAGTGGGAAGCCGTGCTGGGCAGCGCCGAGGCGATGCGGTTCTATCCGCAAGCAACCTGGCCGGCCTTCTATGGCCTGAAGACGCTCGAAGACCTTCAGACCGAAGAAGGCAAGCGCTTGCGGGCCGACGTCGATATGCTCGGCCTCATCTCCAAGGACGACCCGCCCGTCTGGCTCGGCGCCGGCGACGGCCACGACGACCTCGCCAACAAAGGCGACACCAACCACAGCCCCAAGCACTCCGAAGCCATCAAAAAACGCTGCGACGAAATCGGCGTCCCTTGCGTCCTGAAAGTCGGCGCCGCCGACCCAATTTCAGCGGACGGCAGCCGCTCGGCCGTCGATTTCCTGATGAAGCAGATTCAAGCCGCTACGACGTACGACGAAGTGGAATTGCTGTATCCGCAGATCGTCGTCCAAGTCGCGGGCAAATCGGAATTGGTCTTCGATAAGACCCAGCCACCCTTGATTCGGTATACGAGAACGTTTCGGCGGACCAGGGGAAGTGAAAAGCCGGAATTGCTCCGACTCGAACGCGAGTATCTTCCGCCAGTGAATGACAGGCTCGTGACCAATCACGAACGCGGTCAGCTCCACGGCCCCACTCAGAACTTCCGCGAGGGGAAGCTCATCAAACAAGGACAATACGAGCGGGGTCTGCGCGAAGGCGTGTGGACAGAGTGGAATCTCGGCGTGACGTACACCATCCGCTGGCACAAGGATCGACTTGACGGCCTGTATGAAAAGCAGTCGGCAGCCGGGCACGAGCAAATGCTATTCAAGGACGGCCGACTCATCGGCAAGAGCGGCGCTGCCGAGCCTCATCCTCTGTTGGATTTTCTGGAATCCGACAAGGGCGACGATTTCTCCACACGCTGGATCGTCAAACAGCTACGGAGGCCTGTGGAATTGGGCGTGAAGTTCGACAGGACGCCACTGTTAAAGGCGGTTAACTTCCTGCAGGACGCCAACGGTGTCCCCTTTGAGATCGATCGGCACCGCGTTCGGGATGTTGAGCTACCCATCACGGCCGATTACAGCGGCCTCGATCTTTGCTCCACGCTGGCTTTGACACTTGGTCCCCACGGCCTGGCCTGCGATTGCCGCTACGGCACGCTGTGGGTCACGACGAAAGAGGACGCCCGCGGCTGGCGCGACCCGACGGGCGTGTCGGAAGTCAAACCGCCGCCCGCCAGCGTCCTCGCCACGCATTGGAATCGGATTCTTACGCTTCCGGTGGAAGTGGCTGACTTGCCGCTGGCGACCGTGCTAGGCGGACTCGCTAAAGACCTGAACCTCCAAGGCGAGATCGACGTCTCACGCGTCCGGGGCGACGCGTTCAACGTCACGGCGAATATTCGAGGGGAGCCGCTCCGCCACGCGCTGGGCATTCTGCTCTACAAAACCAACTGCCGCTGCCGCCTAGAGAACGGTAAGCTGGTGATCCTGCCGCCGGACGCTGCGTAGTCGCTGAATTCGCCAGAGCCTTCTCAATGCCCCCGACGATTGAATCCGCCGACCAACTGGATGACCTGCTCAGCGAGCCGACTGCCGGCGTTGTGGAAACGCTACGGCGACTGGAGGGTGATTTGTTGATCCTGGGTGTGGGCGGCAAGATGGGGCCGACGTTGGCCCGGATGGCGGCGCGGGCCTTGCAGCAGGCGGGGGTCAAGCGGCGAGTGATCGGGGTGGCCCGGTTCAGCAATCGCGAGTTGCCGGCGTGGCTGCAGAAGCACGGCATTGAGCCGCTGACCTGCGATCTGCTCGATCCGCGGCAAATCGACCAGTTGCCCGAGGCGGCCAACGTCGTCGTGATGACCGCCTTGAAGTTCGGCGCGAGCGGGCGGCCGGACGATACGTGGGCCGTGAATTGCTGGATGCCGGCCAATATCTGCCAGCGTTTTGCCGGCAGCCGCATTGCGGCCTTTTCAACCGGCAACGTCTATCCGCTGACGCCGATTGCCCAGGGCGGCAGCCTCGAGACGGACTCGCTTGCTCCCGTTGGCGAATACGCCGCCAGCTGCGTCGGCCGCGAACGGCTCTACGACTATTTCAGCCGCTCGGCGGGAACAAAACTCTCGATCGTCCGGCTGAACTACGCTTGCGAGCTGCGGTACGGCGTGCTCGTGGATCTGGCGCGGCAAATCCTGGCCGGCGAGCCGATCGACCTGTCGATGGGCGCGGTCAACGTCATCTGGCAGGGCGACGCCAACGCCATGACCCTGCAGTCACTCGGGCACGTCGCCTCGCCGCCGTTCATCCTGAATGTTGCCGGGCCGGAGACGCTGTCCGTCCGCCGCACCTGCGAACAACTGGGTGAACTGCTCGGCAAACCGCCCGTCTTCGCCGGCTGCGAAGGTCCCGATGCACTGCTCTCCAGCGGCCAACTCGGCCATCGCCTGTTTGGCTATCCGCGCGTGCCGATCCAGCAGCTTCTTCGCTGGATCGCCCATTGGCTGCTCCGCGGCGGCGAGCTGTTGGGCAAGCCAACCAAGTTTCAGGTCCGCGACGGTAAGTTCTAAGGATTTTGGAAAACCACGAAAGACACGAAACACACGAAACGAGGTCACGATGCGAAGCTGCCCTTTTCGTGTTTTTCGTGCCTTTCGTGGTTCCTCCGCCTGACGTGCCTCTAAGGACGCGTAGATTCCGGTGCTGGGCGATTGACGTTATCGGCCAACCAGTTCTCCAGAAGCTGCGGCCAGCCTTTGACTGCCGCAACTTTCGATTTGCCGCCCATGCCGAAGGCGTGACCGCCTTGCGCGAAGACGTGGGCCTCGACGGGCACGCGGGCGGCGCGGAGCTTTGTCAGTAGCCCGGCGATGTTGCCTGCCGCGCCGCGGTCATCGTTGGCGACGACCAGCAACGCCGGCGGGGAACCAGCGGGAATCGTCTCCGGAATGCCGAGCGGTCCCGGATAGACCATGATCTGAAAATCGGGCCGGCAATTGGCGCGATCGATCGTGTCGGCCGCGTCGGCGACGCCTTCACCGGGCGAGTACGAGACCATCGAGACCACCTCGCCACCGGCCGAGAAGCCCATGAT
>Ga0184625_10001144_pt1 | contig 10926 bp, 11 predicted proteins | sample PLM3_30_b1_FD_133151 | JGI IMG/M metagenome (GOLD analysis project Ga0184625, IMG submission 133151) | Groundwater sediment microbial communities from an aquifer in East River, Colorado, USA - PLM3_30_b1 | ecosystem: Environmental > Terrestrial > Soil > Riparian zone | place: USA: East River... | reverse complement strand
TTCGAGCCCACCGCCGCATGAAGCCGAACCTGCAGCCGTTCGTCGTCGACGTGAAGGGCACGCCGACGAAACAGCTCGTCTGCACCCGCTGCCGGCGCACCCAGCTCAAGTCGGCCAAGTAGCCCGTCCCCGTCGCGCGCCGACGGCTTGATTCGAGCCCTCGTACCGACCGGTCGCGCAGCGACCGGTCGTTCATGTGTGCGGGTCCGATCGCCCCGGCCCGGGCTTTGCCATATATGCCACATGCGACCGGTAGGCGGGATCTGTGACTCATCGTGGCCTATCGCCGGCGGTCGCCCGCCGTGGCTGAGCGTGGATCCGGCCAGATCCATGTCTGGCTCCACGTGGCGCCTCGCCTAACAGTCCCGCACGGGTATGTGGCAGCGATCCGACGTCATGACGCGCGATTGCCGGTCTGCCCGGGCTGGTGGCACCCTACCCACCAAGGTCGAGCTTCTCGATCCGGCGGCCGCGCTCATCAACGAGCTTCCAGCGCACGCCGACCTCGGGATCCTCCCCAGACAGGATGGCGTCAACGGTGGCGCGGACGGCGACCCACGGTTCCATCGTTGGATCGACCGCTCCTCGGAGGCGCCGCTCGAGGGCCAGGCGCACCAGGGCGTGCTCCCCCTCGACGACCTCGGCTCGGGCAACGTCCTCGGCGTCGTCGATGCCGAGGGCCATCAACCGAGTGATCAGCTCCTTGGCCCGACGGCGGTCCCCAGCCTGGAGGTTGCGCGCCCAGCTCGGCTCGGGCGGGGTCTGCGGCTCTGGCGCGGCCTTCACCGTCGGCGCGGGCTTGACCGCAGCGTTGGCGGTCGACGAGCCCGTCGCCTTCGACTTCTTGCCCTTCGTGGGCTCGCGCGGCGCCTCGGATCTGACCTGCTCGATCCGCTCGGCCAGTGGCGACTGGACCGGTCCCTCGGTGCGTGCGGACTCGATCGCGTCCTTGGCCGCACCGAGCGACGCGAACGGCCCGCGGACCAGCGGCAGGCCGAACTCGTTCGTCTGCGTCGTATCGACGATGACCCAGGTGCCGGACTGCGGCTCGATCTGGAACCGGCCGTCCTTGGTCTCCCACCGCCCGCCACCGAGGCGACGAAGCGCGTCAGGCATAGCGTCAGATTTGGCCATCGGTCCAGTATCGGGCCTGCGTCATCGATCGGCGGTGTCGAGCCAGATCGTGAACGGGCCGTCGTTCACGAGCTCGACCGCCATCTCCGCGCCGAAGCGACCGAGCGCGACCGAGATGCCCAGGTCGCGGAGCGCATCGGCGAAGCTGGCATAGAGGCGCTCGGCAAGGTCCGGCGCGGCACTGCCGGTGAACCCCGGCCGGCGTCCTCGCCGCGTATCGGCGTAGAGCGTGAACTGCGACACGACGAGCGCCGAGCCGCCGACCTCGAGCAGCGACAGGTTCGTCCGTCCCTCGCCGTCCCGGAAGATCCGTAGCTCCGCGGCCTTTCGGGCGAGATCGTCCGCGACCGCCTCGGTGTCGTCCGGGCCGACCCCGAGCAGGATCACAAGCCCCGCACCGATCGCCCCGACCACGTCGCCGTCGACGAGGACCCGTGCCCCGGTGGTCCGCTGGAGCAACGCCCTCACGGGTGGCTGGGTGGCGGGATGACCCCGTGCTCGGCGATGAACGCCTCGCGCCACGCGTCGGCGTCCCGTTCGTAGGCGGTCCGCGCGCCGGCGTGGTGGTCGATCACGACCGCCTCAGCGGACGCCGGCACGAGCAGGTCGTAGTCGCGCACGCCGTCGGGGTTGATCTGGCCGTTGCCGCGGAGCATGACGACCGGCACGCCGTCGGCCTCGATCTCATCCATGAACCGGTGGGCGAGGTGCTTGGGGAGCGAGGTGAACGTCACCATCCGGTCGCGCGGGATCGGCGGCACGCCGCCGTTCAGGGTGTACTGGTAGCCCTCGTCGGCGAGCGCCCGGATGAGGCGGATCTCGCGGCCCATGTCGTGGCCCTTGATGAAGAGCGCCGAACCGACGACGAGGATGTCGACACCGAGCCCTCCGGCGAACTCCGCCGTCTCGCGATTGATCCCGCCATCGACGTGGACCTCGCCCCCGAACGCCCGGTGGCTGAACAGGTCGCGGGCGGCGAGCAGCTTCTCCTTGGCGACGTCCTTCATGAACGATTGGCCGCCGAAGCCCGGTTCGACGGTCATAACGAGCACGATGTCGAGGAGCTCGCGGTAAGGCTCCAGCGCCGACAAGGATGTCGCGGGCTTCACCGCCAGCCCGGCTGCGCGGCCGGCGGCGCGGATGCGCCGCAGCGTGGGCGCGATCTCCTCATCGATCTCGACGTGGAAGGTGATGGAGTCGCACCCGGCGTCGAGGTACTCGTCGAGGAAGCGCCCCGGCTCGTCGACCATCAGGTGGGCATCGAACGGCAGCTCCGTCCGCTTGCGCAGGTGCTTGATGGTCTTCGGCCCGAACGTCAGGTTCGGGACGAAGTGGGCATCCATCACGTCGAGGTGGATCCGGTCCGCGCCGGACTTCTGGACGCGGCGGACCGCATACGCCAGGTTCGAGAGGTCGGCGTCGAGGATGCTCGCCGCGACCCTGGCCCGACCCTCCGCCATGGCTAGTCCCCTACTCCGGCGGGCGCCGGCTCGTGACTGCGCTCACCCAGGAGCGCGGCGGCGCTCTCGGCGACCAGCCGGGCGCGGCGGCGGGCGACCGCGGGCGCCGGCGGCTCACCGGCACGCTCGGCGGCCAGCTGACCGCAGGCGGCCCCGACCTCCTGGCCGCGGTTCCGGCGGATGGTCGTCTCGATCCCGGCGGCGCGGAGGGTGGCCGCGAAGCGCTCGATGACCGGCATCGGACTGGCGGTCCACGGGGTGTGGGCGACCGGGTTCATCGGGATCAGGTTGACGTGCGCGTGATCGCCTCGCAAGAGCTCGGCCATCGCCGTGGCGTCGTCGGCGGTGTCGTTCACGCCGCCGATCATCGTGACCTCATAACTGATTCGGCGGCCGGTGGCCGCCGCGTGGTCGCGTGCGGCGGCGATGACCTCGGCCACCGGCCAACGACGGTTCAACGGGACGAGCACGTCGCGCAGCGGGTCGCGCGCGGCATGGAGCGAGACCGCCAGGGTGAACTGCGGTCCGAGGGCGGTGAGGCGGCGGATCCCGGGCACGACCCCCGAGGTGGAGACCGTGATGTGGCGCGCGCCAAGCCCGAATCGCCGGCGGTCGTTGAGCGCCTCGATGGCGGCCAGCACCCGGTCGAGATTCAGGAGTGGCTCGCCCATCCCCATGAACACGATGTTCGTGAGGCGCTGCCCGGCCGCCGACAGGCGGCGTGACGCGAAGCGGACCTGGTCGACGATCTCGGCGACCTCGAGGTCCCGCCCGAACCCGAGCTCGCCGGTGGCGCAGAACGGGCAGCCCACGGCACAGCCGGCCTGGCTGGAGATGCAGAGGGTGTGCCGCTCGCGCGACCCGGGCCGAGCCGGGTAGTGCATCAGCACCGATTCGATGAGCGCGCCGTCCGCGAGTCGATGGAGCGCCTTCTCGGTCAAGCCGCCGTCGGCCTCCTTCAGCTCGGTGTCGGCCATGGTGTCGAAGGAAAACGCCGCGTCCAGCTCGGCGCGCAGCCCCGCCGGAAGCGTGCGCATCTCCTCGATCGAACCGACCGAACCGCCCCACACGGCATCGGCGACCTGGCGAGCGCGGTAGGCCGGCGCACCACGCTCCGCGAGCCACTCCGACAGGGCCTCGGGGGGGAGGCCAGAGAGGCCGGGCCGCGGGTCGTGGGTCACGGGTCGGATGCTAGCGCAGCGCTGCCGATGATCCTGGGGTGGCCGCGCCAGAATGCCTCCCACGGCATCCGTGTACCGCCGGCCGGCTGGACCTCGTGCAGCCGCAGCTGGCCGTCGGCCGTCGCGAGCCCGTCGACGCCGAACGTCCCGGGCGTCGCGGCGGTCGCCGGCCCGACGGTCGCTCCCCAGACCACGATCCGCCCGAGGTCCATGTCGATGAAGGAGCCCGGCCACGGCTGGTAGGCCCGGACCTGGCGCTCGAGCTCGACCGCGGAGCGGGCGGGGTCCAGCCGGCCGTCGTCGCGCCGGAGCGGCCGGGTCAACGTCGCGCCGTCGGCCGGTTGGGGTCGGGCGGCGATCTCGCCACGCAGCCATGGCGCCACGGTCCCGCCCAGGAGCTCCGCGGCGACGAGCGCGAGCGCCCCCTCGAGCGATGGAGCGGTCTCGGTCCCGCGGAGCGGCACGCGCTGTTGCGCCACGATCGGTCCGGTGTCGAGTCCTTCGTCCATCTGCATGAGCGTGACCCCGGTCTCCGGGTCGCCGGCCAGGATCGCGGCCGGGATCGGCACGGCGCCGCGATGTCGCGGCAGGAGCGACGGGTGCAGGTTCAACGCCCCGTGACGGAATCCCAGGAGCGCCGCCGGGACGAGCTGGCCGTAGTCGGCCAGTACTGCCAGGTCCGCCCGCAGCTCCGCCACGGACGCGACCGCCTCGGGTGTGCGTAGTCGCGCGGGCGTAAGCAGCGCCAGGTCGCCCAGCACCCGAGCGGCCGTTTCGATCGGGGTCGGGGTGATCTGCTGCCGTCTGCCGGCGGGTCGGGGCGGAGCGGTGACGACACCGACCAGATCGACATCGGGGTGACCGGCCAGGCGGCGCAGCGCTTCGACCCCGAATCCACCGCTGCCCAGGAAGACGGTGCGCACGCGCGAGCCGCCGGCCCGCCCGACGGTCACGCGAGGGCGCTCGTCGCCTCGCGGATCTCCGCGTCGTCCTCGTTCGAGGCGCCGACCGCCATCAGCTCGTCCATCGAGTCGAGGTAGTCGATATAGAGCTTGCCGTCGAGATGGTCGAGCTCGTGCTGGAGCGCCCGACCGAGGAGCCCGGAGCCCGCGACCTTGATCTTCTTGCCCTGACGGTCCTGGGCTACGACCCAGACCCGCTCGCGACGGGTCACGTAGGCGACGTAACCCGGGATCGACAGGCAGCCCTCGAGGTCCCGGTCGTCGCCCGTCGCCCGGGCGATGCGCGGGTTCACGAGCTCGTGGAGCTGGCCCTCGACCTCGACGACGCAGGCCTGCATGGCTTCACCGAGCTGCGGCGCGGCGAGCCCGACGCCCGGCGCGTCGCGCATCGTGTGGGCGAGGTCGTCGAGCAGCTCGTGGAGATATTTCCCGAAGCTGTCGACTGGCTTGCCCTTGAGTCGGAGGCGTGGGTCACCCAGGAGGACGATGGGGCGGACGCTCATGCCCTGAGTATAGGAGGCCTCGTTCAGGCGGGAGTCGGGCCGTCCGTCGGGGCGCTGCCGGAGTCCGGCGCGGGCGCCGGTGGTCGCGGGGCCTCGCTGACCGGCCCGTCGTCGGCGGTCGCGCTAGGGGCGTCCTCGCCGGCCATCGACGCGCGCAGGTCGGCTGCCCACACGCGCGACTTGGTCGCGAGCTTGCCGCTCGCCTCGGAGGTCGCCTCCCCGGCACGCTTCGCGAGCGGCGCGGCACGGTCGGCTGCGACGGCGGCCAACTCCGCGGCACGCGCGGAGAACTCACGAACGGTGGGTGTGGCCCGTTCGGCGAGGTCGTCGACGGCCTCGCGAAGCGACTCGAGGATCGCCGTGGCGGTCGAGCCCGCGGCGGCACCGGTCGGGCCGGTCGAGCCGCCGTCACCGGCGGAGGCCTTTGCGCCATCGGGGGAGGCGCCCTCGCCGGTCCAGGTGAACGTCTCGTCGGGCGTCGGTTCTTCGGGGGTGGTCGGGGTCGGCTTATCGGTCATGGTGGTGCGCTCCTTGGTCTGCTGGCGCCTATCGTCGCACGAACGGCGGAACCGGGCATCTGCCGATGGTCCCGGTTCAGAGGAGCGATTCGGGGTCGACATCGACCGACCACGGCGCGTCGACCCCGCCGTCGAGGAGCGAGACCGGGTCGTCCCCGCGCAGGACCACGTTCCAGCGCCAGCGATCGGCGCGACGAGCGATGTAGGCCGGTGCCGGTCCCACGACCGTCACGGCGGCCCCCCGTTCCGCAGCGCGATCGCGGAGACGCGTCGCGAGCGTCGCGGCTTCGCGTTCGGCGGCTGCGGGGTCGGCCAGCCCGACCGTCAGCTTGACCAGCCGACCGAAGGGCGGCGACCCGAACCGCTCTCGAAGGACGAGCTCGGCGTCGTAGAACGCGGTCCGGTCGCCGCTCGCGGCAGCCCGGATTGCCGCGTGGTCGGGCTGGTAGGTCTGGACGATCGCGCGACCCGGCAGCGTGCCCCGCCCGGCCCGACCGATGGCCTGCACGAGCAGCTGGTAGGTCCGCTCGGCGGCCCGCTCGTCGGGGAGGTTGAGGGCGACGTCCGACGACACGATGCCAACCAGCGTCACCGATGGGATGTCGAGCCCCTTGGCCACGAGGCTCGTCCCGACGAGGACGTCGAGCCGCCCCTCGGCAAAGGCGTCGACGACGCGTTCGGCGGCGCCGCGATGCTCGACGACGTCGCGATCCAGGCGACCGACGCGCAACCCCGGGAAGGTCTCGCGGACCTCGCGCTCGACGCGTTCGGTGCCCCCGCCGAGGTAGCGGATCCGTGGGGACCCGCACGACGGACACCGCGAGGCGAGTGGCGTCGCCCGGCCGCAGTGATGGCATCGGAGCGTGGTCCCGGCCTGGTGATAGACGAGCGGACGCTCACAGTCCGGGCAGGCCTGGACATGGCCGCAGTCGCGACAGAGCACCACCGAGGCGGTCCCCCGCCGGTTGAGGACGAGGATGGCCTGCTCGCCCGTGGACGCGTCGAGCGAGGCGAGCGCGCCCGCGAGGGCGCGCGACAGCAGGCCGCGCTGGCCGGCCGCGAGCTCCGCGCGGAGATCGACGACGTCGACGCGTGGGGCGGCGCCGACCGGACGGGTCGGGAGCACGACGCGGTCGTACTCGCCCGCGCGCGCTCGTCCGACGCTTTCGACGGCGGGCGTCGCCGAGCCAAGCACGATCGCCGCCCCGGCGACCGCCGCCAGCCGCAGCGCCGCGTCGCGCGCCTGCAGCCGGGGCGTCCGGTCGCTCTTGTACGCGGGGTCGTGTTCCTCATCGACGACGATCAGGCCGATGTCGGCCAGCGGAGCGACGACCGCGAGACGCGTCCCGACAACGATATCGACCTCGCCGGCCCGGATGCGCCGCCACTCGTCGGCGCGCTCGCCTTCGTTGAGCCCCGAGTGGACGAGGGCGACGCGAGCATCGAGATCGGCCCGGAGCCGATCGACGAGCGGCAGCGCGAGCGCGATCTCCGGCACGAGCACGAGCGCCGGCCGACCCGCCTCGAGGGTCGCAGCGATGGCCTCGACGTAGATCGCGGTCTTGCCGCCGCCGGTGACCCCGTCGAGCAGCAGTGGTCGTGGGTCCCTGGCGGCGATCGCGGCGCGGATGCGCTCGACGGCGTCGGCCTGTGCCGGGAGGAGGTCGGTCGCGGGCGGTCGGCCGCCACGCCGTCCCGCGGGTCGCGCACCGAGCGGCCGCCTGGGCCGCTCGCGAACCTCGGCCTCCGCCAGGCCGCGGCGAACGAGGCCGGCGACCGCGGCATGACCATGTCGTCCGGCGAGGTCCGCGGCAGGCAGCTCGCCCGTCGGCACCGTAGCGAGCTCCTCGAGGAGGCCGACCTGACGCGGGCCGAGCGGCCGCCCCGCGATGCGCCCCCCGGCAGCCAGTGTCGTCGCGACCGCGCGCCCCTCCTCGCGCAGCCGGATCCAGCGCTCGTATCGCGGGCCCGCTCCGGCGCCGAGCAGCGTCCACTCGAGGCTGATCCGCCCAGCCGACGCGAGGCCGCGCAGTCGCCGGAGCAGCCCGGCGCGTCCGTCGGGCCCGGCGAGGTCGCGGACCGGCCGTGGTCCCCGCTCCAGCTGCTCGAGGACGTCGGCGTCGGCGGGGTCCGCCGGGTCGGCGAAGTCTGCGCCGGCGGCCCCGCCAACGACCCCGGCCACAGCGGATCCCGCGGCGACCGGCGCCAGCTCGGCGACGAGCTCGAGGCGCTCCAGCAATCCCGGCGGGAGCATCGCGCGCAGGACCAGCGCCGGCGGCGCGAGGTAGTGCTCGGCGATCCAGCGCGCGAGCCGCAAGGTGAGCGGGGGGAGCAGCGGGCCGTCGGCCCGAACCCGATCGACGATCGGTTTGGCGGCCACCGATGGGAGGTCGGATGCCTCGGCAACGATGATGCCGAGCGCCTGCCGCCGCCCGAACTCGACCAGGACCGCCTCGCCCATCTCCAGGTCGGCGAGGCGCTCGGGGACGAGGTACGTGTACGTCCGGTCTCCGCCGCGACCCGCCGCGTCCACCGCTACCTCGACGGCACGGATCCCGGCCGCGGGGTCGCCACCGCCCTCGTCGACCGAGAACGACGCGTCGAGCTGCATCACGTCCCGACCGTCAGGGCGACCGGGAGTAGACCTCGACGCGACGGTCGGGGTGCGTGCGGTGCTCCTCGGCGATGATCGCGTCGATCCGTTCGGCCGTGCGCTCGACCTGGCCGGTCTCGTTGGTCACGACGTAGTCGTAGTCCTCTTGCCGCGCGAGCTCGATGGCGGCGTTCCGCTGTCGGAGCTCGAGCTCGTCGGCGGTCTCGGTCGCCCGGCTGCGTAGTCGGATGTAGAGGTCCTCGAGCGACGGAGGGACGATGAAGATGAGCAACGCCCCGGGGACCTTGCCCTTGACGACCTGGGCGCCCTGGACGTCGATCTTGAGGATGACGTCCCGGCCCCCCGCGAGTGCCTCGCGGACCTGGCCGCGTGGCGTGCCATACCAATTCCTGTGGACCTTGGTCGCCTCGAGGAACTCGCCCGCGACCCGTTGGGCGGCGAACGTCTCGCGGTCGAGGAAGTGGTAATCGACCCCGTCGACCTCGCCGGGCCGCATCGCGCGGGTCGTACAGGTCACCACGTAGTGGTAATCGGGATCGCGTGGCCGTCGCTTGAGCGCATCGATGATGGTGTCCTTGCCCACGCCGCTCGGCCCCGAGATGATCACGAGCATCGCCCCGTTCGCGGCGCGCATGTCCTCCGCGGGCCCCGTCCCGTCCGTCACCGGACGACCTCACGCAGCCCGTCGAGGACAGACTCCAGCTCGGTCGGCAGCGGTGCGGTCGCGCGGATCAGGTGACCGTCGGCCGGCGACGTCAGCTCGAGGCGCCAGGCGTGGAGGAAGAGGCGACCCAGACCGTCCGGTCCGCGCCGCGAGGTTCCCGTGCCGTAGACGCGGTCGCCGGCGACCGGGTGACCGATCGCATCGAGGTGGACGCGGATCTGGTGCGTTCGGCCCGTCACGAGGTCGAGCTCCAGGAGCGTCCAGTCGGCGAAGCGTTCGCGAACCCGGTAACCGGTGACCGACGGTCGTCCGTCGGGCACGACCGCCATCTTCGTCCGGTGCTTCGGGTCGCGGCCGATCGGTGCCTCGATGCGGCCGACGGCTGCCGCCACGCTCCCCTGTACCAGCGCCTGGTACGTCTTCTTGATCCGCCTCGCCTTGAGCTGCGCCATGATCGAGGCCTGCGCCGCGTCGCTGCGCGCGACCATGAGCAAGCCGCTTGTGTCGCGATCGAGGCGATGGACGATACCGGGCCGCTGGACACCGGCGATCCCGCCCCAGGTCGATCCGGACCCGTGGGCGAGGAGGGCGTTGACGAGCGTTCCCCCGGCGTGGCCCGGGGCCGGATGGACCACGAGTCCGGCCGGCTTGTCGATGATCAGGAGGTCGTCGTCCTCGTAGACGACATCGAGGACGATCTCGGGGGCGGGCGCGAGGTCGAGCGCGATCGGCTCGGGGACCTCGAGCGTGAGCTCGGTCCCGGGAGCGACGATCGCGTTGGCGCGGAGCGCCTCTCCCGCCGACGTCAAGCGTCCGTCGGAGATGAGCTTCTGGACGTAGCTCCGCGACAGGCCGGTCGCGTCGGCCACGTACCGGTCGACGCGACCGGCGGGGCCGTCGGGGACGCGCAGGACGCGGACGCCCGGCGCGTACGAAGGATCAACCATGCGAGCGTCTCTCGCCCAGGCTCGCCAGCGACGGGATGATGGCTGCCGCGACCAGCATGACGATCGCGGTGCTGATGGCGGCGTCGGCGACGTTGAACGTGTACCACCGGAAGTCGCCGATGCCCATGTCGACGAAGTCGATGACGTAACCGAGCCGGAGACGATCGGTCAGGTTGCCGAGCGCCCCGCCGAGCAGGAGCCCGAGCGCGATCGACAGGTACAGGCTGCGCCCGACTCGCCCGTGGTAGGCCACGATGAGCGCCACCACGCCGAGCGAGACGATCCCGAACAGGACCGCGTTGTCCCGGAACAGCCCGAACAGCGCCCCGGAATTCTTGTTGAAGACGAGCCGTACGAAATCGCCGACGACGTTCACGACTTCACCGGGTGTCACGTTCGCCACCAGCCACGCCTTGGTCAGCTGGTCGAGGACCACGATGAGGCCGGCCAGCCCGACGAAGAGGATCCAATGCGGATCGCCGGCGGCCGTTTTCGGAGCCGTGGAGGCGTCGGTGGCGTCGGTGGCGTGGGTGGACTCGGTCTCGTCGGGCGGCTGGGTCGCCCCATCGGCGGCCCCGGTCGTGTCCGTGACGTCGGTCGCCTCGTCCATCGCCATCCGGCCTACCGGCCTCCCGCGCGGCGGCGAAGCGCGATGGTGACCGGTCCATCATCGAGCTGGATGGTCGCCCGCGTCGCGTCGGGCGGAGGCTCGCCGGCCGCGATCTCGGCGAGTGTCTCGGTGCCGATCGAAGCCAGGTGGACGGCCACGGCCGGATCCAGCCCGTCGACCCACAGGTCGACCCGGTCGTCGAGCTCCACCCGCACGCCCAGCGATTTGAGCTCGGACGCCAGCTGCTCGGCCACGGTCCCGGCGTCACCGTCGGCCTTGACCAGCACCACCACCACCTGGGTCGAGCCGGGGGCCTCGGTGGTGGCCGGGGCC
>Ga0184625_10001143_pt1 | contig 10930 bp, 9 predicted proteins | sample PLM3_30_b1_FD_133151 | JGI IMG/M metagenome (GOLD analysis project Ga0184625, IMG submission 133151) | Groundwater sediment microbial communities from an aquifer in East River, Colorado, USA - PLM3_30_b1 | ecosystem: Environmental > Terrestrial > Soil > Riparian zone | place: USA: East River... | reverse complement strand
CCGGGCGGCGGTGGTGGAGGAGGCGGAGGCGGCGGAGCCGGCGGCCGAGTCGCGACCGGCGTGGCCGGCGGCGGCGTATCGCAACCCCCCGCCGCAAAGAATGCGGTCAGGATGAATGTCGCCAGCAAGCGCAAGATGGCAAGACGCATAGACAAGCACCGGTTGAGGCAAATTAGACAGCAGGCGCACCGATCGTAGTGCGACGGCAAACTGGTTTCAACACTGCGAATCGCACTGCCAGATTCTCAGCAGCGCGATCTGCCAGTCGGCGACTAGAGAAATGGCTGGGCAGCGGCCATTTTTCGCAAAATCGTTGCAACCGCTGGCGGCACGGACAATTGCGCGCGGCCCAAGCGGCGGCCGCCGTGCGGATGGTCAGGGAGCCAGCGGCGTGGCGGCTGCGCCGCGGGGTGGGATGGGGATTTCGGTGGCGGCGGGGCCGGCGAGGGGTTTGTAGTTTTCCAGCGGAGTGGGCGGCAGCTTGTAGGCGATGGTGCCTTTGGCCAGCCGCTCTTTCCAGTTCTGGATGGCCGAGCGCTGCTGAGCGGGCGTGCGCTCGGGGCGATACAGCTCGCCCGCGCCGGTGATCGTCACCAGGTTTTCGTAGGCCAGCACCCGCATGTCCATCTGGTCGTGCTCGAGGAGCTTCACCAGGTGGTTGGCGCTGCCGCGTTCGAGCTGTTCCGGACTGTAGGCCCAGAGCAGGCGGTACACGTCCTTGGCCTCGGCGGCCCGCAGCCGTTCGACGGCGGCTTGCACGGCGGCGGCAGTGGCGGGCGAGTGGTGCAGGGCCCGGCGAAGCGTATCGAACTCCGGCCCCCAGTAAGAAAACTGCCGCGGATCGGACAGCTCCTTGAGGATCGGCTCGTACTCGTTGAGGCAGGCCAGGCAACGGGCGGCCAGCGACCGGATTTCGACCTTGCGGAACTGCAGCGCCTCTTGCAGCGAGAGACTGAGCGGCCGGTCGGCGGCCAGCATGCCCTCGAGCTCCAGCGAGGCCTGCCGATCGATCGGGGTCACGCTCTTGGCGTCGATCCAGTCGGGGGCGATGAACGGGCCCTGCAGCTCCGGAGGATTCGCGCCGGCATAGAGCAGGACCTTGTGCGTGGGAATTTCGACCTTGGCCTGGCCGGCCTCGGTCCAGGTGACGCGGCCATGCGTGTTGAACAGCTCGACGACGACCGCCCCGGGGCCTTCGGCCGGGTCCATGCCCGGCGGCAGCCACCGCAGCACTTTGATCGCCACGGCCGAATCGGCATCGACCAGCGTGAGCAGGCCGTGAATGCCCGACAGGTCGAGGTCGATCTGCGAGTTCATCGCCCCGACGGCGACGACCAGCAGCTTGCCTTGATCGACGCTCAGTCGCGAGATGCCGTCGGCCGGCGGCGCCAATTCGGCGTTGCCTTCGCCGGCAAACGTGACTTGCACGCCAGGCAGCGTGAGCTGCGGGCGGTAGGTCGGCAGGGAAATCAGCCGCTCGCCGGAGACGAAGGCCTCGAGCGGGGCTTTCAGCTTCCACAAACCGCCGGCGGGATCGTAAGTCGCCAGCACCTGGCCGTCCGACGTGTAGCGGCCGACATCGACGGGCGGCGGCTTCACTTCCGGTCCCGGCGGGATGAGCGGCTTGCGGGCGGTCTTGGCGGCGGGATCAACCGTTGCGACAGCTTCTGGCGGCGGCACCGGCGGCAAAGCGCCCGCCGGAGCAGCCGGCGCTGGGACAGTGGCGCCGGGATTTTCAGGCGTGACCGCGGGCATTGGCGCCGCGGGAATCACGTCGGTCGCGGGAATGGCGGCGATCGCGGGCGGCGGAGCGGGAGTGACGTTTTCCGGCATCGGCGATGGTGCCGGGCTGGCTACGGCAGGACTGGATGCCGTGTCGGTGGTTCCCTTCGAAGCGTCGGTGCTGGGCGCCCGGACCGGCGGCTGCACAACTGTCGGAGTCCTTGTTGAGGTGTTGGCATGCGGAGCATTCGCGGCGACTTGCGGGTTGCCCCGCATCCACCGCATCAGTGGATTCGTGGGCCGGAAAGCACCGATCATCCACAGTCCGCCGACGGCTACGAGAAACGCTGCGGCGACCGTGGCCAGGATCGGCACGAGATTCGTGCCACGACCAGCACGCAGATATTCGGGCACTTCGGCCAGTGCGGGCTTGGCGGCCGGCTGGCCGTTGGGACCGGCAGCTTGAACGGGCGGTGGAGTGATGCTGGCCGCGACCGTGTGCGCCGCGGCGTTTTCCGGATGGCCCAAAGCATAGACCCGCTCCCGCAAGTGCACCGGCACGTCGGCCGGGCTGCCCAAAACGAGAGTCAGAACCTGATGGCAAGCCGCGACCTCGCAGAGATGCTTATCCGACTCCAGGCAAACCCGCTCGAAATCGCCGACGCGGTCCTGCGGCAAAGCGCTGTCGAGGTATTCGGAGACCGTGTTAGCGTCGTTGCCCATGCCCTTGCCGTCGAGCTTCGGCGCGTCCATCCGCAGCTTCTTCGTCACCACCTTGATTCGCTGCACCAGGGCCGAGGCGAAATCGCTCTCGTTGATCTTCTGGCCCAGCACCTCGCCGTCGGCCGGTTCGAGGACGTTGTCGAGATAAGCCAGCATCGTTCGCAGCGTCAGTCGCATCGCAGCTCTCCTTGGCCCTTGCACACACTGGGTGCTCAAAGGAATAGTGCGAGTGGGACGCCGCAGCCGTGCAATCGAGCGAAAGAATTTCTGAGCGGCCGCGGCGATTCGGTAGCGGCGAATCAGCGCAACTGCGTCGCGGGTCGCATGTTACGACCCAAAGAAAGAGGCGCGATACGATCGGCGAAAAACGGTGCGGAAATCCTCGTCGAGCCAGTTGAGGCGAGAAACGCCCGGCCGCGGAAACGCAATGACTGCCGCCAGCACGGCCGCGAGTTGAATGAACGCCAGCACGATGGGATGCGTGTCCCAACGGGCGGCTGCGGTGGATGGCGTGGTGGCCGAATCGTAAGCCTGCCGGGCAGAAGCGGGGGCCCGGTTCTGACCCATGACATGGCTCGCGGTCACGATCGCCAACAAAGCGCCGCACAAGCAGGCAACGGTCGCGACTCGGAAGCAGCCAGCGCTGGTCATGCCAGCCTGTCAACGCACGGCCGGTGCCGATTGGCGAAGCAACATCGCCGCCCGGTGCGTAACTGCCCTTCAGCCAAGGCGTTGCCGCTGACCAGTCACTTCTGGTGCACGACAATTGGTGTTGCCAATCCGCAACAGGCTGCGAGGCGAGGCGTGGCATTTCGGCCGCGTGTTGTGACGAAGCAACATCCGAACAAAGACCGCTCCGATTGGAGATCCCCGCTGGTTGCGCCCGCACGACCGGCCCGACTGGCAACATCCGCAAGCACGTTACGCGGACGGTTCGGAATGGTAGGCAGCCGCGATTTGCCTTGCGGCCAGAGCGTTCTAGGTTTCAGCGTTAGGCTGACGCCTATTCCATCGGCGCGCCGGCTGATTCGCGGATGCGAGCGGTTGGTGCGGCCCCTCGTCTCTTTGGAGCGTCCCTCTATGTCCGCTGCCCCCGCCGCCAAACCCACGCCCGGACTCAAGGAACTCCTCAGCTCGGCCCAACTTCCCGCCCTGCCGCAAAGCGCGATTCGCCTGCTCGAGCTGTCGCAGAACCCCGACAACGGGCCCGCGGAGTTCGCCGTGCCGATCGAGTCGGATCCGGGCCTGACCGGCCAGGTGCTGAAGTTCGTCAACTCGTCGTACTTCGGCTTCTCGCGCGAGATTTCAAGCGTCAAGCTGGCGATCACGCTCGTCGGCATCCGCACGATCAAGAACTTCTCCTTGTGGAGTGCGGTCTTCAGCCTGATGCCCAATCCCAAGTGCGGGCCGTTCGACCTGAAGAGCCTGTGGCAGGATTCACTCCGCCGGGCGCTGTTCGCCCGCAGCTGCGGCAAGCTGCTCGGCTTGAAAGAGGCCGAAGACCTCTTCGCCGGCGCTTTGCTGCAAGACATGGCCATCCCGCTGCTCGCCAAGGAGCAGCCCGCCCGCTATTTGAAGTTGCTCGAAGGCCGGCACGAAGGCGAAACGCGGCTCTCGGACCTGGAGCGGGCCGAGTTCGGCTGGACGCATGCCGAAGCCGCCGGCTTCATGGCCCGCCAGTGGAGCCTGCCGGAGGAATTCGCTCAGCTCATCGAGGCCCACACGAAGCTCGACCAATTCATGGCCGAAGGCTGCAAGGAACCCGGCCGGCTGGCCGTCGCCCTGTCGGCCCTGCTGCCCGCGAATCACGACGACGGGTGGTTCGAGCGAGCGAAGTTCCTGACCGCCTATCAGCAACTGACCGGCGGCAAGGCCAAGCCGGTCGAAGAGCTGTTCGCTCAGATCGACAAGGAATTCACCGAGTTCGCCCCGGTGATGAAGCTGGCCACGCCCAGCAAGACGCTTACGCAGCACCTGGCCGAGACGCCGGTCGCTAGCGCATGACCGACGCTCCCTCTCCCGCTGGGAGAGGGCCGGGGTGAGGGCTTAGCAGTCGCAGGACGTCCAGCTCTTCGCTGCGCCGTAAACCCTCACCCTAACCCTCTCCCAATGCGGAGAGGGAACTCGCGGCGCGACCAATGGTCGCGGCGTTGGGGCCTATAGCAGTATCGGCCGGCATCCGGCCACAATGCTGCTCGGTTCTCTTGCCCACCCGCCTGCTATGAAGACGATGCTCAACGATTGGTTGATGCACCTGGCTCTGTCGCTCAGCACCCGCTCGCCCGCGTTTAAGCGGTTCCTCTGGCGGCGCTGGTATCAGTACCTCGCGGGTTACCAGCTCGTCGATTGGGGCTTCATGAACTACGGCTATGCGCCGCTGGATGCCGCGGCGCCGCCGCTCGCGTTGCAACCCGAAGACGAGCCCAACCGCTATTCGGCCCAGCTCTATCACTATGTCGCCAGCCGCGTGCCGTTGGCCGGGCTGGACGTGCTGGAAGTCGGTAGCGGACGCGGCGGCGGGGCCTCGTTCGTGAAGCGCTACTTGCAGCCGCGGCAGATGACCGGCGTCGATTTCTCGGCCAAGGCCGTCGAGATTTGCCGGCGTCATCATCGGCTGGACGGTTTGTCGTTCCTGCAAGGCGACGCCGAATCGCTGCCACTGGAGGGCGACTCGTTCGACGCGGTCCTCAACGTCGAGTCGTCACACTGCTACGGCTCGATGCCGGCGTTCCTGGCCGAGGTCAAGCGAGTGCTCCGGCCCGGCGGCCATTTCCTGTTCGCCGACCTGCGGAGCACCCCGGACCGCGACCGCCTGCATCAGCAGATTCTCGATAGCGGACTGGCGATCGTTGAGCAGGAAGACATTACAGAGAACGTCGTCGAGGCCCTGCGCCGCGACAGCCACCGCAAACTCGACTTGCTGGCGAAGCACGGCAACCAGCGGTTGATGAGCGTCTTCAGGCAATTTGCCGCAATTGAAGGCTCCGCCGTGTTTGAGGGGTTCCGCACTCGGTCGGCAATGTATGTCCGATACTTGCTGCGGAAATAGGCACATCGTTCCTACGGCACATAGCGGAAAGCGAAAAACCGCTCATCGACCTTGCCGATCAGGCAGTCGTGGTGTGCGTCGTAGCAAAGCTGCATCCAGCCGAACCAGCCGCGATGGGCGGGAATCTCGGCGGCCGGCTTGATTTCCTGCCAGGCGTCTTTGTGCGGATCGTAGGCAAACATGCCCGAGCGCTGTTCTTGTTTGTTGAAGGTGGCCACGGCGAAGAACAATTGTCGCTTGGAGTCGTAGGCCACGTGTGAAGAATACAGCGTGGTCGGCGCATCGGCCAAGCGCTGGACCGTTTCGGTCTTGGGATCGAAGGCATACAGCTCGTGAAACGCCGGCGCCGGCCCCTTCTGCCAGGCGTCGAGCGTGCCGCCGCCGGCGATCAGCATCCGCTCGCTCTTCGGATCGTAGAAAATCGTCTGCCCCATGCAGGTCCGCGGCGGAGGGCTGCTCTTCGCCTTTCGCCACTGGCCGGCTGTCGGGTCGAGAATCCACAGCTGGCGTCCCGCTCCGGCATAGACAAGGGACTTGATTGGCGGGCACCAAGCCATCGCGTCATCGAGCCGGTTAGGCGGGCATTCGCGGGATTCAATCTTGGTCCACCGGTTCGACGCCAAGTCGAGCCGCCAGGCGCCATCGCAGGCGTCGTGGCCCACCAGCTTGCCCGTCTTATCGAGGATCGTTTGATTGGCGCCATTGCAGATAAACACCGCCTTCAGCTCGGGCACGTATTCAAAGGCGTGATACACGTGCCGTGGGGCGGGCGTCGGCTCGGCATCGTTCTGGGGCAAGGCCAGCGTGCGATAACCGCCTTGCGGAGTCTCGGCTTTCGTCCAATGGTCCACCTTCAGCGGCGTCATCGTCGCTGCCGCCGGATCGAACGCGAACAGGCAATTCCCGTAGATCGTCTGGCCGCCGTGCGGCTTATCGACCCAGCGATCGTAAAGGAGCACGCGGCGGCCGTCCGGGTCATAGACGATCTTGTTCCAACCCTGCCGGGCAAAGGTCCCTTTGTCGCTGGAGCCAGGAATTTGCTGGACGGTGTATTTGATCTCCACAAACGTATTCGCCGGCAACGTGGCCAGGTCGGCGGCGCGGGCCAGCGGGACCGCCGCCATTAACAAACAGAAGAAAACGAAGGTTCGCATCGCTTTGCCCTCCCCGTGAGCCGCCCAAAGAACCGGCACTCCAGCGATGGTACGGCTTCGTCAGCCTCGTTAACATAGCGGCGCTACCCACCTCTATCTTCATGCCTTCAGAATAGGACCGATGCCATGCTGCGCTTCTTTGGCTTGGTTGTAGTTCTCGCTCTGTTGACTCCCGCCCAGGCTCAGGAGCCCAAACGCAACATCCCCTACGCCGATCCGCCGCAGGAGCGGCAAGTGCTGGATGTCTATTCGCCGGCGGGCGCGAAGAACCTACCGGTCGTGTTCTGGATTCACGGCGGCGGCTGGCAGACCGGCGACAAGTCCAGCGTGCAGCAGAAGCCGCAGGCGTTTTTGGACAAAGGGTTCGTCTTCGTTTCGACGAATTATCGGCTGCTGCCCAACGTCGATATGGGAACCATCGTGCGAGACATTGCCAAGAGCATCCACTGGGTCCACGATCACATTGCCGAGCACGGCGGCGATCCCAAGCGGCTGCTCGTGATGGGCCACTCCGCCGGGGCGCAGCTCGCGGCACTCGTCTCGATCGACGAGCGATACCTCAAGGCCGAAGGGTTATCGCTGGACATCATCAAGGGCTGCGTGCCAGTCGATGGCGACACGTACGACGTGCCGGCCATCATCGAGACGGCCGAGACCCGCCGCCGCGTTCACGGTCTGCCGCAACCGACCAACGGCCACCGCGAGAAGTTTGGCAATGACCCGGCCAAGCACCGCGACTTTTCGGCCGTCACGCACGTCGCCAAAGGCAAGAGCATTCCGCCGTTTCTGATCGTTCACGTCGCCGAGCATCCCGACACCAGCGCCCAGGCCCAGCGTTTGGCCAACGCGCTCAAACAGGCGGACATTCCCGTCACGGTATACGGCGGCCGGGAAACCACGCACAACAAGATCAACGCCGACCTCGGCCTGCCCGATGATCCGGGCACCAAGGCGCTATTTGAGTTCCTCACCAAAACGCTGGCGAAGTAGTTCGTTCGAGCGAAATGAGATGACAGGAAAACTGCTGACAGGAAAATGAGCGGCAAGTCACGGCTGCTCCCATTTTTCTGTCATTCATTTTCCTGTCATTTTGCCGGCTCCTGGATGGTAACCGTTTGATCCGCGCGAACGCCCGACTGTTGCACGCGCTGGCCGGACGGATAGAACTCCACGCTCACGTCCACCTCCTCGCGCGAGCCGAGGCCGAAGTGCCGTTCGGTGACGGCGTAGCTGTAATAGCTCGCGGCGGCCTGGCTGTCGTAGATGGCGACCTGCTCATACCACAGCAATTCGCCGGTCTTCGGCGCGGTCACGCGAATCTTGGCTCCGGCCGCGCCGCGGTTGCCGGGCCGGCCAACGGGCCGCACCCTCAGCCAGTGCTGCTTCGGCAGGTCGTTGCGATAGACGGCAACGCGGCGCTGGTCGTCGATCGATGCGTAGCCGACGATGTCGAGATCGCCGTCGCCGTCGATGTCGCCAAAGCAATGGCCGTCGTCCACGGAAGCCGCGGACGCGTCGCGAATGCCCCACGCTTTGTTCACGTACTCAAAGTGCCCGTCGCTCGTGCCGCGCAGCGCCCAGAGAAAGTTGCGACCGTTCCAGAGGATGTCGGCCGTGCCGTCGTTGTCGAAATCCGCGACGACGGCCATTCCCCACGAGGCATACGCCGGCCGCCGCGATTGCTCCATTCCCCGCAGGGCACCTTCCTGCCGGGTGAATCGTCCCTGGCCGTTATTGAGATAAATCTGCGGCGCCTTGTATTCGAGGACGAACAGATCGCAGTGGCCGTCGCGGTTCACGTCGCCGATGCCCTTAATCGACAGCCCAGTCTCGGCCAGGCCGCACTCCTTCGTCGCGTCCGTGAAGCCGCCCTGGCCGTCATTGCGGAAGATGCGGCTGTTGCTCGGCGGCGAGCCGTAGTGGCCCCATTCGACGAGCAAGTCGATGAAGCCGTCGCCGTTCAGATCGCTGGGCAGGCACAAGACCTCGGCCCGGCCACTGTTGCCCACGGAAATCTCGCGGCCCGGATTGAAGGCCGCCTTGCCGTCATTCTGTTCGACAACGATCCGCGAGGGAGCGCCACGGAGCCAATCGGCCTGGCCGTCGCGATCGAGGTCGATTATCGCCTGGCGGCGGGCGGTGTTCGTGCCGCGCTCGGTTTTCGTCCCCTCGAAGTCGAGTTGGCCGCCTTGGCTGCGGTTGAGCCACCATTTGCCGCCGCCATCCTGAAACGTCATGGTCAAATCGACCTTGTCGTCCTCGTTCACGTCGTAGGCCAGATGAATCTCGGTGGACGGATAGTTGCCCGCCGCCAGCGTGAAGTGCCCGCCGCGGTCATTCAGCGCCGCCAGCGCCCCGCCTCCGCCGTGAGCGCTCAGGAACAAGTCGAGCCTGCCATCGGCGTCCAGATCGACCAGGTGCAACCCGCTCAACCACCACTTGGGACTCTGCTCATACTTCCGCGCCACCAACTCGCCCACTCCCGACGGCTGCGTGATGTCGGTAAAGCCCTGGCCGGCAACCGATGCGATCACAACCGCCAACTGGAACTGCGCCATGAACACCGCGCGGAACATGGTAGGCCTCCAGGACACCTTAGGACACCTTCTAAATAGTTGGCCAAAGGATGCGTTCTAGGTCGTAAGTCCTTGAAGAGCAATAGGTTGCGACAGAAAAACAACCAAACAACCCTTGTTCAGAGAACTGAATAGACCCAGAATTTGTGTTAAACGGCATAAACAGCGGTGTTCAGGTAGATTGACATGAGTTACGAAAACTCCAAAAATCGGGGTTGTGATGTCTAGTTCCCAACTGGAGTTTACACCATGTATGCCGCCGTCCTGATCGCCGCCGCCTCGCTGTCGGTCCAGCCCACGAAGACCACGCCGCTGGACATGCTCAAGATTTGTGCGTTCAACGATGCCCTGGCCGATGCGTCTTTCATGCACCACTGGGTCGAAGTGTCCAGCCCGGTGACGGCGATCGAGCGGGATGGCATCGGCGGCTACATCGTGCATCTGGATGCCACGCTGCACACGACGCAAATGATTGGCCGGGTCCACGTCTGTTGCCGATTCGATCCGCTGACTCGCGATTCGCTGGCCAAGATTCGGCCGGGCACCGTCGTCACGGTCCGCGGCGTCGTCCGCGATATTAACGACCGACTGAACCGCATCGTCGATAGCAACGTCGAAATCACGATGCGAAATTGCGAAGTGGTGGCTGGCGCCGAGTAGTCGCGCGGCCGATCCGCGAAAAACTGCAAAATTCGCGTGACGTTCTGCAGCCAATTCGATCTGGATAAGCGCCGGCGGCAATTTCGCCGACGGCCTTGCCTCGGCTCGTACAATATTGGCTCCAGCGGGCCCTCGAAGCGGCCGGAACGTCCATGACATCCCTCTGTTTAGAGGATCCACAATCCAGTTCGGCGGAAGGCCGGCTGGCCTTCCAGCGGGAGCTGCTAGCAGCTGCGCGGCGCGGCAATCGCCAGAGCATCGGCGAATTGCTGACGCAGTATCGCAATTATTTGATGCTGCTGGCGACCATGCAGATTGAGTCGCGCCTGCAGCCGCGGGTGAGCCCGTCGGACATCGTTCAAGAGACGATGCTCAAGGCCCACCGGCACTTTGCGCAGTTTCGGGGGCAGTCGGAGCGCGAGCTGCTCGCTTGGTTGCGGCAGATCCTGGTCGCGAACCTGGCCCGGTTCGTCGAGCACTATTTGCTCGCGGCCAAGCGCGACATCCGCCGCGAGGTCTCGCTGGAGCGGCTCGGTGCCGCCATCGAGAGCTCCTCGGCCCGCCTGCGATCGATCGCCGCGGCCGCCGGACAGTCGCCAAGCGCGGCAGCGCAGCGGCGCGAAGAAACGGTGGAGTTGGCCGATCGTCTGGCACAATTGCCGGCGCATTATCGCGAAGTGCTGGTGCTGAGGAACATTCAGGGGCTGTCGTTTGAAGAGGCGGCGGCGCAGCTCAACCGCCCGATTGGCGCCACGCGGATGCTGTGGCTGCGGGCGATCGAGAAGTTGCGAGCGCTGTACCGGAGAGCAGAGGAGCAAGATGCATAGCCTGTTGACGACGTGTGCCGTCGGCCCCGCGCCGGCGGATGAGCAAGAGCGCCTGGCACTGATCCTGGACGAATACTTGCAGGGACTGGAGCGCGGCCGGCCGATCGAGCCCGACGAGCTGTTGGCCCGCCATCCCGACGTGGCCGATCGGCTCCGTGGCTACCTGAGCGGTCTGCGGCTATTTCACCACGCCGTGGCCGAGCGGGCGGCGGGCGGCGG
>Ga0184625_10001142_pt1 | contig 10936 bp, 12 predicted proteins | sample PLM3_30_b1_FD_133151 | JGI IMG/M metagenome (GOLD analysis project Ga0184625, IMG submission 133151) | Groundwater sediment microbial communities from an aquifer in East River, Colorado, USA - PLM3_30_b1 | ecosystem: Environmental > Terrestrial > Soil > Riparian zone | place: USA: East River... | reverse complement strand
GGCCTCGTAACGCAGCTTTCACGCCAGCCGGATCACCGTCATAAATGATGGTGAGATTGTTTGTGTATTTTTTTATCAGTCGGAGCTGGTCGGTAGTGAGTGAAGTTCCACCCGAAGCCACCACATTTTCAATCCCTGCCTGGTGAAGGGAGATTACGTCAGTATATCCTTCCACTAAGAGGCACTCGTCACTTTTATCGATGGCCTGTCGTGCAAAATAAGCCCCGTAGAGAATCTTGCTTTTTATATAGATCTCATTCTCGGGCGTGTTGATGTATTTCGGCGCTCTATCATTTTTCCCGATAATGCGTGCACCAAAACCAATAATCTTTCCTGTTTGGTTATGTACCGGGAAAATAATCCTGCCCCTGTAGTTGTCGAGTAGTTTCTCCTCCCTTGCAATCACCAGGCCTGATTTTACCAGCAGGTCTGGGTTAAAATGCGCAGACTTAGCTGTTGAGGAAAAGGCTTCCCATTGGTTAAGGCAATATCCCAGTTGAAACTTTTCAATCACATCCTTCCTGAATCCGCGTTCCTGGAGATAGGAGAGGGCTACATCTGTTCCTTCTTCAGACCGAAATAATTGTTCGGTAAAATATTTTTGAGCAAAATTGTTCAGGATATGGAGGCTCTCAGCAGCCTGTTGCTGGATTTTTTGTTCGGGGCTGGATTCCGTTTCTTCTATTTCAACATTGTATTTATTCGCCAACCACCGCAAGGCCTCTACATAACTGTATTTTTCATGCTCCATCAGGAAGCTAATGGTATTGCCACTCTTGCCACACCCAAAACATTTGTAGATTTCCTTTGAAGGAGACACAGTAAATGAAGGGGTCTTTTCGTTGTGAAAAGGACAGAGACCCAGGTAATTCGCCCCGCGCTTCTTCAGTTTCACAAATCCGCCGATAATCTCAATAATATCAATGCGGCTTTGAATTTGTTGTATTGTATTTGGCGAAATCATCGTTTATATAAGCGGCTCAAATTAGTAAAACTGGAAGCAGCATTCACGCTTTAGCGGAAAAGTTGGTCACAAATTATTAATTGGAAATCCACAGGCAGTCAATAATTGCGACTGTCACGAAAACTATACATATTTGTAAATTATCATCTTTCAGTCAGGTATGCGCAACAGTACAGAAAAGGTTTATCACTATAAGAAAGGCAATCCTTACGTTATTGGTCTAGTACCCAAAGAGGCAAAATATATCCTGGATATTGGATGCGGGGCCGGGGACAATGCGGACATCCTGAAGGATATGGGATATACTGTAGATGGTATAACCATTTCTGAGGATGAGCGGGTTGCAGCCCAAAGGATCATGAGAAATGTATTTGTTCATAATGTTGAGCAAGGCATCCCTAAGGGGATTACTGGGAAATATGACGTCATCATTTTATCCCATGTCCTGGAGCATATCTGCTATCCGCAAACCTTGCTGAAGGAGATTCACCGCATTCTCAACCCAGGAGGTTTCCTGATTATTGCCCTTCCCAACCTCATGCATTTCCGATCCCGCTGGCAATTGATCAAGGGCAATTTTGAATACCAGGAATACGGCATCTGGGACTATACCCATTTCCGGTGGTACACCTTTCGTTCTGGCAAGAAGCTATTGGAGCAGGCCGGGTACAAGGTGGAAAGGGCAGATGTAAGTGGGGAAATCCCCTTTGAACCCAGGCTAAGGCATCTCCTTCCCCAGGGGGCCAGGAAGGGCATGTATAAACTCCTCAAAAAGCTCTCCCCGGGACTTTTCGGCTTCCAATTGCTATATGTAGCGCGTCCTGTTTAAATCAGCCTTCCCATTGCAGAATCCTTGGTTAATCAGCCGTTAGCAGGCAATTTTTGGGTTAACCCTGCGTTCATATTGCTGATCTAAGTCCTATTAAAACCCAATACCGTATGAATGCCCCTATTCAGAACGAGCAACATGCCCTGGCAGAACAGGTCTACATTAATGAATTCTATATCAACCGTGCCAGCAAACTAGCGCACATGAGGATTCAAAGTTGGAAGATGGCGATCACCACCCCTGGCATCGCCAAAGAATATATTTCGGAAGTGAGGCAGTACATTGAACAATCCTTCTTTTCCCTCGTGCCAAACAGTTTCATACTTAGTGAGGAAGGTTATCATTCCACTCATACTGTGAATTGATTTTCCTTCGCCACGGTAGAAAAATGCCATCCACCTCGGTTTGCAATATGCACCAGGTGGATGGTTTTTTTGTTTAGAGAAAAACCTGAGAATTCTGTTACTCATTCCAGATGCCTCCGGCCTCTTTATACACGAATTTTCACGAATTGATCTTACAAGAAAATTATATCCTTCCAATTGAAAGGGATTTCTACAAAAAAATAATTCGCGTTAATTAGTGTAATTCGTGTAATTCGTGTTGATCCCGACGAAGTCGTGATCTTTACGGTTTTTGTCATTGCTCAATGCCTATTGTCAAGTAACTTCAATATTCAAGTTCTCTTCACCTTCACAATTACTGTTATGAGCGAGATGGAAAAGATTAGGGTCGCAATTGAACGCAGCCATAAAGCACTTTCACTAAAACCTTCCCTTGGATTGGGAACAGGGATTTCAAAAACAAGAATCGTAAATGGATTGACCTGCGAAGTGACCGAAGGTTCCTGGCAATTAAAGTCCGACATGCCCGAAGCTGCTGGTGGAAATGGATCAGCACCCACGCCTGGGGTGTATGGCAGGGCAGCATTAGGCAGTTGCCTGGCGATTGGATACATGATGCGCGCTGCCAGAAATAAAATCAATATTCACTCACTTGAAGTAGAAGTACAGGCGTCCTATGATGACGGCGCTCTGTTTGGTACTACTGAGAATACACCTCCCGGCTATACCGAGGTAAAATACGTGGTGACAATAGAATCCGATGCGAGTGAAGAAGAGATCATGAAACTCATCGACGAGGCAGACCAACATAGCCCATACCTGGATGTTTTTGCCAGGGCACAAAAATGCTCCCGCCTGGTAAACATCATAGTTCCAAAAGTAGTTTGAGATGGAAGGGCAACTTCAAAAACGCGTACAACGCTACGGTTGGGATAAAGCCGCTCTTTATTACGAAACATTCTGGCACCAGCAATTAAAGCCTGCCCAGGATCTCCTTTTGCAGATGACAGCCATTCAACCGGGAGAAAAAGTTCTTGACATTGCCTGTGGTACCGGGCTGGTTAGTTTTCGGGCTGCTGAGCAGGCGGGCAGGAACGGATTTGTTCTGGGAACAGATATCTCTGATAAAATGATCGAAGCGGCAAGTGGTATTGGGAAAGAAAAATCGATCCAAAATGTTGTCTTCAAAAGAATGGATGCCGAGCAGCTGGAAGTTGAAGACAATTCTTTTGATGTAGTGATTTGTGCATTAGGGCTGATGTACGTTCCGGATCCCATGCTTGCCATGAGTGAGATGTTGAGGGTGCTGAAACCCGGGGGAAGAATTGTAGCCGCGGTTTGGGGCGAAAGGGGTCATTGTGGCTGGGCAGAAATCTTCGAGATTGTAGACAAAAGAGTATCTTCTGAAGTTTGTCCGATGTTCTTTCAGCTTGGGACAGGAAAACGGCTCGAATTGTATTTTGAGAAAGCTGGATTTCAAAAAGTAATTTCTGAAAGAATTTCCACTACACTTGATTATACATCAGGTGATGAAGCCTGCGGTGCCGCCTTTGAAGGCGGACCCGTTGCCCTGGCCTATTTCAAATTCAGTAATGAAGTAAAACAAGAAGCCAGAACGGAATACATTAACTCTATTGCCTCCTACAAAAATGTAAACGGATTTGCCATACCAGGAGAATTTGTTGTGACAAGAGGCACCAAACCACTAGGATGACTAGGATTGAAGGATTAAAGGATAAATCACAAATCACAAAAAACAAAAACCGAGAACCAATCCCGATAGTAAGAACCCAGAATCGAATTGTACCAATCCTTTTTGAATTTATTTTTCCAATTTTTCTCCTTATTATTTGATTCCCTGCTGCTAAGCAGGTTGTCCCGATAACTATCGGGATTAATTCTTGGGGCTTTGCCTTCCTTCATCCTAGTATTCCTTCAATCCTAGTTTTCCTAGTCATCTCTTAAACTTTATTAATGGTGATTCCTGCATGGGGTTTGTGAGTTATCTTTGTGTATCATTCACACCGTGAATTGGGAATTAACGATAAAGAAGAAAGCTCTTTGAATCCCGATTGGCGTTAAAATATAGAATATTATGCGTAAGAACGTTGCCGAGGGAAGCAGGCACACCGTCCCATTGACGTTACACCTGCTCCAGGTCCTGGAGAAGAAAGGCTACCAATATGTTCAGGTGAAGGCATTTACTTCTGATAAGCACTTCGATTATGTGGACCCAAGGATTTTTATTATGGTTCCCATCAAAGAATTACCAACAGATCCTATTCTGAAGGACATTTATGAACCCATCAACAGCGAGTTGTTAAAGAAATGGGCTAACGAGAAAGATGAGATGACGCAATTTAGGATAGCTATGAATTAGTCCCAATATTGGGACTTTTTCTTGCTGATTGATGCTTATTTGATATTTGAATTTTGGTGCTTATTTGCAATTTGCTATTTGTTATTTGTTATTTCTATCTTATTATTCTCTTTCTCTAGCAGCAATCGTTGCCACGATCTTCTCTGCATGCTCTCTTGAATTTTCGATAAACAATCGATGTGTATTCATTCCACCGCAGATCACACCGGCCAGGTAGATATTCCTGACATTTGATTCATGTGTTTCTTCAGCATACTGAGGTTTTCTTATTTCGTCACCAGATAGGTTGATGCCTATCTGCTGTAAGAATCCAAGATCGGGCTGATATCCCGTCATGGCCAACAACCAATCATTTTGCAAAGTCAATTCTCCATCAGGTGTAATGATATCCACTTCCTTTTCCCTGATTTCTTTTATAGCCGAATTGAAATATGCCTTGATAGATCCTTCCTTGATCCTGTTTTCAATATCGGGTTTTACCCAATATTTTACTCTTTCTCCAATCTGCGATTCCCTGATCACCATGGTCACTTCGGCTCCCTTTCTCCAGGTTTCAAGTGCTGCATCAACTCCCGAATTATTTGCCCCAACAATAATTACTTTTTCAAATGCATAAAAATGCGGATCCTTGTAATAGTGGGTCACCTTCTGTAATTGTTCACCAGGTACATTCAATAGATATGGGATATCGTAAAATCCGGTGGCAATGATCACATGAGTGGCGCTGTAGTGATGTTTGGGAGTCGTGATTTTGTAGCGGATTGGGTCACCATCAATGAGATGGTTTTCATTTTGAATGGCTGTTACCTTTTCGAAAAGATTGATTCGGACTTTGTTTGAGGATGCTACGCGCCGATAGTATTCAAGCGCTTCTGGCCGCGTTGGTTTAGGATTGTTTGAAACAAAAGGAACACCTCCAATTTCCAATCTCTCTGAAGTCGAAAAGAATGTCATGTTGTAAGGGTAATTGTAAAGTGAATTCACCAGGCATCCTTTTTCAAGGATGAGGTAGTCGATTCCTTTTTTTTCTGCTTCAATCGCACAGGCCAACCCAATAGGTCCGCCCCCAATAATGATCACCGTAAAATGCTGGGAAGTTGTCACAAATAGATTTACTGCAAATTAGCAACCGTTTGCTTTGATCAGGCAGTAAGTGGCCAGGCTTTTTTGAGGAGGGTATCCTGAATGAAGGGAAGAACGATCTGTAATTGAAGATACCTCGACTGAACGTGGACCGGAAGTAGATCAAAATCCCGAACCACACCTCTGCATTGTGAGGAGCCACAATGGCAAATCATTTCCCAGGAGCGTTCCAGCATCGAGGTAGAATAATCCCAACAAATCTCTTCCCCTGGCATAATGTCTCGAAGGGCTATCATTTCCAGGCTTTGGTTAAGCCCGCCGTTGGGATCACAAGAGTGGTTACTAAAGAGGAAGGGGGATGGACACATGATGTATTCTTCGGGCCCGATCTGCAGAGAGTGACTTTCTCTATTCCCCATGGCCAGCGTATCCTGGAAGTGGAAGGGGGTACCTTTTCTCAATTTAGTGATGATGGCTCCTTTGCGGATGTGTCGGGTAGCAAATAGACCTTTACCGAATCGCGATCGATCGATTTTGACCATTTTATGGGTTGTTTAAGTAAGCAATCCACCACAAAAAGAATTCACACCTAACAGCAACGCCTATTCATTGCATTTTATTTTCCATCGAAAAAATAGGAAAACGGGAATGATTCGGGTAATTATTTTTTGAACATATGTGAACTTCTTTCACCAGCATGGTGGCCTCACTTCATGGCGTCCATTATTTTTCCGATCATTTCATTGATGGCATTGGGCTCGATCCACCTCACTACCATCACCAGGTCATGATCGGGATCAACATAAATGATATTTGTTCCATTGCCAATATGCGCGAAGGCAGAGGCGGGAGCGTTTGGATAATATTTTTTATCAGTGTTCAAAAAGTGGTTCATATAGCCATAGGTAGGCTGGGCCTCCGTGGGGGTAAGCGCTTGTTGGAACCAACGTGTAGAAATTAATTGTTTTCCTTTCCAGTTTCCCTTGTGCAGGCTGAGCAATCCAAATCTTGCCATATCAAAGGCGTTGATGAAAAGGCCACCTCCCCAATGCCCGCCTCCGCTTACCGACTGAACGATCATACCGTCCAATATGATCCATGAATTACGATAGCCGTACCAACGCCAGGTTGCTGATGCGCCAATCGGATCCATGATGTAGGTCTTAATTACAGTGGGTAATGGTTTTCGCCAAACGCAGGTTGCGGCTAATGCCAGCGCATTCACTCGTACGTCGTTGTATTCCCAGGTGCTTCCCGGTTGATTTCTTTTTCGGTTCAACCATTTTGTTGCATCCGGATCGGGCCTGTCTGCCCAATCTGGTTTGCCCCAGAGCGTCCCTTCCCAATCGCTAGTCTGGCGAAGCATCACGTCCCAGGTTAGTGTTCTGTTATGGGCGGAGGTAAAAGGAGTAAGCAGTTCCTCTTGTCCCAAAATAGAGGGATCACGTGTGAGCTTGGCGGGGTCATATACTTCGATCGGGCCAACATACCTGGCTACCGTGTCCGAGACACTATGGATCAGTTGTTCATCAAAAGCAAGTCCAATAACGGTAGAGAGAAAACTCTTCGTCACGCTGTGCGTCATGTCCACCCTGTTGGGCTCTCCCCATTCTGCAATGATGTAGCCTTTGTGAATGATGATTCCGGTAGGATCCCCTCTGTCCGAAAAGGGACCAATACCGTCCCCAAATGGTTCCTTCCCAAAGGTCATGGCCTGGGAAACTTCCATGTTCCTGGTTTGTTTGGTTTCATGCGCTATAGCAAAACTGATGGCTTCATAAAGTTTTATAGAATCAATCCCATGAGTGGCTGGAGACTGATGCTCCCAGGCGTCACGAGGGGGAAAATAGGATGGTGGTATATCTTTCTTTTCCTTTTTTTGACTAAATGAGGTGCCTGCTGCAAGCAGGAGCCAAAGGAGGAAAGGGAGTGTACGCATGAACTAAAGGTAAATAGCCTGGGCAGGAATAAAAAACCCCGCCGGGGCGGGGTGGACTCTTAGAGCCTTAACCAAAAAGAATGGTTCAGTTATAGAAAAATCGTTTTGGGTGGTCTTTCAAAGAATCATGCATAAAGACCGTGCAATGGGTGTTCTCATGGGTACGAGCCTGATTTAACGGCCCAGGGGATCGGAATTAAGGATTGGGGGGTTCCATTGGGGGCAGGGATCAGGGTTACCGGGTCTTGTAAAATCAGGCCACAAAGATGTAGTCCGGCACTATTTGTTCCAAAGAAATCACAACTCATAACAGGAGGTTTGCAACCGGTTTACAAAGCATTAACGAAAGTGAACTTAGCGCAGAATTGAGATTTGTAATTTGAAATTTGTAATTTAAACTGACCTTGCAGAACCGAGTTCTAAATTGCTTTTTATGCGAACAGTCCAAATTATCATCAATAGCAAGCCCAAGCCATCTAATGTAATCAATTCCAATAGCCTGGTAATTGATGCACTGAACCTGCTGAATTCAGTAAATCTGAGTTACCTGATTGTGATGGATGGGAATGAGTTTAAAGGGATTTTTAGTGAGCGCGATTACACCCGAAATGTAGTCCTTAAGGGAAGGTCCAGTAACACCACCACCATCAAAGAAGTGATGTCTGTTGATATTCCCAAAGTAATAGTCACTGACACCATTGAGGATTGCATGAATATGATCAATATTCACAAGACACGCTACCTGCTTGCCTATGATCACGATCAATTTGTAGGCGTGATCACTATTCATGATCTGCTTCGCCAGGTGATCTCGAGTAGGGAAGACGTATTCAACCACAATTTGACGAAGAGCCTGATTGACTACGATGAAGGCAGTAGGATATATTAAGAAGACGACGGACCACAGACCACGGACCACAGACCACAGACGACACATCATAAATAGGCAATAGGCAATAGGCAATTTTCCATCATTCCATCGGCCGTCCAGTAAGAAAAACCGATTCGTTCGTCTGTTCCTGCGCATCTGCATCCATGAGAATCTTCCATACTCCGTTTTCCTTTCGCATCAACACATGAAATTTTCCATAGGACGACCTGGTATCTCCATTGGGTTGAATGCTGGTGGTTTTGTAATAACCTACCTCAAATGCCCGGTTATTTCCGGCTATGCGTTGAGTGAATCTCAATTCAATGTTGTGTTTTCTTCCTGATTGTTTTCCGCGTTCATTGCCGGTTTTATTTTCCTCATAATACTCCTCATATCCATAAATTGATTTCCCATCTTGTATTACCCTGCTCATTTCTTTACTATGAACAGCCATGAAGCCGTCCGTATCCCTATCGTTGAATGATTTAATAAATGGTTTCCATACTTGCGCATTGATCTGCTTTTGCAGGCTGTCTGCCTGGGCAATGCAGCTGCCTGCGATTGCTACCAGCAATAGCGGGAGTGCAATTCTTTTGTTGATCATGTCCTTAAATGATGGATGATTAATTCTTCGCTTTGATATATCCCCAGCCATCGCGCTGCTTGGAGATGATTTCGTAAATGCCATCAGGCACCGTTTCAACTCCGGGAAGCAATTGACTTTTGTCGATTCCCTGATTTTTCATTGCAACTGCACATACCCTGAAAGCGATATTCTTGTTCTGAGCGAGCTCTGTAACTGCATCTGCAACTGCTGACTTGTCCTTCACCACCATATTTATACCCTTAGCATACATCACCACTTCCATTTTTGCATCCTTGCTTTGATTCACAATTTCCTTTAGCCACCTGATCACCGCCTGCTGGTCAAGGCTGTCTTTGCTGGTGAGATCAAATACCACCTTATAATCGGCCTGGGCGAAAACGAAAAGAGAGGAGGACATCAATAAAAGGAGAGAGAAATACTTTTTCATAATACTTAGTTTTTTTTGGACAAGAGAAGATACGAAGAAGTGAGAAGAAGAACTCTACCCGAAAGTGGTCATTTGTTTTAAAAACCAAGATCCAAGAAACAAGATCCAAATAAACGGGAGCAAATAGGAAAAATAAATCACAAATCGGTTCGATGTGATTTGATCATGGATTATTAATAGTTACTTCAAAAGCAACATTTTGTTCCTTTTATTCTTTTTTGAAATTTCTTTGGTTCTTGGATCTTTGATTTATTCTGGATTCTTAAGAGCCGCTGCCGTGGTGGTACGGTTGCGTGTAAATAGGAACTTCATATTGGGTTCGTAGAAGCGATTAAAATACCAATTAGCATATGGAGCAGGAATGGGTTGCATAAGTAATTTTGATTGCAGTGAATCGTTATTGGCAGCAATCGCCAATTCCTGCATTTTTGAAAAATAATCGCAGAGTTCTTTGACGGATTGTTTATCACAAACAGGCCCATGGCCAGGGATAAAAGTCTTTACTGATGTATTCTCACACCATTTTTTCAATATGAGTTGCCAGTTGGCCGGGTCTCCATCAGCCATCCAGGGATGGCGTTTTACAAAAAGCAAGTCCCCCATGAAGGCGATCTGTTCGGTTGGGAGATAAAGTACGATATCACTGCCGGTATGACCATTCTTGAATTCTTCCAATTTTACGCTTCTTTCAGTTCCCATTAGCCAAAGTGAATCATTGAATACTATATCTGGAAGAATGATCTTTAGATCGTCCATTGATTCCGTAATGCCTTCGTAATAGCCAATCCACATGGGTAATTCATCCCGGTCGCTTCCATTTCCATTTGCATACATCTTGCGGGCGGCCTTTAAAAGGGCAGGGGCGTGCTTTTTTTCCCAGGCCTGCTCTTCGGGCTCAGATTTCGCAATCTGCTCCCTTGTCCAGGTTGTGCTCACCACGCTGGCTATCGGCATAAATACCTGGTTCCCTCTTATGTGATCGTTATGGAAATGGCTATTTATTACAATAGAAACCGGCCTACCTGTCAATTCAACCGCAACATCGCGCAATTCCTTGGCAGCACTGGGTGTCATGAAAGGATCATAAACCAGGGTCTTATCTCCCAGGTCAACGATGCCTGCATTACAGATGGCCTTACCGAACTGATCATTTTGAATGGCTGCCCATACACCAGGAGCCAGTTGTTGAATGGTAAAGTTTTCAATTGTGGCTTTTGAGCGTTTCTTCTGGCTAAATCCACTTGCAAACAATGCGCAGCAGCATACTATCAGAAGTAAAAATCTGTTCATCCCGATCAAGTTTTTAATTGAGTTAAGCTAGTTCTCCAGGGATATTGAGGTTTGAGAATGGGGGATTTCCGACTGTAGATTGGATCGCTATAGACTTACAAATAATCGGACCAATAAACTATTCAGGTCCACTCAGATCATCATTGACAGAACAAAAGGGAAACAAACTGTGCTTTACCTGTTTCCCGAAAGTCCCACCCTC
>Ga0184625_10001141_pt1 | contig 10937 bp, 9 predicted proteins | sample PLM3_30_b1_FD_133151 | JGI IMG/M metagenome (GOLD analysis project Ga0184625, IMG submission 133151) | Groundwater sediment microbial communities from an aquifer in East River, Colorado, USA - PLM3_30_b1 | ecosystem: Environmental > Terrestrial > Soil > Riparian zone | place: USA: East River... | reverse complement strand
GTTCGCGATGAGGAGGTGGTTGGCGTTGAACCACGGTCCGGTGCCGATTCGGTCGCGCGCGTGCGTCGGCTGATTGCCGTTGGCCGGATCGCGCTCGACGCTGAGATAGGCCCGCCAGTTGCTACCGCCGTGACCCGCTGCAATAGCGAGCCGCTGGCATGTCAGATCCGCTCCTGCGAGTCCACCAAGGTTGCCCGTCACGCTGGTTGCGCTGCTCACGAAGAAGCTGGTCGTCTTGCCGGTAGGAGTGGTGGGCACGCTATCGCTTTCACAACCGGCGGCAACGATCGCAACGAACACGAGAAGATGTGTGCGCATGTCTGTCCCCCCGAGACTGAGCGTAGGTTCGGGGTGGGGAAATTGTCAACGTGCGCGCAGGCAGCCGTTGGCGCGAGCGGTCAGTTCTTACCCGCGGACTTGTAGCGGCCCAACAACTCGATCACGTACGCGGCGCGCTCTTTCCGTTCCGGACCGAGCACGTAAATTTCGTAGGCGATCGCCTTCAGAATCGTCACCGCCAGCGTCGCGCGCGCTTCGTCCCACGCGCCGCTGGGGTGGTTGGTCACGAGCGACAGCCCGCGCATGAACGACTCCGCAACCGCAGGGTGCTTCTTGCCGAGCTGCAGAATCTGTTCTGCGCGATCGGCTCCTCCGAGGCCCTGCTCCGAAAGCAGCAGATCCAATGTCCGTTCGGCACACGCGCCCGCGCCGGTGAGGAATGACATTTTCAAACAGCCGTCGGCTTCGTCGAGAAGCGCGCGCAGTGGCAGCGGCACCTGGTCGTCGAGCGTCAGGAATCGCGGCAGACGCGTGTCTCCCGTGTTGCGGACAGTGCCGACGGCGGGCTCGTGAGTCGTTGATGTGGGCATAGGTTCTCGCTCGCTGACTGAAGACGCATCGCTTTCGACGGGCGGCAACGGCTCGGCGTCGAACCGCTGGAGCAGTTGCTCGATGTGCTCGATGTGCAGATCGGCCGTCGTGTCGCCGGCCGGCCGCACAGCGGGGTCATGGACTTCGACGGGTTCACTCGCCTGCCGCAGCGTCGCCGCTTGCGCCAGATACTCAGCAACCTCGTTGGCGAACGCCACGGGATCGCAACCCTCGCTGACGCTCGACGCATCTTTCTGCGACTGCCAACCGAACCGGCGTTTCTTTTCGCTCGGCTGCTCGCCGTCTCGAATCCGCGGAATCGACAGCAGCTGCACATGCGAGGCATCGCCCCCGCGTGCCGCGAGTCGCGCCACGATCTGCTCCTCGTCCTGGGGCGGGAGCAATGGACTGACCAGAATCAAGTCGGGCAGACGCCGCTCGAGTGCGGCAAACGCTTCCTCGGTCGATGCGACGACTTTCAGCGTGCCGCCGATGCGGGCGCCAATAGTCCGCTCGAGGATCGCCGCCTGCGACGCGTCTGGCTCAATCGCCAGGGCGTACGAATCGCCGGCCTTGTGGCTCTCATCGCCAGACTGTTCGGCCACGGCTTTCTGACGCATCAGTGCAGGGTGCAGTGGCAAATCGGATACCAGCTGATTTTCGCGGCTGCGCGTGGGCAACGGCACTTCTACCTGGCGGATGCAATGACGGGCTTGGTCGTGCAATGACAGTTCTGCAATCGGATGGCGCCGTAGGACGATCGCCCTCGGGCACACCACCACTCGGAAACGATACGCGCACTGTGACTTACGCAACAGCATGGGTGAAGCGTCGTGCAAACGAAAACGGGTACGTTTTCGGCATCAGGTCCGCACAATGTTGCGAGAACCTGCAGCTGCCCCCGAATCCAGCGGCAACGTACGTCCGGGCTTCGAAGACGGTCTAGGACGCCGATACCGCCCTGCGGCGCGCCTCGACAGCGACGCGCCGTTGGAAATTCTGTGCTTTCGCCACGAGATCACCGACGTGCCGGCGTTCGAATTCGCGCTGCGCGAGCGCGTGGCGCGGTTTTCGGACCTGCAACACCCGTCGTTCACGCGGATCCGGAAAGTCGACAGGCTCAACGACGACCATGGCACGGTTGTGCTCATGTCGGATGGCGCCGCCGGCATCCGGCTGATCGACGTCCTCTCAGAGGTCGAGCGATCCGGCCGCGTCCTCGACCTGAACGCGGCGCTGTCGGTGGTTCGGCAGCTCATCTCTGCGATTTCAGCGCTGCACCGGCACGCGCGGGTCGCGCACGGGGCGATCGCAGCGGAGCGTCTGTACCTGACGCCGCGCGGCCGCGTATTACTCGTCGAATACGCGCTGGGCGCGGCACTCGAGCAGTTGAAGTACTCGCGGGAGCGCTATTGGAAGGAGCTTCGCGTCGCGCTGCCGATGAACGTGGGGCTGTCTCGATTCGACGAGCGCGCCGATCTCACGCAGGTGGGGGTCGTTGCGTTGTCGTTGATCATCGGTCGGCCGTTTCGTGACGACGAATACCCTCGACAGCTCGAGGACCTGTTGACGGGTGCGCAAGCGCGCGACGTCAACGGTTCGCAGGAGGCACTGCCGTCATCGCTGCGCGAGTGGCTGAAGCGCGCGCTGCAGATCGACGCGCGCAGCTCGTTCCGAACCATGTTCGACGCCGAGTCGGCCCTGGATCAGGTGCTGACCGAAGAGGCGAGATACAACGCGGCTTCCAGTTCGCTCGAAGCGTTCATGCAGCGCTACGAGCGTCCGGCGCCAACCGCTGCACCCATTTCCACCTCAACGCCGGCGCCAGCACCAGCCCAGCCGACTCTTGTGCCTGAATCTTCCATCACTGCGGCACCGGCCGACGTGCCTCCCGCCATCGAGCCGTACGAGCCGATACCGATCGATTCCACGGACATGTCCGATGAAGGATCCCATGCATTCGATGACGAAGAGGACGCGATGAGATCGGCACACGCCGGCGCGCGACGTTCCGGCCGTCTCAAGTGGATCGTCGCCGGCGTCGCCGTGATCGCGGTGACCGCGGCGGGCGGTTTCGCCGCCCGTCAGCGGATAGCCGCCGCAACGCCGCCGGTGACAACAGGAAAGATGACGATCAACACGGATCCGACCGGAGCCGAAGTAGAAGTCGACGGCGAAAAACGCGGGCGCGCACCGCTCAGCCTCGCCCTCGCGGCCGGCGCGCATACGCTGGTGGTTCGCGCGAACGGAGAATCGCGGACGATTCCGGTCACTATCACCGCCGGCGCCGACGTGTCCCAGTACCTCGAGTTGCCGAAAGCCGGTTCCGGTCTCGGTCAGCTGCAGGTTCGCACAGAGCCCGCCGGCGCGCGCATCAGCATCGACGGCACGCCGCTCGGTAAAACGCCGATGACGATCGTCGAGATCGTGCCGGGCGAACACGCGGTGACGCTCGAAAGCGACCTCGGCAGCGTCACGCAGAAGGTCATGATTGAAGCGGGCGTGCAGGCGTCGCTCGTCGTCCCGATGGGCCCGCAGCCCGGCGCGGTCACGTCCGGCTGGATCTCGGTGACCTCACCACTGGAAGTGGAACTGCGAGAAAACGGCCGCCTTCTCGGCACGAGCGGCATCGACCGCATCATGCTCACAGCGGGCAAACACGACATCGAGGTGGTCAACGATCTGGTGGGCTTCCGCGAGTTGCGTACCGTGCAGGTGACATCGGGCCGGGTCGCCCCCTTGAGCATCGCGATTCCGAAAGGCACCGTCTCATTGAACGCCGTACCCTGGGCAACCGTGTCGATCGACGGAGAAAACGTCGGCGACACGCCAATCGGTAATTTCCCGCTCGCGGTTGGGCAACACGAAGTGGTGTTCCGCAACACCGAGCTTGGGGAGCAGCGCCGGATTATCACCGTCACGCTGCGCGCACCGACGCGGCTCAGCGTCGATCTGACACGAAAATGAGAACATCATTCCTCGTCACCTGCATCCTGCTGCTATCACCGATGGCGCTCCACGCGGAGGACAGCGTCGCCGCCGCGCGCGAGCTGTATACGTCTGCGAACTACGAAGACGCGCTGGTCGTGTTGAACCGGCTCGATTCGTCCAGCGGGCAGCCGTCGGATCGCATGGCCATCAATCAGTACAGGGCGTTCTGCCTGCTCGCACTCGGACGCATGGCCGAGGCCGAGCGGGCGATCGAAGCCATCTTGACGGTCGACCTGCTCTATCACCCGGTCGACGCGGACATGTCGCCGCGGCTCCGGGCGGCGTTTGCGGGCGTCCGGCAGCGGATTCTTCCCGCGATCGTGCAGCAGGAATACGCGCGCGCAAAGACGGCGTTCGACCATCAGGATTATCCGGCGGCGATCGCGCAGTTCGATCGCGTCCTGCGAGTGCTTGGAAGCCCCGATCTCGGCGCCGTGGGCGAGAACTCGCCCCTGACCGACCTTCGCACGCTTGCCAGTGGGTTTCGTGACTTGAGCGTCAAGGCGATGGCCCCGCCGCCGGCGCCACCGCAGCCCGTGGTGCCTCCAGCTCCCGTCGCTGTTGTGCCTCCGAAGGGAATCTACACCGGCTTTGAGAACGGCATCCTGCCGCCGGTCATCGTCCGGCAGGCGCTTCCCGCATTCCCGCGCGATCTCATTTCGCGCAACAACGACGGCGTCCTGGAAGTTGTCATCAGCGAAGCCGGCGCCGTCGAGTCGGTCGTCATGCGGACGCCAATCAGCCCGCGCTACGACCAGATTGTCATGACGGCCGCAAAAAGCTGGAAGTACGCGCCGGCGACGCTGAACGGCGTCCCGGTGAAATTCCGCAAGACGATCAACATCACGCTGAAGCCGCCGGTCTAGGGCCGGCGACGGCACTGGCGCACGCTACAGACGTCGTCGACCCGAGCGCCGGCCCGCCTGTACAGCTTGAACGGTTGAGAGGATAGCCACCGCGACCAGCGGGAAGACCGCGTAATACGACAGCCGCATCCGCGTTTTTACTCGCGCGATGCTGTCGCTCGTCCAGACATTCGCCGGGATACCAGTAAAGTCGAACAGCAGGGCGTTCGTGTCCTGCCCGTGCGCTGCGGCCCACGCGCGGCCTTCCGGCGTGTATTCGTCGCCGGTGACAAACTGCTGGCCTTCGTACACCGCGACCCGCGTATCGAACAGCGTGCCGTAATAGCTGTGGCACCAGACTGCGCCTGAGGCGCCGAACACGGCTGCCGCGATCCATCCGAGCGCGTGCCGCCGAGCGGCGAACCCGGTCATGGCGACGTAGAGCAGTCCACACGTGACCGATGAGAGGAGGGTGCCGAGCGCGATGAACGACTGCGGATCGCCGATCGGTGGTGGACGGTATATCGCAGTCGCTGTCGACGCGACGACCGCGCCTACTGCGCTGATCGCCGTCCAACGCTTATTGATGTTCTCAGACGGCATCGCTGGTCATAAACCTGGCGCTACCAGCAGGTCGGCGTCGAGCGTGGGAGCCTTGTTTACCCCGAGCCTCACAAGAAGTTCTGGACCATGCCGCGACGCATCCTTCGGATCTTGCGCCCAGATGACGTACGCACCCGGCGGAAGCACGAGAGACGTCGGCGAGCTGAATTGCGGAAACGGCGCGCCCTTCCTGCCTGGGAATCCGGCAAGCGGCGCGTTGATGTACATCACCTGCCACTGCGGCGACTCCGACCGGGTCTTGCCCTCCAGCCATGTGCGCACATTCAGCGCCACCTGCCCGGCCATCCCGTCTGGATGATTCCGGCAGTACTGAGCTTTCAGCGCAAGGTCGGCGCGAACGGCATCGACAAGTGATTGCCGTTGCGTCGGCGGAAGCTCGTTGATGCGCTGTAACGCGGTCACGCTGGCATCGAGCCCGGCAAGCACGGCAGGTGGCAGGCTGGAGTTTGGCCGGGTGCCCACCGATTCCCTAAGCCAGCGGATATCCCGCGCCGTGTCGACCGGCGAAGGTGCTTTCGCGGCCACGTCGCCCGGCGGAAATACTTTCGCGAGCACGTCGAGCACTTGCAGCGCTCGCTGCTGGTCCGGGCTCAGCGTGGGAGCCTGTGCGCCGACCGCTGCAGACAGCGCGAGCGACACGCACGCCACCGTCACACCGTAATGAATAGTCCTGGATGTCCCCACCATGTGAACCTCCTTCAGCGAAGGATACCCTCTTTTGTTTACCTTTGACCGGGCCACGCCGCTGCATCACACTTCCCATCACCATATGAGACGCCTTGGCATTCTGATTTCACTCGTTGGCATCGTCTGGGTGGCCGGCGGTGCCGCGCAATCGCCGAATCCGTTCGGCATCCCATCAGCGGATCAACCGACACCGGCCGCGGCTATCGACGCCGTCGCCGGTTCACGCGCGCAAGGCTGGCTTGCACAAGGGCGCTCGGAAGTGCTTGCGCGCCACGGCATCGTCGCCACGAGCGATCCGTTGGCCGCTCAAGCGGGCGTCGAGATACTGCGCCAGGGCGGCAACGCGATTGACGCCGCGGTTGCGGCGGGAGCCGTGCTCGACGTCACTTCACAGAATGACACCGGCATCGGCGGAGATCTCTTCGCGCTGGTGTGGTCGGCACGAGACAAAAAGCTCTACGCGCTGAATTCCGGCGGCTGGGCCCCTGCCGCATGGACGCCGCAGTTCTTCACCGAAAAGCTCGGGACGAAGACCGTCCCAGGATCGGGAGTCAATTCGTCGACGGTCCCGGGCGCGATTTCCGGCTACGACGCGCTGCTCAAACGCTTCGGCAGCATGACCTTCGAGCAGACATTCGAGCGCGCGGCACGCATCGCCGAGGAGGGCTGGGGACAGGCAGAACGTCGCCATGCCGATCTGCGAAGCGCCGTGAAGGGACTGCTTGCCGATCCGGATTCGCGCCAAACGTTCCTTACCGGAGACCGGGCTCCAGATTTGTACAGCATCATTCGCAATCCGGCGCTCGCCAAGGCACTTCGTCTCCTGCAGAAGCAAGGGCGCGATGCCTTCTATCGTGGTGAGATCGCCGCCGCCATCGTCGGAAAGGTGCAAGCCAACGGCGGCGTGATGACGAAGAACGACCTCGCGGAATTTCAGTCAGAGTGGGTGGAGCCGATTTCGACCACGTATCACGGCTACGACGTGTTCGAGCTCCCGCCGCCTGGACAGGGCTTTGCCGCTCTGCACATGCTCAACATCCTCGAGGTCTGTGTGCCGAAACTGGGTGCGAGCCTCACAAAGCTGGGCCCATCAGACCCGATGTACTGGCACCTGATGGTCGAAGCCAAGAAACTGGCGTACTCAGATCTATACGCGTACAACGGCGACCCGAAGTTTTCCAAGGTGCCGGTCGATAAACTCCTGTCGAAGTCGTATGCGGCGACGCTCTGCGATCAGATCGATTTGAACGCCGCATCAAAGCCGCGCGTCGGCGGCGGTCTCGACGGCGGCACGATCTACCTGACTGCGGCGGATCGCTGGGGCAACATGGTCTCGCTGATTCACAGTGTGTTCAGCGTGTACGGCAGCCGCGCGACGGTTGGCCAGTTCGGCTTCATTCTGCATAATCGCGGCTCCGCATTTTCTCTGGATCCGCGAAGTCCGAACGTCGTGGCGCCCCGGAAGCGACCGTTCCATTCGATCATCGCGGGTTTCGTCATGAAAGACGGCAGGCCGCTGATGACGTTCGGCAATATGGGCGGCAACGTCCAACCTGAGACCCATGCCCAGCACATGGTCAATATGATCGATCTCGGGATGAACGTACAGATGTCGACCGACGCCGCAAGGTTCACGCACAATCAGACGTCAAATGCGCTGTCGCTGGAGGCGAATCTCTTCAATCGGGTTGGGGCCGCGTTGCGGGCCAAGGGACACGACGCACGATCGGTGAGCGGCGGGGCCGTCGGCGGTTACCAGGGCATCCTGTTTACGCGCGATCCGACGCTTCCCGAACCCGCTTTCGATCGCACCACCGCGAACGACGCGCCGGTCAACGGCGTGTATCGCGCCGGTTCCGACCACCGGAAAGATGGTCAAGCGGTAGGATGGTGAACTACAACCCCTCGCCTTTCATCATGAGCCTCATGTGCGTATTCGCCTGCCTGAGCCCGCCTTCTCCGGCCTGCCACCCAGTCTGCCCGTCGCCGTTCGCATCGACGCCAATCGCAATCTGCCCCACCTGAGCCGTCAACTCGTCCACCAGAATCTGACCGCCGCCGACGTCCTTCGCTTCGAGGAGTTTGCGCGCCGTTGCGATGGCTTCGTCCGTCCATTTCGCGACGTTCTCGAGCGAGGCGGTGACGTGTGCCGCGTGCGTCTTGACGTTGTCCGATGCGCCCTCGGATTTCGCCGCCAGTTGCACGTGCTGAAGCGCGCCTGCGACGGCGCGCTTGACGCCGTATCCCGATCCGGGCACTTCGATCTTCACGTAGGTTGTCGGCAGCCGCGCGTACGCAGTTTTTAGAATCGCATCTGTTTCGGGACCGGGGTCAAGCGCGTTCAGCAGGTACCCGCCATACAGCCAGAAGTCGTTGATGCGCCCTTCGAGATCGGCGCGCTCGACTTGTTCCATCGCGACCTGTGTGTCAGCGATGGCAGTCGGAAGAAATCCCTTCGCATCAGGGGTGTCCTTCCAGTTCGTCATGACATGGCCGAGGTGCGCGTGCGCGGCGCTTGCCGGTGCCTGCGCGCGGACGATAGCCATCGACAGCAGCACAGCTCCGCCTAGTGCAGCGGTCGCCAATCGGACGTGTGATTTCGGCATCACGGGCACCTCCGGACGGGGATGTTATACGACCGTCATGCCGGAACAAACCACTGAACATGAAGCCGAGATGAAGCAGGGCGCCAACAAAGCGGATACGCCTTGTGCTATCTTCTCGCGAGCAACACCAATTTCGAAGCTTGGCGCGTTCACAGCGCCGCGACTTCACAAGGAGATCGAGATGAAGAGAAGTATGTTTGTTCTTGCCGGCGCCGCCGCCATCGTGGCGGGATCCGTTCTGGCCGCACAGCAGCCTGGCGCGAAACCGACGACGCCCATGGGCTTCTTCGTGACCAGCACTCCCGTAGGCGATGGCGCCAACCTCGGTGGTCTCCAGGGTGCTGACGCCCATTGTCAGAAGCTTGCCGCGGCGTCCGGGCAACCCGGCGCGGGAGAACGGGTCTGGCACGCATACTTGAGCACTCAGGGGCCGGGCGCCGTCAACGCCCGCGACCGCATTGGCTCGGGCCCATGGGCGAACTCACGCGGCGGTATCGTGGCGCGCGACGTCGCACATCTGCACGGGGACACGGTCGAGCTTGCCCAGGTGGGCAGCAACCTCACCAAGACGACGGCACTGACGGAGAAGCAGACGATGGTTCTTGGAGCGGGCGACATGGGCCCGGAGGGAAAGCCGCTGAACCAGCACGACATTCTGACCGGCTCGACATCGGCGGGCAATGCGTTTCCGGCCGGTGAAGATCGCACCTGCAACAATTGGACGAGCAACGCGACGGGCTCGGCGCAGCTCGGCCACTTCGATCGCACCGGCGGCGGCAATGCATCGTGGAATTCAGCGCACCCGAGCAAGGGCTGCAGCCAGCCGAACCTGATCTCGACAGGCGGCAACGGTTACATGTACTGCTTCGCTGTGAAATAGACACGCGCGGCCGACGCGCCACTACTCCGAGGAGGGATCGCGCCACACCAGAAATGGATCGAGCGCGGTCCCTCCCCACCACCGTTTGTCGGGGTCGAGCTTCGCGATCGCGAAGTGCAGGTGCGGCGTATTCTTCGGCGCGTTGCCCGTTGTCCCGACCGCTCCCACCACATCACCTCTTTGCAGCATCGTGCCCTCTTTCAGCCCAGGCGCATAGCTGTCGAGGTGCGCGTAGTAGTACACAAACTTTTCTGACGAGTCGAACTGATAGAGCGTCAATCCGCCGGCGTTGCTCGTGAAGAGCTTCGCTACTTTTCCATCCTCGACGGCTAACACGTCGCTACCTCGAGGCGCGAGAATATCAATCGCCTCGTGTTTCCTGCTGCTTCCGCGGGCATCGGCGAAACTCGAGACCAGATTCTCGGCCTGGAGTCCGCGCACGGGTACAAGCAGTGACCGCCGGCGCAGGTCATCGATGTCGGACCCGAGCACTGCGGTATCCGGCGAGATCGTGGGCGCGGTGTCGCGAGGCGCCACGGAAGCTTCGCGGGGCACAGCGTCCACGGGCTTTGCCTTGGGGACTGATGGATCGACGCGCGGGGCGAGCGACGCGAACGGGCCGGGAAGGCCAGGGCGTGCCCAATTCAAGGCCTGCGCGCCGGCCCACCACAGGAGCAGCACGACTGACAGCGCGACCCACGGCGCAATCGCTTCAGCCTGGCCCGAGCGGCGCCGGTGCTGCGCTCTCATTGGATCGTGACTTTGGTTCCTGGCCCGACCAGACGTCCCAGTTTCGTCGCATCCCAGTTCGTCAAGCGGATACAGCCGTGAGACTCGGTGCGGCCGATAGTCGCAGGCTCTGGCGTGCCATGAAGGCCGAAATGTTCCTTGTTGATGTCGACCCATACGACGCCGACCGGATTATTGGGTCCGGCAGGAATCTTTGCCTTCGCATGCGTCGGATCGGCATCCCAGAACAAATCGGGGTTGTAGTTGAACGTCGGATTCCACGAGACACCGGTCACCTTCCAGTCGCCGACAGGAAGTGGATCTTTGCTGCTGCCGATTGTGACGGGCGCGTACATCAACACTTTTCCACCGGCATCGCGAACGAGAAGAGATTTGCTCTCGCCGGAGATGATCACTTCGAGCAACTTTGACGCAGAGGCCGGTTTCGTTCCGGCGGTTCCTTTTGCAGCAGGCGCGGCAGCCTTGGCTGCGTCAGCGACAGGCTTCTCCGTCGCGACTGGTTTCGCGCCGGCCGTTGCTTTTTGAGCGCTAGACGGCGGTTCGAAAGGCTCGACAGCCGGCACTTTAATGGTGTCGCCGGCGGACCATGCCGCGCCTGGATTGAGTGTCTGCAACAGCGCCGGACTCGCGTGGAACTTCTCTGCGAGCGCTTCCGCCGCCGACGTATATCCCAACGCCGGCAGC
>Ga0184625_10001140_pt1 | contig 10937 bp, 6 predicted proteins | sample PLM3_30_b1_FD_133151 | JGI IMG/M metagenome (GOLD analysis project Ga0184625, IMG submission 133151) | Groundwater sediment microbial communities from an aquifer in East River, Colorado, USA - PLM3_30_b1 | ecosystem: Environmental > Terrestrial > Soil > Riparian zone | place: USA: East River... | reverse complement strand
CGTGATGGGCGTAGAAGATCGGGTCCTTGCCGGCCGTGCCGAAGGCGCCCATGTCGCCGCCGACGTCGACGTGGACGGCTCCGTGGGGCGCGCCTTCCGGGATCCCCGAGGACGAGGCAGTGCCGCCGAAGTCGCTGAAGTCGGGCGCGGTGAGCACGGCGTCCATCACGTCCGTGCCCACGTCCTCGTCGGGGACCTCGTCGTTCGCGTCCATGAAGCGCGTGCCGTTCCAGAGCGGGTTCGCCGCGTCGCCGGGCGTCGCGTATGCGGGCGGCAGCTTGCGGTGCGCCGGAACGTCCCAGTCCCAGTAGGGAAGCCTGAAAGTCATGTCGCCGACGAGCTTGCCCAGGATCCGCTCGTGGAAGTAGAGGTACGCGCGGTGCCACGCGAAGAACTGCCAGCTTCCGTGTACCTGGATCGTCGAGCCGATGCCGCCGCAGTTCCAGCAATGCACGTTCGCCTGGTGCACGAAGCCGCGTGGATCGCTCGGATCGCTCGACGACAGATCGCGCATCGCCTTGTAGGCGTCGCGCAGCTTCTGGACCTCGGCCGAGCTGAGCGTCGAGGCCGCCTTGCGCTGACGGATCGGCCGGTTGTCGCGCCGCCACGCTTTCGCGGTGCCGGGAGGCCCGGGGGGCGCACAGGCCTGGGCGCTCGCCTCTCGCGCGACGGACAGGAAACCGGCCCCGAAGAGCGAGATCGCCCCCGCGCCAAACCCGATCTGTTCCAGGAAATCACGACGTGACTCGTCGTTCCGCCGACCGCTGCTGGTCATTTGCGCCACTCCTTTCGCGGGCGCCCCAAGCCCGCTTTGCCCGGTGGAAAGAATCGGGATCCCAGGAGTTGTAGGGCGATTGATCAACAGGCGTATATCAACCGCAACGACTCAGTGTCAACGAGATTCTTGGGCTGGCGGATTGCGATGCGCCCTCGTTCAGCCGGCCGCGCTCTGCACAACAAAGAACCCCCACGGGCGAGCGTCGCCGTGGGGGTTCATTCCCCATTCCCCGAGGGCCGGAGGGCCGTGCCGGGGTTCCGTCGTCCAGCCTAGTTGCGCCGGCGACGCCGGAGCGCGAGGCCTGCGAGCCCACTGCCGAGCAGCAGCAAGCTAGCTGGTTCGGGAACGGGGGCGGGGTCCACCCGGAACAGGTGTGCCCCAGGTTGGCCCGCCGTCTTGAAGAAGTCGAGGGAGTGGTCCCCGGCGCCGAGCACGAAGGAGCCGCGGCTAAAGGCGGGATTGGCGATCGCGGCCGCGATGTTCCCGCCTACGTCAGAACCGGGAACGGGTGCCGAGGTGAGCCCCAGCGACAACGCGTTGTCGAACACCTCAAACTGGTCGACGCTCAGGAAGAGGTCCAGGACGAACAGGATGGCTCCCTGCGCCGGGACAGTGATGGTGTAGTCGGCATCGCCGGGTTCTGCCGACCCGGGGACCGTCACGCTACAGGAGCCAAAACAGCCATGTGCATCGTCGCCGATGCCACCGGACAGAAACTCATACCACTGCCCGAAAGCGATCGGTCCAGCCGACACGATTGGGGCCGCGAGCAGCAGGGCCGATAAGGCCACCGCCAAACGGGTGAGCCGTTTCATCCTCCACCTCCCTACCACCAGAACCTTCCAGCTCGTCCTGGTCGAAACCAACGCTCAACGATTAAGCACAATCCGTTCCAAATGTGACGGATACACAGAAAACGCATAGAATGAGCAAGTTGGATCCTGGCACCCGCATCGACAAGGCGTGGTGATGTGTAAAGAGGCCTGACAGACTGGAAGGCCCCCTGCAGGTCGAGTCCCCCCGCGTGGCGAGCGAGGAGCGGAGCCGGATTCACTCCGGCGAAGCGAAGAGGGGCGCGACGCAGCGCCCCCCAGAAAAGAATCAGATCCGGCTGCCCTCCAGGAACGCCTTGAGCTTGCGGCTGCGGCTCGGGTGGCGGAGCTTCCGGAGCGCCTTCGCCTCGATCTGGCGGATGCGCTCGCGCGTCACCTGGAAGCTCTGGCCTACCTCTTCGAGCGTGTGCTCGGAGCCGTCGCCGATCCCGAAGCGCATCTTGATCACCCGCTCCTCGCGCGGCGTGAGCGTCTTCAAGAGCGCGTCGGTCTGCTCCTTGAGGTTGAGGTTGATCACGTTCTCGGCGGGCGACACCGCGGAGCGGTCCTCGATGAAGTCCCCCAGATGCGAATCCTCTTCCTCCCCGATCGGCGTCTCGAGCGAGATCGGCTCCTGCGCGATCTTCAGCACCTTCCTGACCTTGGAGACCGGGATGTCCATCCGCTTCGCGATCTCCTCGGAGGTGGGCTCGCGGCCCAGCTCCTGGACGAGCGCCCGCGAGGTGCGGATCAGCTTGTTGATCGTCTCGATCATGTGCACGGGGATGCGGATCGTGCGCGCCTGGTCGGCGATCGCGCGCGTGATGGCCTGGCGGATCCACCACGTCGCGTAGGTCGAGAACTTGTAGCCGCGCTTGTACTCGAACTTGTCGACGGCCTTCATCAGGCCGATGTTGCCCTCCTGGATCAGGTCCAGGAACTGCAGCCCGCGGTTCGTGTACTTCTTGGCGATCGAGACCACGAGGCGCAGGTTGGCCTCGACGAGCTCCTTCTTCGCCTGCTCGGCCTGCGCCTCGCCCACGATCACGACGTCGAGCGAGCGCTTGATCTCCTCCGGCCGGGCGTCGAACTCCTCCTGGATCTGGTCGAGAACCTGCTTCTGGTCCCGGACCATCTGGCGCACCTGCTTGCGGTAGTCGTCGGAGACGTCGCGTCTAAGCTTCTGCTCGAGCCGCGCAATGCGCTCCTCGGCGTCGCGGACGCGATCGACCGCCTCTCGCACGCGCTCGACCAGGCGCCGCTTGAAGGCCTCGGCGAAGTCGATGCGGCGGATCGAGAGCGACATCCCGATCCGCAGCCGCGCCAGGCGCCACTTGCCCTTCACGAACGAGCGCGACTTCTTCTCGAGCTTCACGAAGTGCTTGCGGTAGGCCAGGTACTCCGTGTGCGCGTCGTTGGCCTTGCCGATCAGCTTCAGCGTCCCCTTGATCTTGGCCTCGAGCTTCTCCTCGGTGACCTCCTCCTCGTTGAAGACCACCGCGTCGCGCACGCCGATCTCGCGGGCCCCGAGCCTTTCGCCGAGCCGCGCCACCTCCTGGGCCGCCATGTTGGTGCGCGAGATCGCGCGCAGCATCGCGTTCTTGCCGCGCTCGATGCGCTTGGCGATCTCGACCTCGCCCTCGCGCGTCAAGAGCGGGACCGTGCCCATCTCGCGCAGGTACATGCGCACCGGGTCGTTGGTCTTGTCGAGCGTGCCGGGCGTGAGGTCGAGCTCGACGCCCTCCTCCCCCTCCGACTTCTCGCGGAACTTCTGCTCCGAGTCCACGACCTCGATGCCCATCGACCCGAACATCGAGAAGATGTCGTCGAGCTCGTCCGACGAGCCGATGTCGGAGGGCAGGAGGTCGTTCACCTCCTCGTAGAGGAGATAGCCCTTCTCCTTGCCCATCGTGATGAGCTGTCTTACCTCGTCGTACTTTTCCTCGATCGTGAGCGCCATGCCGTTCCGCCTGCTCCTTCTTGCTAAAACTCCGCCATTTGCCGCCTGAGGCGCATCTTCTCCGCGAGGAGCGCGTCCTGCGCGTCCCCGCTCGCCCCGGCGAGACTCTTCTGGATCTCCGCCATGCGCGCTTCGAGCGGCTGACGCCGCAGGACGCGCACACACTCCACGGCCGACAGGTGCTCGGCGGGAGCCCCCGCGACCGCGATCTCCGACATCAGCCGCCGCGCATCCTCGTCCAGCTCCGCGAGCACCAGCGGCAGCGTCACTCGCTCGTCGCGCTGCGCGAGCGCGCGTGCCGCGCGCAGCAGCTCCGCCGCGCGCAGGCCCTCGAGGTGCTGGTCCTCGAGCTCCTTGAGCGCCTCCTCGACGCCCGCCGCGCTCTGCGCGACGAGCGCCAGCAGCCAGCGTTCGGCGGGCAGCAGGTTCCGCACCTGCGAGACCGCCGGCTTGCGGGCCGCGGCGTCCGCCACGGCCGAGCTCTTGCCCGGCCGGCCGGCGATCGTCCGGCGCAGCTCTTCGCGCGCCGCCGCCTGGCCGAGCCCGCCGCGCTCGGCCACGCGCGCGAGCCACGCCTGGCGCTCGACCGCGTTCTCGGTGCGCACGAGCGCCGGCAGCACGTCGGCGAAGTACGCCGCCTTGCCCGCGGGCGTCGTGACCGCGTGGCGCGCGAGCGCGCGGCGCATCAGCCACTCGACCGCCTCCGGCGCCTCGTCGAGGCGCCTCCTGTACGCGTCGGCGCCCTCGGCCTTCAGGAACGTGTCCGGGTCGTGGCCCTCGGGCAGCTCGACGATGCGGACGCGCACGCCCTCCTCGAGCATCACCTCGAGGCTCTTGCGCGCGGCCTTCTGGCCCGCCTCGTCCTGGTCGAAGTTCAGCACCACCGTCTCGGCGAAGCGCTTGAGCAGCCGTGCGTGCGAGCCCGTGAGCGCGGTGCCGCAGGTCGCGACGACTTCGGTGACGCCCAGCTCGAGCGCGCGCGCGACGTCCAGGTAGCCCTCCATCAGCACCGCGCGCTTGCCCTGCACGACCGCGTCGCGCGCCCAGTTGAGGCCGTAGAGGATGCGGCTCTTCGAGTAGAACGGCGTCTCGGGCGAGTTCAGGTACTTGGGCTCGCTGCCGTCGAGGCTGCGCGCTCCGAAGGCCACCACCTTGCCTTGCTCGTTCAGGATCGGGAAGACGGCGCGGTTGCGGAAGCGGTCGTAGTGGCCTTCCTTGCCCTGCCGCTCGAGCACGAGCCCGGCCTTGAGCAGCAGCGCCGGAGCGAACTTGCCGCGCAGCGCCCCCAGCAGATCGTCCCAGGCGTCGCGTGCGGCGCCGGCCCGGATCTTCTCGAGCGTCTCCTTCTGGAAGCCGCGGCCGAGCAGGTACTCGCGAGCCTTGGTGCCCTGCGCCGTCCAGAGCGTGCGCGTGAAGTGCTGCGCCGCCGCCTCCATCAGCGCGAGCAGCTCCTCGCGCTCCTTGCGGTCGGGGCCGGGCTCGACGCGGCCCTCGGGCACCGGCACGCCGAAGCGCCGCGCCAGCATCTCGACGGTCTCGGGGAAGCTGGTCCGCTCGCGCAGCATCAGGAACTTGAAGACGTCGCCGCCCTCGCCGCAGCCGAAGCAGTGGAAGACGGCCGGCTCCTGGCGCACGTTGAAGGACGGGCTCTTCTCCTGGTGGAACGGGCACAGCCCCTTCCACGAGCTGCCGGTCTTCTTCAACGGGACGTGGTCGGAGATCACGCGCACGATATCCGCCACCCGGCGGACGTCCTCGACGAAGCTCTCGGGGAAAGCCATCGCTAGTCCTTGAGCTCCACGACCGTGGCTCCGCCGCCGCCCTCGCTCGGGCCGCCCGCGCGCCACGACGAGACGAGCGGATGCTGCTCCAGCAGCTTCGCGACGGCCTTGCGCAGCTTGCCCTCGCCGAAGCCGTGGACGATCCGCAGCTCGCGCCGGTCCGAGAGCGCGGCGTCGTCGAGCAGCTTCGTCACGCGCTCGCGCGCGTCCTCGACCGTGAGGCCGATCAGGTTGAGCTCCGCGGGCACGGACTTCGTGGGGAACGCGAAGCTGCTTGCGGGCGCGGGGCCGCGGGGAGTCCCACGCAAGGAGGTACCGCCCGCGATACCGACCAATTCCGCCGTCGCCACCTTCAGCCGCTTGCCCGAGATCGCCAGCTCGGCCTCGTCGCCCCGGAGCGCCATCACCTCGCCGGTCACCCCCATAGGCTTGAAACGCACGCGCATTCCCACCGCGACCGGGAGCGAGGGGGCCTCCTGCTCCTCGGGCAGCCCGAGCGCGGGGTCCTTCAGCACGGCCTCGTGCGCGTCCCGGACCTTGGCCACGGCCTCGCTCTTGAGACGCGGCGCGGCGGCCTCGGTCTTGCGCGCGGCCTCGAGCTTCTGGACGGCTTCGCGGATCGCCTCGGCGGCCTTCTGCTCCGCCTCCTCGCCGCGCCGCCGGAGCTCCCTGGCGAAGACCTCCACCTCGCGCCGCTTCTTCGCCTGGATCTCGCGCTCGGCGGCCGTGGCGCGCGCCAACGCCTCCTCGGCCTCGGCCTTCAGGACGTCGAGACGCTCGCGGTCGAGGTCTTGCGCGGCCTTCTCGCGCTCGAGCCGCGCCAGGAGCGCCTCGGCCTGCTCGTCCTTGTCGTCCCGCCGCGCGCGGGCGTCCTGCACCACCTCGGCAGGGAGCCCCAGCCGCTCCGCCATCTCGAGCGCGAGGCTGCGGCCGGGCTTGCCGATCTCGAGCCGATACGTGGGCTGGTAGCTCGTCGGGTCGTAGCCGAACGAAGCCGCCTCGACTCCCGGCGTCGACTGCGCGTAGGCCTTCATGAGCCCGTGATGCGTGGTGACGACCGCCATCGCCCCGGCGCGCCGGAAGTGCTCGACGATCGCGACGCCGAGCGCCCCGCCCTCGGTCGGGTCGGTCCCGGCCCCCACCTCGTCGAGCAGCACGAGCGCGGGACGCGCGAGATCGCGCGTCATCGCGGCGATCGCCGCGAGGTGCGCGGAGAACGTCGACAGGTTCTCGGCGATCGACTGCTCGTCGCCGATGTCCGCGAACACGCGGCGGAACACCGGCAGCCGGCTGCCGGGCGCCGCCGGCACGTGAAGTCCGCACTGGGCCATGAGCGCGAGCAGCCCCACGGTCTTGAGCGCGACCGTCTTGCCGCCGGTGTTGGGGCCGGAGATCACGAGCACCATGTGCTCGCCGCCCACGCGCAGGCTGACCGGCACGGGCTCCGCCGAGCGCTTGATCCCGAGCCGCGCCGCGAGCTCCGGCATCAGCAACGGGTGACGCGAGTCGAAGAGCTCGAGCTGCGGCCGCGCGCCCTCCACGACCTCCGGTGGGTGCGCGTCCATCGCCACCGCCAGGAGCGCCATCGCCTGGACGGCGTCGAGCTCGCCCAGGGCCTCGGCCATCGCGGCGATGGCATCGGCGCGCTCAGCGACCCGGGCCGTGAGCTCCTGCAGGATGCGGACGACCTCGCGCCGCTCGGCGTCCTGCAGCTCGACGATGTCGTTGTTGAGCTCGACCGCGGGCAGCGGCTCGACGAACAGGCTCGCACCCGAGCCCGAGCTGCCGTGGATGATGCCCGGCAGCTGCCCCTTCTGCTCGGCCTTCAGCAGCAGCACGTAGCGGTCGTTGCGCGTGGTGACGATGCGGTCCTGCAGCAGGCGCTCGCTCTCGGCGCTGCGCAGGTAGCCCTCCATCACGCTCGTCAGCTGGGCGCGCAGCCGCACGAGCGAGCGCCGCAGCTCGGCGAGGCGTGGCGAGGCGTCGTCGCTGAGCTCGCCCGAGGGCAAAAGGGCCCGCCGGATGGCGACCGCCACGGCGCTCGTGTCCTCGACGCGCGACGCCAGGCCCGAGAGCGCGGGAGTCCCGTCCACGCGGGCGACGCGGCGCGCGATCTCGACGCCGCCCTCGACGAACGAGGCCAGGTCGGCGAGCGCGCGCGGCTCGAGGTGGCTGCCCCGGACCCGGGCGCCGGCGAGCGCCTCCTGGGTGTCCGGGAGGTCGTGATACGGCTGGCGGCCGAGCTGCCGGAGGAGGCAGACGCCCTCGCTCGTCCGCGCCAGGGCGCGCCGGACAGCCTCCGGCTCGACCAGCGGGGCGAGCCCCTCGAGCCGGTCACGGCCCGGACGAGAGCCCACCTGCTGGAGCAGGAGGGTGCGAATGCGGTCGAACTCCAGTGTCTTAAATGAGTTGGCGTTCACGCGCGTCGGCCCGGCCGTTTCGTTTCGCTCCCCACCGCGCTCCGCGCGCCCCTAGGGGGCGCCTATCGCGCACAGCCGAGGCCCTCTTGCGCGTCGCAGGGTGGGACACGGCGGGTACAGAACAGAATACAAGATCAGCAGAATCAACGCTTTTGTCAAGGACGGGCTAGGTCCTATGACGTAGGTTTGACACCTTCCGGGGGGCGCTTTCCGCGCAGGATCAGGCACGCCAGGTGGGCCGCCCCGAAGCCGTTGTCGATGTTGACGACCCCCACCCCGGAGGCGCAGGAGTTGAGCATCGCCAGGAGCGCCGCCAGGCCGTGGAAGGAGGCCCCGTAGCCGACGCTCGTCGGGACGGCAATGACCGGGGTTTCCAGCAGACCGGCGACCACCGAAGGCAGCGCCCCCTCCATCCCGGCCACCACGATCACCACGTCGGCGCTCCGCAGCGTCTCGGTGCGGTCCAACAGCCGGTGCAGGCCCGCGACGCCGACGTCGTAGATGCGCTCGACGCTCGCGCCATGGAACTCGGCCGTCACCGCAGCCTCCTCGGCCACCGGCAGGTCGGAGGTGCCGGCCGCCGCGATCGCGATCCGGCCGGGAAGCGGCTGAGCCGGCTCGACCTCGACCGTGATGCAGCGCGCGGCCTCGTGGAAGCGGGCCTTCGGCTGGACCGCCGCCACGCGCACGTGGACCTCCGCGTTCGTTCGCGTCACCAGCACGCGCTGTCCGCGCGCCGCGATGCGGCCCACGATCGCCAGGATCTGCTCCGGCGTCTTGCCGGCCCCGAATACCGCTTCCGGAAAGCCGCGGCGGAGCGCGCGGTGGTGGTCGAGCTTCGCGAAGCCGAGATCCTCGTAGGGCAAGGTTGCCAGGCGCGCCGCCGCCTCGTCGGGGCTGAGCGCGCCCTTGCTGACCTTGTCGAGCAGCTCCTTGAGGTCTCGGGGATCCATTGACTTGCGCCGCGCCTCCGATAGACTTATGCCGTCGTAGCCGTGAGGCCCGCGCGGGCCCGCCGGCACCGAAATCGGCATCTTCCACCGGCGTTTCGGACACTGTCAAGGAAGGCGCGTTCGCTCCCGTGCGCGTTGGCGCAGGGGTGCGGAGGGCGCGAGCGGAGAGGCTGGCGAAGGGGCGATGAGCGTGGTCGAGTTCGGCATCCTGGGGCTCTACTTCCTCACCCTGGTGATCCTGGCCATCATGGGCTGTCACCGCTATGTGATGGTCTGGCTGTACATCAAGCACAAGGACAAGAAGGCCGCCGCCGCGCCGCTGCCGGCGGTGCTGCCGCGCGTCACCGTCCAGCTGCCGGTCTACAACGAGATGTACGTGCTCGACCGGCTGCTCGCGTCCGTCGCGGCGATCCGCTACCCGAAGGACCGGCTCGAGATTCAGGTGCTCGACGACTCGACCGACGCCACGACGGCGATCGCGAGCCGCGCGGTCGAGCACTACCGCGCGCAGGGCTTCGACATCCACTACCTGCACCGCAGCGACCGCACCGGCTTCAAGGCCGGCGCGCTCGACGCCGGCCTCGAGCGCGCGACGGGCGAGTTCGTGCTGATCTTCGACGCCGACTTCATCGCGCCGCCCGAGATCCTGGAGCAGACGCTCGGGCACTTCGACGACCCGAAGGTCGGCATGGTGCAGGCGCGCTGGGGCCACATCAACCGCGACTACTCGCTGCTCACCGAAGTGCAGTCGATCATGCTCGACGGCCACTTCATCCTGGAGCACGGCGCGCGCAGCCGCTCGGGCCGCTTCTTCAACTTCAACGGCACCGCGGGCGTCTGGCGCCGCAGCGTGATCGCCGACGCGGGCGGCTGGCAGCACGACACGCTCACCGAGGACCTCGACCTCAGCTACCGCGCCCAGATGAAGGGCTGGCGCTTCGTCTACCTGCCCGACCTGGTGGCGCCCGCCGAGCTGCCGGTCGAGATGAACGCCTTCAAGACGCAGCAGCAGCGCTGGGCCAAGGGCTCGGTGCAGGTGTGCAAGAAGCTTTTGCCGCGCGTGCTCGCGTCCGAGCTGCCGTGGCGCGAAAAGGTGGAGGCGACCTTCCACCTGACCGCCAACCTCGCCTTCCCGCTGATGGTGCTGCTCGCCGGGCTCATGTTCCCGGCGATGGTGCTGCGCTACAACATGGGCTGGGCCGAGATGATCGTGGTCGACGTGCCGATCTTCCTGGCCGCGACGGTGTCCGTCTGCACCTTCTACGCGCTCTCGCAGAAGGAGCAGTTCAAGGACGGCTGGAAGCGCAAGCTGCGCTACATCCCGGCGGTGCTCGGGATCGGGATCGGGATCTCGATCAACAACGCGCTCGCGGTGATCGAGGGCCTGTTCGGCAAGCCCTCCGAGTTCACGCGCACGCCCAAGTACGGCATCGAGGGCGCCTCCGATACCTGGAAGCAGAAGGCCTACAAGGGCAAGTCCAACTGGGTGCCCTACGTCGAGCTGCTGCTCGCCTGCTACTTCACCTTCACCTCGATCTACGCGATCGCCTACGGCCTCGTGGGCACGCTGCCGTTCATCGCGATCTTCCAGTGGGGCTTCCTCTACACCTCGGGGATGTCCCTGGCGCAGAGCTACGACTGGCTGGTGCCGCGCCAGCAGGAGGCCTGAGGGCCTTCGTCATCGACACCAGCGTCCAGAGCCGCGGCGTCCGTCGCGTCCTGCTCGTCACGCTCGCCCTGAACGTCGCCGTCGCCGCGCTGAAGGTGGTGGTCGGCCATCTCTCGCACAGCCTCGCGATGGTGGCGGACGGCTACCACAGCCTGGTCGACGGCTCGAACAACGTGATCGGCCTGGTGGTGGCGGCGTTCGCGTTCCGCCCGCCCGACCGCGGACACCCCTACGGCCACCGCAAGTTCGAGACCGCGGCGACGGTGGTGATCGGCCTCGCGCTGCTCTCGCTCGCCTGGAGCCTGCTCGCGGGCGTCCTCGGCCGGACACGAGCGCCGGAGCTGCCCGAGATCGCGCTCGTCAACTGGGCGGTGATGGGCGCCACGATCGCCGTGAACCTCTTCGTGAGCGCGTACGAGGCGCGCGAAGGCCGGCGCCTGAAGAGCGCGTTCCTGGTCGCCGACGCCGCGCACACGCGGGCCGACCTCTACGTCTCGCTGGGCGTCGTGGCGTCGTTCGTGGCGGCGCTCGCGGGCCTCGGCTGGGCCGACCCGTTCGTCGCCG